>Ga0308170_10001556_pt1 | contig 21448 bp, 14 predicted proteins | sample PhyBR2_2_FD_202136 | JGI IMG/M metagenome (GOLD analysis project Ga0308170, IMG submission 202136) | Phyllosphere microbial communities from UC Gill Tract Community Farm, Albany, California, United States - DLSLSB.R2 | ecosystem: Host-associated > Plants > Phyllosphere > Unclassified | place...
AAGAAATGAATAGTTGATAACGAACAAGATAAAAAGAACACTATTTGTCAAACCGGCGGCTTGCGCCGCCGGTCGAATGTCACATTTGTTGTAACAGCTCCTTCGCTTTGGCCGAACTCTCGCCCTTGTTGGCCGCCGACACTGTCTCCAGGGTCTTGCGGGCGGCGGCCTTGTCGCCGTTCTTGGCCTGTGCCTGGCCCAGGTGCAATTGCATGTCGAGGTTGTTCGGGAAGGCCGTCACCGCCTTCTGCAGCAGGTCCACCGCGCGCTTGGTGTCGCCCTTGTCGGTCAGGATGCTGCCCAGGGTGTCAAGCACGGCCGGGTTGTTGCCTGCGATGCTGTAGGCCTTCTCGGCGGTTTCCAGCGCCTTCGGATTGTTCAGCTGCTGGTAGGTCCAGGCCAGGTTGTTGAGCGCCAGCGCATTGTTGGGCGCCAGTTTCAGCGCGCTCTCCAGCTGGGTGGCGGCCGCCTGGTACTGCTTGGCGTACAGGCTTTGCTCGGCCGAATAGATGATTGCCTGGACGTCGTCCGGATGGTCCTTCAGCCATTGCGCCAGGACCTGGTTGGCTTTCTGCTCCTTGCCGCTCATTTTCTGCAGGCGGTGCAGCGTCAGGGCCACCTGGGTGGTCGGATGGCTGGCCTGGGCTTTCTCGTACAGCGGCAGGGCCTGGTCGATCTTCTTCTGCGTCATCAGGATGTCGGCTTCGAGCATCAGGCCGGCGTTCGCGGTGCGCGGCTGTTTCTGCATGCCGCGGGCGATGGCCAGGGCCTCTTCCGGACGATTCTTGCGCATCGACAGCTCGGCCAGCGCGAGCTGGGCCGGCATGAAGTCCGGTTGCAGGGAGGTCGCCTTCTTCAGTTCGGAGGCGGCATCGTCGTCACGCTTCGCCACCGCATAGGCCGAGGCCAGGCGGTACTTGGCCTGGGCCGACTTCGGCTGCACGTTGACCAGCTTGCTGAAGGTTTCGATCGCCGCGGTGGCATCGTTGTTCGCCAGCTGGACCTGGCCGACCAGGTTCAGCACGTTCGGATCGGTCGGATTTTCGGTCTGCAGCTTGCGCGCCACGGTCAGCGCCTTCGGCGCCTGCTTGATCTTCAGGTAATGGTTGGCGAGGCGGATGCCGGGGCCGACGGCGGCCGGGTTCTCGCCGCTGGCCTTTTCGAACCAGGTCGTGGCCTTGTCCGGCTGGCCCTGCAGGTCGGCGAGTTCGGCCAGCGCCGTCATGGCGCCGATATTTTTCGGATCCTTCTTGAGGATGGTGGTGAAGCGGGCTTCGGCATCGGCCGGCTTCTTGTCGTTCAGGTCCATCTGGGCCAGGTTGGCCGCGGCGGGGAAGAACACCGGGTCGATCGCCAGCGCCTTTTCCAGGCTGGCGCGGGCGTTGGCCTGGTCGTTCATGGACGCATACACCGTGCCCAGCAGGGCCTGCACCTGTGGATTGTCGGGTTGCTGCTTGACCAGCGCCTGGGCCGCAGCCAGGGCCTTGTCGTAATGCTTCATCGACATCTCGGCCTGCACCAGCGCGATGCCGGCCTTCGGCGAACTGGTGTCGAGCGAGGCGGCGAGTTCGAGCTCGGACAGGCCCTTCGCCTGGTCGCCCTGGCGCATCCGCGACAGGCCCAGCGAGGTGTGCAGGGCGGCGACCTTCGGCGCCAGCGCGGCCGCTTTCTCGAGGTAATTGGTGGCGTTGCCGTAATCCTTGTTGCGCAGATAGGTCTCACCGGCCAGCGCCAGCAGCTGCGGGTCGTCGGACGAATTCTTCAGCGCCGGCGCCAGCGTCGCCAGGGCTTCGGACGGGGCGGTCTGCAGCTGGGCCTGTGCCAGCAGCTTGCGCGCATAGGTATTGTCCGGAACGGCTTTCAGATACTTGCCCAGGTGCTGTTCCGCCTGCAGGTAGGAGCCCATCTTCAGCTCGATCGCACCTGCCAGCAGCATGCTCGGCAGATGGTCGGGCGCGCTCTTGAGCACTTTTTGTATCGATTCCAGGGCCGCCGCGTTCTGGCCTTTGGTGAAGTCGAGCAGGGCCTGGCTATACGCCAGCTGCAGGCTGCCCGGGGTGAGCTTGCGCGCGGTGTCCAGGTCCGCCTTGGCTTCGTCGAACTTGCGCAGGTTGATTTCCGCCAGCGCCTTTTCGATGAATGCGGTGCGGTGATCCGGCTTGATCACGGAAGCCTGGGTGAAGGCGGCCAGCGCTTCCGGCATCTTGCCTTCGCCGCGTGCGAGGGAGCCCTTGAACATCCAGGCGTCGGCGTTTTTCGGGTCCTTGGCGACGGCCTGGTCGGCCAGGGTCTGGGCGGCGATCGCGTCTTTCTGGTACAGCGCCAGGCGCGACATGCCGATCAGGACATCGCCGTTGTTCGGCTGCAGCTGGGCGGCCTGGGCAAAGGCTTCCTTGGCCTTGTCCGCGTCGTTCGATCCGAGATAGGCGTTGCCGCGCAGGGTCAGCAGTTCGGCCGAGCCGGCGGCAGTGTCGGCCGGGATGGTATCCAGTACCTCCTTGAACTTGCCTTCCTGTTCGAGCGCGCGCCCCAGGGGCGGCAGCACGCGCTTCTTGTCGACGCCGAGCGACAGCGCCTTGCGCAGTTCCTTCTCGGCCGACACGTAGTCGCCGGCCTCGACGTGCATGGCCCCCAGCGCCAGCCGCGCTTCGCCGTTCTCCGGGCTGTTGGCGACAGCATTTTTCAGCTCGATCATGGCAGCCTTGATCTCGCCTTTCTGCTGGTACTGTTTCGCCTCGGCCAGCAGCTGTTCCGTCGGCTTGCTGCGATTACAGCCGCCTAGCGCGGCGGAGACGATGATGGCCCCGGTGACCAGAGCGGTGCTGAGCGCCCTTTTGTTGACTTTACGCGGCATGGTTTCCTCAAGAGATCGACTGAATGCAAACAGGCCTGTCTGCATAGAAATTTGCGAAAGTCAATCATACCCGAAGATATCTTCCTGACATCAACACGATAGGGAATTGTGCTAAATCAGAGCGCTCTGTGGTCTTTGTGCGTCATTTACTTCTTGTCGTTACGCAGCCGGCTTAACAGTGCTTCAACATTGTCGCCGGCAGGAATGCCATGGCGGCGCAGCAACTGCACATGCAGCACCAGGTTTTCGAGGACCAGCTTGGCCGACACGGCAAGCAGGGTCATCAGGCGGTCTTCGGAGCTGAAGTTCTCCATCGAGGCCGCCATCTCGCACAGGTGGTTGGCGACCAGCTCGCGCAAGTCGTCTTCGGGAAAGGGGAGGTCGGCGAAATCGATCGGATCTTCCTGCTCGACTTCGCGCATCAGGGATGCGAGTTGTTCCGGCTTGATCGGCATGCATGGCTCCATGACATTCGGGGTCAGAGCACATTTCGGCGATTTACCGAAATGTGCTCTGACCCCGAATTCTAAAGCAGGAGCGGAGGCTTACCGGCTTACATATTGCGGCGGTACTGGCCGCCGACCTCGAACAGCGCGGTCGTGATCTGGCCCAGCGAGCAGACGCGGACGGCGTCCATCAGGCGCGCGAACACGTTTTCGCTGTCGATCGCGGCCTGCTGCAGGGCGGCCAGGGCGGCCGGGGCTTCGCTTGCGTTGCGCTGGTGGAAGGCTTCCAGGCGCGTCAGCTGCGACTGCTTCTCGTCGTCGGTCGAACGGGCCAGCTCGATGGTGGCCGGGGCGCCCAGGCCCTGAGGATTGCGGAAGGTGTTCACGCCGATGATCGGCAGCGAGCCGTCGTGCTTCTTGTGCTCGTACAGCATCGACTCTTCCTGGATCTTGCCGCGCTGGTAGCCGGTCTCCATCGCGCCCAGCACGCCGCCGCGCTCGGCGATGCGCTCGAATTCCTGCAGCACCGCTTCCTCGACCAGGTCGGTCAGCTCGTCGATGATATAGGCCCCCTGGTTCGGGTTCTCGTTCTTGGCCAGGCCCCATTCGCGGTTGATGATCAGCTGGATCGCCAGCGCGCGCCGCACCGATTCGTCGGTCGGCGTGGTGATCGCTTCGTCATAGGCGTTGGTGTGCAGCGAGTTGCAGTTGTCGTAGATCGCGATCAGTGCCTGCAGGGTGGTGCGGATGTCGTTGAAGTCGATTTCCTGCGCGTGCAGCGAACGGCCCGAAGTCTGGATGTGGTACTTCAGCTTCTGGCTGCGGTCGTTGGCGCCGTACTTGTCGCGCATCGCCACCGCCCAGATGCGGCGTGCCACCCGGCCCAGCACCGTGTATTCCGGATCCATGCCGTTCGAGAAGAAGAAGGACAGGTTCGGCGCGAAATCGTCGATGTTCATGCCGCGCGCCAGATAGGCTTCGACAAACGTGAAACCGTTCGACAGGGTGAAGGCCAGCTGCGAGATCGGGTTCGCGCCGGCTTCGGCGATGTGGTAGCCCGAGATCGACACCGAGTAGAAATTGCGCACCTGGTGCTGCACGAAGTATTCCTGGATGTCGCCCATCACCTTCAGCGAGAACTCGGTCGAGAAGATGCAGGTGTTCTGGCCCTGGTCTTCCTTCAGGATGTCGGCCTGGACCGTGCCGCGCACATTGGCCAGCACCCATGCCCGGATCTGCGCCGCTTCATCGATGGTCGGCTGGCGGCCTTTCTCCAGAGCGAACTTCTCCATCTGCTGGTCGATGGCGGTGTTCATGAACATCGCCAGGATGGTCGGGGCCGGACCGTTGATGGTCATCGAGACGGAGGTCGACGGGCTGCACAGGTCGAAGCCGTCGTACAGCACCTTCATGTCGTCCAGGGTCGCGATCGACACGCCCGAGTTGCCCACTTTACCGTAGATGTCCGGACGCAGGGCCGGATCGGCGCCGTACAGGGTCACGGAGTCGAACGCGGTCGACAGGCGTTTCGCATCCATGCCGGTCGACACCAGTTTGAACCGGCGGTTGGTGCGGAAGGCGTCGCCTTCGCCGGCGAACATGCGGGTCGGGTCTTCGCCTTCGCGCTTGAAGGGGAACACGCCGGCCGTATAGGGGAAGGCGCCGGGGACGTTTTCCAGCATCAGGAAGCGCAGGATCTCGCCGTGGTCCTCGAAGCGGGGCAGGGCGACCTTGCGGACCTTGTTGCCGGACAGCGTAGTTTGCACCAATTTGGTGCGTATTTCCTTGTCGCGGATCTTGACCACGTGCTCGTCGCCGGCGTAGGTGGCCTGCAGCTGCGGCCAGGACGCCAGCAGGTTTTTCGCCTCAAAGTCCATCGCGTTGTCGCGCTCGGTGATCAGGTCGTCCAGCACCACTTCGCGGTTCGCAGCGGCCAGCATGCGCTTGGTTTCGCTCAGCTGCTGCCGTTCGCGCGCCAGCTTCACCTGCTTATGGGTGTTGCGGTGGTAGCCGCGCACGGTGTCGGCGATCTCGGCCAGGTAGCGGGTGCGGCTCGGCGGCACGATGACGTTCTTGCCGCTCGAGTATTTCTGCGCCGGCTGGGCCAGCTTCGGGGTGTCGGTTTTCAGGCCGAGTTCGGCAAGCGCCGGCAGCAGGCCGAGGTAGAGCGCGGTGACGCCGTCGTCGTTGAAGCGCGAAGCCTGGGTGCCGAATACCGGCATCTGGTCCGGCGACTTGCTCCACAGTTCGCGGTTGCGCTGGTACTGTTTCGCCACGTCGCGCAGCGCATCCTGGGCGCCCTTGCGGTCGAACTTGTTGATGGCGATGAAATCGGCGAAGTCCAGCATGTCGATCTTCTCGAGCTGGGAAGCGGCGCCGAATTCCGGGGTCATCACGTACATCGACAGGTCGACGTGCGGCACGATGGCGGCGTCGCCCTGGCCGATGCCCGAGGTCTCGACGATCACCAGGTCGAAGCCGGCCACCTTGCAGGCGGCGATCACGTCCGGCAGCGCCTGCGAGATCTCGGAACCGGCTTCGCGGGTTGCCAGCGAGCGCATGAAGACACGCGCCTGCCCATTCCACGGATTGATCGCGTTCATGCGGATGCGGTCGCCCAGCAGGGCGCCGCCCGACTTGCGGCGCGACGGGTCGATCGAAATCACCGCGATGTTCAGGCGGTCGTTCTGGTCGAGGCGGATGCGGCGGATCAGTTCGTCCGTCAGCGAGGACTTGCCGGCGCCGCCGGTGCCGGTGATGCCGAGTACGGGCACCTTCAGGCCTTCGGCGCTGTCCATGATCTGCTTGCGCAGCTCGTTCGAGGCTTTGCCGTTTTCCAGCGCGGTGATCAGCTGGGCCAGCGGACGGTGGCGCTGTTCGATATTGCCTGCGGTCAGGGCGTCGAGCGAGGTCGGCGCATAGGCCGACAGATCGACGTCGCAGGCTTCCAGCATCGAGCGGATCATGCCGACCAGGCCCATGCGCTGGCCGTCTTCCGGGCTGAAGATGCGCGTCACGCCATAGGCATGCAGCTCTTCGATTTCAGAGGGAACGATCACGCCGCCGCCGCCGCCGAACACCTTGATGTGGGCGCCGCCGCGCTGGCGCAGCAGGTCGATCATGTACTTGAAGTATTCGACGTGGCCGCCCTGGTAGCTGGAGATGGCGATGCCTTGCACGTCTTCGGCCAGGGCCGCGGTGACGACTTCGTCGACCGAGCGGTTGTGGCCCAGGTGCACGACCTCGGCGCCGTTCGACTGCAGGATGCGGCGCATGATGTTGATCGAGGCGTCATGGCCGTCGAACAGCGAAGCCGCGGTCACGAAACGCACTTTATTGGCCAGTTTCGGCTGCTCCGGCAGCTCGAGCTTGGCGGCGGGGGTGATGTCGTTCATGGTGTTCCTTGAGATTGCGGAAGCGAACAGGAGTTCTTGGTACGGTATATGACGTTAACGTAAACGTCAAGAATGAACCGGCGATCTAAAACAACGTCGCCCCCGCGCAGGCGGGGGCCCAAGTTCGTTGCGGACCACGGGCATGTGCTACCGCTGCGCACATCACTTGGGTTCCCGCCTTCGCGGGAACGACGTTTTCAAGTTAGCGGTGCAAGCTCGCGTGATTAAGCAGCGCGCTTCTTGACCTTGCCGCTCAGCAGCTCCGTCACCCGCGCACGGTACTCGGCCACCGCCTTTTCCTTCACGTGGCCGAAGCCGCGGATCTGCTCCGGCAGCGCCGCCAGCTCGACCGCGGTCGCGTGCGTCGACGCATCCAGCGAGCCCAGCATGCCTTCGATCATCCCACGATACTCGCTGATCAGCGCGCGCTCCATCTTGCGCTCGGCCGTGTAGCCGAAGATGTCGAAGGTGCCGCCGCGCAGGCCTTTCAGCTTGGCCAGCAGCTTGAAGGCGCTCCACATCCACGAGCCGAATTCGGCCTTCACCAGGTGGCCCTTGGCATCCTTCTTGGCGAACAGCGGCGGCGCCAGGTTGAACTTGACGCTGAACTCGCCCTCGAACTGGCTCTTCAGCTGCTCGACGAAGCGGCCATCGGTGTACAGGCGGGCGACTTCGTATTCGTCCTTGTAGGCCATCAGCTTGAACAGGGACTTGGCGACCGCCGTCGCCAGCTTGTTGCCCAGGCCCAGGGCCGACTCGCGCTCGCGCACCTGCGACACGAGGTCGGCGTACTGCGCGGCATAGGCCGCATCCTGGTAGCCGGTCAGGAACTCGACGCGCTTCTCGAGGATGTTGTCCAGGCTCTGCGGCATCTGCATGACGATGGCATGGACTGGTGTGGCGGTTTTCTCGACGCGCTTGAGGTCGACGGCGGCGCGGCGGCCCCACAGGAAGCTGCGCTTGTTGGAGCCGACGGCCACGCCGTTCAGTTCGATCGCGCGCAGCAGCGAGGCTTCCGACAGCGGGATCAGGCCCTTCTGCCAGGCGTAACCCATCATGAACAGGTTGGCGGCGATCGAGTCGCCCATCAGCGCGGTGGCGAGCTTGGTGGCGTCGATGAAGTCGACACCGGCTTCGCCGCCGACGGCCTCGAGAATCAGCGAGCGCACCTGCTCGGTCGGGAATTCCCAGTCGCGCTGCTGGGCGAAGGTGCCGGTCGGCTGCTCGTGCAGGTTGACCACGACCGTGGTGCGGCCCGGGCGCATCTTCGAGATCGCGTCGGAGGCGCCGGCGGTCAGCATGTCGCAACCCAGCACCAGGTCGGCTTCGCCGGTGGCGATGCGCTGGGCGCGCAGGCGCTCAGGCGTCTCGGCGATCTTCACGTGCGAGGTGACGGAGCCGTTCTTCTGGCTCATGCCGGTCATGTCCAGCACCGAGGCGCCCTTGCCTTCGAGGTGGGCGGCCATGCCCATCAGCGCGCCGACGGTGATCACGCCGGTGCCGCCGATGCCGTTGATCAGGATGTTGTACGGCGAAGCGATCGACGGCAGCATCGGCGCCGGCAGGTCGCCCCAGCCGTCGTCCTCGTCCTTCGACTTGGCGACGCCGGCCTTGTTCTTCTTGAGCGTGCCGCCTTCGACGGTGACGAAGCTCGGGCAGAAGCCCTTGGTGCACGAGTAATCCTTGTTGCAGGACGACTGGTCGATCGCGCGCTTGCGGCCGAATTCCGTTTCCTTCGGCAGGATCGAGACGCAGTTCGACTGCACGCCGCAGTCGCCGCAGCCTTCGCAGACGGCTTCGTTGATCACCATGCGCTTGTTCAGGTCAGGGAATTCTCCCTTCTTGCGGCGGCGGCGCTTCTCGGCGGCGCAGGTCTGGTCGTAGATCAGGACCGTCACGCCCGGCAGTTCGCGCAGTTCGCGCTGGATGTCGTCCATGTATTTGCGGTCGTGGATGGTCACCAGTTGCGGCAGCGAAGAGCGATCCTCGTAGCGCGACAGGTCTTCGGTGACGAGGGCGATGCGTTTCACGCCTTCGGCCGCCATCTGCTGGGCGATCAGCGGCACCGAGGTGACGCCGTCGACCGGCTGGCCGCCGGTCATCGCGACCGCGTCGTTGTACAGGATCTTGTAGGTGATGTTGACCTTGGCCGCGATCGCGGCGCGGATGGCCAGGTAACCCGAGTGGAAGTAGGTGCCGTCGCCCAGGTTCTGGAACACGTGCGGCACCTTCGAGAACGCGGCCTGGCCGATCCAGGGCGTGCCTTCGCCGCCCATGTGGGTGGTCAGCTTGTTCATCTCCGGGTAGATCGAGGTCGCCATCACGTGGCAGCCGATGCCGGCCAGCGCGAAGGAACCGTCCGGCACCTTGGTCGAGGTGTTGTGCGGGCAGCCGGAGCAATAAAAAGCAGGGCGGAACGGCGTCGTGACCGCCTTCATCAGCACCGCGTCCTTGGCTTCCAGGAAGGCCAGGCGGGCCTTGATGAGATCGCGGGTGCGGCCGTCCAGGTTCAGGCGGGCGATGCGGCCGGCGATCACGCGCGCGACCTGGGCGACGGAGAAGTCGGCCTTCGGCGGCAGCAGCCATTCGCCGCGCGGCGAGACCCATTCTCCCTTGTCGTCGAACTTGCCGACGATGTGAGGACGGACGTCGTCGCGCCAGTTGTACAGCTGTTCCTTGAGCTGGTATTCGACGACCTGGCGCTTCTCTTCGACCACCAGGATCTCTTCCAGGCCCTGGGCGAATTCGCGCACGCCTTCCGGCTCCAGCGGCCAGATCATCGCGACCTTGTACAGGCGCAGGCCGACCTGGGCCGCCATCGCTTCGTCGATGCCCAGTTCTTCCAGCGCTTCCAGCACGTCCACATAGGATTTGCCGGAGGCGATGATGCCGAGTTTTGCATCCGGGCTGTCGATGGTGACGCGGTTCAGCTTGTTCGCGCGCGCGTAAGCCAGGGCTGCGTAGATCTTATAGTCCTGCATCAGCGCTTCCTGGGTGCGCGCCTGCTGGCCCAGCGGCACCGACGACAGGCGGGTATTCAGGCCGCCTTCCGGCATCGCGAAGTCCCGCGGCAGCTTGACCTCGACGCGGAACGGATCGGCATCCACCGAGGCGCTCGATTCGACCGTATCGGCCAGCGCCTTGAACGCCACCGCCAGGCCGGAGAAGCGCGACATCGCCCAGCCGTGCACGCCCAGGTCCAGGTATTCCTGCACGTTCGACGGATACAGCACCGGGATCATGCAGGCGGCGAAGATGTGGTCCGACTGGTGCGGCAGGGTCGAGGAGTAGGCGCCGTGGTCGTCGCCGGCCACCAGCAGCACGCCGCCGTTTTTCGACGTGCCGGCATGGTTCATGTGTTTGAAAACGTCGCCGCAGCGGTCCACGCCCGGGCCCTTCGCGTACCACATGGCGAACACGCCGTCGTGCTTGGCCGGGCCGATCAGGTCGACGGTCTGGGTGCCCCAGACGGCGGTCGCAGCCAGGTCCTCGTTCACGCCCGGCACGAACTGGATGCTCTTCGCTTCCAGGTGGCCCTTGGCCTTCCACAGGTTCTCGTCCAGGCCGCCCAGCGGCGAGCCGCGGTAGCCGGACACGAAACCGGCCGTGTCCAGGCCCGCCTGTTCGTCGCGGATCTTCTGGATCATCGGCAGGCGCACCAGCGCCTGGATCCCGGACAGGAAGATCTTGCCGGAGGTGGCGGTGTACTTGTCGTCGAGGCTGACGTCTTTCAAGCGGTCCGGCGATCCGGCGACGGGAACGGCGGGCGTGGACGGGATGGCAGGCGCGGGCGCGCCCTGGCCGAGGATGGTGTCAGGCATGGTGTCTCCAAATGGTATTCAGGTGGGCTGGCTCGGGGCGTCGCGCCGGGTAGGCGGTGGCGGGAGCAGGCCGGATGCCGGTTTTTTGGCTTTGCCCGAAGTGTAGAGACAACTTGACGTATACGGAAATACGGAATGGGGATGGGGCTATAAGAAAAAATGATGACCCATCAGGCGGCGAGGGCCCGGGCGCCGATCCAGGCGCCGCTGGCGCATAGTTCCGTCGCGACCTGGGCCACCAGGCGGCTGACCGCGGCGGCGGCATTCGTCAGCGGGATGTTCTTCGAGGCGCACAGCACCACCGTGCGCGAGATCGACGGGCTGTGGATAGCGACCGCACGCATCGCGCCGCGCTCGACTTCGGCCTGCACCGGCGCCACCGGCAGGATGGTGGCGCCCATGCCGGCCAGGATCGCCGACTTCAGGATCGCGATCGAGTTGATTTCGATGACGCCGCGCGTGTGCAGGCCGGCGGCGCGCGCCGTGCTCTCGATGCGCGGACGCACGCCATGCTGCAGGCCGGGCAGGATCAGGGTCGCGTCCAGCGCTTCGGCGAGCGGCAGGCTGTCGCGTCCGGCGGCCCAGGGCGCGTCGTCGCGGCAGATGAAGCGCAGCTCTTCCTCGACCAGCGGGGTGGTGGCGAAGCTGGACAACTGGCCGTCGTCGAGCAGCACGGCGAGGTTGACGCGGCCCGCGCGCAGCTGCTCGGCCAGGTTGCCGGTCAGTTCCTCGGTCAGCTGCAGGGTGATCTCGGGATAGCGCTGGCGGATCGCGGTCAGCAGCGGCAGGGCCAGCGCGCCCGAGATACTGTGGGGCAGGCCGAGGGTGACGCTGCCGGAGGGCCGTTCGGCCGACTGGACCACGGCCGCCTGGGCGTCCGCCACCTGTTTCAGGATCGCCAGCGCGTGCTCGTAGAAGACCTTGCCGGCGTCGGTGCTGACCACGCCCTGGGCCGAGCGGTGCAGCAGCTGCACGCCGAGCTCGTCCTCCAGCTGGCGCAGCTGCTGGGTCAGCGCCGGCTGCGCCACATGCAGCACCAGCGCCGCGCGCGAGAGCGAACCATGGTCGACGATGGCGACGAAGTAGCGGAGCTGGCGTAATTCCATTAATCAATACTTGTATCTTTAAGGATACATTCCGCTGAAAGTAGTTTACCTATGGCAAGTGGCACGCTGAACAGTTGTTATACTGAAAGCGCCTGAAACGCGGCGAGATTAACACACCCCTGTTTGTGTCCCCATGCTCAAGAAAATCGATTCCTCGCAACTTCGCCTGGGGATGGCCATCCACGATCTCGATTGCGGCTGGATGGAACATCCCTTCGTCCGTAACCGCTTCGTCATCAGCAGCGAAGACGAAATCCGCAAGATCGTCCAGGCCGGCATCCGCGGCGTGGTCATCGATTGCGGCAAGGGGCTCGACCTGAGCGATGCACCGACCGTCGAGGAGGCGGCGGTGAAGGTCGAGGAGGAAGTGGCGGCGATCGCGGCCAAGCCGGTGGCGCCGCTGCGCAGCACGCTGGCCGAGGAGTTCGACCGCGCCGGTGCGATCCGCCGCCAGGCCGCCGGCCTGGTGAAGACCGTGATGCAGGACGCGCGCCTGGGCAAGGCGGTCGAGATGGACAAGGTGTCGCCGGTGGTCGAGAACATCACGGCCTCGATCCTGCGCAATGCCAGCGCCCTGCTGGGCCTTTCGTACATCAAGAACAAGGACGACTACACCTTCCTGCATTCGGTCAGCGTGTGCACCCTGCTGGTCGCCTTCTGCCGCTCGCGCAAGATGGACGACGAGACCATCTACCAGGCCGGCATCGGCGGGCTGCTGCACGACACCGGCAAGGCCCTGGTGCCGGACCATATCCTGAACAAGCCGGGCCGCCTGACCGACGAGGAATTCGAGGTGGTGCGCCGCCACCCGCGCGACGGCTACGAGATCCTGCGCCGCTCGCCGGAGATCGGCCCGATCCCGCTCGACATCACCCTGCATCACCACGAGCGCCGCGACGGCACCGGCTATCCGGACCGCCAGGACGCCGAGCAGATCAGCGAGCTGGCGCAGATGGCCGCCATCGTCGACGTCTACGACGCGATCACGGCCGACCGCTGCTATCACAAGGGCATGCCGGCGGCCGAAGCGCTGCGCAAGATGTACGAGTGGAGCAAGTTCCACTTCAATCCTGCGCTGACCCAGGAGTTCATGCGCTGCGTCGGCATCTATCCGGTCGGTACCCTGGTGCTGCTGGAATCGGGACGCCTCGGGGTGGTGGTCGAGCCGCACGAAACCAGCCTGCTCACGCCGAAGGTCAACGTCTTCTTCAGCACAAGGAGCCAGACCTACATCAAGCCGGAAACCGTGGACCTGGCGCGTGGCCTGGGCTTCGGCGGCGGCGACAAGATCGTGCGCCACGAATCGGCCGAGAAGTGGAAGGTCGACCCGCTGCGCTTCATGGCGCTCGCGGCCTGAGGTCTTGACCCGATATCAGAAGAATTCGGCGGTGTCGTTCGAGGCGACCGCCTGCAGCACGCCGTGCGAGACCAGGTCGTCGTAGTGGCAGGCCTGGTTGCGGCCATTGCTCTTGGCGTAGTACAGGGCCTGGTCGGCATGGCCCAGGGTCACCACCGGCGATTCGAAGGCGCTGATGCTCACGAAGCCCACGCTGACCGTGACCCGGCCCACCTGCGGGAAGTCGTGGTTCTCGACGTTGGTGCGGAAGCGCTCGATGATCTTCCAGGCGTTTTCCAGGGTGGTGGAACGCAGCAGCACGACGAATTCCTCGCCGCCGAAGCGGAAGACCCGGTCCTGGACGCGAAACGATGACTGCAGCAGGTTGGCGATGAGGATCAGCACCTCGTCGCCGTACAGGTGGCCGAACTTGTCGTTGACGGCCTTGAAGTGGTCGACGTCGACCACCGCCAGCCACTGTTTTTCCGGCCCGTGCGGCTGGCGCCTTTCCGCCAGGCCGGGCAGGCGCCGGTCGTGCTCGTGGGCGCCGTGCAGCATGCGGGCCAGCTGGTCGTCGAAGGTCTTGCGGTTGAGCAGGCCGGTCAGCGAATCGCGTTCGCTGTAGTCGAGCAGGTTCTGGAAATTGCGGTAGACGCCGACGATGCCGCCGACGGTGTGGATGGTGTCGCTGCAGAAGGGCTGATTATTGCGCAGCTCCAGGCAGGTGCCGGCCTTGTCGCCGAACCAGATCGGCAGCCACAGGGTGCGGCTGCCGTCGGCGCCGCAGGCTTCGGCGCTGCTGCGGTGTTCGGCGAGGCAGCGCGCCAGTTCCAGGCTGATCGGTTCGCCGAGCGCGCCTTCGGGCGTGTCTTCCAGGCGGGCTTCGCCGCCGGCACGGATCGATGCGCGCGAACGCAGGTACTGCTGTCCGGCTACGGTGGCGATGCTCAGGATGCGGGTCTGCGCAGCGCGGGCCAGTTCCTGCACTGCCGAGATCACGGAAATGTCGAGCATCGCGTGATCGCGGTGGCCGGTCATGTCCACCATGTGTTTCAGAAGCGAGTCCATGTCGTTCTCAGCAATGTAATCCACCGACCTGCGGGCCAACAGCCGCCGTCGCGTTCGCAGGTATCTGGTATGTCACAAAGAGCAAGCGAAACAGCATATAGCTTTTTTGCATTATAAGCAATTATGCAAAAGTAATTTTTTTGTCCTCAAGGGATTTTCTCAAGGATTCAGCCGATCCGCGTCCTCCAAGCATGGGGGAATGATTCCCGTCGACAAAAAATAGTTCTCCTTGGAAAATTTGCGTGCAGTCAACTTGCCGTACGGCATCACCTTTTATAGTGAACCCACTGGCACGGAACACGGCGCAGTCAGCCGAAAAGGCGCAGCAGTCGAAGTGGTTTTGCAGTTGAAGTTGCAGTCAGCGCTTCCGGCCAGGGTTGTCTTCATTAACCTACCATATGGGAGTTTCACATGAGCACTTTCGCCTCTGCAGTCAAAACCTTCATGGCTGACGAGAACGGTGTGACCGCCATCGAGTACGGCCTGATCGCTGCATTGATCGGTGTCGTGGTTGCCGGTGGTGCTGCAGTCCTGGGCAACGGTATCAAGCAGTTGTTCACCGATATCAACGGCAAGCTGGGCGCTTCGGCACCGTCGGGATCGGGAACGTAAGGCGATAGAGCCCTCCGGACACGTCGTCCGGAGGGTTTTTTCTTCTGGAGGAGGCTATGCCGATCGAACAGTACCTCGACGTGGTCCTGCTTCTGCTGGTGAGCATTGCCGCCGTCAACGACCTGGCCACGCGCCGGATCCCGAACCGTCTGCTGCTGGCCGGGCTGGCCGGCGGGTTCTGCCTGCATCTGCTGTCGTCCGAGCCCTTGTCCTCGCTGCTGGCGGCGCTCGGCGGAATGGGTGTCGGCCTGGCGGTGTTCCTGCCGTTTTACCTGGCGCGCGGGATGGCGGCCGGCGACGTCAAGATGATGGCGGTGGTCGGCGCTTTCGTCGGGCCGGGCGATGCCTTCGAAATTGCCGTGCTGAGCTGGTGCGTCGGCGGCGTGATGGCCTTGCTGCTGGTGCTCGTCAAAGGCCGCCTGCGCCAGGTCCTGGTCAATATCAAAGGCATTCTGTGCACGGCCTGGATGCCGGGCGCGCGCCTGGCGATGTCGGCGGCGCAGCCGAGTATCGGCGCGATGCCGTATGGGCTGGCCATTGCGCTCGGAACGATTGCGGTCCTGGTCCGTCATTAAGGCCGAGTCCGCTTTTGGCCGAACGCAAGAGCGGGCCGGGGAGCGGTCGCTAGAATCAATCCGACCTCTTTCGGAAAACATGAAGGTTTCTAGGGGATTCCGATGCTCGAAACGCTATCGACTGGCAGTATCGCGACGGCGCCGCGCGCCGCGCACATGGCGGCGCCGGACCTTCCGGAGATCGCGCCCATCCTGCCGCGCCAGCCCAAGACGGTTCGCGACACCGGCCTGGAGCCGCGCTTCGTCACCGATCTGGTGCTGAAGGCGATCCAGGCCAGCGGCAAGGCGCCGCTGGCGGTCCTGGCCGGCAAGCTGCGCCTGTCCATCAGCGTGCTGCGCGAAGTGCTCAATCCCCTGATCGCCGAGCAGCAGGTGGAGGTGGCCTGGTGCGGCGAATCGGATATCGACATGCAGTACCAACTGACCGGGATCGGCCAGCGCGGGGCAGCCGATGCGCTGGCGCGCTGCCGCTATGTCGGCCCGGCCCCGGTCACGCTCGCTTCCTATCGCGTCGTGGTCGAGCGCCAGGCGCTGCGCCAGGCCGAGCGCGTGACGCCGGCCCAGCTGGCGGCGGCGCTGGGCGAGGATGGATTCGCCGCGGTCACGCGCGAGGTGCTGGGCGCTGCCCTGTATGCGCGCCGCTCGCTGCTGTTGTACGGTCCGTCCGGCAGCGGCAAAAGCCATCTGGCCGGCAAGCTCGGACGGCTGCTGCCGGGCCCGATCGCGGTGCCGTACGCGCTGACCGTCGGCCGCCAGGTAATCCGCCTGTACGATCCGGCGCTGCACGTAGCGCCGGCGCCGGCTGCGCGCCAGCAGGAAGAACGGCGCAGCTGCGACGCCCGCTGGACCGTCTGCCAGCGTCCACTGGTGCACGTCGGCGCCGAACTCGGACGCGAGATGCTCGACCTGCGCTACGACGCCGAGGAAGGCCTGTACCATGCGCCGCCGCACCTGCAGGCGAACAACGGCATGCTGGTGATCGACGACGTCGGCCGCCAGCGCATCCAGGCCGCCGAACTCCTGAACCGCTTCATCGGCCCGCTCGATGCCGGCATCGATCAGCTCTCGCTGCAGGGCGGCCAGGCCGAGGCGATGCCCTTCGATGCCGCCGTGGTGTTCGCCACCAACCTGGCGCCGGGCGTCATCCTCGATGACGCGGCCCTGCGCCGGATCGGCTACAAGGCCGCGATCGGTGCCTGGCCGGCAGGGGCCTACCGCGCCCTGTTGCGTCGCCAGTGCCGGCTGCGCCGCATCGAGTACGACGACGCCGCCGCCGAACACCTGATCGAGCGCCTGCACACGCAGTCCGGTCGGGCGCTGCTGGCCTGCTATCCGGCCGAGCTGCTCGACCGGATCGCAGATTTCGCCGGCTTTGCCGGGCACGATGCGCGCCTGACCGTGGCGACGGTCGAGCAGGCCTGGCGCAGCATGTTCATTGCTTGCGAACCGGAGGCGTAAATGAAGAACAAGCGTGCCCTCGCGATGATGGCAGTCGCGATCCTGTTCGGCCTGGCGGCCGTGGTGTTTGCCTCGCGCTGGCTCCTGAGCCAGCCGGGCTCCGCTGCAGGACGGATCGCCGTGGCCGCCGTCGACATCAGTCTCGGCCAGCGCCTGACGCCGGAGATGTTCAAGCTGGCCGACTGGCCGGCACACAGTGTGCCGAAGGGCGCCTTCACCGATCCGCAGAAGCTGGGCGGCCGCGTCCTCAAGAGCAATCTGGTGATGGGCGAGCCGGTCAGCGAAGCCAAGCTGGCCCCGGCCGGTACCCTGGGCGGGCTGTCGGCCCTGATCACCGAGGGCAAGCGCGCCATTACCGTGCGCGTCAACGATGTGATCGGCGTGGCCGGTTTCGCCTTGCCCGGCAATTTTGTGGACATCATCGTCAGCATGCAGAAGGACGTGCCGTCCGGTTCCGGCGCGCGTGAGCAGAACATCTCGAAGATCGTGCTGGAACGCATCCTGGTGCTGGCTGTGGCCCAGGAAGTCAACCGGGACGAGACCAAGCCGAAGGTGGTCAATGCGGTCACGCTCGAGGTCACGCCGGAGCAGGCCGAAAAGCTCGACCTGGCGCGCAGCGTGGGCACGCTGTCGCTGGCCCTGCGCAACCAGGTCGATCCGGAATCGGCTTCGACCTTGGGCGCCACCAAGCTGACGCTGCTGCCGGAAGCGCCGCCGCCGCCGCCCAAGCCAGCACCCAAGCCGGTCGTGGTAGTGCGCCAGGTGCCGGTGGTGGTCAAGACCGCGGCCAAGGTGGAGCGTGATTGCGTCACCGTGCTCAACGGCCTGCGCACGGCGCAGGAGTGCTTCTGAACCTATCCCGGGTGATGCCATGAACGGAAGTCTGATGCATACGCCGATCGTCCGTGTTCTCTTCGCCGGCCTGGCCATGGCTGCGGCCGGGCCAGCGCTTGCCGCCGCCAAGACCGCCGCGCAGGCGAACGGCAATCCGCCCGCGGCGCGCTCCGAGGCCGGCCCGCGCTGCCAGGGCGAAGCCGCGCGGCCCGCCCAGCTGGCCCTGCAGGTCGGGAAATCCCAGCTGATGCGCTTGCCCGAAGCGGTCCAGCACCGCAGCGTCGGCAACCCCGGGGTCGTGCAGGCGATTCTGGTGGCGCCGGACACGCTGTATATCGCCGGCGTCGACGTCGGCACCACCAACATGATCGTGCAGGGCAAGAGCGGCGTCTGCAGCATGCTCGACATCACGGTGGCGATGGATCCGTCCGCCGTACAGGCCACGCTGGCCGCCGCCCTGCCGGAGGAGCGCGACATCAAGGTGCTGGCTGCCGGCGACACCCTGGTGCTGAGCGGTACCGTCAGCGACGCCGATGCCGTCGAGCGCGCGGTCGCCCTGGCGACTGCCTATGTGCGCCGGCCCTTGCGGCCGCTGGCCATGCCGGACAAGGACGAAGCCGCGCCCGGCACCGTGGGTGGCGCGAACGGCAGCAATGCGAGCGGCACGTCGAACGCGAACCAGGCGGGCGCGCGGGTGATCAACCTGCTGTCGGTCCGCGCGCCGCAACAGGTGCAGCTCGAAGTGAAGGTCGCCGAGGTATCGAAATCCCTGCTCGAACGGCTGGAAGCCGGCGCCGCCTGGCGTTTCGGTTCGGGTAGCTGGGGCGCGGCCCTGCTGTCGAATTTCATCACCGGGAACGCCCACGGCGCGCTGCAGGCTACCAAGTCGAACGGCAACGGGCTGACTGCGAATGCGGAAAAGCGGGACAGCCTGGTGCGCGTGCTGGCCGAACCGAACGTGATGGCGATCAGCGGCCAGGAAGGCACCTTCCTCGCCGGCGGCAAATTCTACGTGCCGGTCGCCCAGGATAACAACCGCGTCACGCTGGAAGAAAAGGAGTTCGGCGTCGGCCTGCGCTTCACCCCGACCGTGCTGGGAGGAGGGCGCATCAACCTGCGCGTCGCGCCCGAAGTCTCGGAACTGTCGCGCGAAGGCGTCGGCATCTCGACCGGCGGTTTAGGCGGCGCCGCGATCCTGCCGGTCGTGACCACGCGCCGCGCCAGCACCACCGTGCAGCTGTATGACGGCCAGAGCTTCGTGATCGGCGGCCTGGTCAAGAACAACCTGGTCACCAACCTGAAGGGGCTGCCGGTGCTGGGTGAGGTTCCGGTGCTGGGCGCGCTGTTCCGCAGCACCGATTACCAGCACGATCGCACCGAGCTGGTATTCGTCATCACGGCCCATCTGGTCAAGCCGCTGCAGGGTCCTGGCTACGTGCTGCCGACCGACAAGGTGGGCGTGCCCTCGCGCGGCGCCGTCCTGCTCGGCGGCCGCCTGGACGGCCCGGCGCCGGAGGTCAGCACGGCCGCCGCCTCGACCCCGATGCCGGCCCCGACTCCCTCGCATAGCGCCGGCGGCTTCGAACTGAAATAGGAGGAAGCGATGGTCATCACACGCAATCGTCTCGCAGCCACGGCCGCGGCACTGGCGGCCTTGCTGCTGCAAGGCTGTAGCGCGACCCCGCGCTTCGAAGACCACTTCGGCGCCTCGGTGCGCGCCAACCTGGCGGCCCAGGTAATCGACCCTGCGGCAGCGGCGAATGCCAATCCCGCCTCCGGCGTGGACGGCACAGCCGCCCTCGCAGCCCGCGAGCGTTATCAGCGTTCGTTCAAGGAAGCCGATCGGCAGCAGCCCGTGCAGCTGCTGATTGGCGGGAGCGGCGCCAAATGATGCAGCGCTTGCCGGACTGGCTTCAGCGCGCACCGCCCCAACCCGATATGGACCCGACCGATTGCTGTTCCGAGGAACCCGATGAAAGCCCTGCTGATCAGCCGCGATACCCAGCTTTACGCGGAGATCGCCTCCCAAGGAGCTGCGCGCGTGCCGCCGTTGAATGTCGCGGCCAGCCGCGTCAGCCTGCGCGACGCGCTCGACCGCCCGCTCGTTGAGGCGCCCAGCCTCGTCATCGTCGATACCAGCGAAGCCGAGGTCGCCGATGGCGACCTGCTCGAGCGCCTGACCCGCCATTACTCGGCAGCGCATTTCATGCTGCTGACCGACAATCACCACCCCGAAATCCTGATCCGCGCCATGCGTGCGGGAGTGCGCGAAGTGCTGCAACTGCCGCTGGTGCACCGCGCGCTGCACGAAGCGATCGGCCGCATTGCCGCCAGCGCAGGCGTCGCCTCGAGCCGCGACGGCAAGATCCTCGCCTTCATCGCCTGCAAGGGCGGCAGCGGCGCGACCTTCATCTCGACCAATTTCGGTTACGCGCTCGCCACCCTGGCCGACAAGAAGGTGCTGCTGATCGACCTGCACCGGCAGTTCGGCGACGCCACGCTGTACGTGTCCGACCAGAAGCCGGCCATGACGCTGTCGGACGTCTGCCAGCAGATCGCACGCATCGACGGACCCTTTCTCGAATCCTGCCTGGTGCACGTGGCGCCCGGCTTCGGCGTGCTGGCCGCGGCCGACGATCCCGGCCAGACGACCGAAGCCAAGCCCGAACACATCGACACCATCCTGCGCGTGGCGCGCCAGCACTACGACTACATCCTGCTCGACGTCGGCCGCCAGATCGATGCCGTCTCGCTGCGCGCGCTCGACAGCACCGATGCGATCTACCCGGTGCTGCAACTGGCCTTGCCCGACATCCGCGATGCGCGGCGCCTGCTGGATATCTTCCGCTCGCTCGGTTATGTGACCGATCACATCCGCCTGATCGTCAACCGCTACGAGAAGGGCGGACGCCTGCGGCTGCAGGACCTGCACGCGGCGCTCGGCGCCGAGGTGCTGCACACCGTTCCCAACGATTACGTCGCCGTCACCGACTCGGTCAACCAGGGCATCCCCGTCCTGCAGCTCTCGCGCGGCAGCGCCGCGGCGCGCAGCCTGGCCGACCTGGTCGAAGTGGTGACCGCGCGCCGCGTAACCGAGACCAAGGGCCTGCTCGACCGCCTGTTCGGGCGCGGCGAAGGCGATGACTGAACTTTGAAGGAGACGATCCATGTCCCTGCGCGAGCGTTTGTCCGGAACCGACGAGGACCGCCAGCACCACTCCCTGCCGGAAGTGGCGCAACAGGCCTACCAGGAACTGAAGAAGACCATGCACCAGATGATCCTCGACAGGATCGATCTGGAGCGACTGAAGCGCCTGACCAGCGAGCAGTTCAAGCACGAGCTGGCGCTGCTGGTCCAGCGCATCATCGAGGAAGAACGCATCGTGCTGAACCAGCAGGAACGGCACCACCTGGTGCTCGACATCCAGCACGAAATGCTGGGCTTCGGACCGCTGGAGCCGCTGCTGAACGACCCGACCGTCTCCGACATCCTGGTCAACACCTTCAGCAAGGTGTACGTCGAGCGGCGCGGCCGGCTGGAGCTGACCGACATCAGTTTCCACGACAATGCCCACCTCATGAAGATCATCGAGAAGATCGTCTCGCGCGTGGGCCGCCGCGTCGATGAATCGAGCCCGATGGTCGACGCCCGCCTGCCGGACGGTTCGCGCGTCAACGCGATCATTCCGCCGCTGGCGGTGGACGGGCCGCTGGTGTCGATCCGGCGCTTCGGCGCAAGCCCGCTCACGGTGCAGAACCTGCTGGAACTGAAGAGCGTCACGCCGCCGATGATCAAGGTGCTCGAAAGCCTCGGCTTGGCCAAGGTCAACATCCTGATCTCGGGCGGTACCGGCAGCGGCAAGACCACGCTGCTGAACCTGATCTCCGGCTTCATCCCCGGCAACGAGCGCATCGTCACGATCGAAGACGCCGCCGAGCTGCA
>Ga0308170_10001557_pt1 | contig 21446 bp, 17 predicted proteins | sample PhyBR2_2_FD_202136 | JGI IMG/M metagenome (GOLD analysis project Ga0308170, IMG submission 202136) | Phyllosphere microbial communities from UC Gill Tract Community Farm, Albany, California, United States - DLSLSB.R2 | ecosystem: Host-associated > Plants > Phyllosphere > Unclassified | place...
TTTCAAGCGAGACGTTCATGCAAAAATACACAGCAGCCATCGTGGGTGGCTTGATCGCAGGCGTGGTCACGACGGCCGTCATGGTCGCAGGCCGCAAGTCGGGTGTGCTCACCAAAACGCTCGACCGTGATGCGGTCGACTGGATCGACGATGTGACGGGCTCGCGCGCCGTCATCGGCGACGCCGGTACCAGCGCCGTCGAATTCGTCAATCACCTGGGCGCCTCGGCCGCCTTTGCTGCCGCCGTCCCGAAGCTGCGCGAACTGGCCCCAAGCCTGTCGCCGGCCGCCATCGGCACGCTGTACGGCACGGCGCTGTACGCCGTGAATATCGGCGCCATCGCGCCGGTCCTGGGCATCACCGAGGGTGAAGTCAAGGCCGGCCCGCGCAAGGCCGGCGAGCGCTGGGCGATCCACGTGCTGCAGGCTGTTGTTACCGCCGTCCTGGCTGACCGTTTGACCGGTCCTTCACGTCGCCGCTGATCCGGCTGCGCGCAGCGCACGTCTTGCGTCCTCAGTCGAAGCGGCGCTGCAACACCAGCAGCGCCGCGCCTCCCAGTCCCACCCACATCACGATCCAGAACAGGTCCTGGCCTGCCAGCAGGCCAGCTTGCCGCGCCAGCTCGGCCCCGCCATCAAACAGCATCGACGATTTCTCGGCCAGGCGCGATGCATGCAGCGCCGTGCGCTCCTGCAGCCCGATATTGGTCATCCCCACGCCCAGCGCGAGGCCGGCCTGTCCCAGCATGTTTTTCAGTTGCTGGGCATTCGAGAACACCACATTGTCCGCCTGCAGCTCCTTGAACGCGTGGATCGCCGTCGTCGCCATCCCCAGCGTGAGAAAGCCGCCAAACAGGCCAAGCCAGAAGATCACCGCGTCCCACGCATACGCGCGCGGATCCAGCGTCGCGAACCGCCAGCCGAGCAAGGCCAGCATCAGAAAGCCGGTGACGAAAAACTTGGTCGGATGCGGACGCCGCTTGACCAGTTCGAGCATCACGAAGAACGCGATGACCGTGGCCAGCAACCCTGTCCCCTGCAGTTCGCCAGCCTGCTCCAATCCGACGCCTAGACCCTTCTGCACCACCTGCGGCAGCAGCGTGTTGACCATGCCGAGCATCGCGTAACAGACGCTGAAGATGACGAGGCCCAGCCGATAGCGCGGGCTGCGCAGCACGCCCAGCTGCAGGAACGGCGCGCTGCGGCGCGCATGCAGCAACCCGAACGCGGCCAGCAGCGCAAGTCCCAGCACCAGATGCGCCAGCAGCGCGCCGCGTTCGCCATGCCAGTCATATGTCAGGTGCTGCAACGCGTACAGCGTGATGGCCGCGCCGGCCGCCAGCAGCATCGCGTCGATGGCATGCATGCGCGACGGCGACCCGCCGGAGGCGCGATCAAGCGTGACGGCGTCCTGTGGCATCCAGCGCGCAGCGATCAGCGCGCCCAGCGTCGCGAGCGCGGCCAGCACCAGGAACATCCCGCCCCACGCCTCGTGGCCGAGCATCTTCGCGGCCACCCAGGGCCCGAGCGCCAGCCCGCCCGACAAGGCGGCGCCATACGCGGCGATGCCCTGCAGGCGCTGTGGCGATGGCGGGATCAGGTTGACCATCATGCGCGAGACCGTCATGAACACGCCGCCGCCCAGCGCCATCAGCAGGCGGCCGCAGGCAAAGCCGGCCACGCTGGCGCTCGTGGCGCACACCCACGCGCCGAGCAGGTAGAACAGCACGGCGCCCAGCAGGTAGTTGCGCCAGCCGAGGCGCTGCAGCAGCACGGTCATCTGCGAAATCGCCAGCACCGCCACGGCGGCATACAGCGCCGACACCGTCGCGTATTCTTCGGGCGAGGCGCCGATATGGCCCATGATCGCGGGCGCCGCCAGCACCGTCATCCCGGTCGACAGAAATTCGATCAGGTTGAACACGAAGATGGCGCCCAGCAGCGCCGGGCGCGGCGTCGTGACGATGGCGGCTGCGTTCAACGCGCCACCACGGCCGCGGGTGCGCCAAGCGCGCGGCGGATCGCCGCGTCGGCGCCGTGCGATTCCGTCTCGAACACGACCGTCTCGTACGAATGACGCACCGCGCCGGCCTGCATCAGGCTCGGGCCATCGGCGCGGCTGGTATCGATCGCGACCTTCATCGACAGACCGAGGCGCAGCGGGTGGCGCGCCAGCTCCTGCGCATCGAGCGCGATGCGCACCGGCACGCGCTGCACGACCTTGATCCAGTTGCCGGTCGCGTTCTGCGCCGGCACGGCGGCAAACGCGCTGCCGGTACCGGCTTCCTGACCGGCCACGCGGCCGTGAAACACGACGTCGGCGCCGTACACGTCCGACGTCACGGCCACCGGCTGGCCGATGCGCACGTCCTTCAGCTGCGTCTCTTTCAGGTTGGCCGTGACCCACATCTGGTCGAGCGGGACGATCGCCATCAGCGGCGCGCCCTGCGCCACGCGCTGCCCGATCTGCACATTGCGCCGGGCGACGATGCCGCCCACCGGCGCGGCCAGCGTCGTGCGGGCCAGGCCCAGTGACGCGTCGCGCAGGCCGGCAATCGACGACAGCACGTCCGGATGCTGCTCGAGCGGCGTGCCGTCGACCAGCGCGCGCGCCGCATCCACCTGCTGACGCGCGGCGTTCAAGGCAGCGCGGGCAGCGCCCACGGCATCGTCGGCGTGGCGGATGTCTTCGCCCGACACGGCGCCCGTATCGGCCAGCTGACGGCGGCGCGCCAGATCACTCTCTGCCCGGGCCAGGTCGGACTCACGCTGCACGACAGTTGAGCGCAGCTGCCCGACGCCGGCCAGTTGCGAGCGCACCTGGCGCGCCGACCTGGCCAGCGCCGCTTCGGCGCGGTCCAGCGCCAGCCGGGCGTCGACGTCGTTGAGCTGGACCAGCACCTCGCCCGGCCGCACGAAATCGGTGTTATCCGCCGCGATGCGCGTGACGGTGCCCGAGACCTGTGGCGTGACGTGCACCAGATTGCCCTCCACGTAAGCGTCTTCGGTCTGCTGGCTGTTCCAGCCGATGCCCAGCACCCCGGGCGAGGACCAGGCAATGCCGGCGGCGGCCGCCAGCACGGCGGCGCAAAGGCCTAGCGCCAGCTTGCGCCGGCTTTGCGGCGCGTGATTCGTTTGTTCAGTCATGTGATGATTTCTACGTTCTCAATGGATGGCGGCCTGAAAGCCGCCGCCAAGCGCGCGCACGAGATGCACGTCCAGCGTGTAGGCACGGGCCGCAAGCTCGGCCTGACCACGGCGCTGCGCGACGACCTGGGTTTCGGCAATCAAGACCTGCACAAAATTGCCCAGGCCCGCGCGGTAGCGCTGCTCGGCCAGCGCGTAGGCTTCTTCGGCCGCAATGAGCGCCGCGTCCTGCTCGCGCCGGCGTTCGCCCAGCCAGCGCAGCGACGTCAGTTGCGCACCCACGTCACGCAGCGCTTCGAGCATGGCGCCGTTGTACTGCGCGACGGCGAGATCGTAGTCGGCGTTACGCGCCGCCAGATTGCTGCGCAGGCGCCCGCCATCGAGCAGCGGCAAGGTCACGAGCGGACCGGCGGCAAACGTGCGGCTGCCACCCTGCACCAGCCGGTCGAAGCCCAGGCTGGCCAGGCCACCCGAGACACTCAGGTTCACGGTCGGATAGAACTGCGCTTTGGCGACGTCGATGTCGCCGCTGGCCGCTTCGACCTGCCAGCGCAGCGCCACCAGCTCCGGCCGTCGCCCAAGCAGCGCGGCGGGAATGTCCGCCGGTACGCCCGGTGGCCGGGCCGGCGCCAGGCGTGGCCGCGCGATCGTCGCGCCGGCATCCTGCCCCTGCCCGCTCAGGGCCGCGAGCTGGCCCCGCGTCAAGGCCAGCGCTTCGTCGAGCGCCGCGATCTCGCCGCGCGCCGACGGCACGCCAATCTCGGCCTGCCGGAGTTCCGCCTGGCTATCCAGTTGCGCCGCCACGCGCTGGCGTACCAGGTCGGCGATGCGGGTACGCTGGCGCAGTTCCTGTTCGGCCAGGTCGCGCCGCGTGTACAGGTGGTCCAGCTGCAGATAGGCTTGCACGACGGCGCCGGCCACGGCCAGGCGCGCTGCCTGCGCTTCGGCCTGGCGTGCATTCACGCGTCCCGCAGCGGCGGCCACGCCGGCCGCGTTCTTGCCCCAGAAATCCAGTTCGTAGCCGAGGCTGACCCCGAGGTCGTTCGCCCACTGCCAGCTGCCTGCAAGGGGTTTCGGTACGCTGCCGTTGTCGCTGTAGCGCTGGCGCACCGGATGCGCCGTGGCGCTGGCCTGCGGCGCCAGTGCGGCGACGGCCAGGCCTTCAAGGGCGGCCGCCTGGCGCACGCGCGCCAGTGCGGCAGCAATCGTGGGGCTGGCCTCGCGCGCCCCGTCGACCAGTTGGTCGAGCTGCGGGTCGCCGTAGGCGCGCCACCAGTCCTGCACCGGCCAGGAAGCAGGTGCAGATGCCGACAGAGCCTGTGCAGAGAGCGTGCGCGTGGAATGCGCCGCCGCATCGACATTCAGGCGGGCCGGCGTGGGCTGCGGCCCCATCGACACGCAGCCAGTCAGTAGCAGGATTGCAGCGCCCAGGGCCAGGCGGCATGCGCCCCGTCCCGGCGTGCGTGTGGGTTGAAGCATGGTGTGCCTCGGCGTTTTTCGGGAAGGCCGAAGCTTACGCGGCGCCGCCCGTGCCGGCCATGCCGCCAGGTGCATGCAGGTCATGCAGATTCTGCATGACCTGCATGCACCTGATGGCTCAGATATCCACGGATACGGGGTCCGACGCAGTCAGCGTGGAACGCACGAACGCGCGCAGCCACACATTGGCCGGATCGCGATGACTGCGCTCGTGCCAGTACAGCGCCAGATGCACGGGCGGCAGGTCGATCGGCAGGCGCGCCAGCACGAGGCCCAGGTCACGCGCCAGCGGCCGGGCCAGGCGCAGCGGAATGGTGGCGATGGCGTCGGTATGCAGCGCGATGTGGGCCGCCGACGTGTAGCTGGGCACGTGACACAGGATGCGCGACGGCGCGAGCAGCGTCTCCAGCTTGCGCGTGACGGCCCCGTTGTGCTGGCTCGTCTGCTCCATCTCGATCAGCACGTGACGGTGCGTCAGGTAGGCATCGCGATCGAGCTGGCCGGCGCACGGATGCCCGGCCCGCATCACGCACGCATACTCGTCGGTCCAGAGCTTGCGCCGGCGGATATTGTTGACCAGTTGCGGGAAGCGGCCGATGGCCAGGTCGATGTGACCGCGCTCGAGCTGCGCCTCAATCGCTCCGGGGTCGATGTGGACGCTGCGTAGTTGCAGACCGCTGGCGCCATCTTCCAGACGCGCCAGCCCGGCCAGCAACTGCGGCAGAATGTTGACGACCGCGCCGTCGACCATATACAGGCCGAACGAGCGCTGCGCGGTGAGCGGATCGAAGACAGCGGGACCGCTGTCGAGTTCACGCGCCGCGTCGAGCACGGCCGCGATCGGGCCAGCCAGCGCCAGCGCGCGCGTGGTCGCGACCATGCGCTGGCCGGTACGCACGAACAGCGGGTCGTCGAAGTGGGACCGCAAGCGGGCCAGCGCGCGGCTGACCGTGGGCTGGCTCATGCCGAGCAGTTCGGCAGTGCGGGTAAGGCTGCCCTCGCGCAGCAGGCTGTCGAGGATCAGTAACTGGGACAGGTCGGGAATCACGGCCGCATCATAGCACCGGGCCTGCGCGGCGTGATCCCTCCCCCTGAGCTGGCTTACGCGCCCAGCACCTTGCGCAGTGTGCGCGACAGGTCTTCGGCCGAGAACTTGGCGACGTAGGCGTCGGCGCGCACGTTCTTGACGTGTTCCTCGTTGGTGGTGCCCGACAGCGACGAATGGATCACCACCGGCAGGTTGCCGAAGCGCTGGCTCGACTTGATGTTGCGGGTCAGCGTGAAGCCATCCATCTCCGGCATCTCGAGGTCGGTCAGCACCATCGCGACGCGGTCGTACACCGTACGGCCTTCGGCTTCGGCGGCGGCCGCGATCGAACCCAGCTGATCCCAGGCTTCCTTGCCGCTCTTGGTCATGATGAACGGCAGGCCCATCGCGTCCAGACCCTGCTCGATCAGCGCACGGGCGACGACCGAATCGTCGGCCGCCAGGATGACGCTGCCCGGCTTGATCGAGATCTTGTTGCCCACGGCCTGCGACAGGTCCTGGCGGTCCTGCTCCGGGTTCAGACGGCGCAGGATGGTTTCCACGTCGAGCACCTGGGCCAGACGGGCCGGCTGGCCCTCGGCTTCCGGCAGGCGGGCGATGCTGGTGACCATGCCGGTGCCGGCGGTGTTCTCGGCCGTCATCACCTGGCTCCAGTCGAGACGCACGATTTCTTCGACGCTCTCGACGGCAAACGCCTGCGTGGTGCGCGCAAATTCGGTCACCAGCATGATGTTCAGGCCCGTCTTGGGCGTGACACCGGTGATGCCCGGCAGGTCGAGCACCTGAATGATGTGGCCACGCAGATTGACCACGCCCAGCACGTGCTGCGGTGCGCCGGCGACGGCGGTGATTTCGGGCATCGCCACGATCTCGCGTATCTTGAAGACGTTGATCCCGAACAGTTCGTTGTGGTTGCCCTGCGCGTCGCCACCGAGGCGGAACAGCAGCAATTCGAACTTGTTGGTTCCCGTCAGATTGCTGCGCTCATCGACTTCTTGTTGTACCGATTTCATGGCTGATCCTGTCAAAAGTAATGCTGTCCGGAAATCATTGTAGACGGGCTGCAGGTCCTTGGGTCATTACAGACCGAAAGCGTCGCAGATTTAGCGTCGGTCGGTGCAAAAAAACCACGAATTGTCACACCCACCGCTCCGGACTGCCATACAGTCGCTCGCCGCCCGGTGGCCATGTGGCGAAGAATATACCCGAACCTGTGCGCACGCGCCCCTGTCAGCGCGTCTGCGATCCCGCGCAACCGGACCCGGCTGGCGGATTGCCCGCACTGCATAGCGCAGTATTGACAGGAGATTTAGAACAGCGCCAGTATCGTTTGGAGGCGGATCAGGGATGGCGATTGCAGCACCATTAGCGAACTCGTTGGTGGAAGGGACAACCCATGCATCTATATGGCACATTCACCGTGTCAGCACTTGCCGCGACGCTCACACTGTCCTCATGCGTCCAGCGACCGGCAGCCGTCGCCGGGCCGGCGGCATGGCCCATACCGTGGCCAGACACGTTGAAGCCCTTCGGCGACGGGTATCCCGCAGCCGGTGCGCCCTGTCGGCGCGTCGGTGAAAGCGCGGCCACCATCGACTTTCTTGACCACACCGCCCTCCTCGTCGGGTGCCCGACACAAGGCGACGCGATGCAGCTCGGCGGCAAAGTGATCGCGACCGTCGACGGCATCACGCTGGTGTCGGTACCGCTGCGCCCATGACAAGTGTGTCCGGAGGCCCCATGTCGCATGCCCTTTTCGCCGCACTGTACGCCATCACCCTGCTGCTGGCAGCGCCCGCCTCAGCCCAGCAACAGACCAATGTCGTGTTCGCCCCTGGCCGCCACACCGTCACCCTGAGCGGCGCGATCAAGGGGGATGCCGACCACGGCTACCTGGTCGCTGCGCGCGCAGGACAACTGCTGACGGTGGATTTCAAGCCAACCAATGCATCGGCGTATATCAACGTCATTGCGCCGGACAGCACCGGCGAAGCATTGTTCGTGGGCTCATCAAGCGGCAATCACTTCGCCGCGCCGGTGCCGGTCGAGGGATCTTACCGTGTGCTCGTTTATCTGATGCGCAATGCCGCGCGCCGCAACGAGGTCGCCCGTTACACGCTGCGCATCGATCTTCGCGACACGTCAGCCCCCGCCATGTCAGCCGCCACCATGTCAGCCGCCAGCGCGCCGTCCGTTGGCGACGCGCTCGTTCCCGGCACCCGCTACCACGCGACCGCCGACATCACCTGCACGACGTCGGCGGGCGGCAGGCTTCGTCCCTGCAAGGCGGGTGTCATTCGCCGCGCGGGCGGCACCACGACCATCGAGCTCACCACGCCCGACGGGGGCCACCGGCGCATTTTCTTCACGAACGGGCAGGCAACGGGCAGCGATGCTGCGGCCGGCCTTGAGGTGTTGCGCCAGGATGACCTCCAGATCATCCGGATTGGCGCCATCGAAGTCTATCGGGTCCCGGACGCGTTCGTCGGCGGCGGGTAAGCGCGCCTGCTGTCATGCCGTACCTCATTGTGCTTCACTGAGTCACTGCCAGCGACTGCCAACCACTGCGGGAGAAGCGACATGAAACACGTGCTCCGTATTCTGTTTGCCCTGACGCTGACGTTCTGCATGGCGCCATGGGCGCTGGCCGCCCCCGCCGCACAGGCGGCGATCGGTCAATGGGGCGTCGACACGGCCGGCCTGTCCACCACGGTGCGGCCAGGCGACGACTTCTACCGCTATGTGAATGCCGGGTGGCTCAAAACCGCCACGGCGCCGCCCGGTCTGCCGGCCATCGACTCCTTCGTCGAAGTCTATTTGTCCACCGAACAACGCGTGGCCGGCATCGTCGCACAGGCGCGCGAAACGACGGGGGCGCCCGGCAGCCCCGAGCAGTTGATCGGCGACTTCTACCGCTCGCATGCCAACCGCGCGCGCCGCGACGCGCTGGGCATCACGCCGATTGCCAGCACGCTCTCGATCATCGCAGGCACCACCGACAAACGGGAACTGGCCCGGATCATGGCTTACCCCTGGATCGACGGCTTCTTCCCGGCCGGTCCCATGACCGATGCGGCCGTCCCGACGCGGCAGATTGCGGCGCTCGGCGTCGGTGGCCTGACCATGCCGTCGCGCGACTACTACGTGACCGAGGCAGAGCCGTACATCGGGCACCGCAAGGCCCTGCTCGACTACATCGCAGCGAGCTTTCGCCGCGCCGGATTTGCCGATGCCGATGCCCGCGCCAGCAAGGTGCTGGCGCTGGAAACCGCGATCGCCAGGCTGCACTGGACCGTGGCGCAGCGCCGTGACGTGGTCCGGATGAACCGTGTCATGACGCCAGGTGAACTGAAAAAATACGCGCCTGGCTTCCCCTGGGATGTGTATCTGGCAGAACTGCAGTACAACAGGCAGCCGAAATTCAAGGTCACGACCGATACGGCGGTGCGCGATCTGGCCCGGCTGTTTGCCGCCACGCCGGCCGCCGACCTCCAGACCTTCCTCGTCTTCAAGACGCTCGATGCATGGGCCGATTCGCTGTCGGAACCCTGGGTGCAGGCGCATTTCGACTTCCACAGCAAGCGGCTGCAAGATACGCCGCAGCGGCGCCCCGCCGAACTCGAAAGCATCATGGCCGTGGGTTCCGCGCTGGGCGAAGAGATCGGGCGTATCTATGTCGCCCAGTATTTCGGGGCTGCGGAACGCGCACAGGTCGAGGAGATGGTGACGTATCTGCGCGCCACCTACCGCGACCGGATCAGCAAGCTCGACTGGATGGATGCGCCAACCCGCGCCGCGGCGCTCGATAAACTCGACAAGGTCACGCGCTACATTGGTTATCCCGAGCGCTGGCATGACCGGTCGAACGTCCGCATTGCAGCCGATGACCTCGTCGGAAACTATCGCCGGCTGTTCGACTGGATGCGCGCCGACGACCTGCAAAAGCTGAATGAACCAACGCGAAAATGGGAGTTCCCCTACAGCCCCCAGGAAATCAATGCGGGTTACACGCCATCGGCCAATTCCATCACGTTCCCTGCCGGGATACTCCAGCCGCCCTTTTTCGATCCGAACGCCGACGCTGCGGTGAACTTCGGCTCGATCGCGGCCGTCATCGGCCATGAATTCGGCCACGGTTTCGACGACCAGGGCAGTCGCTCTGACGGCGACGGCAAGCTGCGCGAATGGTGGTCAAAGGCGTCGCGCCGCGAATTCGAGAAGCGCACACAGGGCCTGGTGGTCCAGTTCGACGGGTACGAGGTGCTTCCCGGCCTGAAGATCAACGGCCGCCAGAACCTTGGCGAGAACATCGGCGACCTGGGCGGCCTGTCGGTTGCCTACGCGGCTTACCGCAGTTTCGTGCAAGAGAAACAGGGTGGCAATGCACCGATTCTTGACAGCTACACCGGCGACCAGCGCTTTTTCCTGGCCTGGGCCCAGCTCTGGCGCAACATCACGAGCGAGGGTGAAACACGCCGCCGCACACTGGCCGACCCGCACAGTCCCGGCGAGTTCCGGGTCAATGGCATCGTGCGCAATATCGACGCCTGGTACAAGGCATTTAATATCAAGCCAGCCGACAAGCTGTATCTCGCGCCGGAAAAACGGGTAAAAATCTGGTGAACCGGATCTGGTGAACCGGACCTGGTGAACCACACCCGATGCGCTGGCTTTCTTTGACAGATGATTCCTGGGAGATCGCTGATGACGAAAACGATGCAGCAACTTGTCGTGGCATGCGTGGCACTGGCCACTGCCCTGACGCCAACAGTGTCCATTGCAGCCAGCGCCGACGATCTGCGCGATCTGGTGGGTTCCCGCGCTGCGGGCGGTGAGAGCGAACTCGAATCGCGGGGCTGGGTGTCGATCACCGGCCACCAGTCGGGCAGCGCTTCGTATACCTATTGGTGGAATGCCTCGCGCAAGCAGTGCGTGATGGTCAGGACGAGCGATGGCCGGTTTGCGGCAATCTCTGACGTGGCCAATGGCGACTGCAACCAGAAAAGTGACAACAACAATGCGGCAGTCGCAATCGGCGCCGTCGGTGCCATCGCCCTCATCGCAGCGCTCGCGTCGCACAAGTCGGGTCACCACGACAATGGCAAGCACTACGCGGACCGGGAGCAGGAAGCCGATTACGAGCGCGGTCACAACGATGGCATGTACAACCAGCCCTACCACAATTATTCACGCACGGATGCCTACAGCGCCGGCTACGAAAGCGGTGTCCGGCAACGGGGCCAGAATTCATCCTACCGTGACGATCACCGCTGGGGCGGCGGTTATGCGCCGTCCGTCGACGTGTCCGACCCGAACGGCGCCCGCGCTTCGGGCGCCGAGAACAGCCTCGAGTCGCGCGGGTTCATCCGCGTCGATGGTTTCCAGTCGGGCGGTGACGGCAAAGGCACGATCTGGTGGAATGGCCGCACCCGACAGTGCCTCCAGGCCATCACGGTGGATGGCCGCGTCGACAGCCTGTCGGATATCGGCAGCCACCGGCGTTGCCGCTGACGTTGTACAGCGCCTCCGACGACGACGACGGCGCCCTCCAGGGCTGAGCGTGCTCTGCCGGCAGCGAGGTATACTTGTGCAACTATTTCCACAAGGATACCCATGACTGCATCACCTGCCACGCGCCTGCACATCGGCGTCATCGGCGCCGGCACTGCCGGCCTGGCCACGGCAATTGCCTTCGCCCGTGCCGGACACACGGTCGACGTGTTTGAAAAACACCCGGCGCTGGCAACGCTTGGCGCCGGTGTGCTGATTCAGCCGCAGGGCGTGGCGGCGCTCGATGAACTGGGCGTGGGCGCAGCGTTCAACGCCATCAGCCTGCCGATCGATCGCCTCGTCGGCCAGTGCGAGCGTGGCTGGACCCTGGTCGACATTCCCTATACCGGCTTGCAGGCGCGCGCCGTCAGCCGATCGGCGCTGGGCGGCGTGCTGGAACGGGAATCCCACGCGCTGGGCGTGCGCCTGCACTTCGGCTGCCCCGTCGGCGCCATCGGCGTCGAGAACGGCGCTGGCACCGTCGATGCAGGTGGCGTGTCGCGCCGCTTTGACCTTGTCGTGATCGCCAACGGCGCCTCGTCGATGCTGCCTGCGGCAACCGGGCTGGCGGTGGCTTCGCACCAGTACACGTGGGGCGCGCTGTGGGCCTTGATCGACCTGGACGACTGGCCCGATGCGCACCTGCTGGCGCAGCGCTACGGCGGCACCGAGCGCATGTACGGCATCATGCCGACCGAGCGTGTGAATGGCGCGCTGCGCGTGTCGCTGTTCTGGAGTCTGCGCAGCGACCGCTATGACGCCTGGCGCGCCGCACCGCTGGACGACTGGAAACGGGAACTGCTCGCGCTCTGGCCCGAATCGAAGCCGGTCGTGGACCGCCTCCATTCGCACAGCCAGCTGGCATTTGCCCGCTACCACCACGCGCGGCCGTCACGGCTGGCAGCCGGCCCGATCTGCATCGTCGGCGACGCCGGCCACGCCATGAGTCCACAACTGGGCCTGGGCACGACGCTGGCGGTGCAGGATGCACTGGTGCTGGCCCGTTGCATCGATGTGCACGGTGCGGCCGCCGGGGCACTGCGCTATTCGGCCAGCCGCCTGCGCACCGTGCGCGCCTACCAGGCCCTGAGCCGGACGCTCACGCCATGCTTCCAGTTTGACGGCAAGGGATTGTGGCGCGACCTGCTGTTTGCCGGCGCGCTGAAGGTCCCGGGCAGCCGCTACCTCATGTACCGCAGCATTGCGGCGCCGCGCCGCTGCCTGCGCCAGGCCTGGGCCGCAGCCTAGAACAACGCGCCCTGCCCACTGGTGATGTGGCGGGTAAGATTAGCAAAACTGTCGCCCAAAAATGGCAGGATCGCGTCGGCGATGGGTTCGAGCTGGCGCGTCAGGTAATGCTCGTAATCGATCGGCGAACGGCGCAGCTCCAGCGGCTCGGGCCCCTCGTGCGTCATTACGTAGCGAATCCAGCCGCCCTTGCGGTACAGCGCGTGGCGGCCGTTGCGCAGGTGGTGTTCGTCGGCCATGCGCGCGGCGCGCACGTGCGGCGGGACGTTGCGTTCGTAGTCGTCCAGCGCGCGCCGCAGGCGCTTGCGGTACACCAGATCGTCATCGCACTCGCCACGCAGCATCTGCGCCACCAGCTCACGCACGAAGTCCTCGTACGGCTCACCCTTGAAGATCCGCTCGTACAGGCCTTGCTGGAACTGCTGCGCCAGCGGCGTCCAGTCGCTGCGCACCGTCTCCAGGCCCTTGTAGACCATCTCGTCGCCGCCTTCAGGCGTGGTGGCCAGCCCGGCGTAGCGTTTCTTGCTGCCCTCGTCCGAACCGCGCACGGTCGGCATCAGGAAGCGCCGGAAGTGCACGTCGTATTCCAGTTCGAGCGCGCTGTCGATGCCCAGTTCATCTGCCAGATGCGTCTTCCACCAGCCGTTCACATGATTGACCAATGTGTTGCCGATGCGGCGCGCATCGTCTTCGGTATGCCGGCTGCCCAGCCAGACGAAGGTCGAATCGGTGTCGCCGTAGATGACCTGGTAGCCCTGCTCTTCGATCAGCGCGCGCGTGCGGTGCATGATGTCGTGCCCGCGCATCGTGATCGACGACGCCAGGCGCGGGTCGAAAAAGCGGCAGCCGGTCGTACCGAGCACGCCATAGAAGGCATTCATGATGATCTTGAGCGCCTGCGACAGCGGCGCATTCTGCGCCTTCTTGGCCGCCTCCCTGCCGGCCCAGACTTGCGTGACGATGTTCGGCAGGCAGTGCCGGGTGCGCGAAAAACGGCCACCCCGGTAGCCGGGGACCGTGGTCTCCTCAGGCTCGCGCAGGCCCTCGATCAGGCCCAGCGGGTCGATCAGGAAGGTGCGAATGATCGACGGGTACAGGCTTTTGTAGTCCAGCACCAGCACCGAGTCGTACAGGCCCGAGCGCGAGTCCATCACGAACCCGCCCGGGCTGTCGGCGCCCTCGACGTCGCCGATATTCGGCGCCACCCGGCCCTGACGGTGCAGCAGCGGCATGTACAGGTGCTCGAACGCGGCCACCGACCCGCCGCTGCGATCGGCCGCCAGCCCCGTCACGCTGGCCCGCTCGAGCAGGAAGTCCAGCAACCGGGTCTTGTCGAAGATGCGGGTGACCAGCTCGCAATCCATGACGTTGTAATAGGCCAGCGCCGGCTTGTCCTCGTTGAACATGCGGTCAATCTCGGCCATGCGGTCATGGGGATTGTCGATCGCCTTGCCCACGCCCAGCAGCGTGCGCGAGACGTTTTCGAGGCTGAACGACGGGAAGGTCCAGGTGGCCGAATGCAGCGCGTCGATGCCGTCGATGACGAGGCGCCCGGCGATGCAGATGAAGTAGTGTTCCTGGCCGCCGCGATTGCCACCGCCATTGCCACCGCCTTTGCCACCGGCCTCGCGCCACTCGATCGCGCTGCCGTCGCGGCCCAGGCGCAGCGGACGCTTCATGCCCTCGGCATGGCGCTGCAGCACGCGCATGTCGAACTGGATCACGTTCCAGCCGATGATCGCGTCCGGGTCGTGCTGCACGAACCACGCTTCCATGCGATCGAGCAGCTCGCGCCGCGTGGCACAGTATTCGAGCTCGTAATCGCGCGGGCCATCAATGCCATTGGGTGGTCCCAGCATGTACACCTGACGCTGCCCGCACCCTTCGAGCGCGATCGAGCGCAGCTCGCCCTGGAACGTGGTCTCGATATCGAGCGACACGGTGCGGATGGTCGGCCGGTAACCGGGCGCGGGCTTCATCACGCCATCGACCAGCAGGTGCGGATTGCCCTCGACCGGCTGTCCCGCAAACACGACGGGCGCGGTGATGAAACGCTCCATCAGGTAGCGCTCGGGCGGGCGCACATCGGCCTCGAATACGTCCAGGCCATGCTGGCGCAGGCGCCGTTCGATCTGCATCAGCTGACGGTATTTGCGGCAGTACAGCCCTGCGACGGGCCGGTGCTGGAAGTCGAGCAGGTCGAGCGGGCGCAATTCCCAGCCCCGTTCATCCTGCAGCAGTTGTTCGACGGTGCCGCGCTGCGCTTCGGGAATGAAGGCGACCGGGGTTTGCACCGGGATGCGCACGCAGCGCGGGCCGGCGTCGGTGGCGAGCCAGAACTCGACTTCGCAGCCGGCAGGCGTGTCGCGCCAGTGGCGCGTCAGCAGAAAGCCGGTGCTGTCCGACGCCGCATCATCCATGTCAGCGATAGCGTTCCAGCTCGGCCTCGGAAAAACCGGCGGCGCGGCGCCCTTCGATATTGAAAGGCCCCTTGAGCACGGGCGCCTTGTAGCGCACCGTGAGTTCGTCGTAGGTGGCGATCGGCTCGAGGCCGCGCGCCAGGCACAGCTCGAGGTACCAGCGGTTGCCGATTTCAACGTGTCCCACTTCGTCGACCAGCAGGCGGTCGAGGATCAGCGCCGCAGCCAGGTCGCCCGCCTGCGCGATCTTCTTGCGCAGCGGCGGAATCGCGTCCAGGCCGCGCGCTTCGAGCGTGCGCGGCACCAGCGCCATGCGCGCCAGCACGTCGTCGCTAGTCTTGGCGACCATCTCCCACAGGCTGTCGTGGCCCGGGAAGTCGCCGTAGGCGTACCCAAGGGTGCCCAGATGATCGCTCAGCATCGTGAAGTGCAGCGCCTCTTCATCGGCCACCAGCAACCAGTCGAGATAGTATTGCTCGGGCATCCCGTCGAAACGCCACAGGGCGTCGAGCGCCAGATTGACGGCATTGAACTCGATGTGGGCCAGCGCGTGGACCAGCATCGCGCGCCCTTCCGGCGTGCCCATCGAGCGGCGCCCGACCTGCAACGGCGGCACTAGTTCCGGGCGCGCCGGACGGCCCGGGATGCCGGGCGGCGCCATCATGACGGCCTGAGTGTCGATGGCGACCTGGCCGGCCTTGCTCGCAGCAGACAGCGCGGCGACCGCCCTGGCTTTGGCGGCGGGGTCGGCGTCGAGCAGTGCGTGCAGCGCGGCGGCGCGGAGTTCCATGGTGTTCGCTAATCTGACGAAAGCGGGCATTTTACCCAATCTGCCGGCTCTGCTTCGGTGAATGCGCTACATCTGCCTGAACAAATGCGCATACACAGGACTGACACGCGGCTTTTCCGGCCGGCCACGCAGTGTCAGCGTCACCTTGCCCAGATCATCGCGCACCGCGCTGGTCACGCATCCCATATTGACCACCGTGCTGCGACTTACCTGACGAAACTGCGCGCTGTCGAGCTGCGGCAGCAGTTCCTTCAGCGGCACCCGGATCAGCGCTTCGGCGTCCGCCGTGACCACATTGACATACTTGTCGATCGCCTGGAAGTAGACGACGTCTGGCACCGGGATCATGCGCACCGCGTTGCCGACCGCCGCCCGGATCGTCGTCAAACGCTCGCTTGGTGCGGCGCGTGGCGCCAGCGCCTGCAATTGCCCGAGCAGCTGGCCCAGCGCATCCGGCGCCAGCGCCGTGCGCGTCTCCAGCGCCCCACGCAGGCGCTCGACGGTCTTGCCCAGCCGCGCGCTGCTGACCGGCTTGAGCACGTAGTCGAACGCCGCGTGCTCGAACGCCTGCACCGCGTAGTCATCAAACGCGGTAACGAACACGATGTGCGGAAACGGCGCCGGTCCGTCCCACCGCTCGGCCAGTTCTTCGGCCACTTCCAGACCGCTCTGGCCCGGCATGCGGATGTCCAGGAACAGCACGTCCGGTCGCAGCGCCAGCGCCTGCTCCACGGCGACCACGCCGTTGGGTGCGGTCGCGACGATGTCGAGGCCGGGCCACAGGCCTTGCAGTGTCCTGGCCAGCGTGGCGGCCAGGATCGGTTCGTCTTCGGCAATCAGTGCACGGGTCATTGTTCGAACTCCAGAGGCAGGGTCAATCGGGCCAGCGTGCCTTGCGGCGGCGCCGAATTCAAAATCATCGATGCGCGTTCACCATACAGGGCGTCGAGCCGTTCACGCGACGTGGCCACGCCGACGCCACCACCACGCCGCGCAGGCGCCTGGCCCAGACCCGGACCCAGACCCAAACCGGTATCGCGGACGTCGAGCACCAGGCTGTCGCCTTCGATGGCCGCGCTGATGGTGATCTCGCCACCGTCGATCTTCGGCTCCACGCCGTGCACGATCGCATTCTCGACCAGCGGTTGCAACAGCATCGTGGGCAGGCGCGCGGTGCGCAGCGCCGGCGGCAGGTCGAGCCGGTAACGCAGCCGCTCGCCCATGCGCACGCCCATCAGGCCCAGGTACGCCCCCATGGCCGTGAACTCCTGCTCGAGCGTCGTGGTCTCGCTGCGCGATACGCTCAGCGTGGCGCGCAGATACTGGATCAGCTGGTCGAGCATGTCGCTGGCCCGCGCCGGGTCGAGCGCGATCAGCCCCTGCAGATTGGCCAGCGTATTGAACAGCATGTGCGGCTCGATCTGGGCCTGCAACAAGCGCAACTGCGCCTGCAATGCCTGGCGTTCGATGATCTGTGCGCGCAGGTGCGCCTCGGCCTGCTCTTCCTGGGCATGCCGCACGCGCTCGCGGTTCATGATCAGCACGACCATCAGTGTCGTGCCCAGGAAGGTGAAGACGATCATGCTGATGCGGTCTGCGGAAGGATATTCCGCCAGCGTGGGCGTACGAATGCCGAGCAACAGCCCGGCCGTGTACAGGCCGGTGAAGTGGGCAACCGGCGCCGCCAGCACCGCCAGCGCAGCGAACATGGCCCATTCGCGCAGACGCCAGACCGGCCGCTTGATGAACAGCAGGCGCCCGCCATACACGATCGTGAAGGCCACGATGCCGATCAGGACTGACACCAGCAGGTTTTCGAGAAAGCGTCCCGTGACGAGGCTGATGAAACACGCCAGCAGCGCGCTGATGCCGATCGACAGCGGCAAATCGGTCAACAGGCGCCGCAGGCGCGCACGTCGTTGCTGGTGAATCGGCGGAGAGATGCTGGCCATGTGGACTCGCTTCAGAAAATCACGGTAATAAGGACAGGGACAATCCATTGTGCCGAGCGGGCGTGCCAGCGGCAAGAGGCGGTGCGACGAATTGGCAAAAGGCGGGAGTGAACCCGGCCTCGCAGAGCGCGATGGCCCGATTCGCTAGCGTGCCCATCATTCAATTCTACGAATTCATTTATGCTGGCCGCATCCATCCACAACGCTACAAGGACGCCATGCACCAGTTATTCTCGCCATTCAAGCTCGCTTCTCTTCCCCTCGTCAACCGCGTCGTGATGGCGCCCCTGACCCGGGCGCGTGCGCCGGACGACGTCGCCACTGAAACCGTCGCGCTGTACTATACCCAGCGCGCTACGGCTGGCCTGATCGTCAGCGAAGGCACGCCCATTTCCCGCGAAGGCCAGGGTTACCTGTTCAATCCTGGCATCTACACCCCGGCGCAGATCGCCGGCTGGCGCCTGACGACCCAATCCGTGCATGCCATTGGCGCGAAGATGTTCGCGCAGCTCTGGCACGTGGGCCGCGTGTCGCACCCGAGCATCCAGACCGATGGCATCGATCCCGTCAGCGCCAGCTCGAAAACCGCGCAAGGCGCCATGGCCTATGGTGTCAAGGATGACGGCACGCCGGGCATGGTGGCCACCACGAAACCGCGCCAGCTTGCGACCGACGAGGTGGCGCGCGTGGTGCAGGATTTTGCCAACGCCGCTGCCAATGCCATCGAGGCCGGTTTCGACGGCGTCGAGATCCACGGCGCCAATGGCTATCTGCTGGAGCAGTTCCTCAACCCGCTGGTCAATGACCGCGATGACGAGTACGGCGCGGCCACGATGGACAACCGTCTGCGCTTTGCCCTGGCAGTCGTCGATGCCGTCGTCGCCCGCATCGGCCGCGAACGCGTGGGCATCCGCCTGTCGCCCTACGGCCGCCTGTTCGACATGCCGCTGTACGACGACATCGACGCCACCTATACGGCGCTGGTCGCCGCGCTCGGCGAACGCCGCATCGCCTATGTCCACATCATGGACCAATCCGGCTACGGCATGGGCGACAAGGCGTTCGGGCCGACCGTGTCCGACAAGATCCAGGACTTGCTGCGCGCCTTCCGCCCCACGCTGCCCGAAACTGCACTGATCCTGGCTGGCGGCATGACGCGCGAGCGCGCCGACAAGATGATCGACGATGGTGTGATCGACCTGGCCGCGTTCGGCCAGCCGTTCATCTCGAACCCGGACCTGGTCGCGCGCCTGCGCAACGGCTGGCCACTGGCCGAGCCGGACCGCAGCACCTACTACGGTGGCGATGCCAAGGGCTATATCGATTACCCGCCGTACGCAGCGCAGGCCTGATCGCAGGGTGGGCTGAAACGGGAAGCGCCAGCACGGCGCTCTCACCGGGTGGATGCACATATCCCGGTTGACCCGCTTCGCCCCACCATGTCATATTGCCATCCTCATCAATCCACGGAAGTCCTCGCATGCGTCACCTTGCCTCCGCGCTGTCCATTTCCATCGCCCTCGCCCTGACCGGGTGCGCCACCTCGGCCCAGGGGCCGCAGACGTCAGGGCGCGATGCGCTGACCTCCAGCATCTCGGCCGACTCGCTGCGTGGCCATCTGTCGTTCCTGTCGTCCGACCTGCTCGAAGGGCGCGGCACGCCGTCGCGCGGCGTTGACCTGGCGGCCGAATACATCGCGGCGCAGTTCCGCCGCGCGGGCCTCGAGGCGGCGGGCGACGACGGTTACTTCCAGACCGCGAACTGGCAATACGCCAAGCGCAGCCCGCAGGACATCGCATTGACGGTGACGGCCGGCGGCAAGACCATGACCCTCGACGGCACGGGCGCATCGGCCAACTTCGTCGATCCGGTCACGCTGGCGCGCACGCCTGCCGTCTTCATGACCTGGCAGGCCGCGCTGGACGATCCGGATAAAGCCAACGGCAAGGTGCTGGTCGTGCCGGCTGCCGCGATCCCCGGTGCAGGCGCCGCGCTGCAAGCCAAACTGAAAAGCAAGCCGGCGCTGATCGTGCTGATCGACCGTGAACGCCGTCAGGCGCGCACGCAGGGCGGCTGGCTGATCGACCCGAGCGTGGCAGTGGCGAAAGGTGGCGCGCCGGTCGTGCTGGTGCATGCAGCCGATGCCGCGACCGCGCTCGAACAGGGCGGCGCGACCGTCGCTGCGAAGATCGTCGCACCCGGGATCGCGCCGACCAAGCTGCGCAACGTGATCGGCGTGCTGCGCGGTTCGGACCCGGCCCTGAAAAGCACCTACGTGATGCTCAGCGCGCACTACGACCACCTGGGCATCCGCGACGGCGAGATCTTCAACGGCGCCAACGACGATGGCAGCGGCACCGTGTCGGTGATCGAGATCGCCGCCAGCATGGCGGCGCAAAAGGAACGCCCGCGCCGCAGCATCGTGTTCGTCGCGCTGTTCGGCGAAGAATTGGGTCTGCTCGGCTCGCGCTACTACGCGAAGCACCCCGTGTTCCCGCTGAAGGACACCGTGATGAACCTGAACCTCGAGCAACTTGGCCGCACCGACGACAGCGAAGGCCCGCAACTGCGCTCCGCCACCATGACCGGCTTTGACTATTCGACCGTGGGCACGACGCTGCAACGCGCGGGCGAACAGACCGGCATCCGCTTCTGGAAGCATCCAACCAACAGCGACCGTTATTTCGCCCGCAGCGACAACCAGGCACTGGCCGATGCCGGCGTGCCGGCCCACACGCTGTGCGTGGCGTTCGGCTTCCCGGATTACCACGGCAAGGACGACACCTGGGGCAAGGTCGACTACGACAACCTCGCCAGCGTGAACCGCATGATCGCCGTGGCGTTGCAGGACATCGCCAACGATCCGGTCAAGCCGGCGTGGACGGCCGTGCCCAACGCCGCCAAGTACCGCGCCGCGGCAACCGCGCTGCAATCGTCGAAGTAAGCGTAGCCCGGTGAAGCTGGCCAGCCTGTCGCTCCGACCGCCCGGCAGCGCCGCGCCGCAGGCGGTGGAGCGGCTCACGCTCGTGGCCGACGCGGGGATCGATGGCGACCGCCACCACGATCCGGCATCCCCCCGCCAGCTACTGCTGGCGAGCGGCGCGACCTATGCCGACCTGGGGCTTGCGCAGTATGCGCTGCGCGAAAACCTGCTGCTCGATACGCCCATCGACGCCCTGCCCTCCGGCACCGTGCTGCAGATCGGCGACGGGGCGCAGGTACGCCTGATGTTCGCGTGCGAAGCGTGCGGCCGGCTTGACCTGCATGGCGCGCACGTCGCCGCCCGCATTGGCGCCCGGCGCGGCGTGCTGGCGCGCGTCGTGCAAGGGGGCGCTATCCGTACCGGCGATACGGTACGCGATCTGGGGCCATTGCTGCCGGCGTGGTCGGACGACTGGCACGAACGCGTCGCGCAGGTGATCGACGCGATGCCGCCTGACACCGTGATCGAGTACGCGCTACTGGCGCGCCTGGCCGGGATCCAGTCGACATACTGCCGCGCCTTCCCGCGCTTTTTGGCGTCACTTGGTCCGGCGTATGCGAGCAGAGCGCTTGCGGCACGCGCCGCGTCGCCGCTGGCGCGATGGGATGGCAGCGGCCTGTTCGACGCGCGTTTGGACCAGGGACCTGGGCCGGACGCAAAACTCAATTGTTGTTAAGTTATCTAGCGCACAGCCGATGAATTCTGGAAATGTTTTAATGCTTCTGTCGCGCACGATTGCGGTCGGGGCGTGAGTCAAAAAATTGGCAGCTGGTGTAAGCTGAATGACAACATTTAATTTTAAGGAGCACCCCATGAAAACCACGATTACC
>Ga0308170_10001560_pt1 | contig 21407 bp, 15 predicted proteins | sample PhyBR2_2_FD_202136 | JGI IMG/M metagenome (GOLD analysis project Ga0308170, IMG submission 202136) | Phyllosphere microbial communities from UC Gill Tract Community Farm, Albany, California, United States - DLSLSB.R2 | ecosystem: Host-associated > Plants > Phyllosphere > Unclassified | place...
CGAAGCTCGAAGGTCGTCGTTCCGAGGCGCCAGAGCTGAGCAAGCAGATGAGGAGGACGTTCGAGCGAAGCACAACCGAGCTGCTCGCACGAGAGAGGCTCGAGCGTCGGCCTTCCCAAGTCCAGCCTTCGCGCCGCTCTCTCGACGACGAGCCCGAAGCAGAAGCCCTCAACAGCGCGCACGGCACTCAGACCATGTGTCCGACTGATAGATGCGCACGGCGGCGCCTGTATGCCCTCTACGTCCCGCCGCCGCCGCCGTCTTTCCCGCCGACCCCTCTCAGCCCAAGCCCGTCTCCTCCCAGCCGGCCCGTGACAGGCACATTGCGCTCGCCGTCCATGCTTGAGCGACCGTCGAGCGCTGCGGCGATCGAGGGCGGCGAGGCGAGGAGGGGGCGCCCAGAGGCGGCCGAGGTGAGGTCGGCGGATGACGAGGAGGGGAAGAAGCCGGGTAGGGCAGAGCCTGCGAGCGCGAGAGGGAGAGTCAGCGGGCTTGGACATCATCGTACGACCGTGTTGATGGTGCGCGACGTGGAGGATAGATCGTGCAGGACAGGGAGCAGGAGAAGGTGGAGGGAAGGAGGCGGACGCACTCTCGCTCAGCGCCGTGCGCAGGATCTTGCCCGTTCGGTCGAGCGAGTACAAGAAGCGCAGTAGCTCGCGGCAGAGCTGCGCGCAGGTCCTCAAGGAGCAATCAGCGAACGGCCCTCATGAAGAGGTCAAAGCGCGACGAGCGAGAGAGACCTAACGCACCGTCCACTCGCCCGCCTCCATCGCCACCTTGAGCAGTCTCACCGTGTCCTGTGCCATGGAAAGGAGAGTCAGAACCGCCAACGAGAGCGAGAAGTGAAGGAGAGAGCGTGCGCTCACCTTGCTCGACTGCTCGACCGGCTCGAGGTTGTGCAGCACGAGGAGGTACGACGCCGCGACCTTGAAGAAGCCCGAGGCGATGCACTTCTGCAAGCGCAGAATGCGAGGCGAGTCAGTCGGGCAGACATGAAGCAGTAGGCGGCGGGGAGAGAGGACGAGCGGGAACGCACCTCGAACAGCTCTCGCGGCTTGCCGGCAATGCGGAACAGGAGCTCCCACCTCGTCACCTCGGTCTTGCGCGCGCAGTTGACGACGACCTGCAGGCAGTCGTCGAAGTGGTCGAGGAAGTCGATGACCCGAGCGAGGAGCCCTCCTTGTCCTGCTGCAGGTCCGAGCGCGCTTGGCGATGTCGACCACGACGCGGCGGCCGAGTCGGCCTCGTCCTCGAGGACCTCGTGCAGGAGCATCTCGAGTGCGTGCGGGAAGTAGACGAGCTGCTGGTAGTGCGAGGCGAAGAGGACGGCCTCGCGCGACTGCGAGCGGTCGAGGTGGACCCGCAGGACGTGGTGCAAGAAGAGGTGCGTCTGTGCGCGCATCGACGTCACGTACCGGGTCAGTCGCAGCTTCAAGGGAGCGAGAGAGTGGTGTGACGAGAGGACGCACCGTCGTGATGATGCGGAAGAGGGCAAAGTCGAGCGAGCGGCGCAGCGACGTCTCTTGGTCGACGCCGACGATGATGCCCTTGTCCATGAGGACCGCTGCGCGCGCATTGAGCTTCATCGTCAGCTTCTGATGACCGAGAAAGTGAGGTGAGAGGCTGAGGGGAAGGAGAGACGGACCGAGCGGGTAGAAGTCGAGCGGCATCGAGACGCTCTCGCGCACCGTCTCGTATGCGTCGCGCTTGGCGTCGACCCGGACCTTCTCGATCGTGAGCGCGTCGAGCCAGACGCGGATCTTGGCGCCGTCCCACGCCCACAGCGAGTTCTCGAGCGTGCCGATCCCGCGCAGGTGCGTCCAGTAGAACTCGACGCGGTCGGCCAAGATCTGCAGGTCGTACTTGACCTCCTCGTGGGCGGCTCGACGAGGACGGAGGAGGACGAGGCGGCCCGAGATGAGGAAGATGATCGTTGCGACGTTGAGGTCGTCGGCCGGATCGCCGAACCCTGCGAGCGCGAGGAGAAGGGCGAGTCAGCGTTCGGCTCGAGCAGCCCTGCGTCTTCACGGTCGGCGAGAGTGAGAGAGAGAAGGACGCACGCTGCTGCGACTTGGGCACGAGCCAGCTCAGCCCCCTGACCCTCCTCGGGTCCTGCACGACCCCCTCGAACCCGATGCTGCCGCACACGCGCAGCCTCGGCCCGCCGCTCCGAGTCGACCGGATGAGGAAGTGGTGGAACGTGTTGTCGGCCGTGTAGACGAGGAGGGACGAGTCGAAGACGCTCAGGACGAGGGGCGCCGAGTCGAGCGGGACGATCTCGAGCGTGTCGGCGAGCGAGAGGGGCTTGTCGCGCGAGAACAGGCGTAGCTGTGCATCATGATCAAGAGAAAGAAGTCAGCTCGACTGCGTCCATGGCTCGGGACGAGCTCGGCGACACGCTGAGGACCAAGACGCACCTGGTACTCCCCCTCGACCTCGCACCCGACGACGAGCACGCTCCCCCACCACACCATGCCGCTGCACACCCTGAGCGCTTCCTCGTCGCGCTCCTCCTCGAACAGCCGCCAGCGCCCGCTGAGCGCGTTGTAGTGCGTCAGGCCCCGCCGGCCGGCGACGGCGATGAGGCGGGCGTCGGACGAGATGACGGCGAAGCGGAGCGGGTATTGCGAGGCGATGTAGGCGGCGGGTATCTGTGGACGAGTGAGCGATGCGCGAAGCGGAAGAGGGTCAGCCTGCGCTCGACGAGGCAGATCGCGATCCCGCAAGAGGAGGCTCGTCGGCGCACCTTGATGTGCTGCCAGACGTCGCTCTCCGGGTTGATGACGCTCATGTCGGGCTGGTCGGCGCCGCGGTAGACGAGGACCCGGTCGTCGGTCTGGAGGAAGGCGTTCTTGGTGTTGTCGGGCGCGTGGCACGCCGTGACGGCGCTCTTGGCGAACGGGATGACGAACAGCTGCTCGTCGTGAGCTGTGCGCAGGGAAGACGGTCAGGAACAACCCCTACAGCTCGAGCGATAGGGGAGCAGAGAGGAGGAGAGAGCGTCGCGACGCACCTTTGCGCTTGGGGTGGACCGGCGGCGGGCACAGGACGATGAGCTCTGCGTCGCCCTGGGCAAAGAAGCAGGCCCTGACGCCCTCCATGAAGTGATCCTCGAACGCGTCGCTCTTGTCGCCCTCGACGCCGTGCCCTGCACCGCCGCCGGCCGACGACGAGTCGAGCGCGCCGGCGACCGACCACGAGCCGAGCCGGCCGTAGGTCGACCAGAGGGCGTAGCCGCGCGCGAAGCCCGACGCGAGGGCGTAGCCGTCCGAGGTCCTGCGGGCGACGAGCGAGAGGGGTGAGCGAGGCGGCTCGGGCGAGAGGAAGGGAGAGCGAGAGGGGAACTGAGCGCACCAGGCGAGACACGTCACAGGCCCGGTCGCGAGCGCCGACGCCGTCGTGTTGAGCGAGTCGCGCAGTGCCGAGGTGTGCGACAGGGTCGGCGGCGAGAGCGGGTCGAGCGGCGAGGTCGGCGGCGAGCCGGGCGGCGGAAGGAGGTTGTAGGTCGCGACGCTCCCGCTGCGGAAGTAGCTCGTCGACGTCAGCTTGTTGCTCGACGCGAGGACATAGCAAAGAATGAGAGAGAAGGGACGCACTCCTCGCACCCGATAGCGACGAGGCCCATCACCTCGTTGACCGCCGCGCAGCTCGCGCCCTTGCCCCGGTCGAGCTCCTTCTCCTGCCGCTCAGCGTCGAGCTCGCCCTCACCCTCGCGCCCGCCCTCGACCTTGCCCGCAGGCGCCCTCGGGTGGAAGCACACGCCCTCCCACGTCCAACGCTCGCCGGCGCCCGCCCCTCCTCCTCCTGCTCCTCCCGGCGTCCTCGAGCCGAACGAGAACGGCCCGCCGCCGCTCTCCGACGTCGGCGAGAGGAGCAAGCTCGTGCTGCTCGCGCCTGCGGTCGCGTGTGCGCGCGCGAGCGAGCCCGAGGCGCCGGTCGGGGTCGCGCTCGCGGAAGTGGGAGCGGGACGAGGTGGAGGGGCCCAGCGGACGAGGTAGGCGCGGCCGTCCGAGGTGATGAGGATGAAGGTCGTCGGCTGGCGAGGCGTCGAGGGCGGAGGAGCAGGAGGGACGCTGCTGTGCGAGCGGAGGGAGGAGTAGGAAGGCTGCTGTCGAAGGGGAGGAGGGACGGGCGCGTCGGGCGTCGAGGCGGTCGGCGGCGGGGCGAGCGCGATGAGGGAGATGATCGTGACTGTTTCAAGGGGCGAGAGTCAGCCAGGAAGGGAAGGAGAGGGAGGGAGGGGGACGAACCGTCGTCTCGATCCCGCCCGACGAGCCACTCCCACTCACTCAGCGGCACCGCGTCGCTCGCCCCCTCGTGCGCGCCCAGGCCCTGCGGCAGGCCCTCCCACCCGCTCGCTCGACGCTGCAGGCTTGGCGCAGCGGGCGCTTTGCCGAATGTCGGCAGGCGCGAGGTCGAAGACGAGGCGGACGAGTCGGGGATGACGGGCGAGGGGAAGGGCACGATGCGGAGGATGGGCGGGTCCTGGACGGCGACGAGGAGGTCGGACGGAGTTACGCAGACACTGCGAGAGGGCGAGAGCGCACGAGAAGTCAGCTTGCCGTGCTTCGCGGCGAGCCGAGGGAGGGAGAGGGGACGCACCAGCCGACGCCCTCGCCGATGGCCATCCCTCGCTCTCCATCGCCGCGAATCACGATCCCCTGCAGCTCCTGCCCCTCGCCCGCACCCTTCGGCCACGCCTCCTGCGCCTTGTCGCCGCCGGGCAGGACGTAGACGTCGTTGGTCGTCGGGCGTCGGCCGGTCGTCGCGGCTGTGGACGCCGGCACGATCGAGTAGACGAGGTGGTGGCCGGTCGAGGTCGTGACGATGATGCGGGTCGGGCCGTGGAAGTGGATGGACGCGTTCGAGCCGTGCGTGCGGAGCGAGAAGGGCGTGCGGCGCAGCTTGGCGAGGACGACCTTGGGCTGCGAGCACGGAGGGGCCGTCAGCTTTGGGTGCGGTGGGAGGTGCAAGTGTGAGCGAGAGGAAGACGCACCCGAGTGGACCACACGCTGAACTCTTCCCTGCCGAGCGAGGCCCAGAGGCACCTCGCGCCGGCGGGGAGGGAAGCCGCATCGTCGCCGTCGTCGTCGTCGCAGTCGGGCCCTCGCGCGATGTCGATGATCTCCTCGCCCTCCTCCTCAAGGAGGCCGCCGAGCGAGTCCTTGAACTTGCCCTTGGAGGGGCGGCCGGGCGTCTTGTAGGGGCGAGTTGGCTGAGGCGGGGCGGGGCCGACGGGGAGGGCCGAGGTCGATACGGAGAGGCGAGTGGTTGGCAAGGGCGAGGGGAAGTACATGGCCGGCGCTGGACGCTGTGGGAGAGCTGCGAGTCAGCTGGCGAGACTGAGGTGGGGGAGGGACGAGGAGGGCGAGAGGAGGAACGCACCGAGGGCTGCTGGACGTCGCTCGAGGTCGCCCTTCAGTCCAGTCTGAGCACGTTCTGCGCCTCCTTGAAGCAGCTCAGCGAGAGCGAGTGGTGGTTCGAGGACAGGTCGCGTCGTCGCCGGCCGTCCTCATCTCCTCCTCGTCCTCTCCTTCCTCGACACGTCCTGCGGGCTAGCGTGCGCGTGCAGGGGACGGCTAGACTTGCTGCTGAGCAGACCAGCCAGGCCCCAGCCCAGCGCTGCGCGGTGCTCGCTCCTTCCTCCTCGTCGCGGCCTCGCCTCGCTCAACCAGCTCGCGTACGCCGTGCACAGCGTCAGGCTGAGCGACTAGGCGCCGCACAGAGCCTCGAGCAAGCTGCTTGCGAGACTGCGGCGGCAGCAGGGGCCCTGCTTGGCTCGCTCGAGCTTCCGGCCTCCCATCGCCCTCCGCGCCTCCGCTCGCTCTGCGCCAGCTCTCGATCCCGGCTTGCGCTGCTCGTTGCGCCGCCGCGATCGCACGACAAAGCTCTCCGGAGCTCGGCCGAACGAAGTGCGTGCCGTTCCCTCCGAGCCTGATCGGCTTCGAGCCCGGCTGATGTCCCTCCCTCGCAGCGACGAGCTCGCCGTTCTCCTCTTGGCGCTCAACCACTCCCTTCGTCCTCACACCACCGTCGACCCGGTACTGTCTCGCACAAGCAGCAGGCAGCATGCTCTGCGTCTGCGCCTTCGCCTGCGTCGTCGCGCACTTCGTCCTCGTCGCTCACGCACTCGCTCTCGGTGCGTCCTCTCCCTCTCTGCTCGCCCGCTCGCCTCTCGCTGACCCTTGGCATGTACAGTACCTGTCGCCGCACCCTACCGCGCCTACCCCCTCGCCTCGCTCGACCCGCCCGCGCCACCCTCACCCCCCCCCGACTCAGCCATCCTCGCCCTCGTCCTTCCCCGGCGCGCTGCGCCAAGACAGCCTCGGAGCGCTCGTGTTCGACCGGCAGGCGTTCGTGAGGAGCGAGGGAGATAAGGAGGTGTGCGTCCGCGAGGTGCTCGGCGGTGCAGGTGCGTCGCGAAGTTCTCGAGCGGGTCGAGCGGTGCTCCTCCCGAGCGACGCGCTGACCAGCATTCGGCTCTCCTTGAGCACAGTCTCGCTCTCCTTCGACCTCCTCGCCTCGCTCTCGCTCGCCGACGGTGCGTCCCCTCCTCCCCTCGTCCCTCGCTCACCTCTCGCCGCGCTCACACCCCTCCCCCGCCCGCAGCCGCCGGCACGCCCTTCCACCTCTCGTCCGGCCGCAAGACGACGCTCAACGCGACGCGCGCCGTCTACTTCGAGGCGTGCTACGAGCTCGGCGCGCTCGCTGCGATCGGGCGGGGCGCGAGCGCGCGCGGCGCCGAGGCGGGAGGGTGGAGCGTCAGGGCGGGGACGGTCGGGTCGACGAGCGGGAGCGGTGCGTCGAGCTCTCTCTCCTATCATCGACTGCGCCCTCGCTCGAGGGGTCCGCGCTGATTTCTTGCAGCCCTTGAGAGCACGCAGTCGCGACGAATCAGACGGTGGACCAAGCCTCGGGCCTGGGCACGCACGAGCTCGCCGCCCTCGTCGGCGCGCCCATCAGCGCCGACAACGTCAACGAGCCCGAGCCAGCGACATAGCAGCTCTGTGCGTCCCTGCTCTCGCGGCTCATGCCTCGCGCTCGTCGACTGACCTTGCCTCTCGTCGTCCGCAGGACAAAGCTCTTCTCGACTCGGCGACAGACACTTCTTGCCTTTCTTGCCCTACTCTTAGCTTCGTCTCTCTTGTGCAATTCATTCTGTGCGCTCCTCGACGCTCTGCGAGATGACGGCTGGGAGAGAGAGCGGGACGTGAGCTTTCTCGCTCGAGGCCTCGCTGAACGACAAGGAAGCGAGAACAGAGCATGCAGATGCAGAATGCTACAGTACGACAAGAAGGCGAGGTACGAACGACGAGGAAGGAGCAAGAGAGGGGAGGAAGCCAAGCGAGAACGAGGGCGAGGAGATGTCGACGAGGAGGACCGTGCGCTCACTCGAAGAGAAGCTCGCTGCGAGCACGACGAGAGAGTCAGGTCTCGCACTCCACGACGTTCAAAACCCTCGAGCGAGAAAGAGAGAGAGCGACGCACCCCTGCGGCCCATCATCGACGCCCGAGCGCACCTCCTCCCCCTCCTCGCACCCCTCACCCTCGCCCGCCTCCTCATCGTCGTCGTCGTTGCGCCCGTCCCACTGCACCGACACGATGCGCAGCACGCGCACAATCCAGCCGGGCGAGCGGCGCTGCACGCCCTTCGGCGCGTGCGCCTCGCCCTGCTGCGGCGCGCTCGAGCTCTCAGGCGCACGGAGCGGTTGGGCGAGCACGATGCCGTCGGGGCCGGGCGACGCCGCGCCGGGCGCGAGGGACGACGAGGTGCTGCCGTTGCGCTCGAGCGAGGCGATGAAGTCCGAGGGCGAGAACGCCGAGGGGTCGCCGGCGCCGCCTTCGAGCGCGCCCGAGTCGACCTGGCGCTTCTCGCGGCGGCGCAGCACCATGGGCGTCGCGCCGTCGCCCGGGGCCTGCGCGGTGCCATCGCTCGAGCCAGAGCTGCGGTCGGCGAGGATCGAGTCGGCCGACGAGTGCGGCACGCCGCCGATGTCGTCGCCGAACGAGCTCGAGAGTCCGGCTTGCGCGACGGGCGCGGCGAGCTGGCGGCCGACGAGGAGGCCCGAGTGCTTGGAGACTGCGAGATGACGGAGGGCGAGGGCGAGGTAGGGGAGAGAGGCGTGCGGCGGGTCAGCGAGGGGAAGGAGGGAGGGGCAGGAGGGCAAGAGTGGACGCACCGTCGTTCGAGCGCTGGCGGGCCTTGACCTTCTTGTAGCAGAACTCCTCGTAGTAGTACTCGACGTCGTCGTAGCTCTTCTTGAGGCCGTCCGAGAGGAAGACCGTCTTGCCGTTCGCTGCGAGCGCCGAGAGGGACGAGGTCAGCGCGTGCGCGTTGAGACGGGCAGGCGAGAGAGGGGCGCACTGTCGGGGACGAGGGCCTCGGTCGAGTGCTTGACGGTGAAGGCGTCTGCGAGAGGAGCGCAGCGTCAGGACGAGCTCCGAGGCGGAAGAAGAAAGGCGAGGAGCGAGGACGAGACGCACCGACGTCGCCGTACAGGTTGCGGTAGCAGATTTCCTTGAGCGAGATGTCGCTTAGGTCTTCCTTATTGGACTGCGAGTCCGAGAGGGCGAGCTTGCCGTCATCTGCTGGGTCGAGGAGGGAGTCAGCCGGCGGAGACGAGGGAAGGACGAGAGGGAGAGGACGTGCGACGCACCGTGTGTGACGCTGGCGAGGGCGAGAGACGCGCAGAGGAGGAAGAAGAGCGCCGAGATAAGCATGGCGAGGACTGAGCGTGTTCGAGCGAGCTGAAGGAGGACAAGAGGCGACGAGACCGAGGCGCGGAGCGGCCGAGGCGGCGAGAGGGAGATCCTCGCGCAGCCGCCTCGTCGGACAGCAAAGCCGCTGCGGCTCGACAGTACTGCAGATCGACTGAGCGCGACCCCATCGAGTCTACAGCAGCAGAGCGAGGCGCTCGTCGAGAAACGCTCGAGGGAGATGAAGTCGGGCGACGAGGCGGGGAGAGAGGCCGGGTCCACCGGGAAGACGAGGAGCTTCTCTGCAGCGTGCAGAGTACTCGTTCTGACCTACTGCAGGGCCGTCTGAGAGCGCACGCAGTGGTGGCGAGTAGCCGACCCGAGGAACCGGCTCCCGCTCGTCGTCGCCTCTCGGCTCTCGTTCCCGCCACTCTCTCGCTCATGGCAGCACTCGCCAGCGCAGAGGCACTCAGCAGTGCCGCAAGCGGCGCACAGAACCCGACCGAGGTCCTGTACCTCGTCGCGCTCCACTTCATCGACTCGTTCGCCTCGCTCCTCGCGACCAGCGTCACGTCCGACGACCACATCACGTACCAGAGCAAGCTCAGCACCGGCTCGACCATCGGCAAGCACGCCCGCCACCTCGCCGACCACTACCGCCTCCTCCTCGACGGCACCGCCCGCGCCGCCTCGTCCCCCTCGCCCTCGTCCCCGATCGAGTTCAGCTACGACATCCGCTCGCGCAACCTCGCCGCCGAGACGTCGCATGCCGCGTGCGTCGAGTCGTTCGAGCAGCTGCGCGCCCAGCTTGCCGAGGTCACGCGCGACGGCCACGGCGTCGACCCGGAGCGCGCCGTCCGTCTGCACGCGACGACGCCGTTCGAGGTCGAGGTCGGCAGCTCGTTCGCGCGCGAGCTGTGGTTTGCGAGCTTCCATGCTGGTGCGTCCCTCTCTCCCTGTCTCGATGCCTGGACGGAGCCGAGCTGACGCCGAGACGTGCGCGCAGTTCACCATTTCGCCCTCATCCGGTCCGTCCTGCCCTTCCGCCCGCTCCTACGGGCTCTCCTGCGTACTGACAGGCTCTCCTGTGCCCGCAGAGTGATTGCGACAGAGCAGGGGATCGAGGTGCCGCCCGAGTTTGGCGTCGCGCCGAGCACGCTCGTGCACCGCAAGGAGAGCGACGAGTCGAGCGGGCACAAGGGGTCCAAGTTGTAGAGCTGGCCGTCCCTGTCGTATACTAGCCTGTGCATGGAACGCTTCGGTCGAGAGACAGAGAAACTGCGCGAAGAACTGTGCGAGGCGCTGAGGAAGAGCAGCGCCGGCTCCTCCTCGGCTCTCCTTCCGCCTCGACCGTCAACATGAGCGTATCGCTGCCCGTGACGCCTCTACATGCTCCACCGCACCTCGAAATCGACATGAGCGGCTCAGCGTCTCGCCCGCTCGAGCGTGGGCTGCACGACTCGCCCGCCTCGTTCGCCTCGAGCGGCGACCCTCACCGCCAGCAAGAACAGCCCGGGCGGGCCCCGTTCGACACGGCGAGCCACTCGGGCACGGCCAAGGGCGAGTCAGACGCCGGCAGCTTCATCGACCGAGGCGCCGTCGCCGACCTTGCCTCGCCCTCGTCCTCATCTCCCCACCCCACCCTGTCGTCGACCCAGCGCATCTTCAGCCAGCTCGACACGGTCAAGGCTATCCAGGCCCGCATCGCCCTCTCGCACTCGCGCCTCGAGCGCATCCCCGCCATCGACACGCTCGCCGCCGCCGAGCAGCAACCTCCCCTCGCCGCACCTCCACCCCCCTCCTCGCCGCCGCAAGCGGGCACGGCTAAGGCGGGCAAGGACGGCGGGCTCGGCGACCGCACCAAGGAGCAGCGCGAGCGCGTCGCAAAGGCGTACGAGGACAGCGCCGACCAGTTCGCGCGGCGCGAGGAGGGCGTCGAAGGCATCATGGCCCAGGTGCGTCCCTCTCCTCGCTTCTGGGGCCTCTCTCCTTGTCCAGAATTGACGATGGACACCTACTGCAGCTCGGCGAGCTCTCAGCCGCCCTCAAGACGCTCCACTCGCTCCCCTCGCCCTCCCTCTTCCCTCGCTCGTCCACCTCGTCCTCCTCCTCGCCCCAGCCCACCCCGATCACGCCCACCGCGCCCGCCAAGCTCGCCCCGCCGACCAAGTCCGACACCGACCCCGTCGGCGCCCAGGACGAGCGCGACCGCCGCCTCGAAGCCCTGCGCGCGCCCGACCGCCCTGCGAGGGCGCGCACGGCGCTCGTGCACGAGGTGTGAAGCGGGCCGGCGCGGCGCAGGACCGCCCGCCCCGCCCGCCGCGAGTCGATCGTCGTTGTCGTTGTATTCCACTCTCGGGACTTGTTGCAGCGCCGGCGAGGCGGGAAAAGGTGCGACACGGGCACGGGCCGCCGCGGACAGGAGGTCCGGCGACGGCCGCGGCGGCGGCGAGCGGTGGGCGTCCGTTCGCCGGAACGTCCGCGGACCGGCTCGCGAGCGCTGCAGGAGAGAGGAGTCGGGCTGCGAGCTGGCCGCCGTCGCGCTCGGTGTCGCCGCTGCTCTCTCTCCCTCGTTGCGCTGTGCAGGAACATCAGGTGTGTGGCTGCCCCGATCTCTCTATTCGGCGCAGCGCAGTGCTAACGCGCCCCTTGCCCTGCAGGTCCCGCTCCTCGTCCTCGCCGCCGCACTCGATTCGGGCCCTTCTCGCCCGTCCGCGGCTTTTCCGCCGATCCTCGTCTCGGCTCGCCGTCACCTCCTCTCCTCGCCATCATCCCTCTCCTCGACCTCGACATCCTCTCGCCGAGCGCATGCCCTCCTCGTCCTCTAGGTACTCGTCGTCCCGCCGCGACCGAGACCGCGACCGAGACGACCGCCGAGACCGCGACCGCTCCTCGTCGCGCACGCGCTCGTCTCGCTCGACCCGAGACCGCGACGACTACCGCGATCGAGACCGAGACCGCGACGACGGGCGCGACCGCCGCAGCGACCGACGCCGCTCGTCGCGCTCGAGAACGCGCAGCAGCGCCGCGCCCAGGGACGACGGCTACTCGTCGTCGGCGCGCCGCTCGTCCAGGCGGGACAGCGCCTTCGACGACTCGTCGTACGGCGACGGCGACGGCGCAGCGACCGACGACGACGCGTTCTCGGCGGCGCCGTCGCGCTCGAGCAGGAGGAGCACGGCTGCGCCGCCGTCGTCGGTCACGACGGCGTCGAGCCGCAAGTCGCGCGGGCCGGCGCCGCCGTCGACGGGCTACGGCGACGATGATGCGGGCGGGGACCCGTACGCCGACGATGCTTGGTCGGGCGACGGGGCGGCGTCGGGCGGGGCGGCGCCGATGACGAGCCGAGCAGGCGCAGGGCAGCAGGCGGCGCCGGCAGCGCTCGGCGGCTACGCGCAGGGGCAAGCGCAGGCGCAGGGTGGGCAGGGAGGGTACGGCGGGCAAGGGCAGCAGGGCTATCCGACCGGTGCGTCCCTTCTGCCTCTCTCGACTTGCGCTTCTTCAGGCTCTCGAGCTGACGCCGCTCTTCCTCCTGCAGCTCCTGCTTCTTCTTACGGCGGCTCGAGCCAGTACGGCCAGCCGAACTACCCGCCGACCAGCTCGCCGTACGGCCAACCGGGCGCGCCGCCGGCCGCCTTTCCTCCTCAACCTCAAGCTCCGTCGTTCGGCTTCTCGCCGCAACCGCAGCAGCAGCAGCAGGCGTTCTCGCCTCCTCCTCCACAGCTACAGCAGCAGTCGAGCTACTACGGCCAGCAGGGCCCGCCGCCGCACGTCCAGCCCGGTGCGGCTCCGCCGCCCGGTTCGGGCTACTCGGCCTGGCCGCCGCCGCAGCCTCAGCAGGGTCCGCCCGCTCAGCAGCCGCAGCAGCAGTCGGGCTGGCCGTCGAGCGCGCAGAGCCCGCCGCCGCCGCCCGCGCGCTACCCGTCGTCGAGCTACGGCGCGCCGCACGAGCCGCCGGCGTCGGCCTACAACGAGGGCATCCCTCGCGGCTACGCCCCGACGCCCGCGCCGAGCGAGCCGCCTGCGTCGTACCCTCCCTTCCCCGGCCCGCCGCCGCCTGTCGTCCCCTCGTTCGGCCCGCCGCGCGCGTCGACGCCCGCTCAACCGCTCGGGCCCCCTCCCCCGCAGCAGCCCTACTGGGCCGAGCAGTACCACCAGCAGCAGCAACCTGCCCCGCCGCCCGCACTCGCACGCCCGACGAGCTACTACGGCGCGCCGCCGCAGCCGCCGCAGAGCCTCTCGGCCTCGCCGCAGCCGTACGGCACGCCGTCGCCGTCGCTCCAGCCGGCTCGAGCGCCCGCGCCGCCTCAGCCGAACGCGTCCCCTACCCCTACTCCGGCGAGTGCGCCGCCGTCGCAGGGCGCGGTCGGGCAGTGGGTGCCGGGCACGGACGGCCAGTGGATCTGGCAGATCTCGACGCCGCCCGCTCCTGCGCCGCCGCCGCCTCCTCCGCCTGCCGCGCCCGTCGCGCCGCCGCAGGTGCAGGCGGCCGAGCAGCCGCAGTACCACGGGTACCCGCCGCCGCCGCCGCCGATGCTGCAGCAGTCGAGCTCGTACGGCGCGCCGTCGGCGCTCGGGCCTCCTGCGCAGGCACCGCCCGGGCAGCAGCAGTACTACGAGCCGCAGCGGCCTGCGCCGTCGCCGTCGTACCCGCCTGCGCCGCAGCAGCAACAGCAGCAGCAGCCGGCGGGCTACTTCCCCGGCGCACCTCCTCCCGGCGCACCGCCCTACCCGGCTCAGCCGCCTCCTCCTCCCGCTCCCGCGCCCTACGCCGCCTACCCTCCCCCTCCGCCGTCGTCCTCCTACAACTCGTACGCCCCGCCTCAGCCCGCCCCGCCTGCACAGCAGCAGCCGCGCCCGTCGGCACCGTCAGCCCCGAGCGACTACTCGGACGAGACGGCCTCGCCCGCCGACTACGCCCCGCCGCCGCCTGCGCCCGCCTCGACGGCGACGCGCCGTGCGCCGTCGAGGGCGGGCACGAGGGACGGCGCGGGGAGGTATCGCGAGCGGCCGCCGACGCCGTCTGACTCGGACACGGAGGGGTCCGAGAGCGACGACGGCGGCGCGCCGCAGCCGAGGGCCTCGTCGCGCAGTCGGCGGGACAGCTACGCGAGCGAGGTGGACTCGCGCGACGGGCGGCGCGGCGGCGGCGGCGGTGGAGCGCGCGGCTCGAGGAGGGACCGGGAGCGCTCGTCGAGCCGGGGGAGGGACCGCTCGGCGAGTCGAGTGCGGGACGATGGCGGTGGGCGCGGCGGCGACGACGGGTACAGCACGTACCGGTCGCTTGGCAAGGGCGGCGCGGCGAGGGGGAGGCGCGCGAGCGTGGCGAGGGGTGAGAAGGAGGACGAGGCGGCGCTGCTGAGGGAGCGCAAGGACCTTGCTGCGTGCGTGGACTTCTCCCTCTTCCGTCACTGCCTCTCACTGTGCGTGAGCGTGTGCTGACTCCTTGAAGTACCCGTCTGCGCAGCCGCATCGCCCGTGAGGAAGCCGACCTCCTCGAGGCGCGTTTTCGGTCGACCAAGCTCGCCCAGCAGCAGCGACACAAGCAGCAGCAGCAGCCGCAGCGCCAGCAGTACCTTGACGACGATGACGTCAGCGACGCAGGGTGGGAGCGAGCCGAGCGCCCGTCGTTGTCGTCAACGAGAAGGCGCAGCATTGGCGACTCGTTCCGGCAGAACCAGTGAGTCCTTCTCCTTCCGCTCCTTTCCCTCTCTCTGCCTCACGCACTGATGATGCTCCACTCGACAGCCTCCTCTTGCCCGAGCCCGACTCGAGCTTCGACCTCCCCTCCCGCCGCCCGCGCTCGGACCCCGCCCCGCCACCCGCACTCGCGCCGCCCGTTCTCCCGCCCAAGCCGCTCCTCCCGCTGGCCAAAGCCTCGCGCATCGCCGCCTGGTCCGCCTCGGTCCCTGCATCGTCGTCGTCCGCCTCGGGCACCGAGTCGTCCGCCGCCTCGTCGTCGTCGGCGTCGGGCGACGTCCCGCTCCGCAGCGCGCTCAAGGGCGCGCGCGCGCGCACGAGCTCGAGCGCCCAGCTGCGTGCGCCGCCCGTCGTGCCCGAGGACGACGGCCTCGACGGCGTCGTCGAGCCGTTCGACGCGTTCCGGCCGGTGACGGGAAAGGAGAGCGCCGGGCAGCTGTACGGGACTTGGGTGCGTAAAGCGGTTCCTCTCTCGGCTTCGTCGCCTCTCTCGCTCGCAGAGTGAGCGACGTGCTGATTCTTGGCCTTTTTCACGTCGCGCAGCACCCTCGTCACGGCAGGTAAAGGCGCCCGACCGTCTCCTCGTCCCTCCTCCTTTCTCGCCGGCGCCATCCGTCCGCCACAAACCCCTCGCGCCGATCTCTTATCCCTCCTCGTAGCTCTCGCACCCGCAACCACTTGATCATAGACCCTCTTCCTCGTCGTCGCCTCTTCTCCTGAAAGCCGTGCGCACGTTTCCATTTCGCTCTCGCTCTCGCTCTCGCTCTTTCCCTCTCAGCACGAACGACGAGCGGGACGATGCGACAAACGAGGTTGCTATACCGCCCTAGGGTGAACCGAGAGTGTGTGTGAGGAGGGAGGAGGAAAGGGTACTGCTGCGAGAGGGAAAGCGAAAGAGGGCGAGGAGGGGTGGGAGGGGAGAAAACGACAAAGGGGCACCACCGACGTCTACAAGAGCGAGTCTACTGGTCCTTGGACGAGTAGAACCTGCACGCGAGGAGGAGGAGGAGGGTCAGCAGGTGCGGCGAGGCGGGCGAGAGAGGAGCGAGAGGGACGGACTTGTAGGCGAACCAGGCGGCGATGGCGGCCAAGGGGAGGAGGTAGGTGAAGCCGCCGCTGCACGTGTGCAAGAAGGTCAGCCTGCGCTCTACGCCATCAACCCTGAGCGCACGAGCGCAGTGCTCGTGCGGGCCCGAGACGGACGAGAGGACGAGAGCCGACGCACCCCTCTGCCTTTCCGCCCGCCGCCTCGCGCGCCGACTTTGCCGGTGCGGCACCCTTGGCCGTGCCCTGTTGCAGCACAAAGAGCTCGAGTCAGCGTTCGGTCGCAAGAAAGGAGGGGTTGCTGAGGATGCACGAGCGGCGAGGCGGTGTCGAGGCGAGGTCGTGCCGCCGCGGCAACCTCGCCGGGCTCCGCGGGCTGCAGGTGGAGCAGCGCAGGCGCACGCCGAGGTGCAGCAGAGCTCGGGGCGAGCGCGACGAGCCCTCTAAGCCCGCCCGGCAACCTTGCTCGTCGTCGCCGTCTCCGCCTCCTCCTCCTTCTCGAGGTCGAACGAGGCGCGCGGAAGGGAGAGCGAGCGCACCTCGGGGCCCTCGCCGACGTAGTACTTGTCGAGGATCTCGCGCGCCTCGTCCGAGTGGCCGACGTCCTCGAACGCCTCGGTCGCGTCGCGCCCTGCCTCGCCGAAGAGGACCTCGTCGCCGCCGGGGTGCTGTTGGGGGAGCGTGTCAGGGGGAGCTGGGGAAAGGGAAGGAGAGAGTGGGACGGACCTCGTCGAGGAACTTGGTGATGGCGTAGACTGCAGGGCGAGGGTGAGGCGGTGTCAGCTCGAGGTGGTGGTGGCGCGACGAGGAGGAGGACGAGGACGAGACGGACCCTTGCCGTGGATGAGCATGAGCAGGCCGTCCTTGGACTTTGCGCCCTCGGTGCGGAGGTCCTCCCAGGTGTACTGCTTGGTCTCGGACATGGCTGGTTGGTGCTGGCGGGGAGGAGGGAGAGCGTGAGCGGCCTGATTGTCGCTCGGCGGCGCGCGTGTCGGCTCAGCGCGGCGAGGTTGTCCTTCGCCTCACCTCGGCTCGCAGTACGTGGGCTCTGGCTTGCTGCAGGGATGCTTGCTGGGCACAGCCAGCTCCGAACGAGCCACCCAGCCGACTCGCCCTCTTCCCCCCCACGCCGCGCCCGACTCGCCCGGCTCCTCGACGCCGCGCCAATCTCGGCACGCGCTTTCTGGCTTGCGCGCTTCGCTTCGGCCGGCTCCTGCGACCCCGGCGCTGCAGTACTGCTCGCTCTGCTCTCACGCTGCAGCTTCGAAGCGTGACCAAGAGTGTCTGTATTGCGCACCCGGCGCCAGAGGGTCGGCTAACTTCGAGAAGGGCGAGGACGGGGCCAGGATATGTACGGCACGGCGTGGAAGGGGGTTCATGGACGAGGGGAAGGGTCTAGAGGGACGGAGAGGAGGGAAGGGAGACGAGGAGAGGGCGCGCTCGAAGCGGCGACGAACGAGGTCGACCCGACGCTCGCGCCGCTCGAGGCGCACGCAGCCCAGCTGCTGCGCCCGATCCTGCCTCGCCTCGGCTCGACGCTCAGTTGTCGAGGCGCGCCTTGCCCGCCTCGGCACGACGCACGCGACGCAGCCCGAGCTCGTGGACGAGGCCCGAAAGGCCCTCGTCCTCCTCGCCGTCGTCGCCGGCCTGAGCGCTCGCCGACGCCGCCGCGCCGCTCTCGGTCGCCGACGCCGACGTCGCGCTCGACGACACGCTAGAGGCCGAGTCGGAGAGCGGAAACGGCTCGGAGCCGGTCGAGTGCGAGGGGAGGATGTTGCCCACGACCGAGAAGCGCGGCGACTGGTTGCGGGTCGAGCCGAGGAGGACGAGGAAGCTGCATCGCAGGGCAGACGTATCAGCGCCTCGTGCTTCGACGTGTGCTTGGCAGAGAGAGAGGGACGCACTAGGTGTCGCGCGAGGGAACGTCGTCCGGGATGACAAAAGTGTACGAGTCGGGCGCGGGCGCGTAGAGCGCGAGATCGCTCGCGAGCGTCCAGTCTGCGAGCGTCGACGTCGTCAGCGACGCGCTCGAGCTGTTGAGCTGCTCAGAAAGAGAGAGGAGGACGCACTGAGGTGGAGCGACGTCGAGCCCTCCTCGTCGTAGCCGAGGACGAGGTCGGCCGTTTTGCTGATGTTGCCCGAGGGGATGTCGCTCGGGATCTCCTGGTTCCTGCGCGCGTCGAGAAAGGTCAGCGTCGGCTCTGCAGCGTGTCGATCGACGCCTCGACGACCTCGGCCTCCTGCTCGAGTCGACCTTCGCAAACGGAGAGAGACGCACCACGATGCCGTGTACTCCTGCCCAGCGATGTAGACCTCCCCGCCCTTCGGTGCCGTGAAGGGCGGCTGGTAGTCGATCTTGCTCTGCGCGCCGTCGCCGCCGTCGAAGACGCCGTCCGCAGCTGCTCGGGCAGGTCGACAGGTCAGCTCGACGCTCGATGGACAGGGCTGCGAGAGAGAGAGAGAGGGCGACGCACACTTGGCAGAGACGGTCGACGAGAGGGCGAGGAGCGCAAAGGCCGAGGTGAGGAGCGAAAAGGGCGAGGCGAACATGCTGACGCGGAGGAAGAGGTACGTGCGACGGCGAGGTGTGCTGAGGGAACGAGCGAGTCGGGTCGGAGGCGGGCGAAGGAACGACGGGCGAACGACGGACGAGAGCGAGGAAGTGAAGTGAAGGAGAGAGAGAGACGGCGAGCAGAGAGCGCGAGCGACGACAGAGCTGTTGTGCGCGAAGCTGAGGAGAGGAGCGCGCGCGTCCGTCGCGCTAGCTTCCCCGCGCTCGACGCTAAGGAAGAGGAGGCTTCGGCGACGCTGCCGACGAGGACGAAGCTCCAACGTGCGGCGTGCGTCCGACAGCGAGAGGGGGACGGGCCTCGAAAGCTGCGAGGAGGAGGACGAGGAGGTCCGTGCGGCGACGACGAGGCGGTGTCGAGCTCGCCGGCGCAGCGCACCTCGAGGCTCGCCGCTCGCGCTCGCAGTGCGCACAGCACCACAGGCGACCGTTGAGCTTGTGCAGCCAGCCCTGCGAAGCGGTCGCAAGCGCGAGCTCCGCGAACGCACCTCGCTCGCTTCGTCCTCGCTTCCTCCCTCGCTCCCGACTCGGGCACAACTCTGCTCGTGCGCCGACCCTCTCGCAACGGCAGAGAGGGACCAGTCCTCGAGCAAGCAGGGATCGCTCCCTAGGAGCTGAGTCCAGCACGTACGGCTCCCTGTCGCTCGCTCCCAGCTTTCCTTCTCTCGAGAACTCGCACGCCGACAAGAGGGAGATGCGTAGAGCTCCTTGCAGAGGACGGCGTGTGAACAAGGGGTATCGAGCGACGTCCAAGGAGAGGGGGAGGAGAAAGCGAAGGGGAGGAGGCTAGTGTCAATGGAGGGGCGCGGCAGGCCGGACGGGGAGGACGAGGGGCGTGACGAGGAGAGGGAGGGAGAAGGGCGTAAAGCGAGGGACGTTAAAAGAGACAAGGGAGGGAGGAGAGCGAGCGTGTCGAGAGGCGCACTCGGCCTTCAGAGAGCCCACATGGCCGCCGTGCCGACGGCGGCGAGCACGACGCCGACGGCCGCCGCCTGCTGCGCGCCGTGCGCCGTCGCCGCCGAGTCGGCGTCCTTGTTGCTCGAGCTCGACGAGCCCGACTGGGCGGCGGTCGGCGCGGCCGTGACGGCCGCCGTCGTCTGCGTGTTGACGAGATTGCCGGCGTTCCAGGGGAGCGAGCCGGCGGGCCCGCCCGACGACGCCGGGAGGTCCTGCACGGCCGAGACGGGCTGGTCGCCGAGCTCGCCGTTGCCGACGTTGACCCAGACGCCCTGCGAGGGGACGCCGTCGACGACGACGAAGAGGAGGACGGGGCCCGGGACGAGGATGGCCGGGTTGGGCGGCACCTGCGACACGTGCAGGACGGCCGAGCCGTCCGAGTTGGCCGTGTAGGTCGAGTTGAGCTGGACGAGGCGCTGCCCAAAGTTCATGGCGTGCGTCGAGAAGCCCGGGCGGACGAGCGTGACCTTGGTGTTGGCGAGGTTGTCCGCCTTGCCGACGTCGGTCGCCGACAGCGTCACGTCAAAGTAGTTGCCGCCGTACGTGAGCGTCGTCGGGAGGCCCTGCGGCTCGGGCCGGCGCGCCGTGTAGTAGTCCGGGTAGAAGCGCTCGACGCGGTACTCGGACGGGTACTTGTAGCCGGCGGCGCCGGCGGGCACGTAGTCGGCGTTCGGGTTCGAGCCCGACGAGAGGACCGAGCCGTCCGGGAGGAGCGTCGCCGACGAGTGGTACATGCGGTCGACGGTCGAGTTGGCGACGGCGCTCGAGAAGCGCGAGCCCTGTGGCGAGTTGTGGTCGTAGTACCGGATCGTGTGGACCGGCTCGTCGCCGAACGACTGGCCGATCGCCCACGACGTGTTGCCGTACCCGGCCGTGCCCTTGCCGATGCCGTTGATGAGGACGAGGCGGCCGTCGGGGAGGAGGATCCAGTTGCCCATGACGCGACCCTCGGGGAGCGGCTCCTCGTCGACCCAGTCGGTCGACACATCGGGCGTCATCGAGACGCACGTCGAGTCGGCAGGGTAGCCGGCGATCTGCGGGCGAGCGGCGGTCGGGCGTCAGCAACGAGGCTCGACAGGGACGAGAGCGACGACGGCGACGACGAGCAGGAGAAGGAGAAGGGGACAGGGACTCACGTTCCAGTTGAGCGTCCACTGGTCGGGCTGCAGGTTGGTGCCGCCGCAGAACATGATGGTCGCCGTCCAGTTGTTGGCGGGCGTGAGGGGCATCATGGCCGTCGCCGCCGAGCCCGGGTACGTGCGCACGGCGTGCGGGATGTCGGCAAGCGGGTACTCGACGTTGTTCTTGTAGTCGAAGATCTCGGTGCCCCAGTTGGCCTGGAGGAAGATGTTGCCCGACGGCAGGAGCCAGATGAGCGGGAACAGGTTGGCCGGGAGCGTCGTCGTGAGGATGTTGAGCCCGACAGGACCGCCGCGCGACGGGTAGAACTCGTACGTCGGGTTGTTCTGGCCCTCGTCGTTGACGTACCCGCCCCAGTCGCAGCCGCCGATCTGCGCGCAGAGCGAGAGAGGGAGCGAGTCAGTCGGGCGCTCTCGAGGGAGAGGAGGAGCGAGCGAGCGAGCGAGAGGGGGACGCACAACGATCATCGAGCCGTCCTCGAGCGTCTCGAGCGTCGGGTACCACCGCCGGGTCGTCATGTAGTTGGCCGTGTCCTCGACCCACTCGCACGCGTCGACGCCGGCGCTGCAGTCGAGGCGGCGGGTCGCCTTGCCGCCGTCGCCGTTGTTGTACGGCGCGGCGAACGGGTTGGCGTTGAGGCCGCCGTAGCCGATGGCCTGGTTGCCGCCGATGTTGATCCACGTGCCGTTGCCGAGGACGTTGCCGCCCGCGCAGAACGAGTTGGTGACGATGTCCATGGGCCGGTACTCGTTCGTCTGCCAGTCGTACTCGACGGCCCATGCCGGGTGCTCGCCCTGCGCGCCCGTGACGTTGATCGGGTTGCGCTCGGTCTTGTCGACGATGTAGACCTGGTTGTTCTGGCTGAGGAAGAGCTGCTGTGCGCTGTGGGGAGGAGGGAGAGGGTGGAGGCAAAGGGGCGAGTCAGTCGAACGTCCTCGAGAGGTCTCCTGCGGTTGCTGCACGCGCTCGGCAAGCTCGTGGGTGGTATGGCGAGCTCGCTGACCCGCCAGCAGCAGCTCAGAGGCTGTGCGAGGCGAGTCGGAGTTGCCGAGCCGGGTGGTTCGAGCGCGCCTGGGCTGGGCACGCCGGTCGCCCTCCTTCAGCAGGACCGGCCAGACGATGCTCGAGTGCGCGCACGAGTGCTGCGAACCGCCAGCCTGGTCCCCCGATGCCGCCCAGGGCGTGTGCCGAGCACGCCGAGAGAGCGCGACGACGAGGCGGTGGCTCCCGGGGGAACCGTGCCTCGTCCCCTCCACGACCGAGACGAGGGATGAGAGTGAGCGCACCTGACGCCCGA
>Ga0308170_10001561_pt1 | contig 21399 bp, 23 predicted proteins | sample PhyBR2_2_FD_202136 | JGI IMG/M metagenome (GOLD analysis project Ga0308170, IMG submission 202136) | Phyllosphere microbial communities from UC Gill Tract Community Farm, Albany, California, United States - DLSLSB.R2 | ecosystem: Host-associated > Plants > Phyllosphere > Unclassified | place...
TGGACTCACTTGTTGTTCTGTAGGAGCTCCAACTCGTAACAAGAGACATCTCGATCGGATAGGGCCAATAATCTTCGCCGTCGAATTCGCACACAAGATGACCCTCAAATTTGCCGTAAACTTCTCCATCGTCCTCCTCAGAGCTGATTGTGCGTCTCTCGATAATCCATCTGCTTCATTGATGATCACGACTAGGGAAAACAACTCGAAATCAAAATGAGCGAATCCCTTCGAAAGAGGAGGAAAGCGGATGGTTTAAACAAACCTTTGAATCGTTTACGAGCGTTTAAATCTACTTGTTGAGTCTGAGCGATATCTTTCAACAACTCTTGCACAATCTGTCGATCATAATTTCCAGCGTCTCTGCGAGAGATCAAAGTTTTCTCCTCCTCATCAGTTTTTCTTTCTCCCTTCTTCGCGCGTTCTCCAGATCAAGAGAAAGAGAGTCAGACTCACGAAGGAGTGATTTCGATATGATAGTTGGATTGAACGACGTTGATATCAATCTTTCGATTACTAGTAGTTTTGAAAGTCCTTTGTTCGATCCTGAGCTGTACACCATCATCTTCTAATGAGCAGACATTCATAGTTGGATCATGGGATTGGACAGCGCACCTTTTCTACTCCTGGTCCGAACAGTTCCCTCAAAGTAGCCATAATTCTAGTCTTCTTGCCCGCTCCACTAGGACCATAGAATAAAGTATGAGGGAAATCACCACTTGCCTAATACACTCTCCCATATGATCATTAGCTCATCTGACACGGTAGTTGAAGAGAGCGAGAGAGATCAAGATGAACTAACGAGTGCGCGTAATCGACCAGAGAGTTCAGGATGGTAGTCTAGTTGATCGAGAGTTTTGGGTCGATACTTGTCTACTAGTAATGCCATCTTGAAAGGAGGGTGATGGAAAGGATGAGAAGAAGAAGAATTTGACAAGTTCGTCGCGTAAAGACGTCTTCACTGTTGCTCGTTCAATCGCTTTCTCCCTCCGAGAGTTGCTCAGGGCGAGTCCTACTAATGCAGGGGAGCGCGACTTTCGCAAGAGAGACGAGAGATTCATTTCCTTCGCAAGAATCCGACTTTCTTTCGCAAACGCTTACAACGACTCATGGTCGTATTCTCTCATGTTCCTTTCGAGGTGATCAAGTTACCCAACCATCAGCGAGCATCTCTTCCCTCTTTCACGTCCCAGTTCCTCAATCGTCTACTCTACTCGTCAAAAAGGATTCGATTCGCCTCCCGAATCACTCGTTTCCCACCCTCCGTCTCCCCCTCTCCCTCCTCAAACGCCTCAAACCCAAGCGCCCTCCTTCCTTCCCTCGTCTCGACATCCTTCCCTCCCGCTCTTCCCACAAACCCTGTCTCTCCTACTCCTTGAGGGAAATCCATTGGCGGCCTACCATTCACAAACCCATCTCTTTGTCGTTTGAGGTATCTAGCGGTGGTGAGAGTGAGAGGACATGCCGGGATGTAAAGAATTGAGGAATCGGATGAACCGGTGTGGTGAGATTCGACAGAGTGGACGACGTCGCAGTGCCAGAAAGCTTGGGAACCGGGAAGAACTCGAGGGATGGAAGTCATCGTGTTGGACAGGTCGAGATGGGGATGGGTGAGGGGAGAAAGTTCTTGTCCTGATGGGAAAGTTGAGATGAGTACGATTCTTTAGTTGATGCTCAGGAGAAAATTTGAATCGCTTGGAGGAGAGACTTACCTTTCCCTTTGACTGATCCAGGGAACTCTGTTGATTCCAAATCAATCTCCCAATCATCGAAACCTAGTTGAGTTTCTCTCCCTCGCCTCGGTTTAAAGAAAGGTCGAAGAAGGAGGTAAGAGGTTGCGAGATTGACGTCTGGGAAAACTTGCAAGGTTCCCTCACTTGGTCCGGTTCGCGAGAGTGATGTCCAGCCCCTATGCGAGGGAGAGAGAAACAAACAGGTGAGCGAAGTGGTCGACTTGTTTTTAAGTGTTCACTTCGTTTTGAACGACGCTCGTAATGTAAGATGAAGAGGACTCACTGGAACATTCGAAAGACAGAACACTGTCCTGCTCCGTTGTACAGATCGCTATTCGCATTCAGTCGAGGTGAGAGATCCCAAGAATCTAATCGGTTTTGAGGTTTTGATCCTCCTTTCAGAACTTCAGCAAAGCAGGAACGAAACCCTGTACGATTCAGAGAAGTATCAGTGTCAGCGAGAGAGGAATCGAACAAGGAGGTCCAGATACCTGGATCTTCCCACCTCTCGAGAGAACCACCGTCAATATGCGGTCCCAAAGCAAAGACTGAGTCACCAGGAAACCGAATTCGTAATCGATCGTAATAAGATACAGGCGTTGTAGTCGATACCTGTCGACGAATGTCAAAATTGTGCGAATGTCAAAATTGTGCGAAAGTCGAATTACGAGTGATCGACAAAAGAACGTACTTGTGATTCAGGGTCACTGGTGTGGAATAGCGAGAGTAGAAACTTTTGACTTGCGAGGAGGTTGGGATGAGTACGAGCTTTAGTCTGTGCAATCGAGTTGTAGACTTCCCAAACCTGTTTTCCGTCAACAACGGTCAGCTCGTGATTTGTTGCCTGAAGACGTGAAAGAGATATACAAGCTGAATTGAGAAGAGGACTTACTTGTGGGTCATCTTTAGGAAACCCTTTTGCCAAACTACGATTCCTCGCGATATACTCTTGAATCTCTTGTTTCCACTCTAAAGCTTCTTGTACCGAGACTGCGTCGTGGACCAAGACTGTACCGACTCGTTTGATCTCGGAGACGGTCGAGGGGGGCAATGAGGAGAGATCGGAGAATGAAACTTGAGGGACGATCTGACTCGGAGTTTAGAGTCAATTGCGGAAAGGATGGAAAGACGTGGAGAAGAAGCTCACAGCACCTCCAAGTTCTTTGATTTCCTCCGTACGAGTTTGAAGAGCTTCTAGGACGTCCCTCCAACTCTCGATCAATCCATCGTTCCAAAGTGATTTCTTGAGATCACTGAACCTCGATTCGAGGGGGACGAAATCGTCACCTCCCAGAGAGCTGAATACTGAAGCGATAGATCCTTCTTCTTCTCCTTTGTGAGGCGCCAGTGTTGATCCGGATCGAGTGAGCGAGGATGGTTTGAGGTGGGGAAATCGACGGGAGGAAGTGAGAATCTTCGACCGCACGGAGCGAGTTGCGAGGGGTATTGTTCGTCGTAGCATGTCGAGACCGAGGAACGAAGGGAGACTAAGCAGAAAGAAGAAGAAGTAGCGTACAAGACGCGAATTGGGCCGTCTTTTTGAGTTTTGCACGGCGCAATCGGGCAATTTCCTTCTTCGCACACTCAACAGTCAAAAACAGTCAACGTTCTCGCGCAAATAAGATGAGGGTTGTAATATCATACCGTAATGTACTCAATCGACAAACACTTTGAATTCTTTCGTTCCGGTCCATCTCCTCGCTAAATCCATCCCTTTCCCAGTGGGCTGACTGAACGCTACATCCACCCTCCTCCTCTTTTCGACAACCGGACAAGCATACACATAACTCTGAGCCATGTGATCCAGTAGCTTCCAAGCTAAGCCTGCGCGACGTGAAGAGGTAGACGTCCAGATTCGATGTACTCCTAGAATGGTCGGCAGTGGCGTAGGACTAGACGCGAGAAAAGAGTGAGCGACGAAGAAGGGAGAGAGAAGGAGAGAGCGTACGAGCAGAAAATTGAACTCGAATCTTCACCAAATTGAATCAACCCCTCCTCGTTCTTCTTTCCTCCTTCTTCTTTGACTGTGCTCGTGGGCACGACTACCTGATAAGCTTCTTGGATACGCTGTACGATAGCGCAAGCGACGACTTTGCGAGACGGGGTGACGAATAGAAAGAATTTCGAAGAGTCTAGTTGGGAGGTCGTGAGAGAGGTCGAAGATAATTCCGTATCGATCGTTTCCATCACGTCGTTCAACTGTACAACCTCGAACACGGCTCAGTCTCCTGTGTCTAGATCTGAGACGAGCGAGAGAGGCGTACCCTTTTTCGGACACTCGGTTCAGCGATCTTCCAATCCACCATCAAAACCTTGCCTTTCTCTTTTCCCTCCCACTCGACTCCCTCCTCCAATAAGCTGACTCCCTTTGCCATATCCCCCAAGTTCCCCCACTCGATTCCTCCAACACACTTCTTATGAAACTTTTCATGGAAATTCAGATCCTCTGGTGTCCTACAATAGCTCAACGAACAAATTGCGCAACTGAGAGTTGATCTACCAGGCGTATCGAAAGGGTCTAAGTAGAGTTGGGAGAGCTTGACTGGTTTGGAACGAGAGGAAGAGCGGGCGGAGAGGGAAGAAGCGATGGTTGAAGATGAAGAAGCGGAGGTTGAAGAAGAGGAAGAAGTTTGACGTGACATTGAGAGAGAATCAGAGGAGGAAGAGGGAGGAGAGGGTGATAGACGACGGCGTTTCGAGGGAGGTGAGGCGAGGGAAAAGAATGATCGTAAATCGGAGGAAGGTTTCTTGGTTTCCTTCGCAGCTGGTGATGACTTCCTTTCCCTCATTGAACGTTTCTCTTTCGCTTCTGTAGATTGGGAGGATGTAGGAGGAGTGGAGGAGAAAGATTCCTTTTGTTTCCCTTTGGCTGAAGTAGTTGAGGAGTCGAGGTCGGAGGAAGGAGCTGAATCTTGTAAGGCTTCCATCCATGCTGAAGATGATACTGAAGAAGTCGCTGGTCGAGTAACGCGTGAGGGAGAGGAAGAGGGAGCTTGTTGAGATGAAGAGGAACTGTGAGAAAGCTGACGAGGTCAGCTGAGTACGAACGCGTCTGATCCACGTAGCTGCTCACCTAGGATCTATACTGAGTACTGGAGTAGAAGTAGCGGGTTTGCGTGAGCCGTATTGTCGTTTGACAGTCGGTCGAGATCTGACATCAAAACATGACGGGTTAGCTAGTGTCGCCGCTATAGGCAGTGTGTAGGCTCACGCGGAAGACATTCTGGGGTAAGCAAGAAGACAAGAAGCAATGGGAAAGTGAAAAGAAGGAAGGAAAGAAAAAACAGCAGAAGGGTTTCGCGTTTTGGCGTTTCTGAAAACTCGTGATTCAAAAAGTCATTTCGTCAAGATCAACATCTACAAAGCTCTGCCTTTCCCTTTCCTATCCCTCTCTGCAGTACTAACTTCCCCGCTACTTGTCAGTTCGTCCATCCTGAACTTTTCTCCCGTTTCTTCGACTCGAATATCCATCTATCAAACGACGATCGGAACCTTGATCAGTCGAGGATCCACATGCTCGCAAGTAGAGATAGCTGACGTACACTCAGCATTCCTAGTCGCACACCGTGAACGGGTGAAATGGTACTCTGATACTCGTCTTCTTCAGGACGTTTCCCTTCGTCTCGTTCCGAAGTATGCCTCGTTTCTGCTGGTATCCACTCAGCAGGGTAGTCCTGTTCCGTCAAAGAGGTCAATGGCTGTGTGTAGCGCAGCTGTACAAGAGAGAGAGCGAAACTTACGCCTCGTCGAGCAGCTTTCGATTCCGGTGGAGCTGCATCTTCTTGCATTTCGAGCACAACAGCGAACGTCACCTCTGCTCTCACGGAGCACTGTCAACCTCAATCTCATGATCGTAGAAATAGGTCAGACTCACCAGATGGTAGTTTCTTGAGGTAAGCACTTGAAGCATTCAATTTCCTCAAACAACCTCTGAACGAATCCTCCACGTCTCCTCTCGCCAGCCCATGCTGCATTGGTCTATATCGAAGCCTTCCATCAGACCGACGAGATCGGAAGGAAGTGGTGAATGAGACTGACCTGAAGTCACCGTTGTCTTGGGGGAAATCTGAAGAGGGAATCAACCATTCGAAATCGAACACATAGCGTTCTAGGGGTGTCTCTGTGGGTGTCGCTTCTTTGATGACCAGTACCGCTCTACGCAAGGTACCCTATCATCGATCGGCGAGTCAGCACGATTTCGGTCGCCGAGACAGAGTGAAAGAGAGAATGTGGAGTACCTTTAGCATTTCTTCCTCTATACATTCGAGTACTCGACCGAGATACTCTGTAAGAGCAGGATTACGTGACTGCCATACGGGTGAATCATACTTCTTGACTTGACGAAAGAGGGCTGAAACGAAACGTAGACAAAAGCGTGAGAATTGATCTTTCGTTGCCATCCGGGAAGCAGGAAGGAAGCTCACTGGCAGGGTACACTTCTCGTAGGTATAGAATGAGGTGGAAACCGACTTCGACTGTTGACGAGGTAAGGGATCAACTCGAGATCTCGAATTTGAGGAGTGCGAAAGGAAAGAAGAACGAACGGTATTCTCGAGCGAGTTTGGCGGTCTCTGTCGGGAATGATCTTGATGAGCTGGGTCTTTGCAGGTCATTGAGATTGTCCACCCACCTTTGAAGCTCAGAACAATCGACATGGACTCAGAAACAGGAGAAGGAGGAACAAAGCGGGAATCTGTGGAGCTATTGCGCGCGTCTCTACGTTGAATCGAAAATCGTGGTATAGGCTCAGAAGATGAGTAGAGCTAAGCAGAGTGAAGGGTAGGAAGGAGACAGGTTGAATGAAACAATTTTTCCCACCCTTCTCGCAACATCGATAGCTCGAAGTGGTATCGTTATAAGCCGGCCATTCTCCACTTGACTCTCGCAAACCAAGGACAGCGGAAGATGTTGATGTCGAAGCGTAATCTCGTTGACCATCTCACAAACTCATAAATAGCTCCACCTCGCTCTAGCAACATCGTCGGACCACTAGGATAGCACGAGAGAGTGAAGTACATCTTACACACCCACCTCTTGATCCATCAAACAAGCCTCGGGATTGAGAGAGCGAGAGGTACTTTCCAACTCTTCTCTCCTCTTAACTCAATCCTTCTCACATCACTATCCGACTCCAGCTCGACTACGACGCACCTACAAGCACTTTCGATACCTCTGCACAACAATCGAAGTCGCTCAACCTGGCTTCCTCTGCTTCACAACCTCCAACTGGAGGAGGATTCAAGTTGAAGTTGACCCTCGGAGGTCAATCTGCTCCTCCTCCTGTTCAGCCTGCCGCTCAACCAGCTCCGATACCTTACCAACCACCACCTTCACAACCTCCAACTGCACCTCAATACTACCAAGCAGCGGGAGGTAATCAGATTCAACAGCATGCGGTTCAACCAATTCACAGTGCAAGTTTGACTCAGCAGGCGAGAGTGGGTGATGTAGGAGGTGGAGGCAGTGAAGAGTATGGAGGAGAAGAAAAGAGAGTTTCATCAGACAAGTTCAGGCGACTCAAGAAGAAATACCTTTCCGCTATCGAAGTGAGTCCTCTCTCTGCTTTATCTGCCTAGTCTTGGAGCCCTTCAGATTGACGGTCGTGTTTGTAGTCCCGCGACGAAGCTTCACTCTCGTTGTTTCGCGCTCAAAAACTCATTCATCGACTTCGAGAAGACAAATCCTCCCTCCTCGACCGTGTTCTCGGACTCGAAATCGCTGCCGGAATCACCTCAGCCGACGTTCTCGCTTCTCATCAAGCAGAACTACGAACCGAACGAGAACTCGCTTTCCCTCTTCTCAATCCGCCTGAACTCCCTTCGATGGAAGATCGACCTCGACCTCTTCCTCAACTCACAACTTCAACCGATTTCTCTAATTCCAACTACAACGCTCCTGTCGGACCTGCTCCTCTTCCCCACTCCTTTCCTCCTCGACAGAGATCTCAACACCTTCGTTCGACTATCGCCGCTCAAAGACTTCGAGACGATTACGATTCGAAACTCGCCGCTCAAGGCTTACAACGTCCTTCCTTCCCTGCCGTCGCAGCACTCGGTCTCCAAGGATCATCTATTGCTCTCACCGTCGAACGAGCACTGGCAGGAGAACAGCTGGAATCCGCTTCCTCGGAGTATCAGCAATCTCGAGGGAGTAAACGAAGGAGGGAGAGCTCAGCTGGTCAACCGACTAATGCGAGAGGAGGACGAGCACGCGCATCTGCAGTACCACAATCCATTCCCGTCGCACCTCCGTCTAACCCCTACGCTATTCCTCCAACCGATCAACCCGCTCTTCAATACCTTCCGAATCCTTTCGCATCAGCAGGAGCAGTACCAGAAGGAGCTACGATGGCTCGCAATTCCGCCGAAGCACTCGCTGCTGCTCAAGCCACTGCAGTTGCGCAACAACATCCAATTCAACCGACTTATGACTCACCAGCACCGCCGACTCCTGCAGTCGATTACGAGGTAGACGATGGAGGATCTGGAGCAGAGTATTCGGAAGAAGAAGATTACAAACCTGATATCAGTGGAGGAGGAGGAGCGAGAGGAGGAAAGGGAGGAGCGAGGCAATCAACCGGTCCACCAAAGAAGATGAAGAAACAGAAAGCTTCAGCTCTCGTTCCCGGTGCTCTATCGATTCCGTTTGTTCCGAGAAACGCGGATGGGACACCAAGATTACCTCTCGCTGCTGGAATCATGACTTTGACCGCACTTGGAGGTGAGTTTGCAATCACGAGAATCTAGATGGACGATCACTGATTCTTGCGACTTTCCTGATGCTCACAGTCGTCAACTTTGCTGAGGGTTTCTCTACTGAACGTTACATTTTCCCAGTCGGTTATGAAGCAATTCGGTGCGTGAGAGTTTTGCTCCTATCGAGCGAGCTAGTCATACTGATAATGGCGATTCTTCCGTTCAGCCGATATCCCTCAATGGTGAACAAGACTGCGGACGCCGAGTACGTTTGTCGAATCGTCGATAGTGGACAAGGAGGACCTCGATTCGAACTTCACCCTTCCGATCAACCTGGAACTGTCATTCACGCTCAGACACCTACCGGAGCTTGGTCTCAAGTCGTTAGAGCAGCAAACAAGTTACGAGAAAGGAATCACTCGAATTCGGTTTCGGGACCTGATTATTACGGATTGAGTCACAACTTGGTCAAGGCACTCATTCAGGAGCTACCAGGAGCGAGTTCAGTACCCGGATATGCTATGCAAGTTTTCGTCGAGGAGCAAGTGGTCGACAAAGGAAAGAAGGGAAAGAAATCTGGACGAAGAAAGTCGAGAGTCGGAGACGAATCTTTGGATCAATCGAATTACGGGATCGAGGTGGACGACGGAACTTACGATACGAGCGGATACGGGAACGGAGGAGGAGGAGATCAATACGGTCGAGAAGGTTCTTACGATTCTGGATCTTACCCAGCTTCAGCCTCTCCCGAAGCTACCTCTGCTTACGACGCTCAAGACTACACGAATCCTGCATCACTCGCGAATCTCCTCCAAGGTGGAGGACAAGCACAACCCGCCGATCCTTACGCTATTCCTCAATTCAATCAAGTCGATCCTTACGCAATTCCCACCGCTCAACCAGCTTTCGACCCTTCCTTCGGAGGAGCGTATGGAGCGGCACCCGCTTTCAACCCTTACGATTTACCAGGAGGACAAAGTTACGCAAGTTCCGATTCTTCCTCGCCCTAGAAATCGTCCTTTCCCTCCTCCTTTCGCCCTTTCGACTTTCCTCCCTCGTCTACTTGCGAATCTACATATCATCGAATGTATCCTACTCCCTCCGCTTTCCTCGCATTACCATTAATCCCCGTATACCCGTTGTACATCTCCCCTCATCCTCCTCATCCCCTCTCGAGTCGAATCAAAACTCGATACCGGAAGTCAAGTCGCAGCCTTGAAATCGAACTCGGAGAGAAAGGAACATGCTCTTGTACAGCTCGACTCTTCTCGCTTCGGACGCTAGCTTCGTTCTTCTCTTTCCCTCTCCCCTTCTTCCCCCTCCCTAAATCGCTCTAGCCCTTTCCTACAACTCGGCAGAAACTTTGTGTTCACCTTCAACCGAGTCTTCAACCTCAATTTCAAGTCATCTACTCATAACATCGTAGGAAAGGGCAAACAATCTTTTCGAAATTAGACGAAAGAACGAGCGAAGATCGAATGGTCAGGAATACTCTATTTGAAGTTGTTCCATCCCCTCTTCTCAGGGCTCATCTCGTTCAAGACTCAGACGAGTATGTGGCAGTATACAGAGGGGTACACTTATCATCGGAGAAATCAGGAAGAGGTGTTTGTCGTTTTCGCACGTGTGTCTGCAACTCTCCCGTTTCATTCTTGATCGCTCTCTCCCTCTTCTTGTGGTCAGTGTTGGTCGACTACTGTTATTCACTCTTTCGAGCGAAATGGGTTCTTCTTCATCGGAGTTGCCGCGGACCCGCTGTTTCTTCTCTCCGTTTTCCTCTCTTCTCCCTTCCTCTTTCTTTCTCTTACCTCTCACCGATCTAGACGAGCGGCCATGAGCTGGTGGAAAAGCTTACTCCCGACTCCTGGACCGCCCTCTCCAGCGACTCTAGCGTCTCCAGCAAGTTCGATCGTTCCGACTCCCGTTTCAACCCCTTCAATCGAACCTCAAGCTTCAAATTGCTCGATCAAGGTTGGTGTATTACTCGATGGGGATGCAGACTACGTGAGTACATTCTCTGCTTCTCAAGTTGTGAGAAACTGCTGACTCGAACTCGAACTCGTCTCCTTTTCGTCTCACTCGCCATACTCCCACGCTCAATCACTGAATCAGTTCACACAAGCTTACACGTCGAAGGGATATCGAGGAGGACGCTCAGCAGCTCTCGATCTAAGAAACAAGGTCCATCATATGATTCTCGCAAGAACTAAGTCAATCTCAACCTCAGTCGAAATCATCGCATTCTCCTTCCTCAACATGACGGGACTATCAAACTATCTTGGTGAAGACCTCAAGAGTTTCTCGCAAGGTTTCAACAGTTCTCCTTATGCTTTCTCGATGAACGATGTTGGATCGCTTCCTCAAGCCGCAGATGAAGCGATCAAGAGTGCGTTCGATTCTTCTATCTTATCACGATCGTAAGTGCTGATAGTGAGACTTGTCGAGTGCAGGCCATCTACCCTTCCTCCTCTCGACTTGCGATCAAATTCTTCTCGGCGGAACTCACGACGGAGGATATTCGCAAACTCTCCTTCGACTCGATCCGGCTCTACTCAAACAGAAGGTGATCTTGTTGCGAACCCACAGCTTCTGTGCCGAAAGGATTCTCGAGTTGGGTTTGGAGGAAGTTCGATTCGAGGGATTGTTTGAGGGAAGAGATCCGACTATGAGGAGTAGAGGAAGTAATGGTTCGTTACCCTTTCCTTGTGACGTCTCAAGCTTCATGAGCTGACACGACGCTACACAGCCTGTCGACCATTCAAGAAATCGAATGCTTCGTCAAGCTCACTTTTCTCGACGAATCGACCTACTCAACCGACTCCATCAGCCAAGCCGGTCATTCCTTCTCCGCTTCCACCTCAGGATACTCCTCCTCAGACTCCAATTACTCCAGTCTTGTCGGCAACATCACCTCCTTTCCTTCCCTCACCTCCTGTCCCCTCGAACGAACTTGGACTCTCGATCCCTTCTACTCCTCCTATCTCACGTCAGCCCTCTTACTCTTCCGTCGTCTCTCTCCCTTCGACCTCGTCCTCGACTTCAAAGCTCGTCCCTTCTTACGATTTCCGACCTCTCCTCCGCCTCATGTTGCATGAGCTCGCTTCCTCTCCTCCTTGTTCTCGACCTCTACGATCTTTCGTTGGAGAAGTCTTGAGCAAGATCACGAGTCCTCCATTCGACGTCCGAGGAGGAGCGTTCAAGGACTACTGCGAGGCGGCAGTGAAAGAAGGATTGGTTCGGGTCGGAAGAGGTACAATCACGGGACAAGATTGGATCGAATTGGCTGTCACGGTCAAAGAAGCCAAGTCACTTCTCTACGTGAGTCGCATGGGGTTCTCAAGCTCTGTCGCCAGCCGAGCTAATTTCTTCGCTTGATTCACAAGGGCGCCCCTTCCTCGAACACGATAAATACGCCTCTCTCGCGTCCCTCGACTACCGAGTCTCCTCTCTCAGCAGCCACAGTGGCTCCCTACCTCCCGCTCCTCGCCTCCCTACTCTCCGACTCGACTTCGACGATTTCAGAATGGAACCAAATCTCGACTCTCGTTTCACGTTATCGACCACGACCTTACGGGAATCAGAACGGTGCCTTCAGAACGTATGTCGACGAAGCGGAAGCGTTAGGATTAGTCGAGACTGGAAAAGCAGAAAAGGGCGATGTTTACTGGTTGAAGTTGAGAATCGGAAGAGACGAAGCGAAGAAGTGGCTCGAGGTGAGCTGTGCTCTCCACTTTATGGTAGTTAAGAGGCTCCTCCTAAGGTTTTCATCTTGCTCACAGGGCTTCGTATCTCTCACTCCCGTCGTTCCCGATCAATTTCTTCCGATGGTCAAGATCCTCCAATCTCGTCAAAATCAAACTTCTGATTTCAGCACTGTCGCATCGATCATGGCCGATAAGAAGATCAAATGCTATCCTCCAGGTGGATTCAAGGCGTATGCGAAAGAAGCTGAACAACTTGGGATCGTGAAAACGGGAGACAAAGCTGGGAAAGCGCACGATTTCTGGATCAGATTGATGGTCAGTTCAGGACTCGTCCTCAGTCTCGCTTTCGCTCTATCAACTGACCCGCGTGCCCTTGACTCACAGCCTACTTATCGGAAGACGTCAATCTCAGAGGAGACCATCTCAAAAGTGCAAGCTTCGACTCCGACTCTAGCCCTCTCTTCGACTGTGACCCCTCATTCGACCTCCACAGCTACAAATGGCGTCCCTGCTCGCTTCAAGCCGCTCTTACAAGCTCTCAGGGAGTCGTCGGTCGATCTCCCTTCTCCCCACTATCTCGCGTCAGTCCTCTCGAGCAAAGGTAAGCAACCTTACGAGACTGGAACGTGGAGGAAATACCTTGAGGAAGCGCAAGAGATGGGTTTGATCAAGCTCTGGACAATAAAAGGGGGAAGAGAGTGGGTTGCGATTCAAGTGAGTACTCTCTCACTTCATGTCTGTGGACGGGCAGCTGACTACTATTCTTCACGTTTAATAGCTTGGTGCTCCAGCTCTGACGAGGAAGGCGAGCGCAACAGTCAACTCGAGCGTTTTGACTGCGAGAGTCATCAATTCGATTCTACCTCCACCTTCCGAAGCCTCTCCTCCGTTTCCTCCTGAGTCCCCTCTCCCTTCATGCGATAACGCCTCGACCTCATCGACTCTCAGTACCTTCGATCCTTCCATTCCTCTCGCTACTCTCGAAGAATGGAACTCTCTCTATCCGCTTCACCCATTCTCTCCATTGATCCTACTCCTCGACTACCTCGAATCGTCGACGAACCTCGTTCAACCCTCTTCGACAGTCCTCGAAGAAAACTTGGAGTTGTTGCCTGGTGGGAAGAAGGGGATCTTCGAAAGAGCGGGAATGTCGGGAAACGAAAGTTTGGGAGATTACTTGAAATACGCCGCAGAGTGCGGTGTGCTTGAGATGGTCGAGGGATCGATGGCGTTGAGTCAAGAACTCAGGGGCTGGACTGGGATCGAGGCAGGCAAGGAGATGCAAGAGTTGGGAGGGCAGAAGGAGGAGGCGAAGGAGCGAAATCTTCCCGGTGCTTTCGCTATTGGGGAGAAGTAGGACGCCGCCAACGGTTCGGCAAGTCAACAACGAACTCTGGGAGGGGAGGGAGGAAGAGTCCGAAATATCGGGAGGGACGAAGGAGGGACGGTTGTCGCCTCAAAAATCAAGAAATGTTCATACTTCGTTTTCTCGCACAGATCAACAGGCTACATACCGCAATAGATATCTCAACTGGCGTTCTGCTCCTTTCGTCGTCGTCGTCGTCGTCGTCGCAAGAGCTCCGGTAGCTCCGCGGGCTTTCAGACTGGTCTCGAACTTCTTGCTCAGGCTCCTGTTCTCTCACTTCCTCCTTCTTCTCTTCTCACTTCTCCTCCTTCCCACACTTCCTCGAGCGACCAAGACGTAATGGGCAAGTGGAGGAGACCGAAACCTAAACCTCGTAAGCCTTATCAGCGAAAGTGAGTCTCTTTCTTTCACTAGAAGTATCACTCAACCCTTCCGCTTACACTTCTCCGTCGAGCGCAGGGCTACAGCTGTACAGAAGAATTCGATCAAGAGACGCGGATTACGTGAGTACTCTCTTTTCTAGTCTGTGATGAGAGCATTCCTGAGAATTCGATTTTGCATATAACGCAGTTCAGTGAAGAGTACACGAGTATGGGACGGAAGGGAGGGAGATTAGCAGCGATCGAGTTACAGAAGAGAATTGAGAACTATTTTCGCTCGCAGAGAAAGATCGCAAAGGATGCCAAAATCAAGGTGGTTGCTCATTCATTCGCGTGAGTCAAGTAATCTATCAGACCGTCGACGATTGCCACTGGCTACAGCTGGCTCAGAGTAGGAACTTCTGGGGACTCTCGAGATTCCTCGATGTCAACATTCGCTCGTTCGCGCGAGGATTCAACTCTTCTCCCTTCGCCTTCTCGATGTCGGACGCTGGAAGTGCCCCGGAAGCTGCAGATCAAAAGCTCGAAAGTAAGTGGTCTCGTAGGTTCCTTTCGTCAATAGCTCAAGCTGATTTCATGTGACGACTTCAGGTCATCTACCTTCCTTACTCTCAACTTGCGACTTCGTCCTGTTCGGTGGAAGTCACGACAATGGTTATCATACCATGCTTTCGAGCCTGAAGAAGTCCGACCGTCGAAAGAAGATCATTCTTCTGCGTGCCACTCCTAAAGCTGGACCACGTATCCTCGAATTGGGACTCAGGGAAGTCCGCTTCAGAGGGTTATTCCGACATGGTTGATAGTCAAAATCTTGACAGCTAAGAACTTGAGAAGCAGAGTAGGACAGCTCTTTCGTCGAATTTGTGCAATTTTGTCTTCCTCTCCCCGACTCTGCTCGGCCTCTCCTTTCGCCGCGAGCAGACCACAAGTTCCCTTCGATCTTCATCAACCGTCAAGCTCAAGATAGGGGTAATGTATTGACCTCCTTTTCTCCATCTCCGAACTGAATGGCTCTCTTGCCGCGTCGGTTTGTCTTGCTCCTGTTTTCCCTTCTTCTCCTCGCCTTCTCCTCTCTCTCTTCTCTTTTCCACCTCGTCTCTCGCGGGGTTTCGAACTGGTTCAACGATCAAGCTCGGTCTCGCAAGCTGACAAAATGGGCGAGTTCCCCTTCTTTCTGTACGTCTCAGTAGGACTCCCGGCTCATATTCGCCACTTCATCGAGACACAGATCTCATCAACGGTATCACGATGCTCTCCCTTCGCGACCAAGATCACGATGGGTCAGACGAAGACTCGTCTCGTACCGGCAAGTCATCTTCTTCAATGACAGTCGGCTACCCTCTCGTTCGCGACACGATTGTGCAGACCAAATTCCGCGCCCTCATTTGGATCCTCCGTACTCTCCCTGACTATGAAGGATCCTATGGCTTCGTCTCGATGAGGATCTGCGAAGAATACTCGATGGTTTGGAAACGAAAGAAAGGTTCTTTCTCTAAATTTGTCGAGTTCGCAACGATCGCTGGAGCTGTTACTGCCTTCCAAACATCAACAGGGGAGCTCGCTGTCCGGTTAGCTGTGAGTCCGAAAGCTCCTCTCTCGTCAAGCTCCAACAATATCTAAAGAGGCGTTCATTGATTCGATTGTTGTCGACGACAGCCTCGTCATCGACTCCTTCGACAACATGTACCGCCTGTATTCCTCCCTCTTCTAGAGCAAATCATGCGATTTCCATCCTCTCGAGTTTTGTGTTCCCGAATCGCCGACATTCTCCTCCGACACAAAGCTCAACCTCTCGCCGACAAGTCTTGGAGGATTTACCTCGCTGAAGCAGTCGATGCTGGGTTCGTCGAGACTGGTACGGAAGGAGTTGGAAGGGAGTGGGTTCAGGTCGCGGTACGCTCGAGCTTACTCTCTGTTTCGCACTCTGACAGGGCTGACGCGATGTTGCGGTGTGCTGTCAACTTTAGAGCGACCTCTGGGTCTAGGGTGAAGCTGAGACGGAAGTATGCGATGAAATACAGCTTCTGGGGTTATGTATCGTGCGTTGCGAAAGCTTTTTGTTTGCAACTGCAGGCCACCTACGAGAGTAGCTCCAGCGCTGTGGAGTCCTACTTATATCATCAACAAGAGCTACGAAGCGTGAGAGTCCTAGGTGCAACGGCAAGTCGGTGAGAGAGCAAGCGAAGGTAAATTGCGAAACTCTCGTTGCTTCCTCGCTGCAACGCCTCATACTCGCAGCGGATTCGGAGAACTCATCCTAGCGAGCAAACTCGAGTCTCGTGCTCGCTTTTCCGAAAGAGCGAATTCATGCGAAGCGAGCTCTCAACGTAAATTCGAACATGCTGTGCAAATTTCTCGCTCTTCCCTCTCTCCTCCTTCCTCCACTTCACCTTCCCTCAAAATGGCTACAGCACCACTCAATATCGACACGAAACGCTTACCTACGACTCCTCAATGGTCTCCCATCCTCTCCCATTCTTCCCTCTCCTCTCCCCGCTCTTCCTCAACTTCGACTCCCGATGATTTATCTTCAAGATGTCGTAAACTAGCTCGTTCATTCGGAGAACATTCTATACTAGATGATCCACACTTTGAACCCCAATCCCCTTCAAGATCAAGAGAGAACTCTCAAGAGAACTCTTCCTCGTCTCCCCTTCCCCCTCCTCCTCCTGCTTCCCCACTTGGACGTCATTCTCATCATTTGCCTCTCTCTCCTCCAACTCCTGAAGGTTCTCATGTACTCAATGAGATATTGGAAGAAGAGAATGAATCAATGACGGGTACTCCAATCAGAGATGAAGAGGAAGAAGAGAAAGGTTTGGGATTCGAAAAGGGGGCAGGGGAAGCGATGCAGTTCAAAATGTCACCTTGTTTGGGAGGACAAATGAGTCTACATGGCGCTGGAATCGCTTTGGAAGAACAGGCGAGAGGAGGAGGAGGAGGAGCAGGATTGGGATTGAGTTTGCATGATCAAATGAAAATGGACAACGAAGAAATAGGTAAGTTCGCTGTCTCGCTTGTACTCGATTTGATCAAAGTCCAAGCCAGTCCAGTCCTTACAGGTGGTGATTACGTCGATCACGATCGAGCTTTACAAGAGGAGCTGAAGAATGGGAAAGATTGGATCAAACTTGACGTTTCGCTCGTCGACGATGAGTTGCTCGCGAGTCTGCATTCGTTTCCCATTCAGAACGTGGCGAAATCACTGACACTCGTACTCTATCGCTAGATTGGATCACCTCAATCACAACTGGATCCATCTCGTACTTTCTCGACTTGTTACGTCGGTGAGCTTTTTCTTGAAACAACTCTCCCTGCGTTTTCTACAGCTAATTCAGTTCGCTCCTCTCCTAGATCCACTCCTTCGTTTACTCACTAGCTCTACTCCCTCCTCACCGTCTCCCTTGTTCTCACCGCACCTCCGTCGGTTTTCCTCCTCATCTTCCCTCCCGTCTCCCACACTCGCGTCTCCCACTTCACAACTTCCATCCGGTTTGCCCAGCTCCTCTCGACCTCTTCACCTCCATCTAACACTCCATACACCCCTTCAAATAACCCTTCAATATCTCCTCGCATCCCTCCAACCCTTGCACGACCAACATCATCTCGTCTCCTATTGCTCCAACGCTCGCTTGACGAGTAAAGCACCGGTCATGATCCTCGTCGAAGCTGGTGAGGGAGAAGGGGAGGAGGTGGATCGTGAGTTGGAGAAGTTGGGGAATCCGAGGATTATTTATCGGGAAGCTAGGATCGAGGAGTTTGGGAATGGAAAATTAAACGATCAATCGCACCCGATCGTCGCAATCGATTACAAGCGAGATCTGGCGTCTAGGAAGGAAGGGGGATCGGGGGAGGTGATCGAAAAGCTGCATGAGAAAGGGTTTTCGATCAAAGTCGAGGGAATCCCGAGGTACGCTCTCTTCGCTCAGCTCCATCGTTGCGTAATTTGCTAACGGTGGCCAGGCGTACTGGCTGTACAGGTTCCCGGAACATGAAAGGAAATCAATCGAGCTCCATCTCAAGGATTCCAAAGTAGATTATATCGTTTAACGTCGCTTCACGCCCCACTCTGCACACGAACTTCCTTCTGTATCTATCTCACGTCTCCACTAGCCACCTATACTATACCTTTAACGTTGCGACTCTCCATCTCTCGCCAATCAGTGCTCTTTTGTAGTCTCGTTTGTTTCGTACTTCGTGTTTCTCTTTGTCGTTGTTCAATTCGGATCTCTTTTGTTTCTTTCCTCTCGAACATCTCTCAATGCTTCACAGAGACAGTGGCCGGTATAGGGAAGCCAGTGAAATTTGATAATTCATTTTCGTCCATTTTCAAAGCCTACTCGATTTCCATTTTGCCCTCGTAGGTGACGCTGCTCAAAACGGAACACGATCACTCAGCAACTTCATGATGACACAGGTTATCACTGAGTATCAGACAGGTCAGACACGTTTGTCAATGAAACCTCGAGCAAACGAAAGCGAAATCAAAGCTCACAAATCTATCTCAATCTCCGACGGTAACTCTTGGTCAAGTTCCCCAACTTCGGAGCACAGGTAATCGATACAATCTTCGCAGAACGCGGGAGGAACGTCCGAAAGCCTGATCTTTCCGAGTCTGCAGCGGATTTGCTGTTCCACCGATTGTGAGCATCGATAGCTCTGCATGACTGTGTAGGCAGCATTTGCCCAGGCGTCCTGTATCTTGTCAAGCTTGCAGGTCGCGTTACCGCAAGGGCTCAATACGTCGTTGGTCTCGAATAGCTTGTTGCGCACTTCCGAAAGGCGAAGTTTGTAGGCTTTCTCCTGGATGACCCGAAAGTTCTGTCAGTGAAGTTGAACAGATTGTGACAGAGATACTAAGCCGCAGCAGTAGAAGAGGATAGCGACGAACCAGACGGTCTTCCCAACAATCAGGACAAGGTTCTTCGTGATGCCATTTCTCGTCGATCGCTGTCAAGCTCAGTCGCTGTATCACCTCCTTGTCGTTGATCGTCAAGGCAAGGAAGAATGCCGAAAACTCGTTGTCGTTCGCGATCAATTTCCTGCGGCATGCGACAAACCGATGAAAACTTGTGCAGACCCGAATGCGAGAAGAGGCAGAGCTTACCAGACTTTCAGCAACACCTCCTTCCGAGCAGTCCTACAGTCAAACTTGTTGGCCATACGTCCTAAGGCAATCCAATCGTCGTATTCGAGAGTCGAAAGCATTTCGTCGACATCCTTCCCCTGCACTACCACGTAGAAACCTTGCAAGTCTTCAGCTTTCTCTGTCATTTCGATCTCCTGACTCTGTTCATCTCCATTTCTAGCCGGATCTGACAGCAGATCCAAAAAAAATCCCGACATCAACATCAATTTCGAGCGAGAGAAGACGAAGCGTTGAGGCGGATCATCAGAGGTGATTAGAGTGATCTTGTCGGACACGGGTACGTCGAAAGGTGACATCGTCGAGAGCTTGAGGGAGATGAAGGAGAGAAAGAGAGGAAGAAAGGCGTTTCGGAAGCAGGAGATCTGTCGTTCGGAGTTTCCGTTCAACGCCGCGGACCTTTGACCTTGCGACGAGTGAGCGAGGCGAGAGGCGAAGAGCTGGAGATGAACGAGGCAGTATGAAGAGAACGAGGTAGAGGTTGAGAGAAAGTGCGAAAGTAAGTGATTCTAGACGACTTGGTCGATTTCGAAGTTTTGTTGCAAAATTGGATACGAAGGGAGTACAAGCGGGAGATGACAACTATAGGGTTGTACAAATCTGTGCGAACGATTCCGAGGTAAGCCTATGAGGAAGAGATAAGAGAAAGAAACAAAGCTCACGATTCGAGAGAAGCTCCAATTTCAACTAACGAGTTCCATCTTGTCCGGCAGATCGGGGAAAGCATTGCGAACGAGACTAACCAGCCATTCTTTTTGATCGGGGCATAACGGTAAAGGCGGTTCTTCAAGGTGAGGACAAATCTGGAAGTGGAAATGCTGGCTGAGTTTGTACTTCTGGAGAGAGACATAGACCGCTGAGCTCCACACAGCACAGAGAGTACTCTCAAGACACTGTGGAGTGTGTCTACACCAACCGGTGCCCAGGGAGTTTAGCGGTACCGACATCAGCGCTTCGAGAATCCGAAGCTTTCGACGGCTGTAGGATCTCTCCTGCCCGTAAGCTCTGCGAGTCAGTGATGGAGGAGGCGTACTGAATAGAGACTCGGAGTAAATAACGTACAAGTCGCTCCCTCCAGACCCGCGGGACATGAGAATTGAGCAGCCACTGTTGATCGATCGCTTGATGGCAGGTTTGCTGCACCATCTTTCGATCCTCAAGGGCGAGAGCAAGATAGAAAGCATCTCGTTCATCGGGCTGCGTCGCTATCAATCTCCTGTTGGAAGAGACAACCGAGCAGTCTCAAGAATCAGCACTTCTTCCCACAAAAGATCGCAGGGACGAAAGCTTACCAGATGACGGATTTGACGAGGACCGCAGCGAATGGACAATCATACTTATCCGCCATTCTCGCCAGATAGATCCATCTCTTCCTCCTCGCTTCCTTCTCCTCCTCGTCGTGAATTCGTGTAGAATATTCGTCCTCGAGTTCTTCTCCTTTCAGCACTTTGATCAACAGTGCCAACTCGAGATACGTCTCCGTCAACATGACTTCCTCAGATTCGGCGTTTCCGGTCGGTATCGACAACATGTCTTCAAACGTTTTCGAAAAGGAGCAAAGTCGAGAACGAGGAATCAAATGGCGTGTTGGAGGATCATCGGATGTAACGAGGATGATGTTATCGCTGAGTTGAGCTGGAGTGAGAGGAGGAATGGGCATAATCGAGGAGTTTGAAGCTGTCGAAGGGAGTGACGAAGAGTTAGTCTCAACTCGAGATCTGTACAGAAGCGGAAGGGAGAGAGCTCGCGCGGAGTAGGTCCTTGAGCTCAGAATGGACGAATGCGAAGAGAGGGAGAGAGGAAGGGGAGAAGGAAAGAGAGAGAAAAAGGAACGCCGCGGAGCTCGTCGGAGTTGTAAAATTCGTTCAGCTTTCTTTCGTTGACCCGTCGATGCGGCAAGCTTCTCGCAATTCATCTGATTGTGACAGAGCTTCGTTGCAAAGAGCACGGAGAGCAAGCGTTTAGAGAGGGTTCAGGAATCCAAGTTCGAACTGGTCGTCGAATCGTCAGCTTTGGTCGGAGCAAGCGAATCTAAAACTTCGACTCACCCTTTCGTCAAATCAAGTAACTTTGGCAACTTCTCATCGATAGAGGCTCCTGTCGTGGTGAGGAGAGTGATGTGAAATGAACACAGCGGCGATGACTGAATCTCAAGGTGATGCTGAATCTGAGCAGAGACACTTTGGTTGAGGGAGTAGAAGCGAAGGACCGCGAAATATGCACGTTGCCGGGCGGAGTCGACGTCAGAGAGCGGACAGCGCTTTGAGCAATAAAAGTCGGCGGCAGGGCAGTGGAGATTGAGTTCCTCGAACACCAGTAATCTACGATGGCGGAAAGCGTTGTTCTAATGTCGAGCACAATCTTGCAGAAGTTAG
>Ga0308170_10001565_pt1 | contig 21357 bp, 18 predicted proteins | sample PhyBR2_2_FD_202136 | JGI IMG/M metagenome (GOLD analysis project Ga0308170, IMG submission 202136) | Phyllosphere microbial communities from UC Gill Tract Community Farm, Albany, California, United States - DLSLSB.R2 | ecosystem: Host-associated > Plants > Phyllosphere > Unclassified | place...
CGTGACGAGGTCGAGGTCGAGGTTGAGCTGGCGCAGGTACCTGTGCGACGAGGGAGGCCGAGTCAGCAACTGCGAGCCCGGCTGAGCGCCAGGAAGGGGGACGCACCAGACCATGCCGCCGAGCGCGCTCATGGCGACGGGCTTGTCGTACATGGCGCGGACGTTCTTGGGGACGACCGCGTCCTCGTCGTCGCCGGTGACGTCCATGACCGCCTCGCCGCCGCGCAGGCCCTGCTGGAACAGCTTGACGAGCTCGTCGCGAGCGACCTCGGCGGCGAGGAACTCCTTGCCCTCCTTGAGCGCCGTCCACTGGCACTCGAGGCCGAGGCAGTTGCGGAGGAGGCGGATCGTCGAGACCGAGAGGTTGCCCTTCTGGTGGATGAGCTCCTTGGGCTTGAGCTGGCGGATGAGCGTCTCGAGCTGGGTGCGGCACGCGTCGTCGGTGAAGGACGAGAGCGAGAACTCGGCGGTCGAAGCGTCGAGCACGCAGATGCCGAACGACGGCGGCGAGGTCGGCGACGGCGTGTCCTCCTGCAGGGGGTCAAAGCGCCGAGTCAGCCTTCTCGTCGTGCAGGTTGACGACGAGCTTAAAGAGCGAAGAGTCACGCACCTTGATGGCGACGCAGTGGTTCGACATGTCGTCCGTGAGCATCGTGCCGTCGACGATGGTGCCGCCGGTCAGGACGCTCTTGAGCTCGCGGCGCACGATCTCCTTGCCGTTGGCCTGCTTGCCGGCGCTCTTGCCCTTGGCCTTGGCGCCCGAATTCTTCTTGTCGTCCTTGTTGCGGATCTCGGCGCCGAGCGCCGTCTCGCACTGGTCGACGCGCCCGACCTTGTAGCCCTGCGAGAGGAACTTGCTCGCCCACATGTCGAAGCTCGACTCGGGGACGCCGACCATCTTCATCTTGACCCGGTCGGTGAGCTTGAGGTCGAACTCGCGGTGCCCGATGGCCTGCGGGCGAGGGAGGGAAGAGCGGGCGCGGCATTCCGTCAGCGAGGGTCCTTTCGGCAGGACGAGCGCGAGCACGGTCAGGAGCGAGAGGACGGTCGACGCACGGCGTCCTCCTCGTACAGCTCGAAGAACTTGCCCTTCTGGAAGAAGAGGACCGTGTCGTAGTGGTTCTGCTTGATCTCCCAGAACTGGCGCTCGAACGGCGAGAAGGTCGTCCAGGCCGACTTGGGGATGTAGAGCGTGCGGGGGTCGTAGCCGGGCTCGCCGGGCCGGTTGCCGTCGGCCTGCGCACGAAGGTAAGAGCGTGAGCACGATGGGTCCAAGTAGAGAGGCGGCGACGAGGGCGAGCGAGCGAGCGAGCGACGCACGTCCTTGGGGTCGATGAGGAAGCTGAACGTCTCCTCGTTCGCCTGCTTGTCCTTCTTGGCCTTCTGCTCGGTGCGAGAGGCATCCAGGGTCAGCTGTGTTGCGCTGCGCCGCGCTGAGATTGCGCCTCGCCGCCCGTGCTGAAGCTCCTCGGCCGAGAAGGTCGACACGTCGACGACGGACAGGAAACAGAGAGAAACGGTGACGCACCTCCCGAGCGAGCTCTGCACTCGTCTTGATGCTGCCGCTGCCGCTGCCCATCGACTTGAACGCCGGGCGACCTGCGCCGCCGAACCCGCCGAACGTCGCCTGCTTTGGCGCCGGCTTGGCCTTGGCCGGGGCGGCCTTGGCCTTCTTTGCGGGTGCGCGTCCAGTCGAGGAGGAAGACGAGGCGACCGAGCCGGCGGACGAGGCGGCGGAAGAGCTCGCGTCGGAGAAGGCTGCGCCTGCAGGTGGGGGAGAGGGCGAGGGTCAGCACGCTATCCGAGCCTGTGCGGTCTTAGGTAGAGAGCGCGGGCGCACTGTCATCGTCGCTGCCGGAGCTCGCGCCCGAGAAGTCGTCGTCGTCCTTGCGCTTGACCGTGCCCTTGACCTTGACGCCGGCCTTCTTGCCCGTCGCCTTGCCCTTGACGGCGGTCTTGGGCTTGGGCGGGGTTGACGAGGCAGCTGCGCGCGCGTCAAAGATCGAGGAGTCAGCCTGACCGAAGAGCAAGACAGGGTCCGCGCGAGAGAGAACGCACCGTCGCTGTCCTCCTCCGAGTCGACGACCATGCTGCCCCTCGCCTTGACGCCGCGCCCGAGCGACGGCCGCTTCCTGCGCGCCACCTGCTCCTCGTCCTCGTCGCTGTCGGTCTGCGCGGCGACGGGCTCGTCCTTCTCGTCCTTGACCTGCGCCTTGGGCTTGCTCGTCGGGGCGGCGCGCTTCGAGGGAACCTGCGCGAGTCAAGAGCCGGTTCACAGCGTCAGCAGAGCACCTTCGAGAGAACAGCCAATGCAAGTAGGGCAGCTCGGCGACGCACCTTGACCTTGTCCTCGTGCTCCTCGGCGGCGTCCGAGTCGTCGAGGGTGAGGATGTCGCCCTCGCTCGTCGCGGGCGTCTCCTTGCCCTTGCTGCCGCTTGCGGTGGTGGCCTTGCTCGTGCTGCTGCCGGCACTCGTGCTCGCGCGCTGGCTGGTGGGCGTCTTGAGCGGGCGCGAGGCCGGGGTCTGGCGCGACGCGGCGGGGGAGGACGAGGCCGGGGTGGCGCCGCTGGACGACGCGGGCTTGCCGAAGAAGCTGAGGAGGGTCGACTGGGTGCCGCCTGCGGCCTTCTGGCTCGACATGGCTGCTGGTCGAGGTGTGAGGAGAGGGCGAGGCGGGTGCTCGGAGCGAGCCTCGGCGGCGCCTCGAACGCGCACCAACGCGACTTTCCGGCTCTCGAGCTCTCGCAGGCTGTGAGGGAGAGATCCAGGGTCTGAGCCTGCACAGTGTCTGCACAAAGAACGAGCAAAGAGGGAGCGCGCGAGGCGAGGAAAGGGGGACGACGCCGCGCAAGATCCGGCCCGCGCGGCGAGGGGGAGGAGGACGCGGAAGAGCATGCAAAGGCGGGTATGGTACAACTAGACAAGGCACGGTATGTACGGAGACAGGGGCGAGAACGAAAAAGTGTCGATGGGGCGAGGCGAGACGAGAGAAGGGGACGAGGAGGAACGAGGGAAGGAGGTCGGTGCGGCCGGCCGCAGCGCGCAGACCCGAGGCGAGGACGAGCGCCGAGCTGTGACTAGGCGCACGAGCTCCTGCGCGTGTCGACGCCGTTGTGAACCCGCTCGACAGGGCAGCGCGACGCGGTACCCTTGGTCGGCGACGACGACTCGGCGGAGCGCTCCTCGCGGCGCGCCTGCGCCGCCTTGGCCGCGCCGGCGGCGTCCTTGCCGAGCCAAGTGAAGCCGCGAATGAGATTGGCCGAGCTGCACCGCGCGCTGCTCGGGCGGCGGGACGAGGACGAGTCGCTCGCCCCGAGGCCGGTCGCGCCCGAGCTGCCCGACGTGCCCGGCGGCGTCTGCCAGCAGCCGCCGGGCGCCTCCTCCGAGAAGCACCACGAGCCGCCCTGGTCGTAGTAGTCGGGCTGGTCGTCGTCGGCGTGCGTCGGCGGCTTGTACGGCGGCGAGACCTGGCGGAGCGACAGCTTGGTCCAGTCGATCGGCGCGAAGAACGGGTGCGCCTTGATCGCCGAAGCGCCGCCGTCGCTGCCGAGGCGCTTCTCTGGGTCGCGCTCGAGGAGCTGCAATGTGCGAGAGAGGGAGGAGGGAGTCAGCGTCCTGCCGACGAGCCCGGGTCCGGGTCGAGACTGAGCGAGGACGCACCTTGAGCAGGAGGTCACGGAGCTCGGGCCCGTAGCCCTTCTTGTTCGGGATGCGGATCTCGCCCTCGAGGATGCGCTCGTACTCTTCGATGCGGCTCTCGGCGTAGAAGGGCGACCAGCCGAAGCACATCTCGAACAGGAGGACGCCGAGCGACCACCAGTCGGCCGGGAACGAGTAGCCGACGTCGAGTAGGACCTCTGCGAGTGCGGTTGAAGCGTCAGAGGCGGTTCAGAAGATGACGCCGGCGCGACCGGCAGGAACGAGAGCCAAGGGAGAGGTCAAGACGCACCGGGAGCGACGAAGGCGGTCGTGCCGCACAGGGTCCGGCACTTGCCGTCGGGCGTGTCGAGGAGCTTGGAGAGGCCGAAGTCGCACAGGACGACGTGGCCAGACCCGTCGAGGAGGCAGTTCTCGGGCTTGAGGTCGCTGCGAGGGGGAGAGAGGCAAGAGGCATCAGTCCTTGCTCGACGACGGCGACGAGGACACGGCACGAGGAAAGCGATGAGGGACGGACCGGTAGACGATGTTGTTGTCGTGCAGGTACTCGAGGGCGAGGATGATCTCGGCGACGTAGAAGCGGACCTTGGCCTCGTCGAAGCGGCCGCCGTCGCGCTGCAGGTGCTGGAACACCTCGCCGCCGCTCTTGTAATCAATGACGAGGAACAGCTCGTTGTCGCTCTGGAACGAGAACTTGAGCCCGATGAGGAACGGCGAGTCGGTCGTGCGCGCGAGGACCTGGCGCTCGGCGATGACCTGGGCGAGCGCCTCGGGCGTCGTCACCGAGGCTTTGCGGATCACCTTCATGGCGTAGATGCGCTTCGTGTCGCGCTTGCGGACGCGGAACACCTGGCCGAACGAGCCCTGGCCGATGCGGCGCAGGATCTGGAAGTCGTCGACGGTGAGCTTTGGGCGAGACTGCGAGCGGCAACGACGTACGTCACGGCGTCAGTGGACCTGTCGAGCGTCGCGAGGAGGACGAAGGACTAGTGTGAGACGGGACGCACGAGGAGAGGTTCGAAGAGAAGGCGCAGGCGAATCTCGCCGCCGACGCTCGAGTCGAGCGCGCTCGTGACGCTGTCGGCGCGGCAGTCGAGTCGATCGGGTCGGAGGGCGCGAGAGGGCGAGGGCAGGAGGCGCATCGAGCGGGAGGGATGTCGTGCGACCGGCGAAGAGGTGGGAGGGACCGATCGGGTGGGAAGGAAGGTAAGTGGGGCGGCGGCGAGGCGAGGACGAAGCGGCGCGGTAGCAGCGAGAGGGAAGGAGAAAGAAGAGAGGGAGAGGGAGGCGTTGGCGTCAGCGTTCGTCCCGGAATCTGCGGAGCGAGCGTCCGCGGACGCGAGCGGGCTGCGGAGAGAGAGGAGACGCACGGCACCCATACATCCAGCCCCTCGCCGTCCTCTCCCCGGTCCACCTCCTCGCCCTCGAGCCCAAGTAGCGGCGGGAGGAACAGGCACGCGCCGAGGAAGCCGTGCAGCCGGCCGGCGGGTCCACCCTGCGGCGCGAGGCGGTCGTAGACGCAGAGGAGGATCGTGCGCCCGGGCGAGACGACGTCGAACGTGGCCGTGTGGTTCCAGATGGGCGACGAGGGCGTGCCGATGACGGACGGGTCGCCGTCGGGGAGCGAGGGGTCGATCGGGCGGAGCGTGTGCGAGTTCGAGGGGAGAAGGGGAGGCGGTTTGGGCGGGCGGACGTCGACGCTGGCGAGGCTCGCGATGGCCGGCGGGTTGGCCTCGGCGGTCGACCGGTTCGAGCTGAAGGCGGACGAGATCGGGGTCGGCACGGCGGTCGAGTTGGACGAGGCGGCGGAGCGGTCCGAGGCTCCACCGACGACGCGGCGCCTCGTCACCTCGCCCTTGCCGTTGGTCGGCGCGTCCTTGCGCCGGACGCCCTTCTTCTTCTGCTGCTCGCTGCGCTCCTCGGGCGGCGGCGCACCCCACTCTCGCGAGACGGAACTGCGGGGGAGGGAGGGAGGGACGATCAGCTCGTTGAGCCAACGGGGAGGGAGAGCGAGAGCGGCGAGGGAGAGCGACGCACTCGGTGCGGTCGTACTGGAGGAGGACGTAGGGCTTGGCGACCTGGCTGTCGGGTACGGCGAGGCCCTTTGCCTCGACGACGCGGACCTTGAGCGTGCCGAGAAGCTCGGTCGTGGGGAGGGGCTCGCAGGCTGCTCGGCGAGGCGGATCGGGCTCGGATGGCGGCATGGCGGCGGCCGGGGTGAGCTCGAGGACGGGTGCGACCTTTGGCGGGGTGCGGGCTGGTCGGGATGGGCTGAGGTTGCGAGGAGGGGTCGGAGAAGGGGTGAGGCCGGGGAGGTGAGGCGGCGGCGGGTCTGAGGGCGGCGGTCGCGGCGAAGGAGCGAGGGCGAGGTCGAGGCGAGCAAGAGCGAGGGTGGGAGGTAGACAAGAGTCAGCTGCCAAGCTCGCACGAGAGGGAGCAGGAGCGCGAGCCGAGCGAGCCTCGGTCGCTCGTCAGGACTCAGGAGCGGGCCTCCGCCGCGTTCCATCCCGGCTCCGCAGCTCGCTCGGGGCAAGGGAGAGAGAGGGAGGGACGCACACAGCTGCGAGAAGACGCTCTCTGCTGGGCTCAGCGGGCGGCTGGCGGCCCACGACGCGAACGACGACCTCGCGCTCGAGTGCGACCCTCGCCGGGTCGCCGTGCTCAGAGGCCGCAAGATGCTGTCCAAGTGCTCGCTCGACCCGTTGGCGTGCGCGTGCAGCGAGCTCGGCAGCGCGCTCAGCAGCAGCGCGTTGCCCGCGGCGACGTCGAGCTGCGAGAGCGCAGGCATCTCGACCGGGCGGGTCGTCGTCGGGACGGCTCGGTTCGAGGGCGGGCGAGCTGGCGAGGGCGGCTCGGCAAGGGGTGGGTGTCGGTGCGTCGGCTGTGCTGAGCTGTCGGGTCGTGCGCGCTGTCGGGCGAGCAGCGCAGTGTGGGCGCAGGGAGAGAGGAAGCGGTCCGCTCCTCCTCAGCTCCTCGTCTCCCCACGGAACCGATCGGCCGGGGGGAGCCAATCGGATCGGTTTCAGCTCCCCTCGGACGAGAGGCGCGGAAGCAAGGCTCAAGGACCGCTCGACTGCAGTGCACAACGTCTACGCATTCGCTAGAACATGCAGCTGGAGGCTCAGCCAAGGAGAGCACAAGCGCGGCGGGCAAGGTCTGACTTCCCTCGGCACCGGCTCGTGCACGCCCGCCTCGCCGCTCAGAACACGAGCGAGCGCACGACTGCCTCGACGAGCGCATCGAACCCGTCGGCGAGCCACTCGTAGACTGCGAGCGAGTAAAAGGGGACCCGAGTCAGCGATGTGGCCAAAGGGAGAGCGGGATGCGTCTCGAGGAAGAGCAAGTCGGAGAGGGCGAAGGGCGGAGGCGAGGCGAGCTTGTCGTCGGCCGAGCTGGAATGACGATGACGAAGGAGCAGAGACAGGGAGGAGGAGAGCAGTACGCACCGGGCACCTCCTGCGCGTCGGGCTGGAACGCGACGGGCGTCTCGAGGTCGACCATCTTGGCCCACGCCGGGTGCTCTGCGGCCCAGACGAGGCGAGCTGCACGTGAAGACGAGTCAGATCGAGCTCGTGTACAGCGCGCACACGCTGTGCGTGACGGCGAGAGCTACGCCCGAGGAACAAGAGGAGAAGCGCACGCACCTCGCTCGACCGCCTCTTTGACGCGCTCGACCTCGTCCGGCTCGTCCCACAGGCTGCACTTGTCGCACTCGTCGCACGCCTTGTCGCCCTCGCGGCGCACCCGAGCCGGGTCGCGAGGGTGCGGGCAAAAGTGGCCGTACCCTTGCCAGCTCGGGATCTCGCGGCGGCAGGCGTGACAGTAGATGAAGCCGCAGCGGCAGACGACCTGCACGACGAACAATGTAGAGAGCGAGTCAGCTGTAGTGCGACCGAGAGCGGAAGAGAGGCGACGAGGCGAGAGGGAGAGAGAGAGGGAGAGGCGCACCTTGTTGCACGCGCCGTTCCCGGTCTCCTTCTGCAGCGCCGCGCCGCACCGCCCGCAGTCCCGCTTGACCGCATCGCTCATCGCGCGCTCGACCGCGAGGCGCAAACTCTCCTCGGCGCGCTCCTGCTCGCTCGCCGGCTCGGCGCCGGGCGCCGCTGCTGCGGCCGAGGTCGAGGCGCGGCAGGCGTGGAGCGAGGGCGCCGAGGGGTTGACGGCGGCGCTGCAGAGCATGCAGGAGAGCTTGCCGCACAAGGGCGGCTCGGCGGGCGCGCGCGCATCGTGCTGCGTGGCGTCGTCGAGCCTGCTCGGGCCCCACAGGAAGCGCACGAGCGCCGCCCTGCGCCGCTCCTCGACCTCGCCCTCCTCGCCCTCCTCGCCGTTGACGCCCTCCTGCTCATCGTCCCATTCGAGTTCCTGCACCGCTTCGAGCCGCGCGAGCCATGCCCGCCCTCGCGCGTCGCCGCTCGCGCCGCGCCCGAGCCCGAGCGCCGCGCCGTCGTTCCTGCAGCGAAACACGCGCTGCGCCTCGCCGTCCTTGCGCCGCAGGACCCGCTCGGCGACGCTGCGTACGTAGGCGGCGCACAGGGCGGGGAGGTGGTGCGGCGCGAGGAGAAGGCGCTCGGGAAGGGTGAGGAGGGACGGTTGGTGCTGCTGCTGCTGAGCGGCGCTCGTGTCGGGCGGGCGCAGCGCGGCGTAGGTGCGCTCGAGGCGCCGGGCGGGAGAGACGAGGGCGAGGACGGCGGCGAGGAGGAGGAGGAGGATGAGGGCGAGGCTGCCGAGGAGGGTCTGGAGGAGTTGGGAAGGCGATGGCGGGAAGGGCTCGGCGACCCAGGCGGGGACGAACGTGCGGGCGAGGGCGCCGGGCGCAGGGTCGGCGAGCTCGGCGTAGGGGCAGAACGGGCAGCGCAGGAGCTTGGCGCCCGATGCCGCGCCGGCCGACGAGGATTCGACGACGAGGTGCTCGAGCGTCGCCGAGGTGATCTGGCCCGAGAACGCGGCGAACGTTGCGGCGTCGAGCATCTTGGCGAGCTCGGCGCGGCAAAAGACGCGCGCGCAGGGCGACGAGCCCGACGCCGAGATGCACGGCAGCGCCGACTGCTCGAGGGCGACCGACGGCAGGGGCGTGCCGCCGAATGTGAACGTGCGGGCGTAGGCGAGGACGCAGTCGTGGCAGAAGAGGTGCGGCGGGGCGGAAGGGTCGGGCGGCGAGGAGGGGAGGGCGGCGGGCGTGTCGAGGTGGGAGCAGCAGGCGAGCTGCGCGGCCGAGTAGGGGACGGCCGTGAAGCAGCACTGGCACTCGACGAGCGGGACGCTGTCGAGCGCAGGTGCCACCTCGTCCTGCGGCCTGGGCGTGCGTGTCGCTGGCGGTGCGCGCTGCGCCCGCTCGAACGCCTCGACCTCGCGCCGGATGAGCGTGTGCGCGTCGGCCGTCGCGCGCGTGCTCGTGCGCCCGATCCCTCCCCGTCGGCCCGACGACCCGCCCGTCGCCGCCGCACTCGGCCCTCGAGCCGAGGTAGCGGGCCCGCCGATCCACCGGCTCCACCACGGCCGGTCGCGCTCGTCCTCTGCATCGGCCGCCGCGCGCTCGAGCCGCTCGCGCATGCTCGCGTAGCTGCCGCCCTCGCGGCGCACGACGCGCTCGATGGGCGCGCTCGAGAGGGGCGCGAGCGCGGGAAAGAGGTCGCCGAAGTGGGCGACGAGGGCGGCGTCGTGCGCGGGCGAGTGGAACAGGTCGTGGGGGGTGAGGACTGGGTCGCTGTGCGGATCGAGCGACGGTCGTGCGCGCTCCTTGCCCTTCTTGCTGCGACCTCGTCGGGAGCGAGGCTGGGCGTCGGCGTCGCCGCCGCCGCCGAAGAGGCGCGAGAAGGCGGCCGCGGCCGCCTCGAGGAGGTCGGCGCCGAGAGCGGTCGACGGGTTGCGCTCGACCGGCAGCTTGGAGCGCCGTGCGAGGATGTCGGCGCACTCGAACAGTGCCGAGTGCGGCTGGGCGAGGATGAGGTCGCGCAAGTCGACGATGGGGACGAGGGGGAACATGGCGTGAAGGCGGGTTCTGCGAGGGAGCTCGTCAGCGCGCCCAGCTGAGGGCGAGAGGAAGAGCTCGACAGGACGTACAAGGCTAGGTTCCTCGCGAGCGCAATGTCCTCCCGCCTGCCGTCGCCCGCGCTCCGTCTCGGAACCGCCGACGACGACGACCCGACCTCGCCTCGCCCGTTCGTCGTGCGCCGGAACGCCCTGCGCACCTGCGAGCTGCTCACGATGCTCGGTGCATCGCCGCTGGGCCTGCACCGCACTGCGGGCGGTGCTCGAGGCCACTCGCCCTCGGGGCGGACCTCGAGGAGCTTGTCGGTGACGCGCTCGACGAGGCTCTGGGTCGTCCAGGTGGTCGCGCGGCGGTAGGTCGTGCTGGACCCGGACGAGGCGGAGGCTGGCGGCGAGCGGGCGAGCCAGTGCGAGATGCACTGCTCGAGGAAGCCCGGGTCGGAGTGGGGGAAGAGGGCGACGAGCTGCGAGTGGGCGGCGGACGCGGTCGGGTTGATCGGGAAGCGCTCGAGCGTGATGCTGGGCATGGCGAGCGTGAGCAGCGAGGCGGTAGCGGGTCACATCGCTCGACGGTGAGACCGAGAAGAGCGAGGAGGTTGCGCGGCCGCGGCCAAGTCGCTCTCGGCAGCGGCAACACGGCTCGCTCACGCTCTCGTAGCTGCGCAGCTTGCTCTCACGGTCAAGACTTGAGTGCGAGGGAGGCGCTAGATTCCATGGCCGCTCGAAGAGCGCTACACAAAGAGACGAACGAGAGCCGCACCACCGCTCGAGCGAGTTCCTGCGACCGACGAAGGGCAAAGGCAGAGTCAGCGCGCTGCTCAACGACGACACGCGTGCGTTGTGCTTGTGCAAGGGGATCAGAATGCGCCCGAAAGTTTGTTTAGTGGCGGGCAGGTTCGGCAATGAGGTTACGAAGACCGTCGTGATAAATATGAGGGGTTTCGTCGTCTCCCAGAGCGTGCGAGAATGGAGAAGAGAGGCTCACCGGTCGTGCGAGAGGGCTGGGGGTCGAGGCAGAACCTGCGAGCACGAAGAGGCGGTACTGTAGCGAGAGAAGGAAGCTGCGAGGAGGAGGACGAGACAGGGTCAGCGCGACGAACGGGCGACGTGGGGTTCCTGCTCGAGCTCCTCGACGACGATGCGACAACGTGTGCGAAAGCGTCGTACAACGCAGCCAGCGTGTTCAATCAAGTGCGCGCCGCCCAGACGAGTCTCCGAAGAGCTCGCCCGCGAGTGCCCCGTGGGGCCAACGACGAACTAAGTCGGTAATTTCTATCTTCCTTCGCGACGCACACGTCGCGCACCGAGGTAGAGGGGCTCGAGAGAGGAGAAAGGGGAGGGGACGAACCATGAGGAGGCGGTCGTCGGGCGGCGAGGTCGTGATGGAGCGTGAGCTGGACGAGCATCTGCGCGGCGGAGACATGGGTCAGCACGTTGCACATGGCTCGGCGGACGGTGCAGGTGTGCTGGCACGGCTGGGCGAGGGCCCCTCGTCGACGACAGACGCGCGAGGTCGGCGACGACGAGGTGATCAGAGAGAAGATACGGGTTCTCAGCTTCGCCCGGTCCTTGAGACCAGACTCTGCGACTCTAGTTTGATTGATACGTAAAGTATCATCACGTCGAGGCGGGCCAGCCGTGTGGGCGACGAGGAAGGGGAGGGGGGAGGAGAAGAGGCGCACCTGTAGAGGCCGAGGGCGAGAGGTGCTCTTCCACCAGGCTCGCCCTGCTGGTCGTCCCGACGACCCCTCACTGCTCCCTGCGCTCCATCAGGCCCGCGACTCGAGGTTGAAGCCGACCGTCGAGCGAGAAGAAAAGCTGCCGACGAGTCGACAAGGCGAGGGCGGGCTCAGGTGGGGTGAGGTGGTGCTGGACGGTAGTCGGGGGGCATGGTGGAGTGCGCCGCTTTGTCGAGAAAAGCTTCGAGGCGAGGTGAGCGAGGTGAGGAGAGGGAGAGGGAGGAGGCGAGCGCCAGACGGGCTCGCCGCCGAGCAAGGCCAAGGCGACGCTGCCTCCCCTGAGCCGGATCCGCATGCACCGAGGCCCGACTTGGCAAGAGCGCGTCGCCCTCGTCCTCCGCCTCACACAACAACGCTCGCTCGCCCTCTGCTCTCGCCCTCTGAGCACCCGCCAGCATGAGCACACCGCAGCTCTCGGCCGCCTTCGCGTCCCTCGCCCAGTCCGCCACCACCTTGCGGTCCCTCCGCTTCGAGCGGTCCGCCGTCCTCCCCCGCGCCGTCCTCGGGTCTGACGAGCTCATCGAGACGCACCTCATGCGCGACGCCCTCCCGCACGAGCTCGCCCTGTTCGAACCCGCGCCCGCCTCGGCCGACGTCATCCCGCACGACGCCGACGAGGTCGCCCAGATGGGCCTCCTCGCCCTCGGCCACGCCGACGACAAGTGGATGGCCGCAAAGCGCAAGGGCCCGCGCCGCGCAGGAGCGCACGTCGACAAGCCGAGCCCGCTCAAGCCGAGGCGTGCAGGAGCAAGCGGCGCGGCAGCAGGGCCCGACGCCGACCGTTGCCTGCGAGCCGCTCAGCAGCTTCTCGACATCTAGTGCGTCCCGCCCTCGCTCTTTCAGCCGAGACGAGCACGTCCTGATGCCTCCACTTGTCCTGCAGCACGCTTCCTCGGGCGCAAGAGCACGTCGAGGCCCTCCAGTCGCAGCACACCGGCATCGTCCAGACGCTCAACACGCTCGAGGAGGCCCTGCGACGTGTGCGTTCCCTCTCTCGTCCAGCTGTCCCTCCATTCTCTGCTGACACGGCTCTCCTGCCCGCAGCCCGTATCCCGCGCCGCGCCGCAGCCGCAGAACGACGAATCGTTCTACCGCAAGCTCGAGCTCGAGGATGCCATCAAGCGCGAGCAGCTCGAGGTCTTTGCGCTCGAGCAGCTCAAGGCCGACAAGGAAGCCGAGGTGCGTCTGCTTTACCTTGCGAAGTCTGCAGGAAGCGCCCTTCTGACCCTGCATGAGCCCGCTCGCAGATCGCCGCCGTCGCCTCCTCGAGCAAGCCGTCGTCCCGCAGCGCGCCGGGCGCAGCAGCTACGCGCGGCGGCCGCGTCCCCTCGGTCGTCGCCCGCGCCCGCGGCGGCAGCGCCTCTGCCCGTCCTCGGACCTCGCAGCCTCGCACCTCGACCTCGCCCGCCCGCGCCGGCTCGTCCACCCCTCCTCCCGCACCCGCGCCCGCACCCACCGGACGCAGCGCCCGCCTCGCACAGCACCTCGAGGACATGCGCGTCCTGAGCTCGCCTGCGCGGCGGCCCCTCGGCGCCGAGGCGCGCGCGGCAGCGCGGGCGAGCCTCATGGCTGGGCGCCCGAGCGTCGGCACGAGGCCGAGCTTCGGGGCTGGGAGGCCGAGCGTCGGGACGAGGCCGAGCGTGGGAGGCGCGAGGGCGAGCATGGGAGGTGCGGGTGCAGAGGGTGCGCGTCACGCCGAGGAGGACGACTACGACGAGGGCGACTCGACGCCCAAGGCCGCGCGCACAGCGCCTCGTCCCGCCGGTCAGGCAGCATCGCCCTCGCCGCGCAAGCTCGCCCCGCCCGTCCCCCTCGTGCGCTCGCCGCCCAAGCCCGCAGCCGGCGCGCCGGCCAAGGCGGTCCGTGCGGCGCTCCCCGCCGGCGTCACGCCCGTCGAGCTGTCGAGCGCGGCCGAGACGATCTGGAGCACGCTCGGCGAGGTCAACGGGCTCACGAGGTGGGGGAGGAAGTGGGCGAGGGAGCAGGACGAGGGCGAGGCGGAGAAGGAGCAGCGCGTCCTCGAAGGCAAGAGCGGGTGGGAGGAGACTCTGTGCGTCGTCGCTCTCGCCCTCTCGCTCCATCGCCAAGAGGCCTGACGCTGACCTCGACGCTCGTCAACCTGATCCACTGCAGCGCCATCCTCCGCTACGCCCTCGCCAACTCGTCCTCGCCCGACAACGCCGGCCCAACTTCGCCCTCCTCGCACTCGACCACGTCCTTCTCGACGTCGACGACCGGCGGCGACGGCGACGGCGACGTCTCTGCGCCGAGCTGGACGCCCGCCCAAGTCGTCGAGGCCCAGCTGTGCCACCTCCTCCTCTCGGTCCTGAGCGGCGCCCCTCCTCCCTCGCCTTCGCCCTCGTCCTCGGCCTCGCCCGCCCTGCCGCCGCTCACCCTCATCCTGCGCGACTCGCTCCTCGGCTCGACGCGCAAGACGCCGCACCTCGGCATGGCGGCGCTCAAGGCGCACCTCGGCGCGTTCGCCAAGGGCCGAGGGTGGACCGAGGAGATGGGGACGACGGCCATCTATGCCCTCGTGAGCAAGCAGACGGTCAAGACGGACCGAAGGGGGAGGGAGGGTGCGGCGGTCGCGTTCCGGGTGGTCGAGGCGGCGTAGATGAGGAGGGGAACGAGAATGTATCGCTGTCGGTTGGTCGCGACGACGTCGTGTTGGGCGAGCGAGAGGTCGAAGGCGTTCAAGAGGGCGAGGAGCTGTTCTCGAGAGGTGCTTCTGGCACGTCGCACGGACCGAGAGCCTGTGGAGAGAGGACAAGCACGAGTCAGCGCCGACTCGCGCTCAGGCCGGCTCGAGCTGAGGGAGACGAGGACGCACATCCATCGCAAAGGAAGCCTGAGTCGCCGCAGTCGGTGTAGGCGACGAGAGCGTACTCGCGAGCCTGCAGGAAGAGGAATAAGCGTCAACGCTCGCTCGCCGGGAGGACGAACAGGGCGAAGAGGAGACGCACCTCTCGCCGCGCTCGTCGTAGTAGAGCAGGACCCGCCAGGCGTCGACGTCTTGCGGGATCCACCGCTCGGCGATCTGCGGGACGAGGAGCGCCTCGGCGTCGCGCGACCAGCTGCTCGGCCGCTGATCCGGCCCGAAGAGCTTGAGCGAGAGGTGGGTCGACAGGATGACCTGCGGGCGGCGTGCGACGACGTCAGCAGGGAGAGCGCGAGCGGGTACGAAAGAGACGAGAAGACGCACCGAGACGGTGCCCTTGGCGCAGACGGAGGAGAGTGCGGCGCGGACGGTCTCGGCGATGAGGCTCCGAGTGGTCGAGTCGAGCGTCGGGCGGAGGTGCGCCGACAGCGAGTCGATGATGACGAGATTGACCTGGTGCACGTTAAGCGTCAGTAGAAGCTCTCGCACCAGCTACTCGAGGCAGCAGAGGTCCAACGGTGAGGCGGGACCGAACGAGTGCATCGAGAAGAGGAGGAGGAGAAGGCGAAGCGGGCTCACCTTGGGACGCTCTTCGAGCCAGCCCTCGAGCGTGCGAAAGAAGGCGACGAGGAGCCATGCCGAGTCGATGCGACGGTACCGGACTCCCTCGAGCACCGCTTGGGCGTCCGAGTCGTGGTCTGCGAGAGCGGAGAGGGGGGAGGGGCGGGTCAGCTCGAGTCGCGGCTCGCGCAGGAGGCGAAAGAGGAGCGTACAGCCATTGTGCTGCGCGTAGAGCCTGGCGGTATCGCTGATCAAGGACGGCAGGAGCGCTCCATCGGCATCTGCGAGTTGAGGGAGGAGGACTGGGTCAGCAGGCGGCTCTCTCGCTTGACACAGGCTGAGAGAGGGACGCACCAGCGACGAGGACCTCTCCTCCATGTTCCTTGAAGCGCTCGGCGAGCACAAAGCCGAGTAGAGTCCTCGTTTTGCCGATGCCGGGCGGGCCGAGGACCTCGAGGACGGCGCCATGAGCGAGACCGGGCTCTGCTGGTGCTTGGGGTGGCGCGTAGGCCGTCGTCGAGAAGGCGCGAGGCGTCACGAGGGCGTCGAGCGTGTCGCAGCCGGACGAGAAGCGGTGGGGAAGACGCGTCGAGAGGAGCAGAGATGAGGCCGACTGCGAGGTCGGCACCTGCATCGCGGGCGCAGTGGAGGGTCGCACGTGCGCTACTGAGAGTGCTCGAGTGCCGTGAGCGCCTCTCCAGGTCGGCAGGTGGAGGAGGCGGCCGAGGCTGAGGTCGAAGCCGCCTCGTCCTGCTGCTGCGAGACGACGGCGGCGACAAGCTCGCAAGCTCAGCCTTTGGCTTGATCGTGCTCGTACTGCGACTGGCTGAGCATGCTGTTGAGACGGCACCACGAGCTTCCTTCGCGTAAGCCGACTCCGGCTCTTGGCGACGCAACGCGCTCAGGCTCTTCGTCCTCTCGAGCTGCAACACAGCAAAGCCAGCGGCGACCTAGTCGTCTATTCCACCAGAACAACCTCTACCGTGTCTCCATCGCCGATGCCCCACCAGCTGAGCTCCTTACCCTCCTCGGCCGGCGGGATCTCGACCCTGACCTCGTCCGTCTCGCCCTCGGCCGGCTGGAGCAGAGCGACGAGGCGGTACCGGCTCTTCGGCAGCGGCGTGCCCAGCGTGCGGGAAATCTGCGTGCGCAGGAGGAGGGTGCGGAGCGAGGGGAGGACGGCGAGGGAGCTCGGGGAAGGGGATGGCGTAGTCGAGGGCGGCGCGCGGATGTGTAGGTCTGCGACGAGAGGAGAGTCAGCGGCGCGACATGAGCGACAAGGAGGAAGAAGGACGCGCGTATGAGGCGATCCTTGAGCTTGACCCTCGGGCCTGCGAGCGTTGACGATGCTGGACCGGCGGCGGCGCCGACGCTTGCCGGCTCGACGAGGTCGTGCTCTGCAGGAAGACGAGTAAGTCAGCTCTGCTCGGCGAGCCCTCCAGAAATCAAAGTGCGAAGGACGCACTGCGTCGCACGTCCCGCAGTCGACCTCGCGCCCAATCGCCGAGCTGCGTCTCGTCCTCGGCGCCTTTCGCGAGCTGCTCGACCCAGAAGCGCTCGGCGTCGTCTCGTTCTGCTCGCGAGACAGGCGTGCCGTCGAGCTCGGTGATGTACGGAAGGCGGGCGACGAGGAGGAGCCGGGCGCGCGGCGTGGAGCGCTTGCGGTCGGGCGAAGACTCGCTGTCGAGGTCGTGGGCGAGGTTGGGTGGAGGATAGGGCGCCGAGCCGGGGTCGCGCCGGCTCGCAGCCGCTGCGGCAACAGAGATGGCGGGCTTTGAGGAACTCGACGACGAGGCGACGCCGTTGCCGCGCAGCCGCACGCTCTGCAGAGCGGGGAAGTTGTTCGAGGCCGAGGCGCCGAGCGCGTCGACAGTCGATGGCCAAGCGTCGAGGAGGTTGTCGACGAGGTCGAGATGACGTAGCTGTCGAAGATGGTGCCGCGGCGCAGAGGTAGACGTCGACGGGATGGGCGAGTCGGCTGGGTCGGGGAGGACGAGGGAGGACAGGCGGTTGTTGCTCAGGACGAGGTCGGTCAAACTGCATGCGTCGAGTCGTGGTCAATACCTGTGATGTGTATTGGACGTCAGAAGAGGAGGAAAAGAGAGGGAGAGAGCGCACCTTGGCAGGAAGGCGAGCTCCTCGACGATCTCATACCAGTCGCCGAGCTCGTTCGCCTCGAGGTTGAGGCGCGCCAACTTGGGCAAGATCGAAGCAGGTGATACGCCCGAGTCGGCTGCAGGCTGGTGTAGCGAGCGCAGGCGGTTGTGCCCAAACTCGAGCTCCTCGAGGTTCGGCATCGAGCTGGCAGCGTGACGGATCTGCAGGTCGACGACACGGGACCGAGTCAGTCCTTGAGCGTTTTTGAGCACAGACGGACTGCAGAGGAATGGAGGCGTACCTCGGTCCAGGTCATGAGCGTGCTGTTGAGCTGTAGTCGGCGCAGGCGCTCGAAGCCGAGGAGTGACGTTGGCGCGGCGAGTCGTACGAATCGGTTGCCGCTGCGCGCGAGGGACAACGTCAGTATCTCTAGCAGCTAGGAAGTCGATCAGTGGAGCGCCTCACTTGAGCGAAAGGTGAACGAGCTTCGGCAGGACGTTGGCGATGTGCGCCGCCTCGTGCAGCGACGGCAGCAGCGAGAAGCTGAGGTTGAGCACTTCGAGGCCTGCACGGTTAAAGAGAAAGTGCGAGAGAGCGTCAGCCATGCACGATGATGAGGAGAGAGCCGCAGCTCGGTCGTAGATGCGTGAAGAGGGAAAGGAAGACGCACGGCTCAGACGCCCGCCGAGTTCCTGCAGCGCATCGGTCGCCTGCGCCCGACTCTCTGCATTGTCCGAAGCCCTCGTCGCACTGCTGACGCCCTCCCACTCGAGCCCGACCTCGCGCAGCCGGCCAAGCTGGTGGAAGCGCTCGGTGACCTTGCTCGACAGGACGACCTCGACGTCGAAGTTGCTGTCGGTCGCGTAGCGCCGGGTCGTCGAGGCTGCTTGGTCGCCCTGCGCGCGAGGCGAGGTGCCGAACACGCCGTCGTCGCCGTCGTTGTCGCCGTCGTCGAGGTACTTGGCCCGGAGCGCCTCGTCGAACGTCTTGCCGCGCCGGTCGAGCCCTTTTGCGTCTGGGCGAAGGAACGAGCCCGATCCATTGACCCTGCACGAGCAAATGCGCCGTCAGCTGAGCCACTTGGGAGAGCAGAGAGGGCAGGGACGGACCGGGGGGAGAAGTAGCGCACGCCGGTCTTGTCGTACACGCCGCTGTGGCGGCCGCGGGAGGGCTCGTCCCACTCGATGCCGAGCCAGGTGCCCTTGGTCGGCGGGACAGGGCCCTCGTACAGGACGGTGCCGAGTTGGGCGGGCGGTGAGGCGGTGCTGGAGGTCGAGGCTGAGGGCGAGGTCGCAGGCGGCGGGGCGTATGAGCAGCGCATGAAGGGGCCTAGGACGCTGTGTCGGACGCGTCCTGCGCGCAGCACAGGTCTGTCGGTGAGACGCGGCCGCTGGCACGAGCCGAGCCGGCCAACCTCACCACCGCTCGGCTCCTGCTCTGGCTCTCCAGCTCGCCGCAGGATTCCAGAGCGCTGTGTGGGGGCTGCATTACGCGGAAACAGGTCTAGAAAGGCCGATCCGGGCCGAAGCGCGCCAGCTTTGAGCACGCTCTTGCTCTCCTCCTCATCCGTGTCTCGCGGCGCTCGCGTGCTCTCTCGCTCTCTCGCCCTCTCGCCCGGACAGAGTTGCGAGGAAAATGACAATGGCACCTAATCGAAGTCTAGTCGGCTCGGTATGAGCGCGAGTTAGACGACATACAGAGGCCGAGGCACAGAGAGAGAGAGAGCGATGGCAAGGACGAGGAGGAGGACGATGGCATCTAGTCAAGGTCTACTCGGACATTGCGAGGTAGACGACGTACTGAGGCCAGGGTAATCAGAGAGGGGAGAGAAGGCACGAAGAGGAGGATCGAGAGAAGGCGAGCGAGCCCGACGACTCGGTCGAGGCGTCGCTGCCGCGCATTTTTTTTGGCGGCCTCGAGGGACGCCATGTAGATGAGGGCGCGTCGTCGTGCTTTGAGGTAGTCGACGAGGTCGAGGGCGAGGCGATACGGCGCAGTCGAGGTGGCGAACCCGAGTCGGAGCTCGAGGGTCTGCTCAATCGAGAGCGTCATGAGGGCGGTCGACCACTGCACAGAGAGGAGAAAGAGGAAGGTCAGCTGCTGCACGAGAGAGCGAGAGCGAGGAGGAGCGAAAGGAGGACGCACGGTGAGAAGATGTGGTACGGCGAGAGAGAGGAGGCCCGAGCGAGCCCAACAACGTAGTCGAGGCGTCGCTCCTGTACTGATCTTGAGGCGTCGATGGTTGAGGAGGTACAACAGATACGACGAGGGTATGTTGAACGACGAGACCGAGCCGAGGAGGAGGAGGTGGAGGAGGAGGGCGAGGGCGAGCTGCATTTGAGAAGGTCGAGAAGGGTCAGCGACGGCGACGAGGGGGAGAAAGCGGAGGAGGAGGGGACGCACCTGTAGCTCAGTCCGAGAACGAGTCCGAGTCCGAGTCGTCCGTGTCGTAGTGGACAAGGGGCCCGCTGCTGCGGCGCGGCGGCGTCGACGGGCGCGCCTTGCTGCTCGAGCCCGCGGCGGTCGAGTTGCCGAGCTGGCGGCCGCGGTCGGCGACGGCGAGGTGGGCGCGGCCCATGCCGGCCGGGACGTAGAGCTTGACCCCGAGAGGGGAGAAGACCGTCGTCCCGGCGGCGCCGCCGCGCTCCTCGAGGCGGCGGACCGGCGCCGGCGCCGAGAAGGGCGGCGCCTCGTCGACGTCCATGGCGCTCGGACCCGAGGCAGCCGCCTTCGAGGAGCCCATGCCGCTCGGCACGAAGAGCTCGATGCCGAGCGGCGAGGTGACCGTCTTGCCGAACGCGCCGATGCGCTCCTCGCGGCGGAACGGCGCCGGCGCCGGCGCGAGAGGCGCCTCGTCAACGTCCATGAGCTCGCTGTAGAGCTCCTCCATCGGCGACGGGAAGTCGACGTCCATGAAGACCTCGTCGACGTCCATGAGGTCGAGGTTGGCGTCCGGGCCCGACGGGCCCGAGAGCGAGAAGGCGAGGTTGAGGTCGACCGGGACCTCGAGCGCGCCGTTGAGCGGCGACTGCGCCTGCGCGACGGGCGTGTAGGCGAGGGCAGGCTCGACCGGCGACCAGGTCGAGTAGGCGGCGTCGTCGAGGTCCATCTTGTCGACGACCGACTCGAGCGAGACCTCCTCGGCGACGATGTTGAGCGGCTCGAGCGCCTCGACGACCTCGGCGGCGGGCTTGTTGACCTCGTTGGCGGCCTCGGCGCCCTCGGGGGCGGGCTGGGCGACCTCGACGGCGGGCTGAGCGACCTCGGCGGCGAGCGAGACCTCCTCTGAGACGAGCTCGAGCGGCTCGAACGCCTCGACGACGTCGACGGCGGGCTGGATGACCTCGATGGCGGGCGCGACGACCTCGGCGGTGGGTGCGGCGACCTCGGCGGCGGGCTTGGGGTTGGCGCAGGGGGTGGGGTCGCGGTAGAGCGGCTGGAACTCGGCCGTCCTCCAGTGCGGCGACATGGGCACATGCTCGCACACGTCGCGCGAGCTCTTGATCCACTCGACGATGTCGACCTTGACGGCGACGTCGAGCTCGACCGGGCGCTGCTCCTCGACGGCCGTGTGGAACGAGTCGTCCGAGGACGAGGACGAGGAGGTGGACTCGACCTCGGACGGCGAGTAGCGGATGGCCGTCTTCTTGATCGAGCGGGTCGAGGGGCACTCGGCGGTGGTGCTGCCGGTCCTGCGAGCGAGGGAGTGTCGTCAGAGCGTGCTCTTGGCTCACAAAGCGCGCGCTGGGGCGCGGGAGGAGGGAGAAGTAGCGAGAAGAGGACGTACTCGACGGCGTCCGAGACGGTGGTGGCGAGCGAGGTGGTCGACATGACCGGGCTCGCAATGTCGGTCGAGCTGTTGCTGTCGAGCTGGAGGTTCGAGGAGGAGGTCGAGCTGTGGGAGAGAGAGGCGCTCGCGACGAGGGTCAGCCCCGCATTTTGAACGAAACTGGACGCGCGCGACGCGTCGGGAGGCGGGCGGGAGGGGGGGGGTAGGGAGGAGGAGGAGGGGAGGCGCACCTGGTCGACTTGGCGAGCTCGACGCTGCGATGCACGAGTGAGTAGAGTCAGTCTCGATTCGAGAGCGAGAGCTCGAGTGTAGGAGAAGGCGAGGTGCTCACCTCGAGAGGACCGAGGCAACCTTGGTCGAGGCGGCGGCGGCGTCCAGGTCGGCGGCCTTGAGGCTCGACGTGCTCTTGAACGTCATCTCGAAGGGCTTGTAGACGTGGTCGTTGCCCGCCTTCTTGGTGAGGAAGAGGCGGCGGTAGTCGAGGGCGGGCGTGCGGGCCATGGTCGAGGTCGAGCGAGGCGAGGAGGTGGCCTTGTAGGCGGTGAGGGTGGGGGTGTGCTTGATCTGGATCATCTTGTTGCTTGTGTGCAGGTGATGAGGTTGAGATCAAGGGGAGGGGGAGGGGGAAGGAGTGAGGAGAAGGA
>Ga0308170_10001566_pt1 | contig 21341 bp, 23 predicted proteins | sample PhyBR2_2_FD_202136 | JGI IMG/M metagenome (GOLD analysis project Ga0308170, IMG submission 202136) | Phyllosphere microbial communities from UC Gill Tract Community Farm, Albany, California, United States - DLSLSB.R2 | ecosystem: Host-associated > Plants > Phyllosphere > Unclassified | place...
ATCGGCGCTTGGGTGAAAGGAGGAGGGGTGAAATCTCCCACGGTCTGTACTGCGGCTAACAGTCAGAATCGAGCTTTGTCCCTCCTCCTCCCTTCAAGTCCTACCATACAAGCGAGCTTGCTCGCGAAGGCGGCAGTCCATCCAACAGCGGTGCAAGCTGACCCACCGCTATCGCGAGCAAGCTCCCACATGAAGTTTCAAGTCAATTACACCGTGGCGAGGGAGCTTGCTCCCGCTGGGGCGCGAAGCGGCCCTCAAGTCAGCCGACTCGGTCATTCAGATGCACCGCGTGCTCTGGTTTGGGGCTGCTGCGCAGCCCAGCGGGAGCAAGCTCCCTCGCCACGGGAATATGTACTTCTCAAGCGAGCAGCATCCTGTGGGAGCGGGCTTGCTCGCGAAGGCGGCAGTCCATCCAACGACGATGCAAGCTGAGCCACCGCTATCGCGAGCGAGCTTGCGCCTGAGGGGATTGCGACTGTCGCGGAACCGCTGTGGGGATCATCGCCACTCATACGGTGAATATGCCCAGCCAGGAGGAACCGTCCATGTCTTCTACCGATGCCGTCCAGCGCCGCCTCGACACCTATTTCCAGCGCGCGACCGACAACGTCAACGACGCGGCGATGAATGCCGCAGACACTCAGTCGCTCGACGATATGCATGCCTTCGTCACCAGCATGAACGGCATGTCCGTCGCGGTGAACGCAGCTACCCAGCAAACCACCGCCCACCATAACCTCGCCAAGGCGATCATCGATGCAATGCCATGAGCTGCGCGCGCAGCTCATGCGCTGGAGCGCCAGTGGCGATGAACCGGAGGCCTTCGCCCTGATCGTCGACGATGGCGAAGCGACCTTCAGCAAGCTCGAAGAGACCCTGCTGGTTTCGGTCGAGCTGAGCCCGTCATGGGCCAACGGGGCTTCCCTGGAAGGGCTGCTTCGGCTGGCACACCCAAGCCTTTCACGATTTCCCGGTGCGCTGGCCCTTTCACCGCAGGACGGCCGGTTATGGCTGATGGCGCAACAGCCTCTCGGCTGGCACATCGACGACCTGATCGAGATGCTCGAAGCGCTGCTCAACCAGCGCGACACATGGCAGTCGATCCTCAACAAAGACCAACGTGCCGTTGCGGCGCCTGTGGCGCGACGCCCCTCGCACTCTCCCCTCCTCGGAACAGGAATCCGACATGCCTAACAGGTGGCTTACGCCGTACCGCTTGATGACCGAAGGCAAGGCACGCCTTCGCCAGTTGATCGCACGCCAGTGGGCAAGACCTTCGCTCATGGCGCTGGCATTGGCCGGCACGCTTGGCCTGGGTATGCCGGCACAGGCAGCCGTGCCGACCGACTGGAAGAATACGCCCTACGCCTATGACGCCCAGAACACGTCGCTGGCCAAGGTACTCGGTGACTTCGCCAATACCTTCGCGGTGCAGTTGGTAATCGACGGCACCGTCAAAGGCACCGTCGAGGGCCGGATGCGCGCCGAAAGCCCCCAGGCGTTTCTCGACAGGCTCGGCCTGGAAAATCGTTTCCAGTGGTTCGTGTACGGCAACACCTTGTACGTCAGCCCGCTGCAAAACCAGGACTCCATGCGCCTGGAAGTATCCGCCGATGCCGGTCCGGACATGAAACAGGCCCTGACCGACATCGGCCTGCTGGACCCGCGTTTTGGCTGGGGTGAATTGCCCGACGAAGGCGTCGTACTGGTCTCGGGCCCGGAGCGCTACGTGCGCCTGGTGGCGCAGTTTGCCGAGGCGCGCAAGACCCCGGAAGAGAAGCAGGAAGTCATCAGCTTCCCGCTGCGCTACGCCACCGCCGCCGACCGCAACGTCAAGTACCGGGGCGAGACACTGGTCATTCCCGGCGTCGCGAGCATCCTCAGGGGGTTGCTGGAAACCCGCAGTTCCGCGACGGGAGGCATGCAAACGGCTTCGCCGCAAGCGTCGTTCCAGAACATGCAGAACCATCAATCCCTGGCGATGGGCAATATCGAACAGTTGGCATTCAGCGGCATGGGCCGACCGAACACCAACCGGGTCCAACCCGTCGGGCACGGTGGTGGAGGTGGCCGAGGCAAGATCCGCGTCGAAGCCGACGTGCGCAACAATGCGGTGCTCATCTACGACGCGCCCAAGCGGAGGGAAATCTACACGCCGCTGATCCGCGACGTGGACGTGCCACGCAAGCTGGTGGAAATCGACGCGATCATTCTGGACATCGACCGCACCCAACTGGCCGAACTGGCTTCGAACTGGAACGTCGAGAGCGGCGATCTGATTGGCGGGGCCTCGATGATTCGCCCTGGCGCCAGCTCGACGGTATTCATTCAGGACTACGGCGACTTCTCCGCGCAACTGCGGGCCCTGGAGGGGCGTGGCCTGGCCTCGGTGGTGGCGAATCCGTCAGTGTTGACCTTGGAAAACCAGCCAGCGGTGATTGACTTCAGCCGCACCGAATACCTCTCCGCCATCGGTGAACGCGTGGCCAACATCGAACCCATCACAGCAGGCACGAGCCTGCAGGTGGTACCCCATGCCATCGAAACCGGGGGGCGCAACCAGATCCAGATGTCCCTGGACATCGAAGACGGTCGCATCGAACCCTCGGAAGTTGGCCAGCAGACACCCAGCGTGCGCCGGGGCGTGGTCAGCACCCAAGCGGTCATGGGCGAAAGCCGCTCGTTGGTCGTGGGCGGTTTTCATACCGAAGAGACCGGCGACAACCTGGAACGGGTGCCGTGGCTGGGTCGTATCCCGCTGATCGGCCCGCTGCTGTTTTCGTCGACCACGCGCCAGACCAACCGCCGCGAACGGGTGTTTATCATCACACCACGCCTGATCGGCGACCAGGTCGACCCGGCCCGCTACATTTCCGCCCTGGACCGCGAACAGGTCGACAGCGCCATGGCGCGCCTGGAAGAGCGACGCAACGGCAACCGACCCGTCGGTCGGCTGGAGGTCAGCGACGTGCTGGCCCAACTCGCCGATGGCCATGTCCCGGCAACGTTCAAACAAGCGGCATCGATTCCGTACTCGCCCGATACGCTTTGCGCCTTGCCACCCGGATTAACGCTGGATGCGGCACGGGCCCAATGGTTTGCGGGCCCCGATTATGGAATCGCCGTGGGCGTGGTCCGCAATGACGGCCAGCAGCGTCTGCGCTTCGACGAGGCAAGCTGCAGCAGTCGCTGGTCCATGGCCGCCTCCGCCTGGCCGAAGGTGTGGCTTGAGCCCGGCGAGGAAACCGAAGTGTTCGTGGTAATGAAACAACCCGCTCGCACCCCTGGCGGTGAGCGCCCTTCCCTCCTGCAAACCCGTGCGAGGACCACGCCATGAATCGCCCATCACTGCTGTTCGTTCTACTACTGAGCCTGCCCGTGTTCGCCGGTTGTGCGAGCCGCTCGGGCTGCCACGGCGAGGCCTGTGATCGTGCCGAGCCCGACAGCGGCCGACTGGTGATCTGGTGGTCGCCCGGTATGCGTGGCGGTCTTGGCTCTCCTGAACACCCGCTCGACCATACAGTCGTCCCACTGGAGAACTGAAACGCCATGTCTTTTTCGGTACACAGCGTAAGCACTCGCCAGGCTTTTCAGAAAAACATCATGGCCGGCATCGCGACGTATTGGGAAATTGCTCCCGGCATTGAATTCAGCCTGCGACGCGAGCCGCACAGCGTGGGGCTCGCCTTGCAGATACAAAGCCAGGCGCTGCATGCGAACCAGATCCAACGGGCACTGGAGCGGCGCTTCGCCAACCCGACGGAGTACGCCCAATTGTTCGTATTTCTCGATCCACAGCGAGCGCTGGTGGTTTGGCACGCTCTGCCGGACTCGTCGATATCCACTGAACTGCTCGATCAAATCCAGTCCCGGCAGTTGTCGCTGCTGGGCCTGGAAGACCTCGACGACTACTCAGCCACTTATTGAGGGAGGTGTTCCATGACCGTCGCACCGCTAGCCCAGCGTTTGATCTCGGCCCTCGCGGAACATCTGCATGCGGACTTGCAACTGGAAGGTGGCGTATGCGCGCTGTATGACACAAACAACCGCGAAGCCGTGGTCATCGAACTACCCGACCTCGGCGACGCCGTCATTCTTCATTGCTCGATCGATGTACCGGCCCACGCGCCCGGCCTGCACAAGCGCTTGCTAGAGCTCAATTTCCGCTTGGACCTGCTCGGCGGCAGCTGGCTGGCGCTGGACGATAAGGGCAGCGTTCGCCTTTGTGCCCATTGCCCGTTGTCGATGCTCGATGAGGCGCGGTTCTGCCATTGGATCGTGGGCTTCGTTGACCAGGTCGCCGAGGTTCGTACACGCCTGATGGCGCCCGCGACGCCCAGTGGTCCACGCCCGGCTTCGCTCAACACACACCGCACGCGGCTGGGTTAAGCGGCCACGGCATGAATGCCTTCCGACCCCGCTGGGCAACGCCCACGGGACCGAAAGGCATCGCCGGACGTTAACGAAGCTTCATGGCTTCTCCGCCCTCCTGCATGACTTTCCTCGCGCTGTCCATAAAGCCCTTGGTGACTTCTGTCACCGTATCGCTCATCAATTTGGCCATGTCGGCGGAGCTTTTAACCAGCACCATGGCGCTCTGGCGCTCTTCCATCCGCATCTGCATATCGAACTGCCTTTCCATCAACTGCTTTTGACGGGTTTCCATCTCGCTCATGAAAGAGTCCGGAGTGCGAGATGCCGAAGTGGGGCTGGAGGTTGACGCGTCATCCAGCGGTTGAGTGGCATTCGGCGCCGCCGCGTGGCTGGCATCCCGCGTCCGGGTGCGACCGCGTTGATGCACCGCCGGTGGCGTCGATGACGAACGTCCGCGGCCGTGCAGGCTTTGGGTGCCTTGGCGCTGCTGCGCCTCGCGGGGTCGTTGGCTCAGCGAGGGTGAGCGCGATGGCGATAAGCTGTCGATGCCGTGCAGGGCACCTGCGCGCCCCACGGGGCTCGTCAGGGAATTGGGTTCAGGCATGGGAATCCTCCACGAGTCGATGTCTGTGTGATGGGCACTGTCGGCAGGCCGGTATCGTCCGGACGAGCCTGGCTCACTACCTGAGTGGCAACCGCATGTGCATCGGTTCCATCGCCTCAGCGCAGATTCAATTCCGGAATCTCGATCACCTCCCCCTTGGCCTCATCGTCCAGTTCGCGCAGCACCCGATAAATGTGCGCAACCGCCTGCAGCGTTTCCCTGGGGATATAGCCACCGACGTCCTCGCGATAGATCGTGCGCGCCAGCCAGATGCATTGAATCACCGGAACCCGCGCCGCCTTGGCCCGCTCGATCAGCGCACGGGCCTCGGCATCGACACCTTTGACGATGAGCTGTGGCAGCGCGGTCTCTTCCGGCCGATACAACAACGCGACGGCAAAGTGGGTGGGGTTGACCACCAGCATGTCGGCATCTTCCACCGGCTTGGTCTCTTTGCTGGCGGGCTGCTCGACCCATTGCCGAGCCAGGCTGCGGCGATGCATCTTGACGTGAGGATCGCCTTCCATTTCCTTGAATTCCTTGCGCACCTCCTCCTCGCTCATGCGCAGGCGCTTGGCAAAGAAGTACTTCTGCAGGCCGAAGTCGAGAATCGCCAGCACCAGCAACACACCCAGGCAAACGTGCATGATGTGCCGGAACAGGCTGGCCAGGCCGCGCCAATAGGTGTGAAGGTCGCTGTTGACCAAACCGATCAGCGACCCGAGCGACGGCAGGGTCACCAGATAAAGCACCATGGCGATAAACGCCGCCTTTACCAGGCCCATCAGCAAGTGGATCAACGCCTGGCCGGAGACCATTTGCTTGGCCTGGTTCAGCGGATTCAGACGGTTGGGGTCGGGTTGAAGGGCCTCCGGGGCGAACAGGAAGCCGAACTGCATCCAACCGGCCACCAGGCGCGTGACGATCGCCAGCCCTACGGTCATCAAGGTGAAACTGAGCAACACCCCACCGGCATGAGCCAGGGTCTCCTCGAACGCACGCACGAACCCGACATCCAGCCGGCGCAGCGGAAACGCCACCATGTCTTGCAGCGTCTGCATGCTGTCTTCGGCCTGCGTCAACGCCACCTCGGTGATGACTGCGAGCACCAGCAGGCTGCTCAGGTCCTGGCTCTGGCCGACCTGGCCTTTGTTGCGCGCGTCGCGAATTTTCTTCGGCGTCGCGCGCTTGGTCTTTTCACCGCTGTCGTCGCTCATGGACGGAGCCCTCCATCAGGGTGCCTGCAACAGCAGGTGAAGCAGGTGCCGGATTTCCGCGTAGCGACCGAGACGGCCGGTCATCGCATCCCACAACGTGGGCAGGTAGAACAACAGGAAGCCCAAGCCGATCAGGCTCTTGGCCGGCATGGCGAGGACAAACACCTGTAACTGCGGGCTGTACAGGCTAAGCAGCGCCAGGCTGAATTCCACCAGCAACAGCAAGCCAATGAACGGCGCCGCATACAGCATCATGTGCATGAACATCTCGGCGATTATCCCCAGGAACACACCGAAGCCATCCGCTCCGGGCAACGGGAACCAGGCGGTGGGCGACCACACCAGGTAACTGTCCCAGATCACCTGCGTCAGCGTGCCAATGCCCAGCGTGGCGACCAGCAGCAGGATGGTCATTTCCTTGAACAGATGGCCCAGGGGCGTGGTGTCAGCGCCCAGCGCCGGGTTCAATTGGCCACCGATGAGGGCGCCGCGCTGGTTGTCCAGCAACGCACCTACCGATTCGTACAGCCAGAACGGCACGGCCAGCAGCACCCCGAGCAAGAAACCCAACACCAGCTCCTTGAACATCAGCCCACCGAGTGACAGCCAGTTGACCTTTGCGTCGATCAAGGCCTGGCGGATGCCGGGCGCTGGCAACATGCTCAAGGCAAACACCACGGCATGACGCGGCAAGCCTCGCAGATGCTGGAAGCAGAACACCGGCACCAGGTAGGCGACCGGGTAAATGCGCGCCATACCGAGCGCTATCGACAGCAGCAAGTCGACATAGGGGATGAACGCCTGGGCCGTCATCAGGTGTTGGCCATCATTTCGAACGCCCGGCGCAACAACCCCAACAACTCCCCGCCGATCCAGCGTCCCGTTACCAGCAGGGTCAGCCCGACCGCCACCAGCTTGATACCGAAGGGCAAGGTCTGGTCCTGGATCTGCATCAGTGCCTGGACCAGCGAGGTCAGCACGCCGACGATCACCGCCACGATCAACGGCGGCGCAGAGAGCAGGACCACCAGCAACATGCCTTCCTTGAATAACGTCAGCGCATCCATCGCAGGTCCTCAAAGATAGGAATAGAAGAGGCTGTCGAGCAACTGCGTCCAGCCCTGCACAAGGACAAAGATCAGCAACTTGAGCGGCAACGAAATGGTCATGGGCGCGACCATCTGCATGCCTAGCGCCAGCAGCAGGTTGGACACGATCAGGTCTATGACGATGAACGGGATGTAGATCAGGAATCCCATCTGGAAACCGGCTTCGAGCTCCGACAGCATGAACGCCGGGATGAGCAGCATCAGGTCGTCACGGCTGGCCTGCTCGGCGCGCTCCTTGGGCCACATGCGCTGGGTGTTCTCCAGCAGGTGCGCAAGGATGTCCGGGTTGGTATTGCGCGACATGAAGGCCTGCAGCGGCTTGACTGCGTTCAAGGCCGTCTCCTGCAAGGCCTCGCTGTTGCTGAAATCCAGTGGCCGTTCCTTGAGCGCTTCGGCGATGTTGTGGCCGACCGGTGCCATGATGAACAGCGTCGCGGCCAGCGCAATCGCATACAGCGCCATGTTCGGCGGCACCTGCTGCACGCCGATGGCGTTGCGAGTGATCGTCAATACGATGGCGATCTTGAGAAAGGCACTGCAAATGATCAGCAGCAGCGGCACCAGCGAGATCCCACCGATGAACAGCGCCAGCAGAAAGGGGTCGACCCCCTGGAAACTCATCCAGCCACATCCACGCGGGCGACTTGCAGGCCCAGCCGGCCATCGACCTCCACCAACTCGCCATGGGCCAGGGCACGTTCGCCATAAAACAGCGCCCCGCCTCCTGGAGCCATGCCTTGCACTTGCAGCACGGCATCGGGCGCCAGGTTGCGCAGTTCGGCCAAGGTCAGGCTCAAGTGACCGCAGCGTATCGTGAGTGCCAGCGGCAGGTCATCGAAGCGCTCGTTGGCATCGACGGCGATCGGTTCGGCCATCGCCTCGGCCGGGGTATCGGCAGCTAGCGATACCGGATGCGCTGCCGCCTCGTCGGCTTGGGCATCGGGTTCGTATCGGGCGGTATCGTCCCAGTCGGGCGTCAGGATGTCGGTATCGGTGGTGGTGCTCATAACGGTCTCCTCCAGAGCGAATACGGTCAGGCGCAACGGCGCGGTACGGCTTTGCACGCACACCTGCAAACAATGCCGGCCCAAGTGGATCAGTCCCTGGCCGGACGAATCGAACAACGCTGTTTCCGGCACCAATACGTCACCGGGGCGCAGCGCCGCCAACTGCCCGGCGGGCAGTGCCAACTGGCCCACCAGTAACGGCACGCGTAGCTCAAGGCCCTCGATCCAAGGTGTTGCACGGCGCTGCCAGGGAGCGCCACGGAGCAGCGCCAGCAGGGTCGATCCGGCAATCTCCAGATGACTGACGACGCACGCCGCCCCCAGCCTCACTTCGAGCCGACAGCCGATGCCAGGGGCGCTGGGCGTGGCCACCGGTTTGAGATAACCGAATGCCTGACGCAGGGTCTCGCTCAGGGTTTGATGAAACAGCGCCCAGAACCACGCGTCATCCGGCCCGGGGTCGGCAGGCAGCACCACCGGGCACTCACCGAACAGACTCAACACCGCGCCGGGCTCGCTCAGGGTGAAGACGCCATGGGCGCATTCCAGCACGCAGGGCGCTGCGCCCTCGGGGCCGCTGCCCAGGGTCAGCTCCAGCAGCCCCGTCTCGCCGGCGACCTCGAAGGGCAAGCTGACGCCTACCCCTAAAAGCTGCCGGGCGCTGGCGTCCTCGGTGCGGATACGCGGTAGCGGTAACGCGCGGACGGTCATGTCAGGCTTTCCTCTTTTTCGCGCTCCACGCGCACGATCACTCGTTGGCCCAAGCCCTGGGTCAAAGCGTCTTCGAGGCGGCCGGAGCGACTCGACAGTCGCGCCTGTGCCTCATCGCTTTCGCCACTCAAGCCGATGTCCCAACCCGACGCCCCGCCCAAGCGCCGTGCGGCCACCCGGATCCGGCCCAGATTCGGCAGATGCAGCAGCAGGTCCAGTTGCTGGTCGAGCGTGGCCTGCAAGCGTGGCGTGAGCTGGTCGACGAAGGCCTCTACGTCGCCACCCTCCAGGCTCAACCGCCCAGACAGAGAACCGGTACCTGCGGTGTCATCTTGCGAGTCGCCCTGTGGCGCATCGACCCACTGGCGAAACCAGTAGCTGTCGCTGCGCCCCACCGTGCCATCAGGATCGCGCCCAGCACCCGGCGCAGGCTCGCGCGCCGCCGGCCGCGTCGCCCGACTGACCTGGACGGGCGGCGGCTCACAGGCCCGAAACGGATGCCGGACGGGGGGCGTCGAAGGTTCGTGACGGGGCGTCGGTCCACTGCCCACGGTGCGTTCATTCATCACAGGGAATCTCCACGAGGCTCTCCATCAATGCCTTGAGCTTTTCCAGGTCACGCCGGCGTCGTTGCAACTGCTGTTGGGCGGCTTCGGTGTTGCGGGCCTGTTGCGCCTGTTGCTCATCCAACACCTGCACGGCACGCGCCTGCTCGGCCAACTCGCCGATCAAGCGACGCTCCTGCGTGCCCCAGGCTTTCAATTGGCTCGCACTTACCGCCCGCCCCCGATGTTCGTCGTACAACGCCTCGCGCTGCGCCGCCTGCCGTTCAGCGGCGGCCTGCCATTGCGCCCGCGCGGCAACCAGCGCCGCTTCCCGCTCGCGCAAAAGGTCGCGCTGCTGGTGCCATGCCCGTTCAGCTTGCGCTTCGCGGTGGCGGCGCACGGGTGCCAGGGCGTTCAGGTCAGCCCGGGACATAGGCGGTCAACTGCTGGAGATGATCGAGCGTGGACGCAAACAGCTCCGGCTCGCGCAGGTCTTGGCGCAGGAACGCATCCAGGGCACCACGCGACTCCACGGCAAGGTCGGTCAGCGGGTCGGCGCCGGCTTGGTATTCGCCCAGGCGCAGCATCAATTCGATTTGCTCATAGGCCGATAGCAGCCGACGCAGATTGATGCCCGCCCGCAGGTGCTCCGCTTCGGCCACGTTGGCCAGGGTTCGCGAGAGGCTCGCCAGCACGTCGATCGCCGGGTAATGGCCGCGCTCGGCGAGCTTTCGTGACAGCACGATGTGACCGTCAAGCAACGAACGCACTTCGTCCGCCACCGGATCGTTCATCGAGTCCTGCTCGATCAGCACCGTATACAGGGCGGTGATGGCGCCTTCGTTGGTCAGCCCGGCCCGCTCGACCAGGCGCGGCAGCAGGCTGTAGACCGACGGAGGCAGGCCACCGCGCCCCAACGGTTCGCCTGCGGCCAGGCCGATTTCCCGTTGGGCGCGGGCGAACCGGGTCAGCGAATCGATGAGCAGCAGCACGCGTTGGCCGCGGGCGCGAAAACCCTCGGCCAATGCCGTGGCGGTAAACGCCGCGCGGGCGCGTTCCATGCTGGAACGGTCGGAGGTCGCACACACCAGGACGGCACGGGCACGGAGCTCATCGTCGAGTTCGTGGTCGAGGAACTCGCGCAGTTCACGACCACGCTCGCCGATCAGGCCGAACACGATGACGTCGCAGTCAACGTTGCGGGCGATCTCCGCCAGCAGCGTGGTCTTGCCGCAACCGGCACCGGCGAACAAGCCCACACGCTGGCCTTCGCCGAGCGTCAGCGGGCCGTCGATGGCCCGCACACCGGTCATCAAGGGCCGCTGGATGCGCGGCCTTGCGGTGGGCGCCGGGGCCTCGCCAATCACCACCGACGCGTGCAACACATGTGCATCGGCGAACGCTCCCGCACCGCCGTCTACGAGCGGCCGACCGAACCCATCCAACACTTGGCCGAGCAATTGCGGCCCCACGCATACCCGATGCGGCATGCCCAGCGGTTCCACCGCCGCCCCGACCCGCACGCCTTCCAGGCCACCGAGGGCGCTGAGCAGAGCGTCGTGCTGATCGAAGCCGACGATCTCAGCCAGCAGCGATTCCCGTGCATCGCGCTCGACCCGGCACAGGTCGCCGATCTGTGCCCCAGGCAGCCGGCATTGCAACAATATGCCGCTGACCCGCTGCACCCGCCCGCGCACCACGACCGGCGCGAACCGACGCAAATGGACGCGCTGCCTGGTTTCCCAGTCCTCAAGGCGGGCGATGGCCGCCTGCGTCATCACCAGGTGACCTCGTAGCGTTGATCACCCTCGAAAACGACCTTGCCGCTGTCGATCGAGGTCAAGCGCAGGCCATCGATCTGGTCGCCCAGAAACAGCCGACGCCCATCCGACGTGACGACATGGCCGCGCTTGCCGCCCACGATCTGGGCAATCTGAAAGGGCAGTTGCGTCAGGTGTTCCTTCACATTGGCCGTCAGGGTGACCGGCGTGTCATAGCGGTCATTGAAGCGCTCGATCAATCGCTCGACCACCGCCAGGCGTTGACGTGGCAGTTCACCCACCAGCACCAGCCGATCGTTATCCACCTCGACCCGCACGCCCGCGTCCAGATCACGCTCTTGCAGCATGCGGTCAAGCTCCAGGCGCACCGCCTCGACATTGTCCAATGTCACCTTGACGCGCTTGAGGGGCTGAGCCGGGCTGCGGTCCACGGTCTGCGTCGGTTGACTGGTGAATGCCCAGGCGCTGGAGGCAACGGTGATCACCGCCGCAGCGATCGCCAGGCGCTTGGGCCACGACGGCCGCGCGGCGGGCTTGAGGGTTTCCTGGCTCGCACCAATCGGCGCAGCGTCATCGAGCACCGCCTCGGACGGCCAAGGCTGATCGGCCAGGGCCAGGCACAACCAGACACCCGCCACCGAAAACGGCGCGTTGGCCTGTAGCACCTGAGGCTCGCCCTCGGTATCGCCCACCGTGCCCTCCAACCGATCCAACAGCCACTCGCCCTGTCTCTGGCTCACGCGTACATGACGGGCGCAGATACCCGGATCGTAAAGCGCCAGGTCGGCATCCTCCGCCGCCCCGACAACCCACTGCTCGCCCACCAGCGGCAATGCCGCGCCTTGATGCAGACCACTCAATACCCGCAGTTCGAACATGGCCAAGTCCTCAAAGGGGCGACCGATGTTCGCCCTCAATCCGGTTGTACGGCGGGGCTCTCGCGCCCCCCTTCTCCTGTCACAGCCAGGCCGTCGAACGCACCTGGATTTGCATCGTTGCGCGACGACGGTCCCGACGCGCCAAGCCCGTCCGTTACGCGGCTTCCTCCACACGCAAGTGTTCCTGTTCGAGATCAAAACGACCCAGCACGTTGACCTGGGCGTTGCTGTGCAACTCGCTGAAGGCCAGCACCGGGACGTGATTGAATTCGTCACGCAGCAAATCACGCAGCGGTGCGCGCAGGTCCTGGGCCACCAGCAGCACGGCCACGCGCCTGGCACGCAACGGAAAGCCTTCGCGCAACTGCATCACCAGGGCACGGGTATGCAGGCTTTCCAAGGCAAAAAAGGTTTCTGTCTGGGTCTGGCGCAGCGCGTCGCGCAACAGTCCCTCGGTTTCCGGCGTCAGCAGCCACACGTGCAGGCCCGCTTCGTCGCGGTACTGGTGATAGATCTGCGACTTCAGGGCGATGCGCGCGTAGTCGGTCAACGCACCGACGTCACGCTCATGCTGCCCATGTTCGATCAAGGACTCGGCGATCAGGCGCACCGCGCGCAGCGGAACACCCTCCCCGGCCAGGCGCTGCAACACGGCGGCAAAACGGGCCAACGGCATGGTTCGCTGCAGTTCCTGCACCAGCTCCGGCTGGCCGGCTTCGAGCCAACTGAGAATCGACTTGCTTTCCTGAAGCCCGAGGAATTGCGGCCCCGTGGCAAACATGGCGCGGCTCATCCGTTCCACCAGCAACTCGGCTGCCGACACCGCCTCCACGCGTTCGTCCGCCAGCAGCGGGTCATCTGGCGCCAGCCACAACCACTGATGCTCGTCACGGACCTCGCTGCCTACTCGCGCATCGCCAGGCTCGAACGGCAGCGGCCCACGTGCCACGGCGACACGCTCTCCAAAGGTAGCCCGCAACATCGGCACTTCATGCACGCAGAACCGAAACTCGTCATCCTCCAGCGTGGCGCTATACTCGATCTCGAAGGGTGGCAAGGTCAGGCCGAAGCCGGCCACCAATCCATTGCGCTTCTTGCGGATGGCCTGGATGACGTCTTCGGCCGCAGCGTTGCCTTCCATCGCTTTGGAAAACTGCAACAGATAGGCACGGGTTGGGTCGAAGCTGCGCAGGTCTTCAGCGCCGTTGTGTTCGGGAGCCACGACATCCGTCGGCTCGTCGCCCCGGCGAGCTTCACGCGCGCGTGAATACAACTGGACGATGCCTGTGGTACCGGTGATCAGGGCGATCACGATGAACACCAGCGTGGGCATGCCGGGCAAGGCGGCAAAGCCGAGCATTCCCACCGAAGCGATCACCCAGGCCTTGGGTTCGGCGGTCAATTGCTTGGCGATTTCCTTGCCAACGCTGCTACCCGCCGGCTGCCCTTCCGGCGATACCCGGGTAATGATCATGCCGGCGGTCAGGGAAATCAGCAGTGCCGGAATTTGCGCGATCAAACCATCGCCGATGGTCAGCACGGCATACAAGTGCATCGATTCGGAGGCGCCGAGGTCGTGCTGCAGCATCCCCACCGAGAAACCACCGATGAGGTTGATCACCACGATCACCAGGCCGGCGATGGCGTCGCCCTTGACGAACTTCATCGCCCCGTCCATCGCACCGAACAGTTGGCTTTCCTTGTTCAGCTCTTCGCGACGCCGGCGGGCTTCGCTGACATCGATCAGGTTTGCACGCAGGTCGCTGTCGATGGACATCTGTTTGCCCGGCAGGGCGTCCAGGGTAAAACGCGCCGCCACTTCGGCGACCCGCTCGGAGCCCTTGGTAATCACCAGGAAGTTGACCACCGTCAGAATAAGGAAGATGACCAACCCGACCGCCAGGTTGCCTCCCACCACAAAATTGCCGAACGCCTGAACGATATGACCGGCGTCGCCCTGGAGCAGGATCAATCGTGTGGTTGCCACCGACAGCGCCAGCCGGAACAGCGTGGTCAGCAGCAGCACCGCCGGAAACGAGGAAAACGCCAGCGGCCGTGGCAGGTACAGCGAAAGCACGATCAGCAGGCAGGAGATGCAGATGTTGATTGCGATCAGCGCATCGACCACCGAGGTCGGCAAGGGCAGGATCAACATGAATACGATGCCGAGCACCACGAACGCCCCGACCACTTCGACGCGACGCACCGCTTCACCGGCCACTTTGTTCAACAGGGAGATCATGGGCGGCCCCCGATGACCGGGCGGGCGGTCTGTGTGCGAGGTTCGCCCCGGGAACGCTCATCGAGCAATACCAGCAGGTTCTTCAGCGCGGTCTGACGGCTCTTGCCATCGCGCCACAGGGCCACGGGCATGCGCTTGAGCATCGGGTACAACCCGTTCAGGCAAACCAATTGATCCCGCTCCAGTTCGCCACCCAATTCCCGACCGATGCGGCGTACTTCCGCCGAAGACAGGCCACTGCTGACGAATCCCAGCATGCGCTGGAGCAACAGCACGGCCGTGAGCTGGCTGGCCGGACAGCTGTAGGCCAACTGTTCCAGCAACTGGCGGCAACTTTGCAACACGCTGCTGAGTTGGGTCGAGGCAGCCAGGCCAATCAGCAGCGTGCGCAGCAGGGCGGTTGGCCGCGAAGGTGTCTGCGCGGCGATGTCGTCAGCCAGCGCCCGACGCATCATGTCCAGCCCCGAAACGAATGCCGCTTCGCCGAACAGTCCCAACAACGCCTGCATCATGGTGGGCAACGACTGCTTGAGCACCATCGTGTCGTAATAGAGTCGCCTGACCGCCTGGCGCAGCTCGGGATCACCGCCCGAAGCACGCAGCGCTTCGGCGATGTTCATGCCCGCCTGGATCTGTGCGCCATAGCGTTCGCGCAACAGCTGCAGGTAATCGCGCGCACGCCTGGCTTCGACGAGGCGGCCTTGCGCCTCGGCATCACGCAACGCTTGCTGCAGGATCAGGTCGGTACGGGCCGGATCACCACCGGTGGCCTGCACCACCTCTTCGAGTACCGGCTCGCCATTCAATAGCATGCCGGCCTGGGCAGCCATCGCCCCGAGGCTCTGCTTGCCAGGATGACCGAGCTGGTCGTACCACTCTTCCAGCTGCTCACGCGTCTCGACCCGCGCCTGCCCCACCTCGCTGCGGGCGTTGCGAATACGCCGCTGGCTCAGCGCCTTGGTGTTGCGCTCCACATGATGGCTGAAGGTCATGCCGACCTCCTCCATCGAGTTGGACTGCACGGCCTGCAACGTTTCGCCAGGCCTGCCCAGGCCCGCCACCGCCGAAGCGGCCTGGGCAAGATTGACGGCAATGCGCGTATTGATCGGTGCTTCTACTTTCATGATGGCCGCGAGCGTGGTTTGGGACGCTCAGTGGGTGGCGGCGAGTGCGCATTGAGTTCCATCCCTGCACAGCCTTTTGCGCAGGCCCCCAGCGGCGACGACACACAGACCCTTGAGCCGATCCTCCTCCGTGCAAATTAGTGCAGCGGATCTCGCAGCCGCTGCGCAGCCCTTTGCACCGAACGCGTGTTTAAAAACAGATAAAACCCTTGTTTATCAGATAGATAAAAATAAGAAGAGGTATGGCACAGCTCCTGCTGAAGGGGTCAGGTCGACCTTGCTGTCGACGCTATGGAATCCATTCAGAGGGATACATCAATGAGCAGTCTGAACCTCATGACACCCCCAGGGACCGTCCGATCCGGCGTCCGCGCAACCAGCTTCGTCTTCGGCGAAGAACGCAAGCTGCGTCTGTTTGTGCAAAAACGTGTACTCAACCAGGACGACGCCGACGACATCGTCCAACTCACCTATCTGGAAGCCTGGCGCAACCAGGAGAAATTCAAGGGCTTGGCAAAGCCGGACACCTGGCTGTGTGGCATCGCCCTCAACCTCATCCGCAATCATTTTCGGCGCTTCTACGCACAACCGCAGCTGAGTACCTTCGATGAAAGCGAGTTCATCGAATCCAGCGACGGCGCCGATCTGAGCCAACAGTGCGAACACCGCCGACTGTTGGACCGCACGCTGTTGGCCATGGATGCGCTGCCCAAGGACATGCGCGATACGCTGTGGACCGCCGTGGACACCGAGAGCAGCTATCGCGACGCCGCCGAGCGACTGGGCGTGCCCATCGGCACCGTGCGCTCCAGGTTGTTTCGCGCCCGTGAACAACTCAAGCGAAGCGTCTACGGGGAGGTACAGCCATGACCGGCAATCGTTTGAACAACCGGCCCGACCTGCCGCGCGGTGTGCGCCGTTTCACCCCTGATGACTTGCCGGTGATGACGGATATCTTCAACGAAAGCGCTCTGGGAGGGACCAGTTCTCCGGTACTCAGAGCGTTTTCCCTGAAGGAAATGACCTTCTTCGTCGACTGTTTCGTCAAGGAAGGGGATCCGATCTACGTACTCGAACGGGGGGGCGAAGTCGTCGCCTGGTTGATCGTCAACCGCTTCAGCTGGGGCGCCCAGGCCTGTCGATTGACCGGCGAAGTGTCGATCTACGTACGCAACGACCACATCGGAAGCGGCGTTGGCATTCGCCTCGGACAGGCCGCCGTCACCTTGGCCAAGCGTTATGGTTTCGAGACGCTGGTGGCCTGGATCATCGAGCATAACGAGGCCAGCAAACGCGGCGTGCAAGGCCTGGGCGCAACGCTGTGGGGCCGCTTTCCCGGCATCGCGCGGTTCGGCGACACCCGTGCGGACGTGGTGCTCTATGGCTTGCAACTGACGCCAAGCGACACTACGCCGGCCAAGCCCCTCGTGCAAAGGCAAGACGCGCAGGCCAGCCTGGCGTGAACCTGCGGCTCGCCCGGCGGTTGGCCGGGCGGGCCGTATTTTTCAGCTTTCGCGCCCATCCCGTTTCTTGAGGTGGGCGCTTCCTGGCGTCGCATCGCGCGTTGCGATTGCGTCAGTCCACTGACCAGCGCACCGGCAGCGCTTGCGGGCCCCTGAAATTGGGAACGTAGCGCCAGCGTATGGCGCCGGGGTCAACGGCCAATTGCAAGCCGGGGCATCGCCGCAGCAGTGTGCTCAAGGCAATCTCCAACTCTTGCCTGGCCAGCGAGGCACCCAGGCAGTAGTGGATACCTTTGCCGAACGCCATGTGCGGACAAGCCGGGCGAGCGACGTCGAGTGTGCCAGGATTTGCACACAGCGCTTCGTCACGATTGGCCGAGCCCACCACCGCAACCAGCAGTTGCCCGCGTTGCAAATGTTGGCCGGCCAGGACGGTGTCGCGGGTGACGAAGCGCACCATTGCCCGTTCCACCGACGAGTCATAACGCAAGAACTCCTCGACCGCGTTGGGCATCAGTGCCGGCTCGTCACGCAAGCGCGCCAGCGCCCTGGGGTTTTGCAAGAGCATGTGGACGGCGTTGCCTATCATCGACGCCGAGGTCTCGTGGCCGGCGATGATGAGCAGCGCGATCATGCTGCACAGCTCACTTCGGCTGAGCATCCGGCCCTCTTCCTCGACTTGTGCCAGCGCCGAAATCATATCGTCGGCCGGTTGCGCCCGGCGCTGATCGATCAAGGCGAGCATGTAGGCGGCGAATTCACTGTAGCAACGCTGCAATTGACTCAAGTCCTGCCCGACCTGTTGGACGATCATCTGCGACCAGCGGCGAAAATCGTCCCGGTCTTGAGCGGGGACACCGAGCAGTTCGGCAATGACAATGATCGACAGGGGAAATGCGTATTCACTGACCACGTCCATCTGCCCGTTCGGCCCCACGGGGTCCAGCAACGTCTCGGCAATCTGCAGGATGCGCGGGCGCATGGCGTTGACCGCTTTGAGGGTGAAGGCCTTGTTGACCAAACGGCGCAACCTGCGATGGTCGTCCCCGTCGCGGTTGAGCATGTGGTCGTTAAGAAATGCGATGGATTGCTCGCCGCCGAGCATCGCCGCGAACTGTGGGTCGATCCGTGACGGGTCACGGGCGAAGCGGTCGCTGTCGAGCAGCACCTCCTCGACTTCCCGGGCGCCGGTGACATACCAAATCGGCAATTGCCCCTCAGGCTGGCTGAGGAACACCGGAGAGGCCTCGCGCAGCGCCGCAAAATGCCGATAAGCTTCGCCGCGAAACGCGTCGCTGTTCCAATCCAGGGTACGCTCGTAAGCCATGAACACTCTCCAAAGGCATGCATCGTTGCTCCTGAGTGGCACGGCTCGCCAAAAAAGATCCCTGGGGAAGCAAGTTCGCTCTCCACATGGGCGTCTAGCTGTCGATGAACCGTTTGCCCCGCCACGGTCACTCAAGGGAAAACACCATCCCTTCGTGGAGCTGACATGACGCGTGCACTTGCTATCCATGGCCAATGCGACACCCGCTTCGAACCGGTCAAAAAAGCTTTTACCCAGCTGATGCAAAGCCCCTTCGAACGCGGCGCCGCCTTGTGCATCCAGATTGACGGCGAAACCGTGATCGACCTCTGGGCCGGCATTGCCGGCCCAGAGCCGCAGAGCCATTGGCAACGCGACACACTGCTCAATCTGTTCTCCTGCACCAAGCCGTTCACGGCGGTGGCGATCATGCAGCTGGTAGGCGAAGGACGCCTGGAGCTGGACGCGCCGATCTGTCATTACTGGCCCGATTTTGCCAACGCCGGCAAAGCATCCATCACCCTGCGCCAAGTGCTTTGTCACCGCGCCGGGCTCCCGGCGCTGCGCACGCCGTTGGCACCGGAAACCCTCTACGACTGGACCACCATGACGGACCTGATCGCCGAAGAGCATCCATGGGCGGCCGCAGGGGAACAGCAGACCTATTCGCCGTTACTGTTCGGCTGGATCCTCGGCGAATTGCTGCGCCGGGTGGACGGCCAGACACCGGCGCAGAGCATCTGCCAACGGGTGGCGGTGCCGCTCGGGCTGGATTTCCACCTCGGCCTGGACGATGCAGCCATCGCTCGATGCGCCTACATGGCACGCACCAAGGACGAGATCGACGACGAGGCCTTTGCCCGGGTGCTTCAGTTCGTGCTCAACGAACCGACCGCCATGAGCGCGCTGGCCTTCGCCAACCCGCCGATGGTGCTGGGACGCAGCAACGAAGCCGGCTGGAAGCGCATGACCCAACCGGCGGCCAACGGACACGGCAATGCCCGCAGCCTGGCGACGTTCTACGCGGGCCTGCTCGATGGACGGTTATTGGAGTCGCCGCTGCTCAACGAAATGTTGCGCGAGCACAGTGCGGGGTACGACCCGACCCTGCAGACCCCTGCGCGTTTCGGCCTGGGTGTCATGCTCAACCAACCGCATGTGGCGAACGGCAGCTACGGCATGGGGGCCGAGGCGTTCGGGCACATGGGCGCCGGTGGCACCATCGGCTTTGCCGATCCTGAGCGCGGCGTGGCGTTCGGCTTCGCCTGTAACACCATCGGTTCCTACGTCTTGATGGACCCTCGCGCACGAGGCCTGGCCAACGTCGCGATGGCCTGCCTCTGACTCAATGCGCGGTCTGCTTGGGGGTGGGCCTTGGCTCACACCCCTGGTGGCGCAGCCACCTCCGCCACCTGCGGCTCGGCCGTGCCAGTATCGGGCGAGGCGACCAACGGCTCTTCGCCACCGGCCACGTGAGGGCGCGCCGCCTTGGCGATCATGTCTGGTTGTGCCAACAACCTGCGCGAGGCTTCCATGGGCATCAGCAGCCGCCCACTGGCCCGGCCGCGTCCGGCGGGGTTGAGCATGCGCAACTCGCGCTCATGCACCCCCGACAACGTCGCCAGGCGCGCCAGGTCCACGGGCTGCGTCAAGGCAACCATCTGGAAATACGGCTGGTCGGCGATGGGCGCCAGGTTCACGCCATAGTCGGCGGGGGAATTCACCAGTTGCGACAGTGCCAGCAACCGGGGCACGTAGTTCTGGGTTTCGCCGGGCAACGACAGGTCCCAGTAACGGGTCGCCAGGCCACGGGCACGATTGCGCGTGATGGCGTCGCGAACGCGCCCTTCGCCGGCATTGTAGGCGGCCAGCGCCAGCAGCCAGTCGCCGTCGAAGTAGTCATGCAGGTAGGACAGATAATCCAGGGCAGCCCGGGTGGAGGATGGAATGTCCCGGCGCTCGTCATAGTCGCCTCGCTGCTGCAATTGGTAACGGCGCCCCGTGGCGGGAATGAACTGCCAGAGGCCCATGGCCTGGGCAGGCGATTGGGCGTTCGGGTTGAAGCCGCTTTCGATGGCCGGCAACAGCGCCAGCTCCAGCGGCATATTGCGCTTGCTCAGCTCGCCCACGATGAAGTGCAAGTAACGGCTGCCGGCGCGTCCGGTCTGGGTAAGAAACGCCGGACGCTCCAGCAGCCAGCGGCGCTGCTCATCGATACGCGCCACGCCCCGGGTCCTGGCCTGCAGGGAAAATCCCTGGCGCATGCGCGCCCACAGGCTGCCGTTGTTTTGTCCCGACAACTCGTCGATCTGCACGAGGGTGTCCGTGGGCGCCGGCTCCAGCCAGCGCAACTGGGAACGGTAGGGCTCGTTGGCGAAGGGATCGCCGATGGTCAGCTGCGGTTCGAGATGCTGACAGCCGTACAACAAGGTGCCTATGGCAAGCATGGACAAGCCTTTGGGGGCGAAGCGCAGGGCCGGCGAGCGTGCAAGTGAACGGGACATGGCGGTCAACCTTGAATGAGGTGGCGCCATTGGGTGGCAGATCACAGGGCAGCGGTTCCACGCGCCAACGGTGGGCGGGAACTGAAATGGCGCAGGTGTCACTCACCATGGGCTAGCAGGCGCTCGTCGGCGCCGGCGCGACAATGCGAGGTCAACCATGGCGTCACCCACCTATTGCAGGCTGATCGACCAGCTGTGCGAACTCACGATGATCCCCACCCCGTCAGCGTTCTACGAACAGGCGAACCTGTCAGTCAAGGATGTCGACTTTTCCCTGAAGCACACCCCAGGCGTGGGTGAGGGAGACGTCTTTATCTATTGCAGCTTCGGACCATTGCCTGTGGCGAATCGGGAAGCGGTCCTGCAACGGCTGCTGGAAACCAACCTGTACCTGTTGAGCGGGGCGTTCTGCCCTTCCCTGTCCTACAACCGCGACAGCGAGCAAGTGATCCTGATCGGCCACGTGCCGCTGGAGG
>Ga0308170_10001567_pt1 | contig 21325 bp, 16 predicted proteins | sample PhyBR2_2_FD_202136 | JGI IMG/M metagenome (GOLD analysis project Ga0308170, IMG submission 202136) | Phyllosphere microbial communities from UC Gill Tract Community Farm, Albany, California, United States - DLSLSB.R2 | ecosystem: Host-associated > Plants > Phyllosphere > Unclassified | place...
CAACGGCGAGCGTGTCGGCGACGGCACCGGCCCGGAGTGCGACGTCGCCGTCGACCCGATCGACGGAACCCGGCTGACCGCCCTCGGTATCAACAACGCCCTGGCCGTCCTGGCCGTGGCCGAGCGCGGCTCCATGTTCGACCCCTCCGCAGTGTTCTACATGGAGAAGCTCGTTACCGGCCCGGAAGCTGCGGACATGGTGGACCTGCGCCTGCCGGTGAAGCAGAACCTGCACCTCATTGCGAAGGCCAAGGGCGTCAAGGTCAACCAGCTCAACGTCATGATCCTGGACCGCGACCGTCACCGCCCGCTGGTCGAGGAAATCCGTGAGGCCGGCGCCCGCACCAAGTTCATCATGGACGGCGACGTCGCCGGCGCCATCGCGGCCGCCCGCTCCGGCACCGGCGTGGATGCCCTGATGGGCATTGGCGGCACGCCTGAAGGCATCGTGGCCGCCTGCGCCATCAAGTCCCTTGGCGGCGTCATCCAGGGCCGCCTCTGGCCCACCAGCGACGAAGAGAAGCAGAAGGCCATCGACGCCGGCCACGACCTGGACCGCGTGCTTTCCACGAACGACCTCGTCTCCAGTGACAACTGCTACTTCGCCGCGACGGGCATCACCGACGGCGACCTGCTCAAGGGCGTCCGCTACTCCAAGGACAAGGTCCTCACCCAGTCCATCGTCATGCGCTCCAAGTCCGGCACCATCCGTTTCGTCGACGGCGAGCACCGCGCCGACAAGTGGGAAGGCTACGCCCGCAAGAGCTGATCAGCGTCCGGAAACGGATACCAAAGCCCCGGGGCGCCCTGCGCGGTCCGGGGCTTTGGCGTTAACGCCTTGGTATAGGGTTTAAGCCATGATTCCTGCCGTTGTGCCCTGTACTGACCGCGCCCTCTGGGACGAATGTGTCGACCGGTTCAAGGGGCACCCACAGCAGCTGTGGGGCTGGGGCGAGACCAAGGCGATGCACGGCTGGTCCGTGGACCGGGTCCTGGTCAAGGCCGGTGACGATACCATCGGCTGTGCCCAGCTGCTGGTCCGGAAGCTGCCTGCACCGTTCCGCGCTCTGGTCTACATCCCGCGCGGGCCGATGTGCGCCGTGGAAAATACGCAGGAGGTGCTCAACCGGCTGGCTGAGCACGCCGCTCTCCGGCACCGGGGCGTTGCCCTGAGCATTGAACCGGACTGGGACCGCGGTTCGGCCTTCGCCGGCGCCGTGGCCGCTGCCGGGTTCCGGGAATCGGCCAACACGGTGCTGATCCCCAGGACGTTGATCCTGGACCTGACCCGGTCAGACGACGAACTGATGGCGGAGATGTCCAAATCAACGCGGGCCAATATCCGCAAGGCGATGCGCAGCGACGTGGAGTTCCGCAAGGTCAAGAATGATTCCGAGCTGGAGCAGGTGCTCGCCATCTACCACGACACGGCGGAACGCGCGGGCTTCGGCATCCACGAGGACCAGTACTACCGTGACATCTTCCGGAACCTGGGAGATGCATCGCCAATCATCGCAGCGTTCGACGGCGAACAGATGCTTGCCTTCACCTGGCTTTCCCGCAGCGGGACCACCGCGTTCGAACTCTACGGCGGCGTGTCCGCCGAAGGGCAGAAGCAGCGCGTGAACTATGGGGTCAAGTGGGCTGCGCTGCAGTCCATGCGGGAAGACGGCTGCAGCCGGTATGACTTCAACGGCCTGCTGAACGACGGTATCTCCGACTTCAAGAAGCAGTTCGCCAAGCATGAGGACATGCTCCTGGGCACCTGGGAGAAACCGTTGTCGCCGTTCTACCCCGCGTACTCCACTGCCATGCCGCTGGCCCGCAAGGGCCTCCAGGCGGCCCGCCGGCTGGTCAAGGGCGCAGCAGGGCAGGTCCGGCCGCTGGTCGGCAAGCTGCGTCCGGGCAGCTAGCCGAGGCAACCCCGCCGGCACAAAGGGCGACGACGGCACCCGCCAGAGTACCGTCGTCGCCCTTTGTGCTGCCGCGCTAGAGGCCGGTGGTCACCGCGAAGGCCAAGGCAGGCCCGTCGCTGCCGGCCGCGAGGTGGACGTTGACCGGGGCCTCGGCTGCCGCTACGAATGCGCTGGAGCCTCGGGACAGCTCGAGGTCGCCTTTGGGGGAGTCCAGGTAGACGGCACCCGCCACTACTATGACCACGGCGGCGCCGGACTGGGCCAACGGGACCGGGCCGGAATCCGGTCCCAGCTCGATGCGCTGGAGCTGGAACTCCCCGAACGGCGGCTGGTACAGCTCCTGGTCCAGCACCGTCTTCACTGCACGAAGCATCGGGACCGCCACCGGGCGGAAATCGACGGTATTCAGGAGCTCGGGAACATCCACGAACTTGGGCGTCAGGCCGCCGCGGAGCACGTTGTCCGAGGAGGCCATGACCTCCACACCGAGGCCATGCAGGTACGCGTGGACGTTTCCTGCGGGCAGGTAGACGGCCTCACCGGGCTGCAGCGAGATCCTGTTCAGCAGCAGCGAGATCAGGACGCCGGGATCGCCAGGGTACTTCTCGTTGAGGCTGATGACGGTTCCGAGTTCGGCCTCGTACGGAGCCAGGCCGGCCCCTGAAAGCAAAGCTGCCACCACCAGCGCCGTTGCCTCGGCCACGGCCTGGCCACCGGTGATGAGCCGTTCGAAGGCGTCGTGGAGGCCGGAGCCTTCGTCCGCTGCGGAGAGGTCGGACAGGAGGTCCTGCACCAGGGCAGGACACGCGTCCGGCGACGGGAAGGCCCGCGCAACCTGAAGCAAAATCTCCCGAGTATCCGCCGCCGGACGGAACCCGCAGAGCGCCTCGAACGGCGTGAGGGCGAAGATCATCTCCGGCTTGTGGTTGTCGTCCTTGTAGTTCCGGTTGGCGGCATGGGGGTCGAGCCCGGCATTGTTTTCCCGCTCGAACCCGGCCTTTGCCTGCTCCAGGCTGGGGTGGACCTGGAGGGACAGCGGCTGGGCCGCGGCAAGGATCTTGGCCAGGAAGGGCAGCCGGGGCCCAAAAGCGGAGACTGATTCCGCGCCCAGGAAATGCTCCGGGTTGGAGGCGATCAGGTCATCGAGCGGGCGTCGGCCGCCGTCCTCCGGAACATGGGCCGTCGACGGCGAATCAGGGTGCGCCCCGATCCACAGTTCAGCCTCGGGGCGCCCCGATTCGGGGCGGCCGAGCAGCGAGGCGATTGCCGTCGTCGAACCCCATGCGTAATCCCGAAGGACGTTCTCGATCTCGTACAAGGATGTTCCGTTTCCCTAGGTGTGATGGGACGGCTACAGTGCGGCGCACTGGCCGTTGGTGGCCACGAGGTTGCGGATGGCCTGCTCGTCGCCCTGACGCTTGAAATCGTCAAGCATCTGCTCCGTGATTGGCTCGCCGTCAGGGGTGGTGGTCACCGGTGTGAAGTCCGACGGCGCCGGGGACTCGTGCGGCCGTGCTCCGGTCATGGCACGGGAAAGCCCGGCCGCTCCGGCGGCTTGGACGTGCCCGGCGCCCGCTTCCGGCGAGGTAATGGCGTCGTCGCCCGCTCCGGTTGCCTGCGGTCCTGACGCGGACGCCAGCAGCTGGTCCACCCTGTCGTGGATCTGGCCGAAATCGGGGTTGGTGGAGAAGGAGGGGTCGAAGTCCGGCGGCCCGATGGTGAGCCGCTTGACCTCCTTGCCCTTGGCTTTGATGGCCAGGTCTACAAAGCTGCCCAGCTGGGTGGAGGAGATATTGGACTCCACCACCTTGGTGCCCGCGTTGGCAATGTCCTCGAACTTGGACAGCAGCGTGGCCGGGTCAAGTTGCTTGAGCATGGCTTGCTGCACGCACTGCTGGCGGGCAATACGCGCATAGTCGTCCACGAACTCGCGTGACCGGCCGTACCAGAGGGCGTGGTAGCCGTCCAGGGTGTTGTCGCCGGCCGGTATCCAGCCCAGGGGCATGCCGTGGATGCCGTTTGCCTCATCGATGGTTTCACCGCTGATGGGCACCCAGCCGCCGGCCTTGATCTTGATGCCGCCCATGGCATCGATCAACTTGGAAAAGCCATCCATGTCCACCAGGACGTAAGCCTGGATATCCATGCCCAGCGTCCCGGAGACGGCCTCCAGGGTGGCCTGGGCGCCGGGGTCCGCCACGCCGGGATAGAGATTGGCGTGTTCGTTGGTGACCTCGGTGTTGATCGCGTTGATCAGGCATTCGTCGCCGCAGTCGTAGCCATTGGGGTAGAGGGCGCGCATGGGGGACTTCGCGCTGAACTGGGCGTTCTGGAAGTTGCGGGGGACGGAAATGATGGCTGTCTGGCCGGTCTTGGCGTCGACACTCAGCACGGAAAGGCTGTCCGGGCGGCGACCGGTGCGGTCGTTGCCGGCATCGCCGCCCATCATCAGGAAGTTGTACCTGCCCTCCACGGGCTCGATGGCAGGTCCCGTCGAAAAGATGCTGCCGATCGCGTTCCGACCCACGTTCAGAAGGTAGGCTGCATAGCCCATGGAGCCGCTGCCCAGGACCAGTGCCAACACCAGGGCGATCCCGACGGCGGGGCGGGCCGGCGGTGCCAGCAGGACCGGGCGGATGATTCGCAACGTGTTGACGAACAGCAGGGCCCAGCCCACAGCCAAAGCCGTCAGCAGGACGACCAGGACCAGTGACGAGACGGGGTTGGTGAAGACGCTGATCACCAGTGTCCGGTCCAGCAGGAGCAGGACCCCGGCGAGGATCAGGACTGCCCAGACGGAGAGCGTGACGCGCAACGCGATCCGGCCCAGCTTCCGGTCACCGGCCACGAGCTGGGCGCTTCCCGGCACCAGCAGCGTCAGCAGGACCAACACAAACGCCCGTTTGGTACGGACTGCAGGGGAGGCTCCGGAAGGGTAGCGGACCGGGTCAGTCAGAATCGCTCCGGTGCCCGGCTGCTGGCTGCTGCTCGCCATGCCCGCCGCCCTAACGGCTGCCCCGAAGGGAGCTGGACACGTCAGGGAAGACTTCGCTGACTTTCTGCCGGAGGTTGGCGCCCTTGCGGGAGGCGACCGCGTTGAGGTCGGCGGCGAAGTCCAGTAGGTCGGCGCGCAGCGACGCGGCGAGTTCGTCCGTGCCGGAGGCAAGCATCCGCACGGCCAGGAGGCCCGCATTGCGTGCACCGCCGATGGAGACTGTCGCCACCGGGACACCCGCAGGCATCTGGACGATGGACAGCAGGGAGTCCATGCCGTCAAGGGTCTTCAACGGGACCGGGACGCCGATCACCGGCAGGGGAGTGACACTGGCCAGCATGCCCGGCAGGTGTGCGGCGCCGCCGGCCCCGGCGATGATGACGCGCAGCCCGCGTTCGTGTGCCGTCTGCCCATAGCGGATCATCTCGGTCGGCATCCGGTGTGCTGAAACCACGTCAGCTTCGAACGGAATGCCGAATTCGGCGAGGGCCTCGGCCGCCGCCTCCATGACAGGCCAGTCCGAGTCGGATCCCATGACCAGGCCCACCAGGGGGCTGGCAGCGGAACCGGCGGCTGGCGTGGCTTCGGCGCTCATGCGTTCTCCTCGAAAATAGGGGAAGGTTCCTCGGCCCCGGCACGTCCATCACGGATGATGGCTGCCACCGCCGTTGCGCGGCGCCTGACCGAGTCAACGTCCGTCGTCGAACTTCCCACCAGGTTGACATGGCCGATCTTACGTCCGGGCCGCACGGATTTGCCGTAGCAGTGGACCTTGGCGGCCGGCTCGCTGGCAAGCGCCATCGGGTAGGCGGAGAAGAGGTCCTGGTTTTCCCCACCCAGGAAGTTCTTCATCACGGTCACGGGGGCCAGCGCGTCGGTGGCACCGAGGGGCAGGTTGAGGACTGCGCGCAGATGCTGTTCGAACTGGCTGGTAATGGAGCCGTCCTGGGTCCAGTGGCCGGTGTTGTGCGGCCTCATGGCCAGTTCGTTGATCAGGAACCCGGCACCCGCGCCCGGCGTCTCGAAAAGTTCAACAGCGAGGACGCCTGTGACGTTGAGTTCCGCCGCGATGCGCAGGGCGGCGTCCTCGGCGGCGGCGGCAACCTCCAGCGGGATGTCCAGTGCAGGCGCGATCACCTCGTCACAGACACCATCCACCTGGATGGTGTGGACCACCGGCCACGCCCGGGCTTCGCCGTCCGGGGTCCGGGCCACCAGGGCAGAGAGCTCTCGAGTAAACTCGACTTTCGCCTCGGCCAGCAGGGGACTCATGGCGGCGAACCATTCTTCGGCGCCGGCGGCCTCTTCGGCCGACGCAACAATCCTGACGCCCTTGCCGTCGTATCCGCCACGCGGCATCTTCAGCACCACCGGCCACCCCGTTTCGTCGCCGAAGCGGACCAGGTCCGCGACATCGGCCACGGATGCCCATGCGGGGTTGGGCAGCTCCAACCGGTCGATGGCGGCGCGCATGACCAGTTTGTCCTGGGCGTGGACCAGGGCGTCAGGCCCGGGCTGGACGTTGACCCCGGCGTCCTGGAGCGCCCTCAGGTGCGCCGTGGGCACGTGCTCGTGGTCAAACGTCATCACGTCAAGGCCTTGGGAAAAGTCCAGGAGGGTCTGCAGGTCCGTGTAATCGCCCACCGGCGTGGCCGGTACGGCAGAGACTGCGGAAACGTCCTCGCCTTCGGCGAGGACACGGAGTTCAAAGCCGAGTGCTGTAGCGGCAGGGGCCATCATTCGTGCAAGCTGGCCGCCGCCAACTACACCTATTACTGGAAAAGTCACGTACGCCAGCCTACCGAAGACGCACCGCATCCCGCTTTTCCGGCCCGGCAGGAGAAGGACATTTTCTGCTGGGAGTGCCGGGAGCGGGGGGCAGTTCGGGGCCAGTCCAAAGCTTAAAGGGCTAAAATAGGTCCTTGGCCGAGTGGCCCACAGTTCTGACGGCCATGGAGGGTCATGTTTAGCGCACTTGCAGATCGTATCCGGGGGCTTGCCTCGCTCTTCTGGCGGGAAGTGGCCAAATTCGGGGCCGTAGGCGGTGTGGCGTTCGTCATCGACAACGGCTTGACGTATTACCTGATGCACGGACCGATGTCGGACAGTGAAGCAAAAGCGCGCTTCGTGGGCGCGACCGTGGCCACTGTCTTCTCGTGGGTCGCCAACCGGTTCTGGACTTTCCGGCACCGGCGCCAGGCCAACGTGCTTCGCGAGTTCGTCATGTTCGTCATCATTAACGGCATCGGGATCGGGATCTCCACCGGTTTGACCGCCTTGGCCAAGTACGGGATGGGCATCGACGACAAGAACCTGCTGTTCCTGGCAGGGGTCGCCGGCATCCTCGTCGCCACCGTGGTCCGCTTCTTTGCGTACCGCTTCCTGGTGTTCAACCAGGAACTGGACCAGGAACCGGAGTTCTCCCACGACCACGAACTCATCGAAGCCCACCCCCACCGGGAGTCCGGTCGCGCGGAACGCCCTGCTTCCACCCCTGTGGACGGTGGCCCGAAGGCCTAGGGCCTTCCGCTCCTAGCTGCCATGGATGCGTTCGTCGGCCAGCAGTTTGTCAGTGAGTTCAACATCCGGGTGGGTCAGGACCACGGAGCCGCCGTGCTGCCAGGCGCCCAGTGCGTTGGAGAGCGCCGACTCCAGCCCGTTTCCCGCTGCAATATGGAGCCGAACGCCGGCTTCGTGGGAGGCAGCAAAATCCGTGATCAGGTCCTTATGCTCAACCGTGCGCCCGTCGCCCGTGAGGAGCGCACGGGCTGACGGATCCGGATCCGCATGCGGCATGAACACATCCCCGTGGGACCGCACCTCAGCCGCGTAGTCGGTGCACCCGCCTGGCAGTTCCCCGCCCCAGCGCATGGCGAGGGCAGGCAGCGCAACTGCGATCACGGCGTCGTGCCCCTTCGATGCGTCCCCGGGGGTGTCTGTCACCAGGAAGTCTGCCGGGCCGCCGTCGAGCACTGCTTCCAGGCCAAGCTGCCAGCCTGCCAGCGCCCAGACCAAGGCTTTCCAGTGAGCTGGAAGTTCAAGCCCGAGCCGCATGCCCGGCTCCGCGTCGAGCTCGTCCTGCAGCAAGTTGCTGGTCTTTGCCACCCAGTTGTCCAGTACCCGCCCCGACAATTCCACCCGTTCCGAATCGGGCCCGTACCAGGTGAGGCGCGGTGCCGTGGAGTTTCCGGAGCGGAGGCTGCCCATCAGGGTGATGGCGGGGATCGATGTCATGGTTTCATCCTGCCATCCTGGAATCCCGGGGTCACCAGCGGCAGGGGCAACGCCTCTTTCAGCCGGGGGAGTGATGTTTATCACTAGCGCTGGTAAGCGTGCTTGCTATTTCGGCCTACAGGGGGTATTTTCCCCGTGGTTGCGCTGTTTTTTCGGCTTCCGCACCTGAAATATGCCGCTTCCGGCCCCCGCCACGCCGAGGCCGCCAAAAAACCCGGGCGTGGCGTACGCAAAATTCTCAGGTTCCACTGTCTATTATCCCGGCTACGGCTTGACGCGCCCTAGTTACACACGTGTAATTAGGTATCTAAAGCAATTGCGCAAATACCGGCACACAACCGAGTGTCCATGTATCAAGGCAGTGGCTGCAACGTCAGGAGGGTCGCCGTGGGGCAAGCAGAGCGTATCCAGGAAGATGCCGTCGTAGCCGGTCAGGCAACGGCAAAGTACCGTGCGCGGGGGGTGCCCAGCGATTGGTATGTCGACCCCGCCGATCCTGATGCTGCGGAGCGGTACCAAAGGAATTCCGGCAGTGTCCTCGAAGATCAGGCCACGGCGTTCCTCGCGGCGCATGAGGCGCTGCTGGACGGAGCGGAGCCGGAGGACGATCTGGATCCGCCCATGGAACTGGCCGCCGCGGGAAGCGCGCAGCCGGTATGGATCGGGCTGCCCCTCCAGCAGGACTTCGACGACGAAGGCGAACTTGGCTGGCAGACTGACGCTTTGTGCGCCCAGACTGACCCGGAGGCCTTCTTCCCGGAGAAGGGCGGTTCCACCCGCGACGCCAAGAAGGTCTGCGGTGCCTGCAACGTACGGTCGCAGTGCCTGGAGTACGCGCTGGCTAATGACGAACGGTTCGGCATCTGGGGAGGCCTTTCCGAGCGCGAGCGCCGGCGGCTTAGGAAGCGAGCGATCTAATTCTTCAGGATGTCCATGTCACTGCCGTTGTGGTTGCCCACAACGGCAGTGCCTATCTGCCCAGAACCCTGTCAGCCCTCGCTGCCCAAACCCGGCCTGTTGACCGTGCCATCGGCGTCGATACCGGTTCCACCGACGACTCCCACAGCCTGCTCCGGGAAACCTTGGGTGACGCCAGTGTCCTGGCCTTCCCCCGGAGCAAGGGCGGTATGGGTGCTGCCATCTCCGCAGGGCTCGGCGGGTTGGTCCCGTCGGCCGGAACGGGCGGCGACACGGCGGAATGGATCTGGCTGCTGCACGACGACGCAGCACCGGCGCCGGATGCACTGGCTGAACTCCTGGGTGCCGTGGAGCGTGCGCCCTCGGTGACGGTGGCCGGCTGTAAACAGCTCGACTGGCACTCGCCCCGGCGGCTCATCGACGTCGGCCTTTCCACCAGCCGGTGGGCCGAGCGACTCACCCTGATAGACGCCGACGAGATGGACCAGGGCCAGTACGACGGCCGCACCGACACGTTCGCCGTCAATTCGGCGGGCATGCTGGTCCGCCGCGACGTCTGGGAACAATTGGGCGGGTTCGACCCCGCCCTGCCCGGCAGCGGGGACGACGTTGATTTCTGCTGGCGGAACCGGCTGGCGGGCCACCGTGTGGTGGTGGTCCCGGCAGCCCGCATGTTCCACGTCGCGCACCGACCCCACGCGATGGGCAACCCGGCAGCAGCCCGGAAGGCGCAGGTCCACCTGCGGCTCAAACACAGCCCTCTCTGGATGGTGCCGGTGCACGGCCTTGGCGCGTTGCTGGGCAGCCTCTTCAAACTCGTCCTGAGCATCGTCGTCAAGGATCCCGGCCACGGCATTTCCCAGCTCGTGGCCACCTGCGCGGCCCTTGGCCGGCCGCGGGCCGTGGCAAAAGCCCGGCGGGCGGCAAAGCGGTCCCGGCGGATCCGACGCTCGGTGATCCGCAAGCTGCAGACCCCACGCCGCGAGGTGTGGAGCCACCGCCGGTCCCTGATGGAGGCGCTGGGATCGGATGGATCCGGCGCTGACCACCTGGTGCAGGATCCGCTCGCGCACCAACCCACAGGCGACGCCGCGGATGACTTCGCCGCCCTCGCCACCGCGAAGAGGGGGTGGGTGGGCAATGGCGCCCTGGCCGCCGTCATCATCGCGTCAATCGCCTCGCTCCTGGCTCTCACCGGCTTGTTCCGGGCCAATGCGGTCACGGGCGGCGGCCTGATTCCGGTTTCAGCCGGCCTCGGTGACATCTGGCGCAACGCCTCCGGCTGGTGGATCAGCCTGGGAGCCGGACTTCCCGGCCACGGCGACCCCTTTGACTATGTGCTGTGGATCATCGGCGTCCTGGGCGGCGGCGACGCCAACCCTGCCATGGCGTGGCTCCTCCTCCTGGGCGCCCCGCTCTCCGGCCTCACCGCCTGGTTTGCCGCTGGCGGCCTGACAACCCGGCGCCGGCTCCGGCTCGCGGCAGCCATCTTCTGGGCGGGCGCCCCGGCCCTGCAGGTTGCCCTCAACCAGGGCCGCGCCGGCGCCCTCATAGCGCACATCATGATTCCGTTGGTGGTCCTGGGCCTGATCCGGGCTACCGGTTCAGCCGTGGGCCACGGCAGCTTCAGCCTGGAGGCCCAGGCCGATGCCCGGCCCGCGGACCAACCGCCCGCCAAACCGGGCGTCAACGGCATGCCGTCCTGGACTGCCTCAGCCGCGGCAGGCCTTGCACTTGCCGTCACCACGGCCTCGGCCCCCTCCCTACTTGTCCCCGCAGTGGTGCTCATCGTCCTTTGCGGTGTCCTGCTGGGCCGGCGCGGGCGGACCCTGTGGTGGGCCCTGCTGCCCAGTGCGGCCCTGTTCATCCCGTTCGCCCTGTCCACCATCGACCGGCCGCGCGCGCTCCTGGCCGACCCCGGACTTCCGCTCGAATTCAATGCCGCGCCGCTGTGGCAGCAAATCATCGGACAACCGCTCGCGTTCGATCCCGCCGGCGGGTTGCAGGGATTGGGGCTGTTCCCGGGCGGCCCGGTGCCGTGGGCCCTGCTGCTGGCACTGCTCATCGCGGTCCCGGTCCTGGTCCTGGCCATCGTTGGCCTCTTCGTCCCGGGCGGCCCGGCGCGTGCAGCGCGTTGGTTCTGGGTTGCGGCATTCGTGGCACTGGCCGGCGGTTGGCTGACCAGCCACGTAGCCACGGGCATCAACGCGGATTCCCTGGTGACGCCCTTCCCGGGACCGGCGGTCTCGGCTGCTTCCTTCGCCCTGCTGTCTGCCGCTGTCCTGGGTGCCGGCCACGCCATGTCCGCCGTTGACCGCAGGTCCGCTGCCGCGCCCAAGGCCCCCACCGCGGCACGGGCCGGGCTGGCAGTGGTCCTTGTTGTCCTCCTGGCCGGACCATTGGCCGGGATGGCTGCGTGGTCCGCACAGAACCTCCTGCGTCCGGCTGCCGCCCCGGCATCCGGACCGGCGGCGCCCGGCGTGGCTCCCGCGCCATCGGGCTCCGTAACCGGCGAAGCGCTGGGAGCACAGCGTTTGGTGGAGGCGGCGGCCGCGCGGTCCCTGCCTGCAACCGCCATCGACCGCGGTACCGGCCCGGAACAGACCCGTACCCTGCTCATAAGCACCAGCGACGACGGCACCTTCAAGGCTTCACTGATGCGGGGGTCCGGCACCACCCTGGACAACCTCTCGGCCATTGCCTCTGCCCGCAACATCATTGGTGCTCCCGGCGCGGAGGAAGTCCGCGACGACGACGACGTAACAGCCGCGGTCCGCCGCGTGGTGGCCACGCTGGTTGCCGGACAGGGAGTGGATCCCCGTACCGACCTCGAACAACTTGGCGTTGGGTTCGTGGTGCTGCGGGCTGCCGACACGGCAGCCCAGCTGACGGCCAGCCGCATGGACGCCGTACCCGGCCTGGTGGCGGTAGGGCAGACCGACGTCGGCTGGCTCTGGCGCATCAGCCCCGCGAACCAGGCGGCAGTGCAGGCTGCAGACGTCGCCCACCGCGTCCGCATCGTCGATCCGCGCGGTGCCACCACAAACTCCATCCCCTCCGGCGCGGACGGTGTTGACGCGGCTGTCCCCTCCGGTCCGGAGGGCCGTCTCGTGGTGCTCGCCGAGCGGGCGGACCCGGGCTGGAGTGCCTGGCTCGACGGCCGCAAGCTGACGTCCACCACGTCCGGCTGGGCCCAGGCCTTCACCCTGCCGGCCTCGGGCGGCCAGCTCACGGTCCGTTACGAAAACCCGTGGGCTTTCTGGGCCGCTGCCGGCCAAATCACAGTGATAGGCCTGACGATCATCCTCGCCATCCCCATGCCGACGCAACGGCCGCGGACCGGCATCTCACGCGACGAGGGCTCCCTGCGTAAGGAACACCAGCATGCATGAGAACACCCCGCCGGCGGCCGCCGAGGCTCCGGCCCCGATCCACGTGCCGGCCCCAGTCAAAGGTGAAACCGGCGGTGACGCCAAACCGTCCGGCCGCGGCTCCACCAGGGTGCCGCGCGGCAAAGGCCGGGCCGCATCGGTCGCCGGAGTGGCCGCAGGGGTCCTCATCCTCGCCGGCGGCGGCGCCGTGGTGGCGGCCGGGTCGCTGGTAGAGGGTCCGGCGTCGAGCCGTGTCCTGCCGGTGGCGCGGGCAGCTGTTCCGGCAGGAGCCAGTGTTGGCGTGTGCCCGGGCCCTGCGAGGCTGCTGGAGGGTACGGGAGCTGGTACTGACGCCCAGTTCCGGCCGGAGTCGGCCACCGCGGCGACCAAGGTCACCGCGGCCGTACTGGGCGCGGGTGGTGTGCTGCCGGCCAGCAGCCTGACCCGCTTGGACGGGACGCCCGTCGTCGAGATCGCCAAGGATGCGGGGAAGGCACCGGCGGCCGGTGCACCACAGGATCTCCTCGCCGGAGTGGTGGCGGACCGGGCGGCGGACCAGGTCAATGTCCTCAGCGCCAATGCCGTGGCCAACCAGAACGCGTCGGCAGCAGGTGCCATGAAATACACCGCCACCGACGGCGACCTGCAGGGGAGTGCGGCAGCCACGTGCACGCAACCTTCGAATGACCAGTGGCTGGCTGGTGCCAGCACCACGGTGGGCCGCACGTCCGTCCTGGCCTTGACCAACGCCTCCAGCACCCCGGCCACAGTAAGCCTTGAGCTGTACGGTGGCGCAGGGCAGATCCAGGCGCCTGGCAGCCGTGGCCTGCTGGTTGCCCCCGGCACCACCCGCAGCGTCGTCCTTGCGGGCCTGGCGCCCAACGTTCCCCAGCTCAGCGTGCGCGTCCGCAGCGCCGGTGGCCCGGTGGCCGCCTCGATCCAGCAGAGCGTCCTGCGCGGCCTGACTCCGGGCGGGGTGGACTTCATCGCTCCGGGGGCGGCTCCGTCTGTCCGGCAGGTAGTAACAGGAGTGGATATCCAGGATCCGGCCGGGCTTGCTGCGCTGACGTCCCGCAGCGGCTACGGGGATGCCGCGCCGGTTCTCCAACTGACGGTTCCGGGCGCTTCCGATGCCGTGGTGGAGATCAAGCTGTACGGACGCGACGGCCAAACCGCGCTTCCCGCGGGCGGCGTGGTCACCGCAAAGGCCGGCTCCGTCACCGAAGTGTCCCTGGCCGGAGTTCCGGCGGGCCAGTACACCATCGCCGCCTCATCGGACGTTTCCTTCGTGGCGGCCGCGCGGATGAGCCGCGGCCTGCAGGCCGGGCAACCCTCGGATGTGGCGTGGGCGGGATCGGCCGTTCGCCTGGGCAGCCAGCATGTTGTTCCCGTTCCCAAGGGTGGCCTGCGCCAGCTGGTGTTCGGGGCACTGGACGCGCGCGCCACCATTACCTACGCGCCCATCACCGCCGACGGCAAGGTGCGGGCCGCCGCCACCGCAGACATTGCCGGCGGAACAACGGCCACCATCACTGTTCCGGACCAGGCCGAGGGCGCCGACGTCGTGGGGTACGTGGTGTCGGCTTCGGGGGATGCCGCCTACGGTGCCGTGCTTTTGGGGCAGGACGGGCGCAACGACGTCTCGAACCTGGCTTTCCTGCCGGCCGCCGCCGGTCAGGAAACCGTGCCGGTCACCCTGGGCTACTAAGGTTCCGGCAGCCGGGGCGGCCCGGTCAGGATCCGGCGCAGGGCGCGTCCTGCGGGAGCGCCGCGCCCGGGTCAGTAGCGACGGCGGTAGACGGGGTCAAGGGTCTCGGGGGCCACACCGAGCATTTCCGCGGTGTGCTCCACCACGACGTCATGGACCAGGTCCTGCAGCTCTTCCACACTGGAGCAGGCGTTCTCAACAACACGGCGGTACACGGTAATCATGGGGCCTTCCCCACCGGAGGCCGGCGTGTAGGCGCCCATGGGCGCCGTGGTGCCGTTGGCAGCCAGCTGTTCGAGGTCCGGGGGGATTTCGTCGACGCCGAACCTGACACCGTCCAGGGTCTTGCCCCAGATGTCGTGGAGCCGCTGCGCGGAGTCGAGCACCAGATCGTCGAAGCGGTCGCCACGGGTCCGGTAACCGGGGTGGGTGGGCAGCATAACTTCGCCGCGCAGGCCACGTCCGTGGCGATTCCGGCGCCGCCGCAGGAAGCTCCGGCCGGTGGCTTCCGCGCTATGCGCATCCGGGTCAGCCAACCGGACCGAAAATCCTGATTCATGGTTCGATGACTGCATATACCGACTCTAGCCCCGGGGGCGGATTTACGCGATATATTCCCCTCGCGGCCCGGGCGCGGCGGGGGCGCCCGCCAATGCGCGGCTTTCGCGGGATATGGGGGTAGTCTGTGATGTCGTGGGAGCTATCCGTCAATGTTCAAGGTCCGCCTGCCGCCAGTCCGCGGTAGCCACCTTGACGTACGTGTATGCGGATTCCACCGCCGTCCTCGGCCCGCTGGCCACCTACGCTGAGCCGCACTGCTACGACCTCTGTGAACAGCACGCCGACTCGTTGACGGTCCCGCGAGGCTGGGAAGTGTTGCGGCTGGCCATGCCTTCCACACCGCAACAGCCCGGGCCGGACGACCTCTTGGCACTCGCGAACGCCGTCCGTGACGCCGCGGCGCGCCCGTCGGAGCCACAGCCGCCCGCCCAGCGCGGCCACCATTCCGCGCTCGAAGCGCCGGCAGGAACCGACGGGACGCGGCGGGGGCACCTGCGCGTCCTGCGGGAACCTTCCTGACCCGCATCTGGCGGTAGGCTGGTTGCTGCACATCTTTTCCGCTACCGGCGCGAGCGCGCCCGCCAGGGAGCAAGAACACATGCCAAAGATCAGTCCCGAGCTGTTGTCCGTCCTGCGCTGCCCCGTGACCGGCTCGCCCCTGGTCCAGGAAGGCGAAGAACTGGTGGCCACCGCCGCAGATGAGGCCGGCGTCAAGAACCGGTATGCCATCGAAGACGGAATTCCGCTGCTTCTTCCGCCGGAACTTTTGGCGGCAGCGGCAACGGCGGCCTCGGACCAGCACGATCCTGCCGCGGCAGGGCAATAGTCCCATCTGCACCAGCCCGCACAGAGAAAAAGCAGCACGGGGACCTGGACCCCGCACCAAGCAAAGGACCATTCATGACTTTTGAGTACAAAGTTGCCGACATTTCCCTGGCGGAAGCCGGCCGGCACCAGATCCGCCTGGCGGAGCACGAAATGCCCGGCCTGATGTCCCTGCGCGAAGAATTCGGACCAACGCAGCCGCTTAAGGGTGCCCGGATCGCAGGCTCCCTGCACATGACGGTACAGACGGCGGTGCTGATCGAGACCCTCACCGCGCTGGGCGCAGAGGTCCGCTGGGCCTCCTGCAACATCTTCTCCACCCAGGACGAGGCCGCAGCGGCCGTTGTCGTGGGCAAGGGCACCGTTGAGGACCCGCAGGGCGTGCCCGTCTTCGCCTGGAAGGGCGAGACCCTCGAAGAATACTGGTGGACGGCCGAACAGATCCTCACCTGGCCCGGTGCGGACAGCAACCCGGACTTGGGCCCGAACATGATCCTCGACGACGGCGGCGACGCCACCATGCTGGTACACAAGGGAGTCGAGTTCGAGGCCGCAGGCAACGTCCCGTCCGCCGACCCTGAGGATTCCGAAGAGTACGGCATCTTCCTCGAGGTGCTCCGGCGCTCCCTCGCCGCAGACCCGCAGAAGTGGACCCGCACGGCGGCCACCATCAAGGGCGTCAGCGAAGAGACCACCACGGGCGTTCACCGCCTGTACCAGCTCGCGGACCAGGGCAAGTTGCTGTTCCCGGCCATCAACGTCAATGACTCTGTCACCAAGAGCAAGTTCGATAACAAGTACGGCATCCGCCACTCCCTCCCCGACGGCATCAACCGTGCCACCGACGTGCTCATGGGTGGCAAGGTCGCCGTCGTCTGCGGGTACGGCGACGTCGGCAAGGGGGCCGCGGAGGCCCTTCGCGGCCAGGGCTCACGGGTGATCGTCACCGAGATCGATCCCATCTGCGCCCTGCAGGCAGCCATGGACGGCTACCAGGTGGCCAAGCTCGAGTCAGTCCTGGCCCAGGGCGACATCTTCATCACCACTACGGGCAACAAGGATGTCATCATGGCCGAGCACATGACGGGCATGAAGAACAAGGCCATCGTGGGCAACATCGGACACTTCGACAACGAAATCGATATTGCCGGGCTGGCCCGCGTTCCCGGTGTGCAGAAGGTCGAAATCAAGCCGCAGGTGCACGAGTGGGTCTTCGACGCCGGCAGCGATGCCGAGCGCTCCATCATCGTGCTGTCCGAGGGCCGGCTCCTCAACCTGGGCAACGCCACGGGCCACCCGTCTTTCGTGATGAGCAACTCGTTCGCCAACCAGACCATCGCGCAGATCGAACTGTGGACCAAGAAGGACCAGGACGAGTACGGGAACAAGGTGTACGTCCTGCCCAAGGTCCTGGATGAAAAGGTAGCCCGCCTGCACCTGGGGGCACTGGGCGTGGAGCTCACCGAGCTGACCAAGGACCAGGCTGAATACCTGGACATTGACGCGGCCGGCCCCTACAAGCCTGAGCACTATCGTTACTGACACGTGAGGGCCCGGGCGCAGCAATGCGCCCGGGCCGTTATTTTCTGCCCGTAGGATCGACACCATGGAGCCTGAGGAAAAGCCCCGCCGCCGGGGGAGCGTACAGAAGATTCTCGCCGTCGCCGCCGTTTGTGTGCTGGCTGCGGTGGGCGGGGTTTTCGCCGCCGTCGCACCGGGCCTTGCAGGCGGTCCGCTTGAATCCGAGGCCGCCTCCGCGCTGCGGACATCGCCCGGGATCGCTTCCCCCGTGGTGGCCCCGGTGACACTGGACGCGTCGCCGGCCAACGGTGCCAAGCAGGTCAACCCCGCAGCCCCGGTTTCCCTGAAAGTGGCCAACGGGACCATCCAGCGCGTCACCCTCACCAGCACCGCCGGGAAGATCGTCGAAGGCAGCATCGACCCCAACGGCACGGCATGGTCCGCCACCGGCCCCCTGGAGTTCAACACCGACTACAGCTACACCTATGTGGTCAAGGACTCGGCCGGACGCGAAACGAGCACCACCCAGGCCTTCAACACAGTCTCCAGTTCACATGAGGCAGACGCCGCCATCTACCCGCTCAACGGCATGAAGGTGGGCGTTGGACAGCCCCTCCAGATCATTTTCAGCGAGCCGGTGGTCAACCGCGACGCCGTGGAAAAAGCCATCAAGATCACCACTACGGCCGGCCAGACCGGTGCTTTCCACTGGTACAGCGACACCATGGTCCGGTACCGGCCTGAAAACTTCTGGGCAGCCAACTCCACCATCACCATGGACATGCAGCTTTTTGGCGTCGACCTGGGCAACGGCCAGATCGCGAACTTCAACAAAAAGGTCAACGTCTCGATCGGTGACAAGAAGGTGGCGGTCGCGGATGCCACCGCACACACATTCACCCTCAGCATTAACGACCAGCCGGTCAAGACCCTGCCGGTCAGCATGGGCGACAAGAGGTTCCCTTCGGCCAAGGGGTACGCGGTGCTGATGGAGAAGAACCGGTTTGACCATTTCCGGGCCTCCACAATCGGCCTGAAACCCGGCGACCCCGCCTACTATGGTGAAGCCGACGTCGAATACACCATCCGCCTCACCTTGAGCGGCGCCTACATCCACCAGGCCCTCGAATCCGCCTACCCGTATATCGGGAACACCAACGTCTCCCACGGTTGCATCGGGTTCCTGCCCGATGGCGCAGCCTGGGTGTTCGACAACATGGGTACCGGAGACGTGGTCCAGATCATCAACACCGAGGGCGACTACGCGGCCAACACCGACGGCTACGGTGACTGGAACATCCCCTGGAATGAGTACGCCAACTGACTCAGCCGCCATACGGCAGCCGCTGCAGCCGTTGACCCACCTCGGCATTCCGGCGGCGCGCGTCTGAAAGCCTGGTGAATTCCCGGTTCCGCCGCTCCGCGACGACGGCGGCGAGGAAGTGGTCGGGGGCCGTCCCCGGCGGCGGGGCGGGAGATACGTGCGCCGACAGCTCAGAGGCGATCACCGCGGCCATCCCTGCCCTGGACTGTGGCGCCATGCGGCCGGCCTGGCGGATGAACTGCGCGGCCCTGCGGGCCGTGGCGTCCGGGATCCTGCCAATGTCCGCGGCCGCTGCCCAGGGTTGCAGGTGCGGCGGCACGAACACGCGGACTGCCTCGTCGGCAGGCACCCGGCTGCGGACCGCGTAGGTGCCGGCCATCATGTCGCCCAGGCGCCGGGATTTGTCATTGAAGAGCGCCACGGCACACGCCAGGCCGCCGAATGTCAGGTAGATCTCGAGGAATCCCGTCAGCCCCCGGATCAGCGCATGCCGGAACCTGATACTCCCGCCGTCCTCGCGGACAACCCTGAGGCCGGTGGCCAGCTTGCCCAAGGACCTGCCCCGGCTGAGGGTCTCGACGCCCACCGGGACGACCACGAGGCAAAACACCGCCGCGGCCAGGCCAAGGGCACGGGCGGCTGCCTCATCCAGGTCCCTCCCGGCGGCGGCCAGGCCAAACATGAAGCCGACCAGCAGGACCACATGGAAAACGACGTCGATGACCAGGCCCAGTGCACGGGCGGCGAAGGTGGCCGGCCGAAGTTCGAGGACGACTGCCTCGCCGGTGATGATCGGACTCACTGCGTCCCTGCCCTTCGCAGCTGGTGATGCTGACGACCGCTTGGTGCGGACGGTCAAAGTCTAATGCCGGGCGCTAGGCTGTAGCCGTGGATATGGACGCCTTCTCCGCTGTCAATGCGGACAAGTGGTCGCGGCTGAAAGAGCTCGCTGCCAAACGCAGGCTCACGGGTGCCGAGGCCGATGAACTGCTGGCCCTCTACCAGTCCGCGTCCGGGCACCTGTCACTGGTCCGTTCCCTTGCTCCCGAGAGCGCATTGTCCGCCTCCCTCTCGGCTGCGCTCGCCCTGGCCAGGACCCGTTTCACCGGTGCACGCTCCAACGCCACGGCAGATCTCGCAAGGTTCTTCGTGGTGGCTTTGCCGGCCGCGCTGTACCGCCTGAGGTGGCTCACTGTGGCCTGCGGGGCGGTGTTCGTCCTGGTCGCCGCCGCCTATGCGGCGTGGATCGGGACGTCCCCGGACGCGCTCCGTGCCGTGGCATCCGAAACCGCCGCTGCGCAATACGTAGACCAGGACTTCATCAACTACTACTCGGAAAATCCGGCAGCATCCTTCGCCGGTGCCGTGTGGACCAACAACGCGTGGATCTGTGCCCAGGCGGTGGCACTGGGAATTACCGGGGCCTGGGTGCCGATGATCCTGTTCAATAACGCCCAGGGCGTGGGCATCGCAGCGGGGATCTTCGCCTCGGCCGGTAAATCAGATGTCTTCTTCAGCTACATCCTGCCGCACGGCCTGATGGAGCTCACCGCCGTCTTCGTGGCTGCTGCCGCAGGCCTGCGGATCTTCTGGGCAATGGTCTCACCGGGCCCCCGGACCAGGAGCCGCGCCGTAGCGGAAGAAGGCAGGTCTCTGGTCACCGTGGCCCTGGGACTGGTCCTGGTGCTGTTCGTCTCGGGCCTCGTGGAGGGTTTCGTGACGCCCAGCCCGCTGCCGGCCTGGGCCAGGATCGGCATCGGCGCGGCGGTTCTTGCGGCGTACTGGAGTTACGTCCTGGTGTGGGGTCGGCGGTCCTTCCTGGCCGGGGAACGCGGGGACCTCCGCAGCGAAGACGCGGGGTACACGGAAATCGCTGCCTGAATCGTTGTAATCCAGGCGGGGTGGTTCCTCGCCCAGCAGAAGTTCCGGACGGTAGGCTCGAGGGCAGAATGAATCGCGCCGGCAGACTTGGGACCGGTGCGGAAACCCGACGGAAGTGACGCTGCTGTGAACGACGAAACACCGGCCCGCGCCAAAAGCGATGCGCCGCAGCCGGAACCACTCCTGGACACCTCCGGGGATTCCGACGAGCCCGCGTTTTCCTGGCTGACACCAGCCGGCAAGACGTCCGGCCGGGAAGAAGCTATGGAGGAAGCCAAAGCACCGCAGCCCGACAGCAGGGCGGGCCGCCGGGCGGCCGAAGCCGCCGTCGGCTCTTCCGGCACGGGGTCTCCGGCCGCAGGATCCACGCCGGCAACTGCCGGAACCTCCGCTGATAAGCCCCGCGACACCGCCGGCCCGCAAGTCTTCAAGGAGCCGTTGCCCACCTCCGCCCTGTCTGTCCGGCCGCCCGAGGAAGAGGTGGAGCGCCGCAACGCCCAGCGCGAAAGCGCCGCCAACGCCAAACCCGTGGCACCGCGCGTCATGCAGGTCGTGCTGGCCATCATCTACCCCTTCATCCTCCTGATCCTGGCCGTCCGCGCCGTGACCAGCCCGCTCTTCCTGTGGGTGGAGTACAACCGTCCCGGCTTCCCCGGCGACGGATACGGCTTCAGCACCGACGACAGGATGTCCTACGGTTCCTACGCCGTGGACTACCTGAGCAACTGGGCCGGACCGCGGTACCTCGGAGACCTTGTGCTGCGCGGCGGCGAAAAGCTCTTCAAAGACGGTGAGGTCAGCCACATGGCTGACGTCAAGGTGGTCATCCTCTCCACCTTCGGCGCCGGCGCCGCGCTGCTCATCCTCGCCCTGATCGCCATCGTGTACCTCCGCAAGCGCAGCACCGGCGGAATCCGGCGTGCCCTCTTCGCCGGTTCGATCATCACCCTGGTGCTGATCCTGAGCCTGGGCACGCTGGCGGCCCTGGGCTGGCAGCAGTTCTTCACGGAATTCCACCGGATCTTCTTTGCCGACGGGTCCTGGACCTTCAGCCTGGACGACACCCTGATC
>Ga0308170_10001568_pt1 | contig 21314 bp, 19 predicted proteins | sample PhyBR2_2_FD_202136 | JGI IMG/M metagenome (GOLD analysis project Ga0308170, IMG submission 202136) | Phyllosphere microbial communities from UC Gill Tract Community Farm, Albany, California, United States - DLSLSB.R2 | ecosystem: Host-associated > Plants > Phyllosphere > Unclassified | place...
AAGGAGACGATCCGGGCCTTCCTCGTCCATTTTGAGAGCGCCGTCCTCAAGAAAGCTCAGCGAGTGCGCTCAAGCCCCCGCTCTTCCCGCTCCGCGCATACCGGCTCACCCAGCTTCCTCGCAGGGCTTCAACTTCAAGAAGGCGTCGATCGGCAACCTCTTCTTGAGCGGCGCCTCGCTCTTCCTCGGCTCGGTGCGTCCCTCGCTCACCGTTCCTCCTCGGCTCGAGCTGACCTTCGACCTCGTCTCACAGGTCCCGTCGGCCATCTTCCTCTTTGCGTCCCTTACCGGCATCGCGCACGACCGCGTGCGCATCGTGCCCGTCATCAACACGTCGTCGACCGTCACGATCGCCGCCGAGCTCGAGGACGGCCAGATCATCGCCGGCCAGAGCGAGATCTCGCACCCGTCGGCGACGACCTCGGCGGCGCTCGAGCATGGCGTCACGACGCCCGCCGTCGGCAGCTACCTCGGCGGCGCCGGCGCAGGACCAGGCGGGCTCAAGCCCGAGAGCTACTTTCCGCTCACGCGCGCGACGACGCCGTCGTTCCCCGAGCCGCCCGTGCTCGGCGCCGAGGAGGACGACTCGCACTCCGAGCTCCCCTTTGCGCCCTCGCCCGACCCAAACAGCCTCTCCGCCTTCACCTCGGCCTCTTCCACGCCCGCACCGACCCTCCTCGCCCCCTCCTCCGCCGCCGCCGCCGCCGCAGCACCGACCTCTCGCAACCTCGAGTTCACCAAGGACTCGCACGCGATCGCGCCGCTCCCCGCGCGCATCAAGCGCATCTTCTACCTCAACGCGTACGGGTCCGAGATCTGGCCGCGGCCCAACACGGTCTTCCTCAACGCCCTGCGCGACGCGACCTGCCTCGTGTACGCCCCGGGCAGCCTCTACACGAGCATCGTGCCGTGCGTCGCGCTCCGCCCCGTCGGCGAGCTCATCGCGCGAGGAGCCGGCGGCGCCCTGCGGTTCAAGGTGCTGCTCCTCAACGCGACCGAGGACCGCGAGACGCCGGCGTACCGGGCGGGCGACTTTGTGCGGGCGCTCACGGACGCGTGCGCGAGGTCGTTCGACGGTGGCGAGGCGCGAGGGGACGGGCAGGGCAGGTGCGAGCCGAGGGACGTCGTGACGCACGTCGTGTGGGTGCGCAACGGCCAGGTTGAGGTGGACGAGCGGGAACTCGTCGTGCGTCTCTCTCTCTCTCTCTACTCTCGCGCGGGCCTCGGCTGCACTCCCCTGACTGACCCAGCCTCGTACGCTGCTCGCAGGCTCTCGGGATCGAGCCCGTTGCGGTCGGGCCGACCGACGACGGCCTGTTCAGCGACGACGTCGTCCGAGAAGCGCTCGGGCGCATCTTCTCGTCCTCTCTCTCCCGCTCGTAGCGAAACAGACACTGTGCAATGCAAAGAGACACTTGTCATGGCCCCGAGGGAGCGACTCGACGAGCTTGCGACGAGCGAGAAGCGGAGGCCGAGCCGTGTGGCCGAGCGACGAGAGCGCGAGAGGAGGAGGAAGGGTCGAGCGGCCACAGCCTTCACTAGAGCAGCTCGACTCTGCCCTACCCGCTGCAGCGACACCTCCGCAGCTACTCAGCAGCCTCAGCAACCCGCACCGACCGGTCCCGCCGCCGTCGCAGCACCAGCACCGCCCCTCATCCTCATCATCTCGGTCAGGACCTTCAACCCATCCTCCTCGACCTCTCGCACCCTAGAGCGCACCCCAGACCTCCCGCAGGTAGCATGACCCGCCTCGCAACCGCCTTCATCCTCCTCGCGAGCGCCCTCGGCGCCTCGGCCCAGTCGTCCACCTCGGTCGGCTCCGCCTCTTCCACACCAAGCACCGGCAGCACCTCGGCCAGCGCGACCTCGAGCGCGAGCGCAGCAGCCAGCACAGCGTCGGGCAACGTGACGACCACGGGCCAGGAGCAGCAGGAGACCGTCACGCTCGTCTCGACCGTCGCCGCCCAGGCCAACAGCTCCGAGGTGCCGACCAACGCGACGCTGCAGGGCGTGTGGAGCGTCGACGAGAGCCGAGGAACTTTGACGTGCGTCCATCTCTCCCTCCCTCCTCGTCCACGAAGAAGCGCAGCTGACGAGCTGTTCCTCTCGCTCGCAGGCAGGGCATGGCGCTCCTCCAGAACTCGACTGCGACGGCGCAGAACCAGTCCGTCCTTGTGCGTCCAATTCTCTCTTACTCTCTCACAGCACGCCGAAGCTGACGACGAGCTGTGCAGGGCGTCTTCCTCCGCTACAACGAGTCAACCGCACTCGCAAACGCCAACTCGAGCACGACGACCTCGCTCCCCTGGATCGCCCTCATCTCGTGCGACTCGCCGACGACCCAGACGGTCGAGCTCCCCGCCGACACGGCAAACTCGACGCTCGCCGTCTTCGGCAACTCGACGACCGCCGTCCCCGTCAACGGCACGACGACGGGCTCGAGCGAGGCGCAGGCCAACTACACGGCGAGCGTCTTCGGTCAAGCACAGGCGCAGGGCGCGCAGGCCATCGTGCTCTACTCGGTGCAGCAGCAGGTGCGCCCGCTCTTTCTCTCCTCGCTCGCCCGAGCAGGATCCAGAGCTGACCCCGCCGCCCTCCTCTCGCAGTCCTGCTCGCTCAACTTCACGGCGCTCAACATGACCAACACGTCGCTCCCGATCTGGACGACGCCGTCGCAGAACGTCGCACAGACCGTCGTCAGCCAGTTCAAGTGCGTCCCCTCGTCCTCCTCTTGGCCCTTCTCAAGGTGCTTGCTCTGACGCCTCGCTCCCCGCAGCAACATCGCCGCCGACCACCGCTACTTCAACGCGTCGCTCCTCAACGCCTCGGCGGGCAACCTCTCGAGCCTGCTCGAGGCCAACCAGAACGCCAACGCGACGACCCTCCGCCTCAGCTCGGCGTCCTACTTTGTCCTCGCGCGCCTCGCTCCTTACTACAACCCGAACGACTCGAACAACGGCGTCGTCGCGACCATCGGCCGCAACCCGACGGCGACCGCGACGCAGACCCAGACGGCGTCGGCGACGGGCTCGGTCGGCCCTGCGCCGACTGCGTCCGACGGCGCAGGGAACGGCGGCGGCGGCAGCAGCGGCGCAGCGCCCGGGGTGCGCAGCACGGCAAGCTTGGCCGTGACGGGCTTTGTCATCGGCGGGCTCGTCGCGGGCGCGGGCCTGCTCCTCTGAGCGACCGAGCTGGATCGGCCCGACGGAGGGAGGGCTCGGACGGCCGCGGCAGGGCGGCGGCGCCCGGGTGCTCGGCGAGGGCGAGCGTCGTCCGTGCCCGGGTGCGAGGGCGGCTGCGCGCGAGGTCGCCGTCGAGGGCGCGTCGACGGAGGCTCTCTTTCTCTCGCGCGCCTCGTGTGCATAGAACTTTAATCAGCGTCGAGAGGGGATCGAGGCGTGCAACGAACAGACACTCATTGGCCTGACGTTGCCTGCGAGATCTCGGCTCTGCGCGAGAGCAAACTCTGCTTCGTCGTCGCCGTCATGTGAGACCGCGGCGGAGGTGCAGCACCGCCCGCAGGCTTCGGAGCTTCCGCCCACGGCGCTACTCTATTGCCGACCTGCTCTAGCGCCGGATTCAGTTGTCTCTCTCATTGACGAAGTCAAGGCCTCGCAGAGGAAAGCGAGAGCCGCGTGCGTCCGATGCGATCAGGGCCGCGCACGAGCCTCGACTCGCAGGTCGGGGTCTCCGCGCGCGACCAGGGCTCGTCGAGAGCTCTCTCGTCAGTGCCGATGGGCGAGAGCGGAGAGCGTTCATAGCCCACGCGAGCCCTTGCGCAGCGCGCAGCCGGCGCAGGCGGTTCAGAGCTCGCCGCAGCGCCAGTTGAGAAGGTCCGCCTCGCCGAACCTGGCAGGCGTCCGCCGTCCGTCCCCGGCGCGCTCCCTGTCTTGGACCTAAAGGTGCCCACTGCCGTGGGACGATCGCGGAAACCTCGGACCCGCGCTTCGAGCTTCGAGAGAGGTTGACGAGGCGGAGGACGACGTGGGCCCGTGCCTTGGCCAGCTGCGCCCGCTCGCCCGACCTTCTGTCTGCGCGCACCCGCAACAAACTCGTCGCTTGCCCGAGACCCAGTCTCGTCCTGAGCCTGTACCCGTGCCTCCCTCTCCCTCTCTTCCTCTCCCTCGACCAGCTCTCTTCCTCAACTCGACCTCCCCCTCCCGCCTCGCCCTCCGTCCGTTCATCCGCGCACACACCCCTCCGCTCGCTCAGCCCTCGACTTGCACACCGAGGACACGCACCCGCGCCAACTCTCGTCCGTTCCCGAGGCCCCTTCCGCCGTCGCCGTTCTTCGAGCTCCCCGCCGCCCCCCCTCCGCACCTTCCTCCGTCCTCCCTCGCAAGCCTCGGCCGCAGCCGCTCGACCTGCGAGGCACCTGCACGCACGCACGCACAGCGCACAGCTCGCACAGCCAGTACCACCACCACCTCGAGCAGCGAGCCCAACTCGCCCCTTCCTCCACTTCGTCCTCGTCGCGCGACCCCTTCCACTCGCCCTTCTGCTCCGACCTCCGACGATCGACATGCGCGACCCTCGCCTCTCCAGCCCTCACGACCACCCGGTCGCCTCGTCGTCGCGCCGGCCCGTCCACCGTGACGTCCTCGAGCCGGAGGAGGCGGTGCCGCGAGGCGCCGGCTCCGACTCGCGCATGCTCTCGGCACCCGGCGCACCTCTCGACGCGCCTCGACAGCAGCAGCAGTCGTCGCTCCAGTGGGCGCAGCGCCAGCACGAGTACTTCCACCGCCGCCAGGTCCAGCAGTCGTACCTCGCGCCGCCGGCGGCCTCGTTCGCCCCGCCGCAGCGCCACGCCCAGCCTCCGCAGCAGCACCAGGCCCCTCCGCCCTCGATCCACCGCGTGTACAACGTGCGGTGCGCGACCTGCGACACGTTCCTCTCGGACCGCGGCATGAGGGTGCGTCCTCCTCCTCCTCCTCCCTCTCCTCCTCGAGCCCGCGCCGAGAAACTCTCAGCTGACGTCCTTTCCTCTTCCCCCACGCAGGCCGTCCTCCTCCTCAAGCCGCACATCGTCCTCTTCTCGACCGACGCCGCGCCGAGCAACTCGGAGACGTTCTACCCGCGCGACAACGGCGGCGCCGAGGAGGAGCACGTCGAGCGGACGTGCGAGTGCCTCACGAGCTCGATCAACTGCCACGGCTGCGGCAGGACCGTCGGCTGTGCGTCCCTTTTCCCTACTCAGCAGACGGCAGCTCGAAGGCTGACCTCCCCCCTCGCTCGGACCCCCGCAGACCATATCGTCGCTCCCTGCGCAAAGTGCAACGTGCGTCCTCTTCTCGCTTGCCCTGCTCGCTCGACGAGCTCATGCTGACTCTCTCTCCCTGTCCAGGCGTCCGTACAGAGCCACCAGCGTTCGGCCAACCACCACCGCTTCGTCTTCCACGCCGGCGAGGTGACGGCGCGCGAGCGCAGCTACTACCCGGGCGAGCGCGGCGTCCTCAACCCGATCGTCGCCCGCTCGACGTCGCCCTCGTCGACCCTGCGAGGCGTGTCGCCCGCCGCGCGACCGACCGACAAGGAGCCGCGCACGGCGCGCGCGCCGACCCCGCCGAGGAGCGCGTGCGAGCCGCCGCGGCTGCTCCAGCGCGGCGACACGCTGTACTGGCACCACCTGCAGCCAGGCGGCGAGCGCAGCAAGAGCGTCGACCCGCGCACGAGGGCGCCGTTCTACGTCGAGCGCGACGGCCGCTGAGCGTGCTCGCGCCGCCGACATCCCCTCCGGCTCTCCTTCTCTCTCTCCTAGTCTCGCCCCTCATGCCCTATACCTCTTGCCCTCGCCTCGCTCTAATCACGTCATCATACCCGTCGCGCCGAGACCATCCTCGACGCACTGTACCGTCCGCACCCTTACCCTCGGACTCCTAGCTGCCGCACTGCCCTTCTCGTCGCCCTTCTCATCCTCATCCCCCTCGTTCTCTTTGTCTTCACTCGCCCCATCTTATCGTTTGTAGAACTCGCCATCTTGTCGTTGCCCCTCGTCCTCCATCTCGTTTAGCAATGCCGTTCCTCGTACTCGAGCAGTCGCGGCGAGGAGGCGAAGAGAGCGCAGCCGTGCGAAGCCGAGCTGTCTTCGTGTAACAGGCTTGCCCGAGTTCTAGAGACGCTCTCGTAGACTGGCCTCGGAGCGCTTCCTAGCGAAAAGAGGGCGAGGAAGTGCGGTGGCTTGCTTCGTCGTCGCCGCTGCGAGGTCCGTTCCCTCTCGCTCTCGCTCAACCTCGACACTCCTGCTCGCGCTCCCGACTGCGCTCTCCGAGCTCACTACCACCGTCCATGGACGTCCCACAACCGCCCGCCTCGTCCACCGGGGCACAACAGCCCCTCATCGCCCTCGTCGAAGGCACTTGGAGTCCGGCGGCTCAGATCGCCTACGGCCTCGCGTGCGCACCGTTCGAGCCCACCACGAGTACCCACGACCCCGACAGCAGCACCCGCACAGAGCTCAACCCGCACCAGGTGCGTCTTCCTCTCGTGACGAGGCGAGGGGACGAGGGGCCGGCTCAGGTGTGGGGAAGAGCGAGCACGGCGCGGCGAGGGCACAGCTGGGGCTGCAGAGGGGTACTACAGAGGACCCCGAGCAGTGGACTTTGGTGCGGGCGGGCTTCTTAGCGCGTTCGACCGGCCGAGGGGAGCGTGTGCTCGAGGGGGCGGTGCTCGTCACACAAGGCGGACGCCTCGCTCAGCAGCCTGGACCGAGCCACCTAGACCGGTACTGACACACCAATACACTCTGCAGGTCCCGCTCGAGGTCGGCGACGAGGTCTACGTCGTCGAGGTCTTCCGTCCCTCTCGTTCCGTCGCCAGCTCGTCCGCTTCGACCACCGAGGACGGCGTCTGGTACCGCGGCTACGTCGTCTCGACGGCACCACACCCACGCCTACCCTCAGCGACCGACGCCGGCGCCTCCCCCTCGTCCACCTCCCCCGCCCTCACGCCCGCCCTCGCCCAGGAGCCGCAGGTCGCGCTCGGCATCTTCCCCGCCTCGCACGTCCAGATCCGCGAGCACCTCGCCGGCGACGCCGAGCGCACCCTCTCGCACCTCGCCGACCTCGAGGAGCGAAGCTCGCCGGCGGCCGGCGGCAGCGCCGGCGTGTTCCGCAGCGCGTCGCGCGCGGGAGGGTCGGGGCGGGCAGCGAGGATGGAGATCCTGCAGGAGGAGGACGAGCCGGACGAGGACGGCGCGACGAACGGCGACCGGCGGTCGCGGCGGCAGAGCCGGCTGGTCCAGCTCGCGCCGACGTGCTCGTCGACCAAGGCGAGGAACCGCTCGTCGGTCGGGTCGGCGGCGACGTTCGGGCAGCAGTTCTCGTCTGAGCAGCGCGCCGCCTTTCGGTCGTCGAGGTCGTCGTTCACGGGCGACTGGGACGCCGCTCGACCGCCGCCGCCGCTGCCCAACCTCAAGTGCGGCGACGAGACGGCGAGCGGCACCGACGAGCCGCTCGTCGACGAGATCGCCTGCGCCCTGCGCGAGTGGGCGTCGGCCCTGTACACGCACCTGTACCGGCGCGATTACGCCCTGTTCGACGCCGTGCGCGAGCACATCACGGTGCTGCACGCCGCGCGCAAGCAGCTCCTGTCCGGCACGCTCAGTGCCGACGAGCGCCGCACCCTGCGGCGGGACGCGGTCGCGCGCCTCGTGCAGGGCAACGTCGAGCAAGGGCTCGACGTCATTGTGCGGGACCCGAGGTCGGGCGGGCTCGTCGACGTGAGCGCCGAGGGCGAGGTCGAGCGCGAGTCGTCCATGTCGGTCGTCAGCATGTGTGCGTCTTCGTCCCTCCTGCCTCTCGAGCATCTCCTTCCTCAAGTAGCTTTGGTTGACGATGAGCTACCTGCCTGCAGATGCCGCGCAGGTCGCGCTTGCACACGGCGCGCCGATGCCGCTAAACGGGCTCGCCCGAGATTCCTCCCCTACGTCGCCCTCGTCCTCGCTCTACCACATCGTCCTCGACGTACGCCATCTCGCCGCGCAGATCGCCGCACCCGGCGAGCACGTCGAGCTCGTCTTCTCGCTCTTTGCGAAAGGCGACGCTCGGTTCGTCACCGAGGAGTACTGCATCGTCCTCAACTCGGCGGGCGCACCGAGTCGCGACGTCCCCATGCGCACGATCTTCCGCGACCTCGGTCAGCACGATATCTCGGACCAGCTCTACCTCGTGTGCCGCATCGTCAAGAACGGCGCGCTCAAGAGCAGCAGCAGCGGCGGCGGCGGCGGTCCCTCCCCGGCTTCACCCTCGCCGCAGGCCGACTCGTCGAGTAGCTTCTTCCATCCCTCCGCCTCGAGGTCCGACGCCGCCTCGATCGACACGTCGAGCTCGCGCCGAGCACTCGGCGGCCCGACGCCGAGGTCGATGCTCGTCACGGACGCGAGCGGGCGTCAGAGCTGTCGGCGCCCGTTCGGCTGCGCCGTCCTCGAGCTCAGCCACCTCAAGGCGCGCTCGGTCGACGAGCTGTCGAGCGAGTCGACGGCCGTCCTCGACGACAAGCAGATGCCGATCTTCGTCCCGACGGCCGAGTCGTCCTTCTCGACCCTGCACGAGGACATCATCGCGAGCAGGGTCAAGGAGCTCGAGAAGCACGCTCGCGCAGACCACCTTTCGGTCGGCGTCCGGGTCCTGCACGGCGACGCCGCCGTCCTCGTTCGCCAACTCCCCTCCCTCCTCGCCGCAGCGCCGCCGACCGGCCGGCTCGGCTTCTCCGACATCGCGCTCCCCGGCGAGGCGCGCAACGACGTCTACGTCACGCTCTCGAGCGGTGACTTGCGCCAGAGCGCGGCATCGAGCGGCGCGGGCGTCAACGGCGGCGGGACGAGCACGGTCAGAAGCCTCGCCCAGCTCGCCGCAGGCAGCGCGGCGGGCACGTTCGAGGTCGCCGTCGAGGTGCGCACCAAGGACGGCGTCATCGTCGAGCGCGCCCTGTCGAGGGGCTCGGGCGAGCCGCTCGTCTCGCAGTACACGTCGACCGTCCTGCGCGCCAACAACTGCCCCGGTGCGTCCACTTTTCCCTCCTCCTGGTGCACTGCCCTTCGCTGACTCGGACCTTGCCTACAGCATGGGCCGAGCATGTCAAGCTCTCGATCCCGCCCGAGCGCATGGTCGACTGCCACCTCTTCCTCACGGTCCGCAACCGGGCTCGCCCCGCGCCCGAGCCGCCCGTCGCCTTCGCCTTCCTCCCCCTCTTCCCGAGCTCCTCGACCGCCTTCCTCCCCGACGCCGCCCACACCCTCGTCCTGTACCGGTACGACCCGCAGGTCGCCTCGCCGTCGTTCTACCTCCAGGTCCCGCCGATCCACGACAGCTCCCGGCAAGGCCCGAGCGTCCCGCCCGCCGTCGCCAAGACGCTCGTCCCTCTTCGCGACACGGTCACCTTGCGCACGCACCTCGTCTCGACGACGCACACGCAGAACGAGACGGTCCTGCGGCTCCTGCGGTGGCAGCAAGACCTCGTGCGCGACCCGGACCTCATGCGCGACACGCTCGTCAAGTTGACGTTCTGCGCCGAGGTCGAGGTCTGCAAGTTCCTGCGGTGCGTCGTAGCTCGCTCTTCGCAGACTTTGTCGAGCCCGTCAGCTGACGCCGCGCGAGCCCCTCGCAGGGACATCCTCGACGCCTTGTTCGGCATCCTCACCTCGACGGCCAACTCGAAGGGCGAGCTCGACGGCCTCGTCTTCCAGGCCCTCGTCGTCATCTTCGGCTTCGTCTCGGACAAGCGCCTCACCAACTTCCGCCCCGTCCTCGACCTCTACATGTCGCGGTCCTTCTCGAGCTCGGCGGCGGCGGCGCACATCATCGGCCAGCTGCAGCGTCTCCTGCGCTCGCCGACCTCGCCCGAGACGGCGACGACCCTGCGCTCGAGCATCAAGGTGCTCAAGTGGCTCCTGCGGCTCGTCGTCCGATCGCGCGAGATCCAGCGCGCCAAGGAGCCCGGCTTCGGCACGACGGCGTCGACCCTCGAGGCGGGCTTTAAGGGCGACATCTCGGCGCTCCTCAAGCAGGTCAATACGCTCATGCGCACGGCGTCGCCGCCGTCCATCATCGGCACCCAGACCCTCGTCCTCCAGCACTTCCCCACCATCCTCCCTCAGCTCGCCGCCATCTTCGCCGACGACGAGCTCCTCGAGGTCGTCATCGCCTTCGTCGACTCGGTCGGCGCCGTCAAGGGCAAGATGGCCGTCTGGAAGATCCTGTGCCTGCGCGAGGTCGCCCACTCGACCCTGTTCGCCTCGCCGGCGGGACGCGCCGCCCTCGTCCCGAGCATGATCCGGTGGCTCAAGCCCTTCCTCGCCAAGTTCGACGCCATCGCGGCGTGCTCGCCCAAGGACCCGCAGGCGGTGCGCGACGCCGCCCGGGTCGGCGCGGTCGAGTGCATCCGCCTCGCAACGGGCGTCGTCGCCGCCATGCTCGACGTCGTCCACGAGGCGCTCGTCAAGCCCGACCTCGAGCGCGACGTCCTCGCGCAGGAGCACGACAACGTTGAGTACCTCCTCGCGCTCGTCCCACGCCTGCTCGAGGCGTACCGCGAGCTCGAGAACCTCGCCAGCCTCGACGCGATCGAGCGGCAGCGGTCGCAGGCCTCGGTCCCCGCCGTCGTCCCCGGCGCCTTTCCCTCGTCCTACCCGGTCGCCCTCCTGTCGTATCCGCCCGATCGTGCGCGCAAGCTCGCAGCAGGCCGGCAAGAGCCGTCGCAGAAGGGCGGCGACGAGCAGCCGGCGTGGCCGACCCTGCGCTCAGGCCTCGGCGACATCGCCTGCGTCTTCCTCGCGCTCGTGCACCTCGCGCCGCGCACCATCGTCGTCAACTGGCTCGAGGCGACGGTCGAGGTTGAGGGGCGCGACACGTTCGCGCGGCAGCTCGGGTCCGTCTTCCGGGTCGCGCGCGGCATCCTCGAGAACGACGCGTTTCCGCACGACTGGCTCAGCATGACGGCCCTCGCGCACCGTGTCGTCCTCAAGCTCGTCGAGCCCGCCGCCGAGGTCCTCGCGCGCGAGTTCATCCCGCCGCCGACGGCGTCGTTCCAGTTCAGCACGGCGCTCTGGCGCGATTTCTTCGGCCTAATCCTCGAGCTCCTCGCCAGCCCTCAGCTCCTCATCGAGGACTTCTCGCCGCAGAAGAGGTGCGTCCGGTCCCCTGGTCCAAGTGTCACCTCTCGCTCGTTCACTGACCCCTCTTCGTTGCGCGCAGACGAGCCGTGTGGCGACTCGCGGGCGACGTCCGAGGAGAAGGCGCCCTCGTCCTCTCTCGAGCCTGGAACGCCATCTCGCGCTCGAACGAGCGACAGCAGCAGCAGCACGGCGCAGGCTTCGAGGTCCAGTTCGTGCCGGCCCTCGTCGAAAAGGTCCTCGCGCTCTGCCTGTCTCACCACGACGAGCTGCGGCGAGGTGCGTCCTCTCCTCACACTCTAGCGCACCTTCTTCTACAGTCACTGATGATGCTTCTCGTCCCTGCAGTCGCCGTCAGCATCCTGCACTCGATGATCGTCGCCGAGGTGAGCCGCCCCGACCCGGGTCGCAAAGTTGACGAGCGGCCGGCTGACGCTTTCTCGACCTCGCCCGCAGTACAACCTCAACAAGCATTTCTCCCTCATCGAGGCCGAGTGCATCGACAAGCTCGACAAGCTCTTCGGCCAGCAAACCAAGGGCGACGAGGTGTCGCGCTCGTTCTTCGTCACCCAGCTCCGGCAGCTCTTCGACGAGGCCGACCTCGACGACGAGCTGCGCGCTCAGGCCACCTCGTTCCTCGACTCGATCGACTCGTTCCTCGAGCTCCTCCTCGCCGTGCGCAACTTGCCCGAGGGCGACGAGTACCAGGACGACCGCATCATCTCGACCCTCAAGCTCATGAGCTTCATCCGCACGATCGGGCGCAGCGAGATCTTCGTCCGCTACGTTCAGCGCCTCGTCGGGTACCACGTCGTGCGCAGCAACCACGTCGAGGCCGCCTTAACGCTCAAGCTCCACGCCGACCTGCACGAGTGGGACCTGTCGACCTTCGTCGAGCCGCTCCCGGACCTCGAGCTGCCCCACCAGACCGAGTTTGCCCGCAAGGAGTACGTCCTGCTCTCTCTCAAGCCCGGCTCGCTTTTGAGCTCGAGCTCAGCTGACGGTCGCGTTGTGCAGGACGCTGTACCTTCGGATCCTCGAGCACCTCGGCAAGGGCCAGGCGTACGAGACCGCCATCGAGCTCGTTCGTGAGCTCGAACTCGAGTACGAGCGCACGTTCAACTACCCTCGACTCGCCGAGCTCCTCAACCTCAAGGCCGAGCTGTACGCCCACATCGCCCGCTCGGACCGCCAGTTCGGGTGCGTCTCGTCCTTCTCGCTCGCTCTCGGCTCCTCTTCGAGCACAAGCTGACTCCTGAGCCTCTGCAGAGCCTTCTTCCGCGTCGCCTTCTTCGGCACTCGTTGGCCGTCGTCCATCTCGGGCAAACAGTTCATCTATCGCGGCGAGCCGGTCGAGACCCTCGGCTCTTTCGTCGAGCGCATGTTGAACAAGCACCCGACGTACGTCCCTCCCTCTCTCTCCTTACCTCATCTCGGTGCGCTCTCGCTGACGATGACCGTCTCGTCGAACAGCGCGACCCTACTTCGGACGAGCGAGATCCCGCCCGACGACATCCAGCTCGGCGAGAGCCAGTTCCTCCAGATTACCGCCGTCGCAGCCGAGGTCGACCAGTCGGCTCACGTCTTCACTCGACCCGACGTTCCTGCTTACGTGCGAGCCTACTACCTCGTGCGTCCACTCTCTCTACGCTCGAGCTCGCGCACGCTCGCTCTCCGGCTGACCCCGAGACACCCCTCCTGCTCGCAGCACAACGAGACCAACACCTTCAGCTTCGCTCGCCCGCTCAGCAAAGATGCCGTCGCGCGCAGGGCCGGCTCGACCGACGATCCTGCCGTGCGGTGGACCGAGAAGACCGTCTTCATCAGCGAGGACTCCTTCCCGACCGTCCTGCGCCGGTCCGAGGTCGTCGAGATCCGCCTCATCGAGATCTCGCCGGTCGAGAACGCCGTGCACGACGTGTACTCGCAGGAGAAGGAGCTCGCGAGGCTCGAGCGGCGGTTCAGGGCGCTCGTCCAGTCGGAGCAGGAGGGAGGGATCGACAGGTGCGTCTCTCCTCCTCGGCGCCCTCACTCTCGACCCAGCTGACGCCGCAACATGCATGCCCGCAGCAACCTGCTCTCGATGGCCCTGAACAAGGTCTGCGACGCGCCCGCCCATGAGGGCGTCGCGATGTACCGGCGCGTCTTCCTCGAGCCCGGCTACGTCGCGACTTTGCCGCCTTCGCAGGTCGCCATCGTGCGCCAGCTCGAGACGGCCATCGACGAGCTTGTGCGTCCAGTCCATCGATTCTTCTCATGCGCTCGTGAGCTGACGCTAGCGCTGCCCTGCAGGTCGTCACCCTCGTTCGCTGCCTCAAGCTTCACGCCCTTGTCGTCCCGCCCGACATGAGGTCCTTCCACGACACGCTCGAGCGCTGTACGTCCCCTCTCGCTGCCGCCGCGTGTGCTCACTTTCTGACGCTCAGGCCGCGCCCGCAGTCTTCGAGACCAACTTCGCCGCCGAGCTCGCTCGCCTGCCCGACCATGGCTTCTACGAGCCCTCCTCCGCCCTCCGCCTGCACGCCTCGTCTACTGGGTCGCTCTCAAGGCACTCGACGACTCGTTCGCAGGCGAGTGTCCACGCCGCCTCGCCGCCGCCCGCCACGCCTCTCGGGTCAGCCTCGGCCGCCAAGCGCGAGTCGGTCTCGGCGCAGGCCGCCAACGACGAGTCGCTCGGCGCACGCAGGACATCTTCGGCGTCGCACCCGAGGACGGCGAGCGTCAGCAGCTCGACGGCGGGCGACGGACGAGCCTCGCCGACTCGGTCCCTCGCCTCGGTCCGGTCGAGCAGCTTCAACGGCGACGGCACGACGCCCGTCAGGCGCTCGAGCTTGTTGCAGTCGGCAGTCAGGAAGCTCGGCGGGCGCAGGAAGGGCAGCGAGGTGACGGCGGTCGAGGAGGAGTAAAGCGCCGACGGCGCGCTCGAGATATACCCCAGCTGTGCCATTCCCCTCTCTCTCTCCCCTCGCAACCCTCGCCGCAGCATGCACAATGATCTGCTCGATGAGCGAGAGCTTGAGAGACGGCACGAGGTAGAAATGCAACGACAGCCAGCACTCGACGAAAGAGCGCGCACGACCCTCCCGCTCCCGCTCGGACTCACTGAATCCCTCGCTGCTCCTCCTCGACGTCAGCCGCCTCGTCCTCCTCCTCGTCGAAGCTCTCGAACTCGTCGAGGTCCTCGGCGTCCTCGGTGAGCTGCTCGAGCTGCTTTTTTGTGAGCAGCAGCTGCAGGCGGAGCAGCTTGACCTCGAGACGCCGCACTTTGAGCGCTGCGGCGGCTGCGACGGCGTCGTCACTGGACGTCGTCGCCACTCGAAGAAGGTCGGCCGCACGAGCCCTGCCGAAGAGAGCTCGCCGACCGACGGCGGACGGTGCCATGGCGAGAGGAGGTCCGTGCGGCGGCTCGTCCGCCGCCAGGTCCGGCTTGCTCTGCGTCGGCCGCCCGAACGAGTTGGCGGCAGAGAACCGCATCGGGTCCATCGGCGCTGCGACGGCGATGTCGTCGTTGGGGAGCGCGCACGAGCCGAGCCATGCCGTCAGGCTGGGTTCGTGCTCGACGGTGCCGCTCGTCGGCGCCCCTGCTCCGTCGACGAGCGCCGGCATGCTTGCATACTCGGCGTCGTCGTCGACATCGACGCGCTCGACAGCGCTCGTGGGCGAGCCGCTCGCCGGCGTCGCGCGAACGACGACGCCGTCGGCGAAGTAAAGCGTGCCGAGGTCGTCAACGAGCGGCGGCATCGTCGCGGCCCCTCGGTCGAGTGCTTGACGCCTCGGGGCGTACTACTGCATGGAAGCGGCGGCATGGCTGCGCTCGACGCCGGTCCTAGCGCGGCTGAAGGCGGCGAGGGATTGCTCGTGCGAGCGCACGGTCGTCTCGAGTCGGCGAAGGTCGTTCTGCAGCTGCTCGAAGGCCTGCACGAGGGCATGAGAGCATCAGGAACATGCCCGGCGAAGCAGAAAGCGCGCTCCTGGACGCACCTGACGCACAGGCTCGCACGCCTCTTGGACAAGGTCGGCGATCCGAACGTCGAGCGACGGATCGGGGAGGCGTTGAGCCTGCTGAAAGGTCGAGTAGCATCCGTAGCACTTCGTCAGCTCGCCCCCTTGTTGAAATCCAGCGGTTCAGAGGAGTGCGACGTACCGAGGTCCGAGCGGGCGACGAGACGGTCGATTGGGTCGTCGTGGGACGCGCGACCGGCGCCGTGGTGGGTGTCGGCTCGGGATGCAGCGTAGCGTAAGATGCAGGGTAGAAAGTCATGACCGAAGCCGAAGTCGGGCGAGGCTGCAGGGCCGGTGACGAAGCAAGGAGAGGGAGGAGAGCGAGGGAGAGAGAGCCAGCAGCGAGCCAGATACTGGGCATCCAGCACAGCGGGAGCGGCGCGTAGCTAGAGCCCTGCGAGGAACGACGACAGGGCGCATACACCATCGACGAGAGCACCTCCCGAGCGGAGGTGGCGGGCTTTTCCGGGAGCGCACCTCGCCGCAGCAAGCAGAGTCTCGTTCTGCGCGCTCCTTTTGCGTGCGAAGACGCTCTCATCTCTGCGAATGAATGCTAGATATACTCTCGAAGGCTGCCGATGGACGAGCTATGTACTGAATTGCGAAGGCGCGCGGCGCTGCTCGTACGCTCCTCTCCTGAGCTTCGTCCCGATCGGCGCGCTCCAGTCGCACCTCAACCGGACGCACTCTCCCCCTGCGAGCCACTCCACATTCCCCACGGCCGCAGGTGCGCCGGGTCCGTCACGCCGACCTGGAACGGCATGCCCGCTCCCTCGCCGATCGACTCGTCGCCGGCGAGGTAGGTCGTCGTCGCCGGAAAGTAGACCTCCGAGTGGACGTGTGCGTCGGTCGTCGGGACGGGGAGGACGATGGAGGCCGACGCCTCGTCGTGTGCGTTCGTCGGCATCGGAGCGGCGCGCGGGGGAGGGTAGTTGCTCGGCGGCCCGCCCGCCGCAGGACGGCGCACAGCGCGAAGCTCGTGCAGGCGAGAGCTTGCGATCGGGTGGTAGTACGAGGCGCAGACGAGGCCTTTGTCGAGCCAGTCAAGCTCGGTATCGGACACCTCGAGGTCGGGCGAGGACGGGCCCTCCTGCTCGCCGTACCGCTGGACGACGACGCTCGGCCAGTTCGGGATGACCTCGAGCTGCCATACGACGTGGTACGTCAAGTGCGGATCCCTGCGAAGCGAGGAAGGAGACGAAGGAAAGAGCGGCGGGAGGGAAGGGAGGGAGAGCAGGATGGTCAGCTCACGCCCTGCCAAGGCAGCAGCCACAACGACAGCTCTTTGACGAGGAGGAGGAAAGGACGTACCGACTCATGATGTAGAGCTGCAGAAGGAAGACGAGGAAGGAGCGAGGCGGGCGAGGGCGAGGGGGAGGGAGGAGGCGAGTCAACTTGAGAAGGTCAAGCTGGGTCGAAGAAGAGGACCGTGCGCGCACCTCGAGGTAGAACGCAATGAGCTTGAGCGCCTTGCGAATGCGCTTGTCGCTCTCGGCGTAGACGATGACGGCGTTGTCGCCCGTCAGGTGGTCGAGGCCGAGGTTCTCGGTGACGAGCGAGTGCAGGAGGAAGAAGCAGTTCTGCGGGCAGGGGCGAGCGTCAGCTGCGTCGGCCGAAGTCGACGGCGGCAAGAAAGGAGAGAGAGAGAGAGAACGCACGAGGAGGTCGAGGTCGAGGCGCGTGATGAAGCGCAGGTGCTGGTCGGCGCACTTGTCCCGGCTGCAGCCGCTCGGCATGTACTCGAGGTGGACGAGGAGCTCCTGCATCCTGCGGATCCCTGCGAGAGCGAGCATGTATGTCAGAGACGGCACGAAGCTGGCGTCGAGAAAAGGAGAGAGAGAGAGGGACGCACCCTCGTGGATCTGGTCGAGGAGGCGCCACTGGGTGCGGACGTCGTTGATGAGCGACATCGGCGGTCCGCCGAGTACGGCTGCGTGCGCGCCCAAGACTGGGTCAGCGCCCTCCTGAAGAGGCGCCTCGGCCTCGCGATGCCAAGGATTGGAAGCACGGGCCGCAGCTTGAGCAAACAGCCGCAGGGTCTGGACGAGCCACGAGTTGATGACGTGCGTGCACTCGACGATGCCCTCGTGCGAGAGCTGGCCGTCGAGCGTCAACGTGTCGTTGAGGACCTGCTGAAGGCGGCGCTGGATGTCGTCGTGAAGCGGGTCGGCGGGAAGGAGGTTGGGGAAGTAGTGCGCGAGCTCGCTCGGCGAGACGAGCGGTCTCTTGCGGGCCGAGGCGGATGTCTGAGCGTCGCAGGCCTGCGAACGAGTACAGTGGTGCGTCAGTGAGGAAGTTCGTCAAGGTAGGGCTGAGCGCGTCGAGGTTTGTGGACGAGCGGCGACGTCGAAGAGGAGGAAGAGGAGGCACGAGGAGCGGCAGGCCGACGTGCTTGAGCGTGTGCTGCTTCTGGTCGGCCGATGCTGGGCCTTCTTGTAGCTCCTTGTACTGGCCGAGTGCGGTATGGACGATGGCCCTCGACCGGCGCGGGATGAGCTCGTTGACTGCGCGCGACGACGGTCTAGAGGTCAGCTGAGTGCGTCTCGGCGCTCGCCGGGAGAAGGAGCAGAGCTGGGTCACGCACAGATGAGGAGCTGTGCGACGACCATGAGGGCCTCGAGGTTCTCGCGGCTCGCCTCGTACGTGATGCCGAGGAGGTGAGCGAGGTCGAGCGCCTGCGAGTGGAGCGCGCGGCACGCCTGCTCGCGACGAACGCCCGCCGCCGACGTGTGCTCGAACCAGTCGTCGGGCGTCGGCTCGGGCAACGAGATGCCGAGGATGGCCTGCGGGAGGAGGAAGAGAAGGACGAGGTCAGCGGTCCGTGCGCGCTCGTGCGAGCAGTCGCCGAGGTGGACTGACCGAGTGCTGGCTCGCCCTCGCGCCCATCGCGCAGAACGCCGCGACCGAGACTCGACTCGCCGGGTCGATGTTGTCGAGGTTCTGCAGGATCCAGGAGCGCCGAGGGTGCCAACCGTTGAAGGCCGGGAGGTAGGCGCAGCACGAGGCGAAGAAGGCTGCGCGCAGATGTCGAGAGGGTGGGGTCAGTCGATGGAGATGACGGTGGGAAAGAGAGAGGAGAGGAGAGACGCACCTTGGACGAGATGCACGACGAGCATGCGCGCCATGGCGCTCTTGGCGAGCTGCCAGCTCGGGTCGTTCTCGCGCGGCAGCGACGGCGGCAGCGGCGCGACCTGGCCCGAAGCGGTCGGTACAGGACCCGAGAGCGGTGCGAGGCCGGTGCTCGCGGCGGCGTACAGCCCGGGGTCCTGCAGCGCCGCACCGCGCAGGAAGATCTCGACCGTCGTCTTGCTCGCCTTCGAGTCGGGGCGCGCAAAGTCGGCGCCGCGCGCGAAGGCGTTGTGAATCGTCTCGCTGAGCGGCACGTTGCACGAGAGCTCGTCGAGCGCCTGCATGCTCGATCGAGGGAAGCCCGAGAGGGTGCCGCGGGCGCCCGGTGCGTCGCTCCACGCGCCGAGCGTCTCGAGGCTGCTGCCGCTGGAGGGGACGAAGGCGGAGGAGGGGCCGTAGCCGACGTGCTGGATGGCGGAAGGGCGCAGGATCGGCGCCCTCGAGGTCGCAGGGTCGGTGCGGAGGACGGCGAGTTCTTGCTCGAGCGCAGCTGCGGGCGCGGCGATCGTGTCAGCACTCGAACAAGCACACGTCCGAGGTAAGAGAAGATAAGGACGCACCTATGCGGGCTTGAAGGGCGGCAGTGCCGCTTGTCGTCGTCGGCGAGCTGGTCGCGCTCGCAAGGGCGCTCTCCGGGATGGCATCGACTGCGGGCGCGCGAGCAGGCCCGAGTCAGTCACGTACCTCGGGGTCGAGCACGACGAGGAGAACGGTCACGCACCTGGAACGAAAGCGCCAAAGTCGCACTCGTCGTCGCGGTCTTGGCACCGGTTGCACCTCGGCCACCGGCGGTCGCACTTGACCTTGCGGACCCGACAGTTCTTGCAGCTCTTCTCGGTCGTGCGCGCTCCGACAGCTGCAGCGAGCGCCGACACGCTCGCCCTCGACGCACCGCCCGAGCCCGCCGCCGCCGCCGTCGCCGACCCGCTCCCGCCTGCGCTCGAGCCGTGCGCGTGGCCCTGGCTCCTGCCGCCGCCTCGCCCGCCGATCCCTCGTACCGGGCCCCCGACCTCGAGGTCGTCGCCGTGCGATGGACGCCGACGAGCGGTGCTCGGCAGCGGGCGAAGGGTCGAGCCGTCGCTCGGCTGCGTGGCGAGGTCGAGGCGGCGCTGCCGCCCAAGCGGGACGTCGGCGCGCACGTAGGATGACGAGGCGTTGGCCATGACATCGAAGGGCGAGATGTGGGTGTGAGGAGGTGGGGGAGGAGGAGGGGCGAGGGGCTGGGCGTAAGGGTTGAAGACGGTCGAGGAGGCGAGGTCGGCGGGCGAGATGTGGGCGAGCGGCGGGGAGGGGGGCAGGTGCGCGACGTGGGGCGTGTAGATGATGGCGTCGGATGCCGTGCCGAGCTGGGTCGAGAAGGGCGGCGGGTGGTGGGCCGCGACGCCTTGCGCCGAGTTGGTCGAGCCGGACGTCGACGACGGAAACGGGTCGGCGGCGTTGTAGAGGGGAACGGGTAGGTCGCTGGCGCTGTAGAGCGGCTCCGAGTACTGCTGCGCAAAGGCATCGTGCCCTCGAGCTGGCCCGTACGCGGCTCGTCCTCCTCGTCGCGAGCCTGACGTCGCGGAGGTTGGCCCGACGGTGAGCGGCGGTGGAGGGTCGCCGGGCTGTGGTGCGTGGTGTGGGTGCATCGAGACAGGTGCCGAGAGCGTTCTCGCAGGCCGTACAGCGTGATTGCGCCGCTCGCAGGGCCGTGGGAGGGCGAGAGAGCGAAGACAATGAGATGAGACGGCGAGGCGGTGCAGCGCGAGCCACACGACGTCGCGCTCCTCCCTCGCTCGTTCGGCACTTGGCGAGAAAGCTTGTTGCGCGCGCCTTTCTCATCGGCCTCGTCTCGCTGCCCGCCCTCTTTCGCGTTCAAGCCGGCTCGTGCGAGTAAGAAGCTGTCCCCGCCGCGATTGCTGCCGCCGTCGCGCGGTCGTCCTGCTCGCGCACCCTCGCTCTCGTCGCCGAACGCTTGCACGCTGCTCGAGAGAGGCGCAGAGCATGCGGAGAGCGACGTCTGAGCCGAAGAGGACCCGTCGGCTGGTGCCGCGGCCAGACAAAAGCAGCAGCTCGCTCCTCCTCCTCCTCCAACGTCGGCAGCGGGGCCCGCCGTCGCGTTGACGCCGTCTCTTCCGGGCCGCTGCGAAGGCGCCGGCTTCCCGACCGGTCGCCGACACACCGAACGCGCCGAGGCCGCCGTACGTCACGGCGACCGAGGCAAGAGAAGCTTGAGCGCCGCCGGCTGCGGAGGCACGTGCGGAGGTGCGACGTCGCTCAGCCTCTGCGTCGCTCGTGGCGGCGTGCGCACGTACGTGCGAGCGCGATCGTTCCGAGAGCTGCAGGAAGCGCCTCTGGTCCCGCTGCCGGAACAGGAAGCGACCGCGGCAAGACGAAGGGGACCGAGCACTTGTCGGGAGCATGAGAGGCGAAAGCGAGAGCAGAGTGGCGCAAGCCGACGGCGCTACGAAGAGAGAAGGTGCGGGCGAGGATTAAAACGTGGGACCGCGGTCCAGGCTTCAATGAATGAAAGGTGCGGAGAGAAAGGGGTCCGCTCGGGGTCGGACGAAGCTTCGTCGCCGGCGACACGGACCCTGCGCTGGAGCTGGAGCAGGATCGAGCTCCTCTCGAGCAGAGAGAGACGAGGGACGAGCGCGAGCAACTGCATGGGCGAAAGAGCTGCCGCGAGCGAGGGCAAGAGGGTGCGAGAGAGAGGACGGAGGGAGAGAGGGACGAGGCGCGCGCGACACGGCCGCCCTTGGCCTCGCTGGCAGCTGGCCCCCCTCTCTCGACGAGTCGATCCCATCAGCCGCCGCTCTCGACGCCGCACCACCCGCACCGCCGGGCTCCTCGGTCCAGCACACTCGCACACGGCCGTCCCGCGACCCACCCCTCGTCGAGCGACAAGAGCCTCGAGCGAGCGAGGCGCCTTCGCACCGCCCATCCCGCGTCGGCTCGCTGCCCCGAGAGCGATACTCAACCTTGCCGACGAACAACCTGCGGCCATCAGCCCGTCCAGAGTGCACTCGATCCGCACACCCACACACGACCACCCGCCCTCCCCCCTTCGCCCGCCCAGTCGACCACCGCCGCCTCC
>Ga0308170_10001572_pt1 | contig 21296 bp, 13 predicted proteins | sample PhyBR2_2_FD_202136 | JGI IMG/M metagenome (GOLD analysis project Ga0308170, IMG submission 202136) | Phyllosphere microbial communities from UC Gill Tract Community Farm, Albany, California, United States - DLSLSB.R2 | ecosystem: Host-associated > Plants > Phyllosphere > Unclassified | place...
CGGGCTGGGTCTTCTGGCCGACCAGCTCGACCTTCTGGCGATAGCCCTTGCCGGCGGCCGGCTTCAGGCCGATCGCGGCGGCCTGGGTTTCCAGGTAGCGCACCGTGAGTTCGCCGCCGCGCTGGCCGGTGCCGCGGCCTTCGAGCAGGTCGTCGGCGAGGAAGGACAGGTGGGCGCGCAGCGGCGCTTCCAGCACGGTCGGTGCGGGGGCGGCGGCGTGGACGGCGGGCAGGGCTGCAATCAGGACGGCGCCCAGTGTTGCGGCGCGGAATCGGTGGTCTGGCATGGATGCGGCTTGCTTTCGTTATATGAAGCAACAATCTTAGCAGCCCTCGGGCGCCGCGCGGACAAGTTCACAATATTGTCACGATTTTACGATTGTTCATCCGGCGATCCCGTTATAATGTGGGCCACATGCCTTGGCCGCCCCGGCGGTGCCGCACCAAGATAAATCCAGTTGACCTGCATGGAAAGAGACGACAACAAGCGGCGACAATCCAGCGATGACGGAACGGCGCAGCCTCAGGCGAGCGCTGCCGTGAACAGGCTGCGCCCGTGGCGCCGCATCAGTGGCCAGCTGGTTACGCTGATCGGCGAGAGCGGGTTTTGCGCATTGTTCGGCCGCGCTCTTCGCACGATGGCGGTCCGTTACGATTGGTTGAGCGTGGATACCTCGCGCAAGAACATCGACGGGCTGCTCGTTGCGCTGGAGCGCGACCTGACGGGCGCCGAACCCGCTGTGGCCGACATTGCGAACGCGGAGTTGCTGAACACATTCACCAGACAGTTGTCGTCGCTGATCGGCGAAGCGCTCACGGCCAGGCTCCTCGAGCAGGCCGCGGCTTCGGAGCAGGACGGACCGGAAGATGTACAGGAGCACAAGTAAATGACCGACAAAGTACGCCTGGGATTACTGGCAACCGGGGTTCCGGGCCTCGATGTCCTCCTCGGCGGCGGCCTGACCGAATATTCCTTCACCCTGATCGCCGGCGCCCCGGGCAGCGGCAAAACCACGCTCGCCCACCAGATCATGTTCGCGCTGGCCGGTCCGGAACGGCGCGCCCTGTTCTTTACCGTGCTGGGCGAGCCGCCCTTGAAGATGCTGCGCTACCAGCAGCAATTCTCCTTCTTCGACATGGCCAAGGTCGGCCCCTGCATCCGCTACGTGAACCTGGCCGACGATTTGCGCGCAGGCCATTTCCACGGAGTATTGGAACGCATCATGCGCGAAGTCGAGGATTTCGGTCCCGGCCTGGTCTTTGTCGACTCTTTCCGGTCGGTGATGCAGTCGGCGCGCAACGGTAACGAAGGCCTGTCCGACCTGCAGCAGTTCATCCAGGAACTCGGGTCGCGCATGGCGACCTGGCAGGCGACCACCTTCCTGATCGGCGAGTACTCGCAGGCCGACGTCGAAGCCAATCCGATCATCACTGTTGCCGACGGCATGCTGACCCTGTACCAGGCTACCGACGACAACTCGGCCCTGCGCAAAATGCGCGTGAACAAGATGCGTGGCCAGGCACACATGACGGGGGCGCACACGATGCGCATCGCCGATGACGGCATCCGCGTCTATCCGCGCCTGTTGCCGCCGCTGGCCGCCGACCGCCGGCCCGGCGTGCCGGTGGACCGCAATCCCTGCCGCATCCCGACCGGCGTCCCCGGCCTGGACGAACTGCTGCACGGCGGCCTGCCACAGGGCCACACCATGCTGGTTTCGGGACCGACCGGCGCCGGCAAGACCATCATGGGGACGCGCTTCCTGCAGGCGGGCGTCGACAGCGGCGAAAAAGGCGTGGCCCTGTTCTTCGAAAAGGGTACGGCGCGCCTGCGCAACGCCGAACTGGCGGCGATGGTGCAGGGAGGCCAGGTGGCGGTGGTGGAGAGCCGCTCGCTGTCGCTCAGCGTCGAGGAGCTGATGGACGAGATGTGCACCGCGATCGACACGACCGGCGCCACCCGCGTGGTGATCGATTCGCTGTCCGAGATCGGGCTCTATCTGGCGCCGGAAGTGCGGGCGGACCTGCGCGTCGCGGTGTTCCGCACATTGTCGGTATTGGCCAAGCGGGGCGTCAGCGTGATGGTGACGGTCGGCATGGAAGACGATTATACGAAGCTGAATTTCAGCCCCGACGAATTGTGCTTCCTGACCGACGCCGTGCTCTCGCTGCGCTTCGTCGAATACGAGGGAGAGCTGCGCAAATTCATGACAGTGGTCAAAGTGCGCGGCTGCGACCACAGCACCGACCTGCGCGAATACACGATCTCGTCGTCGGGTATCGAGGTTCATCCGAAGGCGCCTAGGCTGAACGGCATCATGACCGGACGGCCGACCGTGGATCGCTGAGGCGGCATGGACCTGGACGAGGACGCAATGGAACCGCAAGACGACGACATCACGGCCTCGCAACAGCGCGCGAGCACGCTCGATGCGGCGCGCCCGGCCCTGCCGGAGGAATACCTGCTGCGCCGCATCCGCGTGCTCGAGGACGAAGTCGAGACCTTGCGCGCCGCCGCCGCCGAACGGCGCCGTCTCGAAAGCATCGTCGAGCAGCTGCGCGAAGCCAACGAGCACCTGGTGCTGGCAGCGGTACAGGCCCAGCACCTCCAGGAAGATGCCGAAGCCGCCAACCGGCGCCAGAACGAGTTCCTGGCGATGCTGGCGCACGAGCTGCGCAACCCGCTGTCGCCGATCGGCATGGCGGCCTCGCTGCTGGAACGCACCCCGGACGCCACGCCCCAGCTGCACAAGCTGTCGCGCGTGATCGCGCGCCAGGTCGACCACATGGCCAAGCTGCTCGACGACCTGCTCGACGCCGCCCGCATCAGCAGCGGCAAGATCACCCTGAAGACCGAGCCGCTGGTGCTGGCCGACGTGCTGCAGCAGGCGGTCGAGACCATGCAGCCCTGCATCCAGGAACGCCACCAGAGCCTGCAGCTCGAACTGCCGCCGGAAAACGTGGTGGTCGAGGGCGACCAGGTGCGCCTGACCCAGGTGTTCACCAACCTGCTGGCGAATGCCTCCAAGTACACCGGCGACGGCGGCAGGCTGCACCTGCGGGCCCGCGCCGGCGCCGACGAGGTATCGGTGGCGATCGAGGACAACGGCAACGGTATCGCGCCCGAAATCATCCCCTACATCTTCGACCTGTTCACCCAGGGACCGCGTTCGCTGGCGCGCTCCGAGGGCGGCCTCGGTATCGGCCTGAACGTGGTGCGCAACCTGGTGTCCATGCACGCCGGCACGGTGACGGCGGAGAGCCGCGGCACGGGCCAGGGGAGCTGCTTCTCGGTGCGCCTGCCGCGTTCCGGCAGCCACAGCATCGGCCGCGGCCCGGCCCAGGTTGCCGTCACCGGAGGACGCAAGCGGGTGCTGGTGGTGGAAGACAATCCGGACACCTGCGCCACCCTGGCCGCCTGCCTGCGCGAAGAGGGGCACGAGGTGGTGACGGCGCTCGACGGCCGCAGCGGCCTGGCGGCGGCGCTCGAGCGGCCTTACGACGTGATCGTGTGCGACGTCGGCCTGCCTGGCCTGGACGGACTGGGCCTGATCCGCGCGGTGCGCGCGGCGATGGGCAAGGGGGAGCAGGCCTCGCGGCCGCTGGCGATTGCCCTGACCGGCTACGGCCAGGCCGAAGACGAGGCGCGCGGCCGCGAGGCCGGCTTCGACCACTACCTGGTCAAGCCGGTCGGGCTGGATGCGCTGCTACCGCTGATCGACGCCTCGCAGCCGCGTCGTTGATGCCTTATTTGCGCAGGAGACGGGCGAGACGCTGCACGGCTTCCTCGATCCGCTCGTACTTCGTCGCGTATGAAAAGCGCACGTGGCGGCTCGGCGCCGCGAAGCCGAAGTCGTCGCCCGGCACGATCGCCACATGGGCTTCCTCCAGCACCGCCTTGCCGAAGGCCGTGCTGTCGCCGGCGTGGCGGTGCGGCAGGTGCGAGATATCCGAGTACACGTAGAAGGCGCCGTCCGGCATCACCGGCACGGAAAAGCCCAGTTCGCGCAGGGCCGGCACCAGGAAGTCACGGCGGCGCTGGAATTCCAGTCGGCGCGCTTCGAAGATCTCCAGCGCGTCGTCGCGGAAGCAGGCCAGGGCGGCATGCTGGGCGATGGTGGGCGCGCAGATGAACAGGTTCTGGGCCAGTTTCTCGATCGCCCCGACCAGGGCCTCCGGCACCACCAGCCAGCCCAGGCGCCAGCCGGTCATGCTGAAGTACTTCGAGAAGCTGTTCACGGTGATGACGTTGTCGTCGAGCGCCAGGCTGCTGACCGCTTTGCCGTCGTAGGACAGGCCCTGGTAGATCTCGTCGACGATGGCGAAGCCGCCACGCTGCCTGACGGCGGCCAGCAGCTCGCGCGCCTGCGGCACGGTCATCGAGGTGCCGGTCGGGTTCGAGGGCGAGGCCACCAGCACGCCGCGGGTCCGGTCGTGCCAGTGCTCGGCCACGTGGGCCGCCGTGAGCTGGTAGCGTTCCGCGGCGCTCGAATACAGGAGGGTCGGCTTGCCGCCGAAGGCGCTGACGAAGTGGCGGTTGCAGGGATAGCAGGGGTCCGGCATCAGGACTTCGTCGCCCTCGGCCACCAGGGCGGCGCAGGCCAGCAGCAGGCCGGCCGAGGCGCCGGCGGTGACCACGATGCGGCGCGGATCGATGTCCAGCCCGTAGAAACGGGCATAGTGGCCGGAAATCGCCTCGCGCAGCGCCGGCAGGCCGAGCGATTCGGTGTACTGGGTGGCGCCGCTGCGGATCGCTTCCATGGCGGCCTGCGCCACCATGTCCGGCGCGGTGAAGTCGGGTTCGCCGACGCTCATGCTGATGACGTCGAGGCCGGCGCGGCTCATGGCGGCGGCCTGCTTGACCATTTCCATGACGCGGAAGGGTTCGATGGCGTCGACGCGGGATGCGACCTGGAGAGCGCGGGTCGCGAGCGCGCTGGTGTTCTGGGTATCTGGCATCCGCTTATCTTACCTCAGGCCGGCGCCGGCTGCTCGGCGCGCAGCAGCCTGGCGCAGTCGGCGGCCGGCAGCGGCTTGCTGACGTAATAGCCCTGGATCTCGTCGCAGTCGTAGCGTTCCAGCTCGCGTACCTGTTCGATATTCTCGACGCCCTCGGCCACCACTTTCAGGTTCAGGCTGTGCGCCAGCCGGATCACGGCCTTGGTGATGGCGGCGTCGTCGAGGTCGTCCGGCAGGTCGCGCACGAAGGTACGGTCGATCTTCAGGGCGTCCAGCGGGAAGCGCTTCAGGTAAGCCAGGCTCGAATAGCCGGTGCCGAAATCGTCCACCGACAGACGCATGCCGAGCGCCTTGATGCGCGACAGGATCGCCACCGCCGCCTCCGGATTCGTCATCAGCATCGATTCGGTCAGCTCGAATTCCAGCAGGGTCGGATCGATCCCGGCCTTGCCGACGATGCGTTCGATGACGGCGGCCAGGTCGTTCTGCTGCAGCTGGCGCGCCGACAGGTTGATCGCCACCGGCGGCATGGGCAGGCCGGCCGCTTCCCAGCTGCGCAGCTGGCGGCAGACTTCGCCGATCACCCATTCGCCGGCCGGCAGGATCAGGCCGGTGTCTTCGAGGATGGAGATGAATTCGAGCGGCGGCACCAGGCCGCGCTGCGGATGGTTCCAGCGCAGCAGGGCCTCGAAGCCGCTGATGCCGCCGCCCGCGAGGTCGAGCTTCGGCTGGTAGTGCAGCAGGAATTCGCCGCGTTCCAGCGCCTGGCGCAGCTGGGATTCGAGCTGCAGGCGCTGGGCCGCGTTCTCGTGCTGGGCCGCCGAATAGAACTGCCAGGTATTGCGGCCGCTGTTCTTGGCGCCGTACATGGCGGTATCGGCGCTCTTGAGCAGCTGTTCGGCGCTGGCGCCGTCTTCCGGGTAGCTGGCGATGCCGATGCTGGCCGAGACGAACAGCTGCTGGCCCTGCAGGTGGAAGGGCTGGGCCAGGGCGTCGACGACGCGGGCGGCGATCAGCGAGGCGTCGTGGTTGTCGCCGAGCCACGGCAGCACCACCGCGAATTCGTCGCCGCCCAGGCGCGCCACCACATTGTCTTCGCGTGCGCAGGCCTCCAGGCGCGCCGCGGCCTGCACCAGCAGCTGGTCGCCGACGCCGTGGCCGAGCATGTCGTTGACGTTCTTGAAGCGGTCGAGATCGATGAACATCACGGCCGCGCGGTGGCCGTGGCGGCCGGCGCGGGCGATCGCGTCCTCCAGGCAGGCGCCCAGCTGGCGCCGGTTCGGCAGGTTGGTCAGCGAGTCGTACTGGGCCAGGTAGGTCAGGCGCCGGCGCGCTTCCTGGCGCTCGACCCAGGTGGCGAGGATGTTGGCGATCCCGCGCAGGAACACGGCGTCGTCCTCGTCGAAGCGGCGCGGGCTGTCGCTGTACGCGCCCAGCACGCCGTACTGGCCGACCCCGGCGTCGAGGCCGGCGCGCAGGCCGTGCATCGCCGCCAGCGGCGCGAACCAGGGACGCAGGCCGGTCGCGGCCGGTTCCGCCAGCGGATCGCCGGCGCAGCCGAGCTGCAGTCCGGTCGCCTGCGCCAGCCTGCCGGCGCCGCTGCGCAGGGTCAGCTGGCGATCGGGGCCGATCTCGAACAGGGCGGCGCAGGGCGTGCCGAGGCCGTGCGCGGCGGCCTGCACGGCATCGACGAACAGGTCGTCGAGGTCGTTGGCGGCCAGGGCCTTGCGGCCGAGATCCGCGATCAGGGTCTGGCGCTTGGCGTTTTCCACGATGGCGCGCTCGAATTCCTTGCGCTCCGTGATGTCGATGTCGATGCACAGGTAGCGCTCGATGCCGCCGTCCGCCTCGAAGATCGGGACGATGGTCCGGTACCACTGCAGGCGGCCGGCGCGGCCCTCGACCACGACCTCGCCGTTCCAGACCTGGGGCGAGGGGCTCCAGGGCGCCGTGCTGCCGGCCGGGCGGCCGAATTCGGCCAGCTCGCGGCCGAGCGCCTCGGCGCGCGTGTAGCCGCTGCTGCGCTCGAACAGTTGGTTGACGCCGACGATGCGGCCGGCGGGATCGACGTCGCACACGATGGCGGCCTGGTCGACCGCGTACTTGTGCTGCATGAGGGAGTTCATCAGCGAATCGATGCGCTGGCCGAACTGCACGCGCAGGCTGGCGGCGCCGCGGTTGACGGCGCGGATCGCTTCCTGGATCTCGGTCGGGGCGTCGGCCTGGAGGTCGGCTTCGGCGGTGACGCGGCCGGCGGCGACGTCGTCCTCGAAGGAGCGCAGGCGGCCCAGGTTCGACAGCCAGCGCTTCAGCAGGGTGCGCATCAGCGCCACCCCGAGCACGAAGGCGACCAGCGCGAAGGTCGCCGTCTCGATCACCAGTGCCCACAGCTGGGAGGCGATCTTGTCGGCGTCGAATTCGAGGCGGATCACGCCGTAGTCGCGGCCGCCGACGCTGGCCACGCGGTTGACCTCGTACAGCTTGGAGGCGATCAGTTGCGTGAGCCAGCCGGGCGCCGGCACGCGGTCGACTGTCGACGCCTGCACCCGCAGCGTGCCGCCGGCGACGTCGATGAAGGCGGCGCTCTTGAACGGCGACTGGAACAGCATCTTGCCGAGGGTGCGCTGGACGGTGTCGTAGTCGCCGATCACCGCGCTGTCCTCGATGTTCTGCGCGGCCACCTCGATCAGGGTCATGGCCGCGTCCTGGGTCTCGTCGACGTGCTGCAGGAACTGGTAGCGGTAGAACAGGGCCAGGCCGATGCCGAGGAACAGCAGCATGGTCATGCTGAAGACGGCGAACACCCGTCCGGCCAGGGAACGCGGCAGCAGCATCGGAAAGAGGCGTAGCACGATCATGGCGCCGTTCCCGTGATCAGCGCAGGCTGGCCGGCGCGTCGGCGTAGAAAGTCCGGTAGCCGGCGTAGTCGGCGTCGCTGGCCGGGACGAAGGCGACCGGCCTGGGTGCGCGCACCAGCTCGGTTGCGGCGTCCAGGATCTTGCGGCCTTCCGGGTCGCCACGCATGCCCAGGAAGGCCCGGGCGACGGCGCGCAGCTCGGCGGCCGGCACGCGGGGCGAGGCCATCAGCGCGAGTTCGTTGTACGGCGGCGAGCTCCACAGCACCCGGAAAGCCTTGCCTTCACGCTTCGCATAGCCGTCGACGAGTTGCGAGTTGGCGCCGGTCGCCTTGACCTTGCCGGCGAACATCTGGCTGAAGGCGGCGTCGTGATTGCCCGTAAAAACCGGGGTGACGGCGATATTCTTGCGCAGCAGCTGGGCGTAGGGGATCTTGTAGGCCACCAGGGCTTCGGGCCCCGGGAAAGCGATGGCATTGCCGGCCAGCTGGGCGATGTCCGTGACCGGCGAATCGGCAGGAACCACGATCACGCCGTGCACCGGCGGCGCGTCGCGGCGGCCGAACACGGTCCAGCCCATCTTTTCGCGGTCCGGGCTGAACAGGTGGTTGGTAAAGGCGAAATCGACTTCGCGCGCCAGCACATAGCTGGTGGTGTCGGCCGAGGTGCGGCCCAGCTTGAGGTTCAGCTGCACGCCGCTCTTGTTCGAAACGTAGCGGATGATGGGATTCCAGAAGCTGGCCGAGATCTGCAGGTTGTACTGGTTGACCGGCGAGAAGTTGTAACTGTGCGGTTCGGCGGCCGCGGCGCGCGCGAACAGGAGACAAGCCAGCATCAACAGGCCGGTTTTTGGGAGCGTGTGCATGGTGTCGTGACGGGTGACGGGCGCGGCTGCGCCCGCTAGAGTCACGCACTATATATCAGATTTCCTTTTTGCAACAGATCGAGTCTGTTCGCTAATCTTCCTTCTGATGCGCTCACGCGACAGACGGACCGGCGAGGAAGGGTTGGGGGCGCAGGACGCGCCCCCGGATGGCGTTGAAACTTACTGGTGCGACTGGTGGCTGGCGGTCAGCTTGCGCATCAGCGGCAGGGCCAGCAGGGCGATCACGGTGCAGGCGACGGCGCCCATGCCCAGCTTGTTGAACAGGCTGGTGTAGATCGGCAGGGTCTGGACCGGGTCGGTCAGGTCCTTCGGCACGCTGGCCAGGTTGGCGACCACGCCGCCGAGGTATTGCGAGATACCGGTGGCAACGAAGTAGGCGCCCATCATGAAGCCGCTCATGCGGGCCGGCACGTAGCGCGCCACCATCGCCAGGCCCAGGCCCGACACCAGCAGTTCGCCCAGCGAGTACAGGCCGTAGCCGGCGATCATGACCCACGACGAGGTCATGCCGTTCACCGCGAAGGCGCCCGCCACGCCGTAGGCGAAGAAGCCGGCCGCCACCGCGGCGAAGCCGAGCGCGAACTTGCCGGCGATCGACAGGTCCTTGCCGGTACGGCCGGCGGCCGAGTACACCCAGGCCAGCACCGGGCTCAGCACCATGATCCAGATCGCGTTCAGGGCCTGGAACTGGGCCGGGGACCAGGTCCACAGGTGGGCGCCGAAGACCGTGAAATCGAGGTCGACGTTACGCAGGGCGAACAGCGACAGCGAGGTCGACATCTGCTGGTAGAAGATGAAGAAGAACACGGTCTGCAGGGTCAGCACCAGGGCGGCGATCAGGCCGGCGCGCTCGCTCGGCTCGCTCTTGCGGATCAGGTGCACGAAAATGCCCAGCACGACGAAGCCGGCCAGGTAGACGAAGGCGCGCGCCAGGCCCTGGTTTTCCAGGATCTCGGCCGAGCCGAATACCACCAGCACGGCGCCGCCCAGCACGGCGGCCAGCTTGCCGACCTGCAGCGGACGCTCGTCCGGCAGGCTGCCGACGTGGGCGATGGTGGCGCGCATCAGGGACACGTTCAGCAGGCCGACCACCAGGCCGACGGCGCAGACCGCGAAGGCGGCGTGCCAGCCGAAGTTGTTGCCGTAGGTGGCGTTGACGTAATCCTTGATCCAGGGCGTGGCCAGCATCGAGACGGTCGAGCCGACGTTGACGGCCATGTAGTACAGGGTGAAGGCGGAGTCGATCTTGGAATCGTCGCCTTCATAGATCTTGCGCACCAGGTTGGCGGTGTTGGGTTTGAACAGGCCGTTGCCGACCACTACCACGCCGAGGGCGCAGAACAGGAAGCGGGTGCTCTCGGTCGGCACCGCCATCAGCGCGTAGCCGACGGTCAGGACCATGGCGCCGAGGTACATCGAGCGCTTGGTGCCCAGCACCTTGTCGCCGATCCATCCACCGATTGCCGGGGCCACGTAGATCAGGGCCGCGGCCGCGCTCCAGACCAGGTTGGCGCGGCTGTCCTCGAAACCGAGGCGTTCGACCATGTAATAGACGATCAGCGCCTGCATGCCGTAGTAGCCGAAGCGCTCCCACAGCTCGATCAGAGCGACGGTGAGGAAGGAACGGGTTTGTGTGTAGGGTAGGGGTAGGGTTTCGGTTTTCATGGGTCTCCCGGATTCTCGGATGCCTGCCTTGTGGACAAGCAATCCCCGGATGCTACGCGACCCCGGCCCTTCGCGCAATGCCGGAAAAACAGCGCGTAAAGACTGTCGTGGCGGGCCCTGCGGCTTTTTTCGCTGTCGTGCGGCACGAAAAAACTTGCTGAATATAAAATGGAACGTTGCCCGAGTCTGTCCGACCAATCGAGGATCGAAACGACACCATGAGAGTGCGCACCCATCTGAGCCTGCTTGCCGTAGCGGTCTTCCTGCCCATGATCGTCGGCGCCGGTGTCGCCATCAAGCTGCTGCTGGATGCGGAGCGCCATGCGGTGTTGCGCGGCATGCAGGAACTGGCGCGGGCTGCCGTGCTGGCGATGGACCAGGAATTGACGGCCGCGATCGCCGCCGGCCAGGCCCTGTCGACCTCGGCGCGCTTGCAGCAGGGGGATTTCGAATCCTTCTATCTGCAGTCGCAGGCGGCGAATGCCGGCAGCGGGCGCCAGACCGCCGTGCTGCAGGAGGATGGCCAGCAACTCTTCAATACGGCGATTCCCTTCGGCCAGCCGGTCGCGGCCCCGGCGCGCGGGGCCCTGCAGCGGGTGCACGCCGTGTTCGAGCGCCAGCGCCCGACCGTGTCGAACCTGATCGTCGGCGGTTCCACCCACCGCTACATCATCTCGGTCGAGTTGCCGCTGGTGCTCGACGACGGCCGCCCGGTCCTGCTCGACCAGTGGTTCGGCATCGCCCACCTGAACAGCCTGCTGCCGCGCGACGTGCCGGGCGGCTGGCAGGTGGCGGTGTTCGACCGCGACGGCGCAACCTTGGCGCGCAACGGCGCCTGGTCGGCCGCGATCGCATCGCGCGCCCGGCCCGACCTGCTGGCGGCGCTGCACTCGGGTGCGGTCCAGGCCGATGCCGCCGATGCCAAAGGCGCGCCGATGACGGTGGCGCTGGCCCGCTCGGCGCTGTCCGGCTGGACCGCGGCGATCGGCGTGCCGTCCAGCGAACTCGCGGCCACCGCGGCGCGCGCGGTGTCGCTGATCGCCGCCACCCTGCTGTGCGCGGTGGTGCTGGCGCTGGCCGGGGCGATCCTGTTCGCGCGGCGCCTGCTGGCGGCGACCGAATACCTGGGCGCCGCCACCGAGGGCATGGCCGAAGGCTGGCTGCCGCCGCCGGCGGACCTGCGGATTACCGAACTGAACAGCCTGCAGCAGGTGCTGCACGCCGTCTCGCGCCGCCTGCAGAAGGCCGAGACCGGACGCCGCAAGCACCTGGCCGAAGTGCAGGCGGCGCGCAGCGTGGCCGAGTCCCAGAACCGCGCCAAGGACGAATTCCTGGCCATGCTCGGCCACGAGCTGCGCAATCCGCTGGGCGCGATCAGCTCCGCGATCGCCCTGATCCAGATGGGGGCCGGCGGGCCGGCGGCGGAACGCGCCCACCAGATCATCGGGCGCCAGAGCCGCCACCTGGCACACCTGGTGGACGAGCTGCTCGACGCCAATCGCGTGTTGAGCGGCAAGGTGGTGCTGGCGCTGGCGCCGCTCGACCTGGCCGCCGCCGTGCGTGAAGCCGCGCTGACCCTGCAGACCAGGGGCGCCACCAGCGAGCATCACGTCGAGCTCGACCTCGAGCCGGTGTGGGTGAACAGCGATCCGACCCGGCTGCAGCAAGTGATCGGCAACCTGGTCGAGAACGCCGCCAAGTACACCCAGGCCGGCGGCCGTATCCGCGTCAGCACGCGCCGGCGCGGGGACATGGCGGAGCTGGTCGTGGCGGACGACGGCAAGGGCATCGAGGCCGACCTGCTGCCGCGCGTGTGGGATGTGTTCGTGCAGGGCAAGGTGGCGAACCGCAGCAAGGGCGGACTCGGGATCGGGCTGGCGGTGGTCAAGTCGCTGGTCGAGCAGCAGCGCGGCTCGGTGGCCGTGCAGAGCGGCGGCGCGCGGCAGGGCAGCACCTTCACGATCCGGCTGCCGCTGGCGCCCGAGCCGGTTGCCGCCGTCGAGGCGCCCGCGCCCGAGGCGCCGCCGCTGGACGGCCTGCGGGTGCTGGTGGTCGAGGACAACGAAGACCTGCGCGAGATGATGTGCGCGCTGCTGGCCTCGCGCGGCTGCGCGGTGAGCGGCGCCGCCGACGGCCACGGCGGCATCGCGCTGGCCCGCAACGCGCTGCCGCAGATCGCTTTCATCGACATCGACCTGCCCGACATCTCCGGCCACGAGGTGGCGCGCGCGCTGGCCGGGCAGGGCGGGATCCGGCTGGTGGCGGTCACCGGCTATGGCCAGCCGGACGATGTGCGGCGCGCCCTGGCGGCCGGCTTCGACCGCCATCTCAAGAAACCGGTGCGCCTGGAAGACCTCGACCGCGCGATCGGCGAGCTCGACGTGGTGCGTTGAATACAGTCCGGCCACAAAGAATGCGCCGCCTGCCGGGCGCGCTTTCGGCACCGTTTCCTTCTCTTTGTCAGCGCTACCATTTGTCCTGGACAATCACCTGGCGCAGGCGCGGGGTCGGGGCATTTTCCGCCGCCGGCACTGGCCGAGCTCATCTTTACTCTGGCGGGCTGCTGCACGATTGAAATCCCATTGGAGATTATCGAGTTGTAAAGTATTCTTGGTTTCAAATGTGAGTTACCAGATACTCACAACAACTTCACAACACCATTTATGGCTGACTCCTCCCCAGGTTCTGCCGTTGGATATCGCGATGACGCCGTCATCGCGGGCTTGCTTCATGGCCGCGGTGTGCATGTCCAGGGCCGCGACCCGGCCACCGAGCGCAGCGCGCTGGCTGCGCTGGCCCAGTGCCTGGCCGACGAGCCCGAGCAGTTGCTGCAGCGGGTGGCCGAGACGGTCCGCGCGCTGTGCGGCGCCAGCGCGGTGGTGATCGCGGTACGCGAGCCCGGCAAGGATGGCGAGGAAATCTGTTGGTGTGCGGTGGCGGGAGGCATCGACGGCCAGGTGGGAAAGCGCTTTCCGCTGCAGGCCTGCCCCTGCGGCGTATGCGTGCAGGCGGATGGCGCGGTGCTGTTCGAGCGCCCGGAGCGGGAGTTCGAATCGGTCCGTGAGGCCGGCGTGCAGGTGGCGGAAGCCCTCGGCGTGCCGTGGCGCGTGCGCGGCCGGCCGGCCGGCGCGCTGATGGCGATCCTGGCCGACGACGGCCAGAACTTCGACGCCCACGATCTCGAGCTGCTGCGCGAACTGGCGGGCTTCGCCGCCGCCGCCCACCGGGCCGGCGGCGCCCTGCGCGGCAATCCGGATCCCGAGCGGCTCGAACGGGAAGTCGAACAGCGCCTGCGGCCGGTCCTCGAAAGCAAGCAGACGCTGGAGCGGGAGGTCGAGGAAAGCCGCGCCGCCGAGCGCGCGCTGCGCGAACACAAGGCCCTGGTCGACGCCACCCTCAGCATCAGCACCGTCGGCGTCGCCTACTTCGACCTCGACGGCACCATCCACGAAGTGAACGAAGCCTACCAGCGCATGACCGGCTACAGCGGCGAGGAGCTGCGCCAGTTCGAGAACTGGAAGGCCTCGACCGCCCCCGAATTCCGGGACCTGACCCTGCGTTCGGGCTACGAGCTGCGCGACATCGGCGTCACACGCCCCTACACCAAGCAGATGCTGCGCCGGGACGGCAGCCGCTGGTGGGGGCTGTACGCGCCGGCCCGCATTTCCGGCGAGGGCGCGCATGCGCGCTGCGTCTGCTTCATCCTCGACGTCACCGAGCTGAAGGAGGCCGAGGCGCGCCTGGCCGAAAGCGAGGAGCGCTTCCGCGCCCTGGTCGAGGGCTTCGGCCAGGCGGTCTGGGAGACCGATGCGGACGGCAACTTCGTCGCGCCGTCGCCCAGCTGGTGCGCGTATACCGGGCAGCGCGAGGCGAGCTCGATCGGCAAGGGCTGGCTCGACGCCGTCCACCCGGACGACCGCGACTACGTACGGCGCGAATGGCTGGCCGCGCTGGCGATGCGGCGCGGGATCAACATGGAGTTCCGCGTGCACGTGGCGATGGGCGGCTGGCGCTGGACCAATGTGCGGGCCGCGCCCCTGTTCGCACCGGACGGCGGCCTGCACAAGTGGTTCGGCATGAACATCGACATCGACGAGCGGCGCCGCACCCAGGCCGCGCTGGCCGAGAGCGAGCGCCGCTACCGCATGCTGTTCGAGGCGATGGACGAGGGCTTCCTGCTGGCCACCGTGCAGCACGACGACAACGGCCGCGCGGTCGGGCTGGCGTATTCGGAAGCGAATCCGGCGGCGGTGCGCATGACCAGCATCCATTACGTCGGCCCCGGCCAGCTGAAGGCGAGGCCGGAGCACGAACCCTGCTGGCTGGATGCCTGCGCCCAGGTCGCGCGCACCGGCGTCAGCGCGCGCTCGCAGTGCTTTGCCGAGGCGCTGTCCTGCTGGTTCGACTTCTTCGTGTATCCGGTCGGCGCCGGCGAATCGCCGCGGGTGGCGATCCTGTTCCACGACATCACGGTGCGCAAGCGCGCCGAGGACGCGCTGCGCGAGAGCGAAGCCCGGTTCCGCGCGCTGGCCGACGCCTCGCCGGCCCTGATCTACCAGTTCGACGCCGACGGCTGCCTGATGTACCTGAACCAGCGCGGCCCCGACGAGGGCGGCCCGGCGGGCGAGGCCGACGGCTGGCGCGCCATCGTCCAGCCGGACGACATGAGCGCCTACCTGCTCGAAGTCTGCGAGGGCATCCGCCAGCGCGCCGCCTACACCCAGCGGGTCCGGGTGCCGGCGCGCGACGGCAGCTGGCGCTGGTTCGAGTCGCACGCCGCGCCCTGGTACACGGGCGACGGCCAGCACCGCGGCTATGTCGGCATCTCGCTCGACATCACCGGCGCAGTGCAGGCCGAGGAAGCGCTGAAGGACGCCGACCGCCGCAAGGATGAATTCCTGGCGACCCTGGCCCACGAGCTGCGCAATCCGCTGGCGCCGATCAGCAATGCGGTGCAGCTGATGCGCCGGCCCGACGGACGGCGCCAGGCCGACCGCGTGGTCGAGATGGTCGGGCGCCAGGTGCGTCAGATCGTGACCCTGGTCGACGACCTGATGGAGGTGTCGCGCATTACCCGCGGCAAGATCGACCTCCGCCTGGAACGGGTGCCGATCGCCGAGATCATCCACAGCGCGGTCGAGACCAGCCAGCTGGCGATCGAGCGCGCCGGACACCAGCTGGCGGTGGCGCTGCCGGAGGAGCCGCTGGTGCTGCAGGCCGACCGCGTGCGCCTGACCCAGGTGTTCGCCAACCTGCTCAACAACGCCGCCAAGTACACCGATCCCGGCGGCCGCATCTGGGTCGAGGTCTGGCGCGAGGATGGGCAGGTGCTGACCTCGGTGCGCGATACCGGGATCGGCATCCCGGCCGAGTCGCTGGGGCGGGTGTTCGACATGTTCGCCCAGGCCCACCGCGCGGTCGGGCGCGGGCAGGGTGGCCTCGGCATCGGCCTGACCATGGTGCGCAGCCTGGTCGAGATGCACCACGGGACGGTCGAGGCGCACAGCGGCGGCAGCGGGGCAGGCAGCGAATTCCTGGTGCGCCTGCCGCTGGCGCCGGTGGACGAGGACCGCGGCGAACGCCCCGGCCTGGCGCTGGCGCGGCCGGACGCGCCGTTTGCCGGCAAGCGCATCCTGGTGGTGGACGACAACCGCGATGCCGCCGATACCCTCGGCCTGCTGCTGGAAGCCGACGGCGCCGACGTGCGCGTGGTCTACGACGGCCGCGCCGCGCTGGCGATGGCGGAAAACTACCTGCCGTCCAGCGTCCTGCTCGACATCGGCATGCCCGGCATGGACGGCTACGAGGTCGCGCGCCGCCTGCGCCAGGACGAGCGCTTCGCGAACATGCGCATCATCGCGCTCACCGGCTGGGGCCAGGATTCGGACCGGCGCCAGACCCGCAACCGCGGCTTCACCCATCATTTGACCAAGCCGGTCAGCCTGGAGGACCTTCACCGAATACTGACCTGACGCAAGATATCGGCAAAATCGCAAGAATTTCCGGGCGTTTTCATTCGCGCTGCATTTTTTATGCAATGTGAGTTAGCTAACGTCAAAACCCGATAGCGGCTGATAGACTGAAATCACGTCAACCCGTGTTGGGAGGCAGCGATGACGTGGATTTCGGAATTTGTCAGATATCTATCCGTGCTGGGCGATCCCAGGCTGGAGCCGGGCACGGTCGAAGGGCTGCCCCCGTTCGCGTTGCGCCAGACGGCCGATGCGCTGAAGGCTGCCGGCTGGACCACGACCTATGAATACAATGGCGATGACGCCTGGGTCGACTATGCCCGCATCGACATGCGCAAGGGCCGCTCCAAGCTCAGGATCCTGTGGGACCCGGACAGCGGCGGCAGCATCGATGCTCCGCAGACCGTGCTCGAAGGACTGCGCCCGCTCGATCCGTGGATGGGCGAGGCCGGCGAGGGCCGGATCGATTATCAGAAGCGCTCGTCCGGACCCAGGTAGCGCCACTGCCCGGGCGGCAGCTCGCCCAGCTTGACGCGGCCGATCCGCACCCGCTTCAGGCCGATCACCTTCAATCCGACCATGTCGCACATGCGGCGGATCTGGCGCTTGCGGCCTTCCTTCAGGGTAAAGCTGAGCTGGTCGTCGTTCTGCCAGCGCACCTTGGCCGGCAGCAGCGGCTTGCCGTCCATCCACAGGCCGTGGTTGAGCTTCCTGAGGTCGGCGTCCGGCAACTGGCCCGGCTTCGTGTACTGGACCCGCACCAGGTATTCCTTTTCGATCGCCGTGTCCTCGCCGATCAGCTGGCGCGCGATGCGACCGTCCTGGGTCAGCACCAGCAGGCCGACCGAATCGATGTCCAGGCGCCCGGCCGGCACCAGGGAGCGCAGCTGGGTCGGGTGGAACTGCTCGGGCGAGGGATCGTCCTTCCAGCGGTTGTCCGGCTTGACCAGCACCACGGCCGGCTTGTAGCCGTCCTCGGCCTGGCCGCTCACATAGCCGACCGGCTTGTTGACCAGGACCGTCACGCGCTTGCTCTGCTCGGCCGCGGCCTGGCGCTCCACCGTGATCTTCTGGTGCGGCAGCACCTTGCTCCCCAGTTCGTTGACGACCTTGCCGTCGACCCGCACCCAGCCTTTGGCGATCCAGTCATCGGCTTCGCGGCGGGAGGAGAGGCCCAGTTCGGACATGCGTTTGGAGAGGCGTACGGGTTCGGTCATATCGATATAAAAGCAAAGTAACCGTCATTCCCGCGCGGGCGGAAATGACGTCGGTCAGATTTTCAGGGCATCCAGCAATTCGGTTTCCAGCTGCACCTGCACCCGCTGGTTATTCAGCGCCGCCCCATCGATCAGGAACACGTCCTCGACCCGCTCCCCCAGGGTCATGATCTTGGCGGTATGCAGGTTGATGCGGTAGCGCGCCAGCACGCTGGCGATCGCGTACAGCAGGCCGTTGCGGTCGTTGGCGGCGATCGACAGCAGCCAGAACTGGCCGCGCTCGTCCGGGCGCAGCTCCACGGTCGGGATGATCGGGAAGTTGCGCGACATGCGCGACAGGCGCGCGCGCAGCGGCGGGCTGAGCGGCTCCTGGCGGGTCAGCACCTCGCACAGTTCGTGCTCGATCAGGCTGATGATGTCGCGGTAGTTGTTGGCGAAGTGCTCGTCCGTGATCAGGAAGGTATCGAGCGCGTAGCCGTCCCGGGTCGTGTGGATCTTGGCGTCCAGGATCGAGAAATTCTTGCGGTCGAAATAGCTGCAGATGCGCGCGAACAGGTCGGGCTGGTCCTTCACGTACACCGTCACCTGCAGGCCTTCGCCGATCGGCGCCAGGCGCGATTTCACCACCGGCTTGTCGCGTCCCAGCTTGTCGACCAGGGCCCGGGTCTGCCAGGCGATGTCGGAGGCGTCGTGGCGCAGGAAGTAGGCGACGTCGAGCTGTTCCCAGAGTTTCTCGTGGGCCCGGGGACCGAGGCCGAACAGGCGCAGCGTGGCCAGCGCTTCCTGCTGGCGCGAACGCAGTTCGCGGTCGGCCGAGGGCGGTTCGCCGCCCAGCACCCGCAGGGTCATCTTGTACAGGTCTTCCAGCAGCTTGGCCTTCCAGGCGTTCCACACCTTGGGACTGGTGCCGCGGATATCGGCCACCGTCAGCAGGTACAGTGCGGTCAGGTGGCGCTCGTCCTTCACCAGGCCGGCAAACGCCGCGATCACGTCCGGATCGGACAGATCCTGCTTCTGCGCCACCTGCGACATGGTCAGGTGCTGCTCGACCAGGAATACCACCAGCTCGGTGTCTTCCTGCGAGATGCCGTGGTCGCGGCAGAACTCGAGCACGTCCTGCTTGCCGAGTTCGGAATGGTCGCCGCCGCGGCCTTTCGCGATGTCGTGGAAGAGGGCGGCCACGTACAGCAGCCAGCGGTCGCGGAAGTTCGCGATCAGCTGGCTGCAGAACGGATATTCGTGGGCGTGTTCCGTCATCGTGAAGCGGCGCATGTTCCGCACCACCATCATGATGTGCTGGTCCACCGTGTAGACGTGGAACAGGTCGTGCTGCATCTGGCCGATGATGCGGCGGAAGTTCGGCAGGTAGCGGCCCAGCACGCCCATGTCGTTCATGCGGCGCAGCGCGTGCACCAGGCCGACCGGGGCCTGCAGGATGCGCAGGAACAGCGCGCGGTGTGCCGGATTGGCGCGGAAGGATTCGTCGATCAAGGTGCGCGCATGCCACAGCGCGCGCGTGGTGCGCGCCGTCATGCCCTTGATGTCGGGACGATCCGTCATCACCACGAAGATTTCCAGCACCGCGGACGGGTTGGCCTCGAAGGTGTCGTCCGCGGCGATGTCGATGAAGCCGCCCACTTCGTTGAAGCGCGGATTGATCGGCATCGGTACCGAGGGTTGCGGGAACAGCTGGGCCTCGATGTTCTGCAGCAGGATGGTGTTCATCTGGGTCACCACCTTGGCGGCCCAGTAGTAGCGCTGCATCAGGTATTCGCTGGCGCGGCGCGCTTCCAGGCCCTGGCCGGTCGAGGTCAGGCCGAAGGTCTCGGCGATCTGGGTCTGGACGTCGAACACCAGGCGGTCTTCGCGGCGCCGGGTCTGCAGGTGCAGGCGCACGCGGATGTCCTTGAAGGCGTATTCCTTCTCCATCAGCTGGCGCGCCTCGGCGCGCGTGATCAGGCCGCGGATCGCCAGCTGGGTCCAGGAATTGCCGAGTCCCGCCGCCTTCGCCACCCACAGGATCACCTGCAGGTCGCGCAGCGCGCCCGGGCTCTCCTTGACGTTCGGTTCCAGGCTGTAGGGCGTGAACTCGTACTTGGCGTGGCGCAGCCGCATCTCGGCGGTCTTGGCGTGGAAGAAGGCCTGCGGGTCCATGGCCTCGGCATAGCGCCGCTGCAGCTCGGCGAACAGGACCTGGCTGCCGGTGACGAGGCGCGCTTCGAGCAGGCTGGTTTGCACCGTGATGTCGGCCGCCGACTCGCTCATGCATTCGTCGACGGTGCGGATGGCGTGGCCGATCTCCAGGCCCAGGTCCCACAGCAGCTGGACGAACTGCTCCAGCCTGGCCTGGGTGAGGGCGTCCGGCGGATCGCCCAGCAGGATCAGCAGGTCGACGTCCGAGTGGGGGAACAGCTCGCCGCGGCCGTAGCCGCCGACCCCGACCAGTGCCGTTTCGGGCGGCAGCCCGGCCGCGCGCCAGGCGTCGCCCAGTACGCCGTCGACGCTGTGGCGCAGGCCGCGCAGCAGCTTCTCGGGTTTGCCGTTCTCGCGGAAGTCGGCAATGATGCGCTGGCGCTCGTCCTTCAGGCGCTGCCGCAGCTGTGGCTGGAGGCCGGCCTGGGGTTCGGTGGCGATGGTTCCGCTCATGAAGCGCTTCAGGCCGGGAGGGCGTCCTTGTTCAGCACGATCGCCGGCGGCGGCGGGGTCCCGGCCGAGGTGGTCAGCACCTCGTAGCCGGTTTCCGTCACCAGGATCATGTGCTCCCACTGGGCCGACAGGCTGCGGTCCCTGGTCTTGATGGTCCAGCCGTCCGGCATCTCGCGGATCTCGCGCTTGCCGGCGTTGATCATCGGCTCGATCGTGAAGATCATGCCGGCTTTCAGTTCCTCGCCGGTGCCCGGGCGGCCGTAGTGCAGCACCTGGGGCTCTTCGTGGAACACCTTGCCGATGCCGTGGCCGCAGAACTCGCGCACCACCGAGAAGCCGTTCTTCTCGGCGTGCTGCTGGATCACGTGGCCGATGTCGCCCAGGTGGGCGCCGGGCTTGACCTTGCTGATGCCCAGCCACATGCACTCGTAGGTGACCTCGGACAGGCGGCGCGCCTGGATCGATGGTTCGCCCAGCAGGAACATGCGGCTGTTGTCGCCGTGGAAACCGTCCCTGGTGATCACGGTGACGTCGATATTGACCGAGTCGCCGGCCTTCAGCACCTTGTCACCCGGAATGCCGTGGCAGATCACGTCGTTGACCGAGGTGCAGACGGCCTTCGGGAAGGGCGGGTAGCCCGGCGGCGCGTAGTTCAGCGGCGCCGGCACGGTGCCTTGCACCTGGACCATGTATTCGTGGCAGAGGCGATCGAGTTCGCCGGTGGTGACGCCCGGCTTGACGAAGGGCGTGATGTAGTCGAGCACTTCGGCGCCGAGGCGGCCGGCGATGCGCATGCCTTCGATCTCTTCCGGGGTCTTGATGGAGATTGACATAGTAATTCAGTTCTGCAATGGGATATCCGTCCATTATATGTGATCGGGCGGCGCGTATGAACTTGAAATCGGAGGCAAATCCCGCTAGAATCTCGGGTTGCTCGTGTTCGTATCGAGCAAGCTTGTAAAAAACGTCTTTTTTTATTGAATCGCGAATGCGGCCGACAAGGGTGCCTGACACAGGTGTACCGGCCGTTATTCAAGACTTAACCCTGGAGAATCAAATGTCCGTTACTATGCGCGAAATGCTGGAAGCCGGTGTTC
>Ga0308170_10001573_pt1 | contig 21289 bp, 15 predicted proteins | sample PhyBR2_2_FD_202136 | JGI IMG/M metagenome (GOLD analysis project Ga0308170, IMG submission 202136) | Phyllosphere microbial communities from UC Gill Tract Community Farm, Albany, California, United States - DLSLSB.R2 | ecosystem: Host-associated > Plants > Phyllosphere > Unclassified | place...
AACCAATCGATCCTCGCCCGCAAGGTGGAGGTGGCGCCGAAGGCGACCGAGGGGGAGGACACGGAACAGAGGTTGCCCCTTTCCTCCCCCTCCGTCTGGCAAGCGCCAGCCACCCCCCCTGGCGGGGGAGGATACAAAAGAAAGATGATGATGACGTCCAAGCTCAAGCTTCTCCTGGCCTGCACGGCCGCGATGACCGCCCTGCCCGCCTCGGCACAGGCTCCGACCGCGGCGACCAACGGCCTCGAGATCGCCAAGAAGATGATCGCGTTTCGCAGCGTGCGCGGTCCCGGCAACCAGACGCCGCAGCTTGCCGCCTATCTGAAGTCGGTGCTGGTCGCGGGCGGCTTTGCGGCGAGCGACGTGACGGTCACGCCGGTCGACGACACCGCCTATCTGATCGCCACCTGGAAAGGCAGCGACGCCGCGTTGAAGCCGATCGTCATCTCCGGGCATATCGACGTGGTCGAGGCGAAGCCCGCCGACTGGCAGCGTGATCCGTTCACTGCGGTGGTCGAGAACGGCTATCTCTACGGCCGTGGCGCGACTGACATGAAGCTCGACGCCGCACTCGCGATCGCGACGCTGCTCGACATGAAGAAGGCGGGGTACAAGCCCAGGCGCGGCATCGTCCTCGCGCTGTCGGGCGACGAGGAAACCGTCATGAAGACGTCGTCGCTCATCGCCGAAAAGCTCAGGACTGCCGAGATGGCGCTCAACATCGACGGCGGCGGCGGGCTCTACGCGGAAAACGGTAAGGCCGAGTATTTCACGATCGGCGCCGCCGAAAAGACCTATGCCGATTTCCAGCTCGAAACGACCAGCGCCGGCGGCCATTCGTCCGCGCCGCGCAAGGTCAACGCGATCAACCAGCTCGCCGCGGCGCTGGTCAGGATCGGCGACTATCGCTTCACGCCGCAGCTGTCGCCGATCACCAAGGGCTATTTCGAGGGCGTCGCGCCACGCCAGACGCCCGAGATCGGCGCGGCGATGCGCGCCTTCGCCGCCAATCCCAAGGACCAGAAAGCGATCGAGACGCTTGCCGCCAATCCGGGGTATGTCGGCCAGATCGGCACCACCTGCGTCACATCGATGATCAACGGCGGTCATGCGCTCAACGCCCTGCCCCAGCGCGCGACCGCGAACATCAACTGCCGGATCTTCCCCGGCGTAAAGCCGGCGACCGTCATGGCCGAACTCGCCAAGGTCGCCGCCGATCCGGGGGTGAAGTTCAGCGACGTCACCGAAGGCTCGAACCCGACCGACGCCTCGCCGTTGCGCGCGGACCTGACCGGCGCAGTGAAGACCGCGATGGGCAAGATCCGTCCCGGCGTACCGATCTTCCCGAGCATGTCGGCGGGGGCGAGCGACTCGATGTGGTATCGCTCGGTCGGCGTGCCGAGCTACGGTGTCAGCCCGACCTTCATCAAGCAATCCGACGATTTTAGCCACGGCCTGAACGAGCGCACGCCGATCGACAACATCCCGCTGGCGATCACCTATTACCGCTCGCTGCTGACCGACCTGACGCAGTAGCGCACGGCTGAGATCACATCCGCACGACCCGCGTCCCGATCCGCTCGGCTTCGGCCGGGTCGTGCGTGACCATCAGGATCGGCAGCGCCAGCACGTCGCGGACATGCTCGATCGCCTGCATGATCTCCTCGCGGCGCGCGCGGTCCAGCGAGGACAGCGGCTCGTCGAGGAGCAGGAACCGCGGCCTGCTGAGCAGCGCGCGGCCGATCGCGACGCGCTGCGCCTCGCCGCCCGACAAGGTGCGCGGCCAGCGATCGAGCAGATGGTCGATGCCGAGAAAGCCGATCGTGTCCTCGAGCCCATCGGCCTTGCCGCCTGCGCCGTAGAGCAGGTTCGCGCGGACGCGCATGTGCGGGAACAGCCTCGCATCCTGGAAGACATAGCCCGCGCGACGGCGTTCGGGTGGCACGTCGACGCCGCCAGGCTTCGCCGCCTTGAACAGCGTCTCGCCATCGATCGCGATCCGGCCGCGATCGGGGCGCAATAGCCCGGCGACCATGTTCAGCACGCTCGACTTGCCGACGCCCGAGGGGCCGAACAGGACCGTCGCGCCCTCGCCCGCTTCGAGCGTCAGCGCAATGTCGGTTTCGCCCAGGCGCTTTGCGATATCGATCTCAAAGGACATGCAGCCCCCGTCCCGCGCGACGCGTCAGCAGTTCGGACGCGATCAGGGCGATCAGCGACAGGCCCACGGACACACACGATAATCGCCACACCATCGCGTCGGCACCAGGCTGTTGCAATGCCGAGTAGATCGCCAGCGGCAAGGTCTGCGTTTCGCCGGGGACGTTGGAGACGAAGGTGATGGTCGCGCCGAACTCGCCGATCGAGCGCGCGAAACCAAGCACCGCCCCGGCCAGCACGCCGGGGATGCTGAGCGGCAGCGTCAGCGTCCAGAACACGCGCCATGGCCCCGCCCCCAGCGTGCGCGCCGCATTCTCCAACCGGCGGTCGACCGCCTCGATCGAGATCCGCATCGCGCGCACCATCAGCGGCAGCGCCATCACCCCCGCCGCGATCGCCGCGCCGGTCCAGCGGAACAAGACCGTCACGCAGAACCAGTCCTGCAGCCACGCGCCGATCGGGCCATTGGGGCCGAACGCGAGCAGCAGCAGCCACCCGGTCACCACCGGCGGCACCACCAGCGGCAAGTGGATCGCCGCGTCGACGATGACCTTGCCGGGAAAGCGGACACGGGCGAGCAGCCACGCGAGCGCGAACGCGACCGGCAGCGTCACCAGCATCGCCACGCCGCCGACCTTCAGCGACAGCGCGACGATCCCCCATTCGGCCGCCCCCCATTCGACTGCATCGAGCATCTAGCGCGCGGAGAATCCGTAGCGGACGAAGATCGCCTTGCCCTCGCGCGAGACCAAGAAGCGGCGGAATGCCTCGGCGTCGGGGTTGGTCGACGCCTTCAGCCGTGCCACGGGATAGGTGATCGCGGGGTGCGTGTTTTCAGGGAAGACGCCGGCGATGCGGACCTTGGCGGACGCCTTGGCATCGGTCGCGTAGACGATTCCGAGCGGCGCGGCGCCGCGCTCGACCAGCGCCAGCGTCGCGCGCACGTTCTCGGCGCGCACCACGCGCGGCGCGACCTGCGCCCACACGCCGAGTTTCTCCAGCGAGGCCTGGCCGTATTTCCCGGCCGGCACCGCGGTGTCCGCCATCGCCAGCGGACCGGCGGTTAGCACGCGCGCGAGCGCTGCGGGAGGACGCACCGGGATCCGGACCTTGCTGCCCGCGGGGGCGGCGACGACGAGGCGATTGCCGAGGAACGTCACGCGGGTGGTGGCGACGATCAGGTTCTTCTTCGCGAGTTCGTTCATCCAGTCCTGGTCGGCGGAGACGAACAGGTCGGCGGGCGCACCGGCCTCGACTTGTCGTGCCAGAGCGGACGAGGCGGCGAACGAGATGGTCGGCTTTACATGGCCCTTCTTGGCCCAGGCATCGGCGGCGGCGGTCAGCGACTCCTGCAACGATGCGGCGGCGAGCACCAGCGGCGGACGTTGCGCTTGCGCGCCGCTCGCGACGACGCTTGCCGACAGGGCCGTGACGACGATCAGATACCGCATGCGCTTTCCTCGATTAGATGCCCGATGATATACGCCGATATACAGAGCCCGATCATAACGCCACCGATGCCGATATGTTGCGCGAGGCCTGGTTCCGAAAGACGGACGGTTAGGTCTAGCGTTACTTCGATCCTCCCCGCCAGGGGGAGGTGGCAATTTCACAGCCGAAATTTCACGGCCGTCCGGTCGCTTTCGAGACGATAGCCAATGGCATCTACCTGATATGCAGAGGGGTCAGTCCTGCTGATCCGGTCGACCGGTTTACGAACTCAAGGGTAGGACAAAGCGCGCCGTCCGTTGCGCATCCGGCGCTGGCGTCCCGTCGTTCGGTTGGCACGTTGCGCACGGATCACCCATGCCTGATCCAGATCGGGAATAGGGTCGCCCCGGTATAAATCTGGATCAATCAATTATTTAACAGGGGAACGTCGGTGCGGCCACCGGGTTGTCAGAGGGATTCACCATAACGGCCCCCGCCCATGCCCACGCTTAAAACCGACTACCTCGTCATCGCATATGGCGATCACGGCGCGCCGTCCGATCCGCCGGTCCTGCTGCTTCATGGTTGGCCTGACAACGCGTCAAGCTGGGACGCGGTGATCCCATTGCTGGTGATGGCCGGTCTGCGCGTGATCGTACCGACGCTTCGCGGCTTCGGCGCGACGCGCTTCGCAAACGACGGCGAGCCGCGGACCGGCAACAGCGCGATCCTGGCCATCGACGCGATCGCGCTGATGGACGGGCTCGACATCGATCGCTTCATGGTGGCGGGGCATGACTGGGGATCGAACACCGCCGAAGCGCTGGCAGTCGGATGGCCCGATCGGGTCGAGCGCATGGCGATGCTCGCCACCCCGCCCCGTCTCGGCGGCATGCCCACCCCACCCTTCGAGCAGGCGCAGCGGCAATGGTATCACTGGTTCATGGCGACCGCGCGCGGGGCGCAGGCGGTACGTGACGACATCAAGGGCTTTGCGCATATCCACTGGGTGAACTGGTCGCCGCCGGGTTGGTTCGACGAGGCGACATTCGCGCAGGTCGCGCGATCGTTCGAAAACCCCGATTGGGTCGACGTCACACTCCACAGCTATCGTGCGCGGTGGGACGAAGCCGAGCCCGATCCGCGCAGCCAATGGCTCGAAGACAAGGTCAAGGCGACCCGGACGCTGTCGTTGCCGACCATCTATATCCAGGGTGCCGAGGACGGCGTGAACCCGCCCACCGCAGCCAAAGCCGTGCCGGGCAAGTTTGCCGGCCCCTTCGCATTCGTGACGCTCGCGAGCGTCGGCCATTTTCCGCAGCGCGAGAATCCGAAAGCGGTCGCGCAGCATCTGACCCAGCTTTTTACCGGCGATCCCACGACCCTCGTCAACACCACCGACCGGAGCCTAAACATGACGAAAGCCAAGCCCTTCCTCGCTGCTGCCGCTGCGATCGGTGTTGTTGCGGCTGCCACGATCGGGATCGCCCAGGCGCAGACCCGCCCCCAAGCCGCCAGCAATGCCCTGACGAAAGTCGCCGAATTCGAGCATCAGGCGACTGGGGTCGCGGTCACTGCCGACGGGCGACGCTTCGTCAACTTTCCGCGCTGGACCGACGACGCGCCGATCTCGGTCGCCGAAGTGCTCAAGGACGGTAGCCTCAAGCCCTATCCCGACGCCAAGTGGAATAGCTGGCGCAACGCGCGCGCAAACGAATTGCCGGTCGGGGACTATTTCGTCTGCGTCCAGTCGATCGTCCCCGATGGCCACGGCAACTTGTGGGTGCTCGACCCCGGTGCGCCGGGCAACGAGAAGATCCTCGAGGGTGCGCCCAAGCTGGTGAAGATCGACCTCAAGACCAATCGCGTGACCAAGGTCATCAAGGTGCCCCTCGATGTCGCGCTCCAGGGCACGTACCTCAATGACATCCGGTTCTCGCCCGACGGCAAGACGGGGTATATCACCGACAGCGGCACCCGCGGCGCGATCATCGTCATCGACCTCGAAAGTGGGAAGGGTCTGCGCGCGCTCGACGGGCATGTCTCGACGCAGATCGACAAGGCCGTGACGGTCACCACCGACGGCAAGCCGCTCGTCCGCCCCGATGGCCGCCAGCCGGCCTTCGCCGCCGATGGCATCGCGATCTCGAACGACGGCAAAACGCTGTATTATCAGGCGCTAACCGGCAGGACGCTGTATTCGATCGACACCGCGCTGTTGCGCGAGGGCGTCGGCGAAGCGGAGCGCGCGGCAGGCGTGAAGACGGTCGCGCAGACGCATGTCGCCGACGGGCTGTGGATGAGCAAGGCGGGGACGCTCTACATCACGTCGCCCACCAATGATGGCATCTCGCGCCTCGTCGGCGACCACACCGAACTGGTGCTGACGGACCGTCGCCTGCGCTGGCCCGACACCTTCTCCGAAGGGCCGGATGGCCGCATCTACGTGACCGCGAGCCACATTCAGGACACCAACTGGTTCAAGCCCGGTGCCCCCGCGTCGATCAGCACGCAGCTGTTTTCCTTTGCACCGATCAAGTGACGATCGACCCGATCGATCTGCGCTACGATCACTGAGACCGTCCGCGATTTGATCCGCGACCCGCATGCGTGAGCTATGGCGCACGACGGGTCGCGGGCGACGAGGGTTGGTGCCTGCTGGAAGAGAATGGTGTCTCTGTTTCAATGCCGGTGCCGCCGGCGTCGCCGTCAGAACAACTTGCGAAGCGAAACCACGACGCTGCGGCCGACGGCATCGAGTAGATCCGGCTGGTAGCGATAGGGAATGAAGCCGGTCGCATCGCGCACAGTTTGGCGGGCGCCAGTCACGTTGGCGATCTCGAGCTTGAATCCGAGATGCCGGGTCCAGTCCTGCCGGGGCAGGAAATGGTGGATACTCAACGAACCCGTGATGTTCATCTTGCACAACGGCGCGAATGTGAGCGTCGATGCGGCGACAGTGCCGCGAACGGTGGCGCCGCCAGTGCAGTAGAAGTCGAACGTGCCGCCATTGCCGAGATAGCTCAGACCGCCATAGCCATAGCCGGCGACGCGCGGCGAAGTCCCGCCCGATACCGTGTCGCCCCCCAGCAGGTCGAGCGTCGGTGAGCCTGGCCTGAGCTCGATCCGGTCGACGAAGCGGACGGTAGGGCCTACCCCGCCATAAAAGGTCGGACGCTCGGGCGGTTTACCTTCGGGAGTCGATGGCGGCCTGGCGCGACCGATCTGGCCGTTGGCGGCAAGCGTCATGGTAAGAGTGCGTTGCCGCTCGCGGAAGACATTGATCGGCCGGAACGCCACCGATGCCAGCGCACCAGAGCCGTCGCGGACGAACAAGTCGGGCAGCGCCGCCTGCGCGGCGGGGGAAATGGTGAAAATGGTCTGAATGCCATCGCGTATGTCCTTGGCCTCATACGTGGCGCCGATACGCAATTCGCTCTTGGCGAATGGTTTCACGGTCGCCCCGATCGAGCGCGTCTGGCGACGTTCCGCGGACAATGCAGGATTGCCCCCCAGAAGCAGCGTGACCAGCGTCGACCGGCCGGTCCCGAAGTCGAATAGGGGGACCTGCGGCGCCGAGATCTGCGGTGCGGCGAGCTGGTCCAGCGTCGGCGCCACCGCCGACCGTTTGAACTGCGCCAACAGTTGGAGCCCCGTGAACGGCGCCCAGTTCGCGCCCAGCGTCGAGTCCGACAAATTGCCGAAACCACCGACGTGGCGGACCGTGGCGGAGGCATTGGCCGACAGTTCGCCGAGCCATGGCAGCACATCCTCGCGGCGCGACGCGATCGGCAGGTCGAGCGCGGCCGCACCCTCGACCCGGCTGCGATCGAAGGTGACCGCGGACGGATTGGCACCGCGCGTCCTGCTGTCCGTGCCGATCTGCTCGCCCTCGATCGTCGCGGTCAGCGTGACGCGACCGGCCGGCAGGCGCAGCGGCCGGTTGGTCGCGACGAATTTCGTGCCGGCTCCATAGGTCGACTGGACCGTGCGATCGACGAGCCGATCGACAAGGAGTTGAGGGTCGAGCGATCGGAACGGGTCGGCACCTGCGACGATCGCCGAATTGGCGGCGGTGAGGTCGATCGCCTTGGCGACGATGCCGTTCCGGTGTTGCGTGTCGAGCGTGCCGGTCCAGTCCCATTGCCACCCCCGCCACGCGCCGCGGACGACGCTGCCGGCGTGGAGCGTGGTGATGTTGGTGCGCTGGCTGAGCGGTGGCGCTTCGACGAGGTAGCGCTGGAGTAGGACGTCCCGGCCAAACGGCGAATACGGGTTGTCGCGGGGAATGACGAAGGTCGCGCTTGCGGGGCCATATGTCGTTCGTTCGCGACTGTGATCCGCCGTCAGCGTCAACGAGCCCGACAGTTTCCGCCCGATCCGGTTGGCGAGCACCGCCTCGCCGTGGAAGGTATCGTTCGACGGCGTGAGCGTACGCAGCGGCGACAGGTCGAACAGCCGTGGCCGATTGGCGTCCGCCACGAAACTACCCAGTCCGACGGCGCCGACCGGCAGTGGCCCGATTGGCACTGGGACGATCGTCACAACCTGTCCGACCAGTGCCGACAGGGCGGGATCGATCTCGCCACCCGCGAGTGTCCCGGTGATGTTGCCGAGGGCATCGAACGGCACGTCCGGATCGGGCAGGACGCGGCGCCGCGTTTGCAGCAATGCATCGGTATGCCGCGCGTCCAGCGACAGCGTCAGGCGGCCGTCACCCTGCAGACGGGTGTAATCGACATGCGCGTTCGCGTTGTCGGCACCGCCGCGCGTGGACGTGCCGATGGCCTGCTTCAACGACAGCTGGCGAAACCGGCGTTTGGTGATGAAGTTGACGATACGCCGGGTCGGCGGATAGCCGTATTGGAGCGCGACCGGCTCTGGAAACACCTCGACCTTCTCGAGGGCTTCCGGCGGCAGGTTGCCGATCTCCTGGTATCCGGACACGCGTTGCGCATTGAGCAGGAAGATCGGGTCCTGCCCGTCCCCGGATTGGGTCACGCCGCGGATGGTCCGCAGCAGTTCGTCGATCGAGGTCGCGCCGGTGGCGGTTATAGCCCCCGCATCCAGCGTCGCCAGCGGCTGTATCGCGGTGTCCACCTGCCCTCGCTTGCCGATAATCACGATATCGGGACGCGCTTCAGACGTTTCAGACTGGCCAAGCGATGGATCAGGACCGCCATTGGCCGGTAAATTCGAAGGCGGTCCGGACTGGCAACTAGCCGTCATCGACCAGCTTATTGCAGTCGCGGCAAAGGTAATGCCAACACACCGCCGAGTATTATGACCTACACTCTTCGACGATGGCATGGGTTTGCTACCTTGTGCAGATTGCTGTGGATAGCAGCTTCAAACAAAATGGCTATACCCAGGCCCGGACGTCGCTTTGGCCATGTATTGTCGCTGAACGCTGCACCGGAAGATCGCGACACTCTTCCAAACGCAGATCGATCAAGAGAGCAGCCAAGGAAGCGAACGTGACAAGCGAGGGTAAAGACCGAAGAGTCGCCGTCCTGCACAGCCGCGTCGATTCGGCACGGTCATGTCCACGAACGCCTTTTCTGACCGACGCGGTTTAACCCGAGACGGATGGCACCTCCTCTCCACCCTTTCGACGGTCGAAGCGACGAACCAGTCCGTCATTAGGCGTCGATCCTACAACCGATCAGCAGGTCGCCGCGCCCTTAGCGCTTCGAGCAGAACAGCGCCCCTCCGATAGATAATGAGAGTTATTCTCATTAGTCTTGATGCATCTTTCGACTGGCGTTAGGCGGAGTTGTGACATCGCCATCTCCTTCTTCGCCCAGCCGCGCTCCAGTCCGCCGCAATCGGAAAAAATGGCGTAGCTGGTGGTTGAAGCAGCTCCATAGCTGGCACTGGATCAGCGCAGCGCTGTCGCTGGTCGGCATGCTGCTGTTCGCGATCACCGGCATCACGCTCAACCATGCGGCGACGATCGGTGCCAAGCCGGTGGTCGTTGAGAAGAGCGGTATGCTGCTCCCCTCGCTGCGCCACATGCTGACCGCACCGCACACCCCGGACACGCCCCTGCCCGCGCCGGTCGCGAAAAGCGTCGCGGCGACGGTCGGCCTCGATCCCGCCGGCAAGTCGGTCGAGTGGTCGGATACCGACGCCTATGTCGCGCTGCCACGACCGGGTGGCGACGCTTGGGTCAGCATTGAGCGCGCGACCGGACGCATCACCGCGGAGACCACCGATCGCGGCTGGATCTCGTATTTGAACGACCTCCACAAGGGCCGCAACGCGGGCGCGGCCTGGGCGTGGTTCATCGACATCTTCGCCGGCGCCTGCATCCTGTTCACGTTGACCGGGCTGTTGCTGTTGCAGCTTCACGCGCGCCATCGGCCGACGACGTGGCCGATCGTGGCCGCCGGGCTCGCCATTCCCGTCCTGCTTGCCATCCTGTTCGTCCATTGAGGGGTCCTGCCATGCGTCCTACCGTATTCCTTTTGCTTGGCGGGGCGATCACCGCACCTGCGCTGTCGTTGCCCGCCAGCGCCGCGCCCGCGGGCACCGTCACGATCACCATCCCCCGACTGAGCGTCGCCGAATATCACAAGCCGTATGTCGCGGTCTGGCTGGAGCCGGTCGGCGGCGGCGCGCCGCGCACGCTCGCAGTCTGGTACGACCTGAAGAAGCGCGGCAACGATCCCGGCACCAAATGGCTTGCGGACCTGCGCGCCTGGTGGCGCAAGGGTGGCCGCAGCATGACGATGCCCGCCGACGGCGTCAGCGGCGCGACGCGTGCGCCGGGCCAGTACACCATCCCGCTTCCCGCCGACGTCAAACCCGGCCAGTATGTCCTCAACGTCGAGGCTGCGCGCGAAACCGGCGGTCGCGAGCTCGTCTCCGTACCGCTTGGCGCCGGAGCCCGCACCACGGGCAAGACCGAACTCGGCGCCATCGCCATCTCCGCCCGCTAAGGATCACAGCATGAAGCCTTTTGTTGCACGCCTGATGGCCGCCGCTGCGCTGCTGTCGATCCCCGCCGCGCTGTCGGCGCACCGCATGTGGCTGCTGCCGTCGGCCACCGTGTTCTCAGGGACCGACGGCTGGGTGACGGTCGACGCCGCCGTCTCGAACGACCTGTTCTTCTTCGATCACCAGCCGCTCAGGCTCGACGGCATGAAGGTCTGGCAGCCCGACGGCAGCGAAGGTGCATTGCAGAACGGCGCGACCGGGCGCTATCGCTCGGTGTTCGACGTGAAGCTCGACAAGCCGGGCACGTGGAAGATCGGTACGCAGATGTCTGCCGTCATGGGCAGCTTCAAGGTCGCCGGCGTCGAGAAGCGCCTCGGCGGCCGTCGCGGTCCGCCGCAGCCGAACGCCCCCGCCCCGCTGACCGTTGCCGACATCCCCGCCAACGCGACCGACGTGACGGTCACCGAGGTGTCGGGCCGCAACGAGATCTTCGTGACCGCAGGCGCGCCGACCACCACCGTCTTCAAGACGACCGGCAACGGCCTGGAGTTTGCTCCGATCACGCACCCCGACGAACTGGTCGCGGACGAGACCGCGAAGTTCCGCTTCCTGGTCGACGGCAAGCCCGCCGCCAGCCTGAAGGTCACGGTGATCCCCGGCGGCAAGCGCTATCGCAACGACGAGGGCGCACGCGAGCTGATCACGGGGGCGGACGGCGTGTTGAGCGTCTCGTGGCCGACCGCGGGCATGTACTGGCTCAACGCGACGCTGACCGACGCCAAGGCAACGAGCCCGCGCGCGACCGAACGCCGGATGAGCTACGTCACGACGCTCGAAGTGCTCACCCCCTGAGGAGTTTGGCGGCATGAGGATCGCGCTGCCATCGACGATCGACGCCGCGGCGTTCGCGGCGCGTGATCCGTCGGCGGTCGTGCTCGATCTGCACGGCGAGACGATGGGGACGTCGTGGAGCGTGCGTTTCGCCGCGCCCGCTGGCGCCGATCCGTCGTCGATCCGCCCGGCGATCGTCGCGCGGCTGGCCGGGCTCGTCGCCGAGATGAGCCACTGGGCACCGAACTCGCTGCTGTCCCGCTTCAACCGGTCGGCGCCCGGCACCTGGACGACGCTCCCACCCGATTTCGCGCATGTCATGACGCGCGGCCTCGCGCTCGCCGAGATGACCGGCGGCGCGTTCGATCCGGCGATCGGCAAGCTGGTCGATGCCTGGGGTTTCGGCCCCGTTCCCGTCGCGCATTTGCCTGGCGCTCCCGAGATCGAGACGGCGCGCACGACATCGGGCTGGCGTCGGCTGTCGTTCGCCCCCGACGGCGCGCATCTTCGTCAACCCGGCGGGACCGCGCTCGACCTGTCGGGGATCGCCAAGGGCCATGCGGTCGACGCCATCGCCGACCTGCTCCACGACGCAGGCATCCCGAACGCGCTGGTCGAGATCGGCGGCGAGCTCGTCGGGCGCGGTATCCGGCCGGACGGCGATCCCTGGTGGGTCGACCTCGAAAGCCCACCGGGCCTGACACTTGCGCCGCTCCGCATCGCGCTGCACGGCCAAGCTGTCGCGACGTCCGGCGACTATCGCCGCGGCGCCCACACGCTCGATTCACGCACCGGACGCCCGATCGAAACGCACGTCGTTTCCGCCAGCGTGATCCACCAGACCGCGCTCGACGCCGACGCCTGGGCGACCGCGCTGACCGTGCTCGGGCCGGGCGGCCTTGACCTTGCGCACAACCAAGGGATTGCCGCGCGGCTCGTCACGGAGATCGACGGCACCGTCCGAGAATATTTCACTCCCAGTCTATCCGCGATGCTGATCGACTGATCGCCGCCTCTCGATACATCCCCGAATGGGTGGCCATCCTTAACCCGGCAAAATCTTGTTTCCCCGCGAAGGCGGGGACCCAGACTGGACTCCCGCCTTCGCGGGAGAACACGGCGCGCGAAGTGGGCCGGCGGGACAGCCTGATCGATCAGATCCGCTCCCAGCCCCTCGCCCCGGACCAAGGACACGCCGCTGCAGAACCGGGTGAAGTCGACCACCGACTGGAAATAGCGGCACGCTGAAATCCTCCCCGCCAGGGGGAGGATACGGAGACGGCGACGTCGCCTCAGATCGCCTCGAACGCCAGCGTCACGGTAAAGCTCGAATACGCATCCGCCGCGCCCGGCGTAGCTGCGCGGTGCCGCACCAGCATCAGGTACCGCCCGGCATCGGACGGGGTCAGCGTCACCTTCCCGGCCTTGTCGCTGTTCACCGTCGCGACCTGCTTGCGCCCGTCATAGAACCCAGCCTCGCGGAACAGCGTCACGGGTTCGCCGACCAGCGGCTTGCCCTCGTACAGGATTTCGAACGCGGCCGCCGCGCCCGGCGCATAGCTGGTCGGGTCGCCGAGCGGGTGGATCTCCAGCGCCTTGCCGCGCGCCGCCAGCGCCCCCGCAGCGCCGGGCTTGCCGCGCACCACATAGGCGTCGGCCAGCGTCGTGCTGCGCACGTCGACCGACGTCGCGCCAGGCGGTGGCGTCTTGCCCTCGCCGACGATCGTCCAGGCCTCGCCGACCCGGTACATCTTGCTCAACCGACCGATCCGTTGCCCGGACGACAGCCGGTACACACCGTCCGCCGGTAGCGCGGCCTCGACGATCGCCTGGTCGGTGGTCAGCGTCGGCGCGGCCAGCTTGACGGTCTTTCCATCGGGCCCGGTAATCTCGAACGGCGCGTCCTTCATCGCGATCTCGGGCCGGAATGCGTCCTCGGTGAACGATGCCTGGAGCGTGACGCGATCACGCCCTGCCGCGTCGAACACGCTCGGCAGGACATACGGCATGTGTGCCGCCGAAGGCCCCGATACGAGGGCGAGCACGGTGGCTATGGCGGGGGCGAGCGCCCCGGTCGCTCGCGCCGTCCGCCAATTTCCCCTGATCTTCGTCATCGCGATACTCCTTTTCGATGCCACTGATAACGAGAATGATTCGCACTAGCAAGCCGTCAGACCGTGGGGATAACGAACATGACATTGACCAAATTGCTGGCCGGCATCTCGCCGGTCGCGCTGATAATCGGCACCGCCGGCCTTGCCCATGCAGAGCCCATTTTGCCGGAAGCGGCGCCCGCTTCGGCGACCGACACGTCGGCTACGACCGCGCCAGCCGCCGATCCGGAGGGTCAGGACAAGACGATCACCGTCACCGCGACGCGCACCGAAAAGGCGGTCGAGGACGTGCCCGCGACCGTGTCGGTGATCGACGCGAAGACGATCGAGGATCGTTTCATCTCCGACATCAAGGATCTGGTGCGCTACGAGCCGGGCGTCACCGTCCGCCGCGCGCCGTCGCGCTTCACCGCCGCCGGATCATCGACCGGACGCGACCGCGACAGCGGGTTCAACATCCGCGGGCTCGAGGGCAATCGCGTCCTGATCACCGTCGACGGCGTCCGCGTCCCCGACGCATTCAGCTTCGGCGCGCAGTCCGTGGGGCGCGGCGATTACGTCGATCTCGACCTGCTGAAATCGGTCGAAATCCTGCGCGGTCCCGCCTCTGCGCTATACGGCAGCAACGGCGTCGCGGGCGCGGTCAGCTTCATCACCAAGGACCCGCGCGATTTCCTGGCCGACGGCAAGCTGGTCGGCGGCGGGCTTCGCTCGAGCTACGATTCCTCGGACGACAGCTGGACCAACGGCTTCGTCGTCGCAGGGCGCACCGGCGATATCGAAGCGATGGTCGCCTATACCCGTCGCGACGGGCACGAGACCGAGACCAAGGGCAGCAACGACAGCGCGACCACCGATCGCACGACCGCGAACCCGCAGGACATCGAGTCCAACGCGCTGCTCGGCCGCCTCGTCTGGGCGCCGAACGATGCCAACCGGTTGCGCCTGACCTATGAGCATTTCTCGTCCGTGGTCGACACCGACGTGCTCAGCGCGATCGCCAAGCCTCCCCTCGCGGCGACCTCGGTGATCGGCCTCACCGCGCACGACACGACCGAGCGCGACCGCGGCACGCTCGACTATCGCTACATCGGCGACGGCATCGTCAGCGGTATCCGCGCGGCGGGCTATTACCAGAAGAGCCTCACGCTCCAGGCCGCGGCGGAGGACCGCAACACCGCTGCCGATCGCACGCGCATCAACCGCTTCGACAACGAAGTCTACGGCGGCACGCTGCAGCTCGAGAGCCGTGCCGCGACCGGGCCGTTGACGCACCTGTTCGCGTACGGCGCGGACTATTCGCACACCCGCCAGACGGGTGTGCGAGACGGCACCGTCGCACCCGCGGGCGAAGTCTATCCGACCCGCGCCTTCCCGACGACCGACTACACGCTGGTCGGCGTGTTCGCACAGGACGAGATTGCCATCGCCGACGGGCTGCTCACGCTGTTCCCGTCGATCCGCTACGATCACTACAAGCTCAACCCGCAGAATGATCCGCTGTTCACGACCTTCGTACCGCGCGAGCAAAGCGGATCGAAGGTTACGCCGCGGATCGGGGCGGTCGCCAAGCTGACCGAGGGCGTCCGGCTGTTCGCCAACTACGCGCAAGGCTTCAAGCCGCCCGAGCCGAACCAGATCAACAACGGCTTTGCCAACATCACGCAGAATTACCGCTCGGTCCCCAACCCCGATCTCAAACCCGAGACGAGCAACAGCATCGAAGGCGGCATCCGGCTGAGCGGCACGGGCTGGTCGCTGAGCGGAACCGCGTTTAGCAGCCGCTTCCGCAACTTCATCGACCAGGTCCAGGTCAGCGGCGCCTTCACCGCGACGGACCCGGCGGTCTACCAGTATATCAACCGCGGCCGCGTCAAGATCGAGGGACTTGAGGCCCGCGGCGAAGCGCGCCTGCCGATCGGAGTCGGCGTCCGCGCCGCCGCGTCCTACGCCAAGGGCACGATGCGGACGACCGGCGTCGCCGGCACGCAGCCGCTCGACAGCATCGAACCGGTCAAGATCGTCGCGGGGCTGTTCTACCAACCCGACGCCGGGCCGTTCCGCGCCGAGGTCATCGCGACGCACTCCGCGGGCAAGAAGGTTGGCGACACCAACAACAGCTGCAACACCGCGGCCACCAGCTGCTTCACGCCATCGGGGTTCTGGATCCTCGACGCCACCGCGTCGCTGCGCGTGATGGATCATGCGACGCTGCGTGCGGGGATCTTCAACATTACCGACAAGAAGTATTTCTGGTGGAGCGATGTCCGCGGACTGACCTCGACCTCGGTCGTCCGCGACGCGTATTCGCAACCCGGCCGCAACGCCGGGCTCTCCTTCTCGCTCAACCTGTGAGGCCCCCGATGTTCCGTTCCCTTCTCCTCGCGACCGGGCTGACGCTGGCCGCGCTCCCGCTCTCGCCGACGATCGCCTCCGCGCAAACGCAGGCCGTCTACGGCGACCAAGCGCGCGATCACGCGGCGATCCTGGGGATGGCCGGCACCTTTAAAGTGACGTTCGACATGCGCGAGACGACGCCGCTGGTCGCTGGCTACCCGCCCTACCCTGCCAAGCTCAGCGGCGGCCACGAGGTCGTCCGCGCGATCATCGATACGCCCGACCACGTCGTGCTCCAGCATCTGCTGGTCGTCACCGACGGCAACGCCAAGACGATGGTGATCAAGCACTGGCGACAGGACTGGACGTGGCAGCCCGCGACTGTCCTCGTCTACACCGCTGCAGGCCGCTGGACGCTCAGGCCGCTCGCGGAAGCCGAACGGCGCGGCGCATGGTCGCAGACGGTGTGGCAGACCGACGATTCCCCACGCTATGGCGGGATCGGTCGCTGGCGCTACGACGACGGCGCGACGCGCTGGACCAGCGACGAGACCCGCCGCCCGCTCGCGCGCCGCGATGCGACCCGCAATCCGCCCTATGACCATTATATCGGCAGCAACCGCCACGTCCTGACCCCCGCCGGCTGGGTCCACGAGCAGGACAACGCCAAGATCGGCCTCAAGGACGGCAAGCCCGCCACCTACGTCCACGAGTACGTCATCAACACCTATACCCCTGCGACCGACTTCGCAGTTACGGCGGCCGATGCGTATTGGGCGAAGACGAAGGATTATTGGGCCGCGGTCCGCACCGACTGGGACCGCGCGATCACCAAGGGTTCGGGTTTGCGGGTAAAGGAGGACGCCTCGAACGGGTCGACGACCGGCCACCAATTGATGCTGCTCGCCGATGATATGGCGGCGGGTGAAACCGATCAAAAGGCGGCAGAGGCAGACGCCGAAAATCTGATCCGTCGTGAAAGCGGGACATCATGACTTTCTCGCGTCGATCTGGTCGGTTGTCCGCCATCTGACGCTATCGAGTTTGTGGACCAGACGGCAGCAGCCGTCCTGGTGAATAGTTCGCCGGAACGCAGCATGCATGCATGACGACCGCGATTGCTAGTCGCTAAGGTCGCGGCAAAGCCTGTAGGGCTGCTAACGCACTGGCCCGCTCAGGTGAATCATATCCACCTCGTGCGACTGGCATCAATGTGGCGCGTGCCAGGGGTACGAGGCCACGCGCCGCAAGCTCGGCCCCAAGTGCGACCCGGGTCGTCGGTGCGTTCGGGACAGCACTTAACGCCTTGGTGAGCCCGTCGACGGCGATCGTGGGTACCGCGTCTCCCGCATCGGCGAAGCTATGATAATAGGCGAGCAACGGTGCGGAAGCTTCGGTGTCGGCTCGGTTGGCGCGTGCTATCGTGGCTCGCGCCTGCCGAAGCATCGCGGCGCGTTCGCTGCCGGGCAATGCCCTCGCTTGTTGGGTCATCGCGACACCGCTCCACATCAGCGCGTTGCTACTGCTTGGCGCGATTACCAATGCGCGGTCTGCTGCAGCATGGCATTCTCCTCCATTCCCACTTCGGCATTCGGCCTCCGCAAGCAGAATTTGCGCACCTTCGTCCGCTGGAAATCTGCCCGCGTCGGTGCGCAACCGCTGCAGCCAAACCTCACGCTGCTTGACGGCGGGGCCGGTTGTTACCTCGACGCGTGAACCAAGCTCTAGCCGTCCCTTCACGAACGCGGCTTCTCCAAGCGATAACCGGCGCACAATCGGCGTGCTTGCCCGTTCCGCCGGGTAGGTCATCCGCTCGAACGGTTTCTTGGCGAAGAAATAGCGGCGCAGTTCTTTGGCCAGGACATCCTGGTCCCCAAATACCGCAGCGGCCTCCGCCGACGGCGTTCCGCGAGCGACGGCCTTTAGATACTCGCGGAATTGCCCGCTGCGGGTCGGCGAGAAGAACAGGAAATGCGTCAGCATCCAGGCATGAACCGGAGTCCAACGGGTCTTGTTCGCCGGCCGTGTAAGGTAGGCTTCGCTGAAGACGTCCGCCAAAGCGAAGTTTCCAAAGCGGTGCAGCACGGCGGTCGCTCCCACCGGCGCCCGGCCATATTCCATCGTCGTGTCACCGCGGACAACCAATGTCGAGAACAGCTGGCCAAAGCCATCTAGATACCAGCGAGGATAGGCAGCGGGAAAGAAGGTCGTCAAATAGTGCTGAGCGAACCCAGCGTAGATCATGCCTTCGGCGGTTAGCGGCACGGATTCCTCGTTGATCGGCCGGATCAGATCGGCGCTGCTCTGCAGGCCAAACAGTCCGGATTGGCCGACCTGCCCCCCTGCCCCGCCGGGCTGACCGCCAGCGCCTTGCAGTTGCAGCCCCTGCAAGGCGTTGGCGACCGATACGCCCTGCTGGAGCACGACACGCTGATCGATCCGGGTCGTCGCAATCACGGCCCCATCCGGCCGCGGGTCATAATAGCGCCGAATGTCGAACGCCTCGTTGAATGGCCCCTGCTGCCAACGCAGATTACGCAGGTCCATGGCCTGGAATTCAGCGGCATCGCCAACCAGCGTCACCCGCAGCTTCGTCGTATCGTCAGCGCGATCGGTTCGATTGAGCAAGACCGACATCAAAAAATACAGGCGTTCCAGGTTGTGCGCGATCTGTGTCACTTCCCGCTCAGGCCCGTCGCTCAGGACGATGACGTGTTGGGTTTCCGCCTCGCGCCAATTGCTAGGCCGAGCACGCTGCCCCTCCACGACGATGTCGCGACCCGAGGACGGTGCCGGAGCATTCTGTGCCGTGAGCGGGGCGGATCCGCACGCGAGCGCCCAAATCCCCGCCAAGACCACTATCCGCACGCGACACTCTCCCCGGAACGCGGCCCATAGGCCGTCACCGGCATCTTGAAACCATGGATGCAGTCCTACTCAAAGCGCAAAAATCAACCCAGCGTGTCATTCGGCATTGCCGAGGGAAGCATGCAAGGGTCAGGCATAGGCGCCACCACGTTCGAGCGCGCTTCCCCGCATCCCAACTTCGGCCAATTGTTCCTCATTGGTAGAAACGATGCTCGACTACCCGATTAGTCGCCGGACATGTCCACATAGGAAGAAGGAACCAGCCCACCCGCTATCTAGAATGCAGATGCTATTCGCGGACGTCGCCTGACGCTGCGGCCTTTCGCGAAAAGATGCCATTTTAAGAATGGCTGAGCTGGATCGTCAGCGTTCCCTGCAGCCGATGCGGCTACGATCTATCGTTTTCCCGGTACGTCCGTTGAGCGGCGCAGCGTGGCGGTGCCTGCCGTGAGCGTGGCGCGTCCGGTGCCGTCGCCCTGATCCGCGAACAGCACCAGCGTCCGCCGGTCCGCGCCCGCCAGTTCGAGCCCGTCGGGCGCAGGCCGCCATCCGGCGACCGGCGATGGCAGCAGTTCGGACAAGCATGCCGCCCCGTCAAGCGCGTAGGCATTGGCTTCCTCGATACGGGTCGTCGTCAGCGTGATCACGCAGTGCCGGTCCGGCAGCGTCACGTCCCAAGTGCCCGCGACGTCCGCCGGCTCGGCCATTCGAAGACTGATCGATGGGGTTCGGCTCGTCTGCATTTTGTCTCCACTCACGGCATGCGCCCCGCAACTTGTTGCAAACAGGGCAATTACAATAAAGGTTCGACCTGCGCCCGTCAGGACATTCGGGTTCTGGCGACGCGCACGACAACCGACGAGATCCGTCTGGTACACGGATCGCCGCCGGGTCACCGGGAGATGACCATGCGCATGACACACTCGTTCGATACTGCCGCCGAACTGTCGCCGTTTGAGGCCATGGGCTTCGACTCCGATAGATATAACAGGATTTCCAGCTTCACCGGCAACGCGCAACAGCCGCAAATGTGCCAGTGCCCGTCATGCACTGGCGCCGGGCCGGACACCAATCACGTCGGCACGCCGGTCGCCGCGCTGAACGCCGACGACCGCGGCGACAGCGGATCGAACGGCAAGCCGTCGCTGACGAATGCGGAGGCCGGCGCGCAGATCGCCCGCGCGAACCAGACCTGGAACGGCGCGACGCTCGGCCAGGCAGCCGAGGTGACCTATGCGTTCCGCGCGTCGGCACCGGCATCGATGCCCAACGGCACGTCGGAGTTTTCGATGTTCAACACCGCGCAGATCGAGCAGGCGAAGATCGCGCTGCAATCCTGGTCGGACGTCGCGCGCATCACCTTCACGCAGGTGACCGGATCGACCGGCTATAGCAACAACGCACAGATGCTGTTCGGCAATTATGCGCAAGGGGCGTCGGGCGCGGCGGCGTTCGCCTATTATCCCGGTAGCGGCGTCGGCGGCGACAGCTGGTACAACAGCTCGCTCAGCTACAATCGCGCGCCCGACAATCTGAACTATGGCGGGCAGGTGCTGGTGCACGAGATCGGCCATGCGATTGGCCTGGGACATCCGGGCGACTACAACGCCGGCAACGGATCGCCGACCTACGCCAACAGCGCGCAATATTACGAGGATACGCGCCAATATTCGGTCATGAGCTACTGGTCCGAAACGAACACCGGCGGCAACAATGGCGGCTATTATGCCGCGGCGCCTTTGCTTGACGACATCGCCGCCGCACAACGCCTGTACGGTGCGAATTTGACGACGCGGACCGGCGACACGGTGTACGGGTTCAATTCGAACACCGGCCGTGATTATTACAGCGCCACGACGGCGTCCTCGCCGCTGATCTTCGCCGCGTGGGATGCGAGCGGCAACGACATGTTCGACTTCTCGGGCTATGCGCAGGCGCAGTTGATCGACCTGAATGACGGCAATTTCTCGAATGTCGGTGGCCTCACCGGCAACGTTGCGATCGCGGTCGGCGTGCAGATCGAGAATGCGACCGGCGGCAGCGGCACGGACCTGATCATCGGCAACGAGGTCGGCAACGTCATCCGCGGCAACGCCGGCAACGACGTGATCGACGGCGGTGGCGGTGCCGACCTCCTCTATGGCGGTGCGGGCGCCGATCGCTTCCTGTACGACGCCTTGTCCGATTCCACCGCCAGTGCGCGGGACCAGATTCTCGACTTCACGTCGGGGTCGGACAAGATCGACTTTTCGGCGATCGATGCCAATGCCAATGTCGCAGGCGACCAGGCGTTCATGCGCGTCGGTGCGTTCAGTCGCGTCGCCGGACAAGCCGTGTTCGCGTATGACGCGGGGACGGGCAACACGACGATCAGCCTCGACGGGAATGGCGACGGCGTCGCCGACCTGTTGCTCGGCGTGCGCGGGCAGGTCGATACGCTCAACGACGTGATCTTCTAACCGCTGCGTGACGGGCCGGGCGACTGCGCATCGTCCGGCCCGTTTCGACCTGTAGCTGGCATCGACCTACATCGGCGCACCGATGACAGACTAGGGCGAACATCGACGTCTAAGGGGCATCATTTTCTATCCAGCGCCGTGATGAAC
>Ga0308170_10001576_pt1 | contig 21262 bp, 22 predicted proteins | sample PhyBR2_2_FD_202136 | JGI IMG/M metagenome (GOLD analysis project Ga0308170, IMG submission 202136) | Phyllosphere microbial communities from UC Gill Tract Community Farm, Albany, California, United States - DLSLSB.R2 | ecosystem: Host-associated > Plants > Phyllosphere > Unclassified | place...
GTCGCTGAGCTTACTCGCGTTGGCGACGGCGTGGATCGTCGAGTAGAAGACGGCGATGCTGGCGTGCAGGAGCCGGGGCGTGTTGGGCTCGAGCGCGATGTTGAGGACCTGCTCGCGGTCGCGGAAGCGGTAGTAGGCGCTGCAGGCGGTCGTGCGTCAGATTCGACGTCTCAGGAAGAGAGGGAGAGGGAGAGAGAGCGGGACGCACGCGAGCAGCTCCTTGAGGTCAGCGAACGAGCCCGCCTCGGCGCTCTGGGTCGGGTCCTCGCCCGCATCGACGAACGCCTGGTGCCACCGCTCGACGAGCGCCTGCTCGTCCCGGGTCCCGCGCTCGCGTACGATCGTGAGCACGATGTCCTCGTCCTTGGCGACTGCGGGCGGGCGAAGGCGGGGCTCGAGCGTCAGCTTGCGGTGCGCGTCGAGCTCGACGACGAGAGGGAGCGAGGGACGTACTCGCTGACGCCTTGGTGCGCTGCCGCGCGACGTAGCCCTCGGCGACGTGCGCCTTGAGCGTGTCGCACAGGCCATCGCGCCCGAGCTTGGCGCGGAACTGCTTGATGAGCGCGCGCTGATGCTTGTTGGCGCTGTTGCACACGTGCGACCAGATGCTGAGGGAGCGTCGGGGACGAGGAGTCAGGGTGCTGCTGCGGGAGAGGGAGGAGAGGGCGAGGGACGCACCGCTGGAAGAGGGACAGCTGGCCGGCCGGCTGGCCGAGGATGAGCTGCACGATGGCTCGGATCGCCCTGCGTCGCGCCGAAGACGAGTCAGCGACGTAGCACAGAAAGGTCGAGGCGAGGCGAGACGCACAAGGTCGGGTTGACGAGGTTGAGGCCCAGCTTTATGGCGCCGTACGGGATGAGCTCGTGGAAGCTGTGTATCCCAGGCGGCTCCATGCATCAGTCGAACGCGCTCAGGCGCACAAGACCGAACGAGAAGTCGTGCGGACGCACCTGCGCAGGATGTTGAGCACCTCGGGCCCGGTCGCAGCGCCGACGAAGATGTAGCTGCGCGCGCACGGACCTCATCGTCAGCTCTCCGCGCCGAGACGATCCTCCTCGCCGAGGTAGAGGAGATAGACGCACTGCAGAGCTTGCGCGACGAAGATGAGGGCCCACTCCTCGGCGTCCTTGTACTCCTCCGGGAGGTCCTTGACGGCCGAGCAGCGCTTGACGTGCTTCATCGTCTCGTCGAGCTCGCCTGCGTGGCATCGCAGACTCTCTTCATCAGCACTCGTCGTCCTAGAGGACGAACGCCGAAGAGAGGGGAACGAGCGCGACGCACTTCCTCGGATGAGAGCTTGGCGGTACCGCACCCACGTCGTCCTGAGCGCCTTTGCCCTCTTGCCCACCCGCGCCCACTCCTCGGCGCGCTTCTCGGCCTGCGCATCCTCGTTCTCGACGCGCCTGCTCAGCGCCGCAGCGTCGACCTTGCCCGACGACGCCGACGAGGACGACGCCGCCGAGAGGAGGAAGCGCTCGAGGGCGGCGCGCGCGCGGTCGAGGAGCGCGTCGTCGGACGGGAGGCGCACCGTCGATGCGGGGTGCGACAGGGCGAGGACGACCCAGCGGAGCCAGGTCTGGACGTCGCGCGCTGGGGTCGAGCGCGAGGGCGAGGAAGGCGAAGGAGGGGAGGAGGAGGAGGAGTGGCGAGGGTCGGAGAGAGGGAGGGCGGGGAGCGCGAGGCGGCCGTGCGGGTCGATCGAGTGGAGCGCGTCGGCCAGGCCGATGAAGGCCGACTGCGGGACGAGGGCGTGGACGAGAGGGTGCGCCGAGGCGAGGGGCTGGGTGAGGACGTGGTAGGTCTGCGGGCGAAGATGACGAGGCGGCGTCAGCGAGGCTCGACCCGGGCGCGAGCACGACGGCGAGGGAAAGGGGACACGCACAGGCTCCTTGGTGTACGCCTCGTTCTCGAGCACGCCGACCCAGGCGTTGGAGTTGCCCTCGCCGCCGTGCTCGCCGAGGAGCGCCCGCGCGAGCTGGTCCATGGTCCCGCCGCCGCCGACGAGCACGTCGAGGAGGCGCATCATGCCTGCGCTCGGGCGCGCGGGCGCGGCGGGCCCGGGGACGGCGGGCAGGGCCGACGAGGTGTAGGTGCCGAGGAGGCGGACGATGCCCAGCGAGAGGAGGCGGCTGTGGCGGCGGGAGGAGAGGCGGGGTCAGCTCGTCGCCCAGGCTCTGTAGAGGTATAGCATACGACGAAGAAGGGCGAGAGGAGAGGAGGAGAGGGGCAGAAGAGGGAGGAGAGGGAGAGGACGAAGGACGAGGAGCGTGCACGCACCGCTTCGTGATCTCGCCGCGCTCGACCGTCGAGCTCAAGTCGCACTCGGCAAAGCCGTCGATGAACTTCTGCCAGTGCTCGCCCCAGTACTCGTCCTTTGCGCCCCTGAGCCCGGGCATCTGGTGCACGAACCGCTCGAACAGGTACGCGCACAGGGGCGACCGGGCCACCTCGCGCGGGTCCCATTCGTACCCGATGAACTGGGCGTCGCGCGCGGCGGGCTTGGGCGATGAAGACGAGAGGAGGCCGAAGAAGCGCGAGGCGGGCTTGGGCGAGGGCGCCGAGGCCGGGCGCGAGTTGGGCCCGTTGGCGAAGGGGAGGAACGGCGAGCCGTAGGCGCTCAGGGTCCCGATCTGGCTCAGCGCGCTGAACTCGTACTGGAGCTCGAGGCTGTTGCGGCGCGGCGAGCGGCGTCAGCGTTCCGGCGCGCTCGAGCGAAGGGGAGGAGAGGGGAGGACGCACTTGGCGAGCATGCGCGCGACGTAGTGCCGGTCCTGCGGCGTCACCTCGTCGTCCTGGTCCTCGAGCTCGCACACGTACGGCCCGAACGCCGGCGCGCGCAGTGCCGGCCCGCCGCCGTTCCTCTCCCTCGCCGCCGGGTCCTCCCTCGTCGCGAGCGGCACCTGCTGCTCCTCCCGCCGCCCGTCGCGCTCCGCCCTCGCCGCCGCGCCCTTCTCGCCCTCCCGCCCGTGCCCGTGCCCGTGCCCGCGCTCGCGCTCGCGCTCCCCCTCGTCCCGCGACTCGCTCCCCCGCGGGCTCGCGACGACCTGCCCAGGCAGCCGTCGCGGGCTCGTCGCCGCCCTTGGGCCGGCGCCGTGGCCCTGCGCGTACGCGTACGACGTGACGGGCGACGCCGGTGGGGACGACGCCGACACGGGCGCGGCGTAGTACGCGCCGTGCGACTTGCGGCGCAGCTTGCGCGGGCCCGGCGGGTGCTGCGGCTCGGCGCCGTAGCCGTTGCTGTGGCTGTAGGTCGGCGAGGTCGGGCGCGCGTACTCGCCCGAGGGACGGCGAGAGCGCGACTTGCTGCGCGAGAGCTTGCGCGTGGGGATGGTCGTGCGCGCGGCGAAGAGGGTCGTCGGCTGGTGGTGGTGGTCGTGGTGGTCGTGCTCCTGCGGACGAGCGAGCGGCGAGTCAGCTCCGGCGCGTTGCCCAAGAAAAGATAGAGAGAGGGACGCACCTCGTCCACACGCTGCGCCCGTGCGCTCCTGGTCGTGCGCCGGCTCGACACCGACGCTCGGCGGCCGACGACGACGTCGCCGTTCGGCCCGTCGTCGCCCCCGCGCTGTGCCTCGGGCGCAGGCTGGCTGCGCTCCTGGGTGCTGTGCGGCCGCGGTGCACTGCTTGCGCTGTCGGCTGGCGCGGGCGAGGGATCGTGCGAGGTCGGCGACGTCGAGTGCGAGTGGGGCGGCGATGAGGCGTCGGTGGAGGGCTCGGCGTTGCTCGCGGGAGGGCTGGCGGCGTCCATCGAGCGGCGCTGCGTCTTTGCAGAGGTCGTGCGCGAGGTGTAGTCGATGAAGGGCGGCATGTGCGGGTGAGGAGCGACGACGAGCCGGCGTCGGCGAGTGCGGGGTCGAAGACTGGGCGACAAGGGTCGTCGACGACCACAACCCTGCGCGCTCTGCTCGCCTGCACGGTGTTACGAAGCCTTCACATGCAGCGAGAATGACAGAACAAGCAGATCGAGAGGAGCCGAGGCAACGCCGTGAGCGTCGAGGCTCGCGCACACAGCTCCCGCTCTCTTGCGCGCGCAGCTCTCTGCCGAGGCACAGCGCGACACGCCCAACATCTTGAGAGGGACGTCCTGCGCGACAAGAGTCTGAACATGCGGCTCGTTGCGCTGCCGTGCGGCGGGTCCCCTCGCTCCTCCCGCCCTCTCGTCCGCCCGCTCGATCCGCCGCTCCCCCTCGCTCAGGCGCTCCTCCCCTCGCTCATCCATGCAGGCCGACACTCCCGCTCACGCCTGCGCGCCCTCGGCCTCCTTCGCGCCGCCCTGCGCGCCCTCGAGGCCGAGCTTGAACCCCTCGAGCGTCCTCGCGAGCTCGCCCGCGCGCGCGCCGACGACTCCGGCGATCCTGCTCCCGGGCGCCGACACGAGCCCGACGAGCTGGGCGCGGAGCACGTCGAGCGTGGGCAGCTTTGCGACGGCGTGCGTGCGCTGCGGGTCGGCGGCCTGGCTGTCGACGAGCGCCGAGAGGAGGGCGAGGCGCTCCTGGGGCGGTGCGCCGGGTGCGGGCGGGGGCGAGTCGGGTTTCGGGGCGCGCGAGAAGGTCTGGACGAGGGCGAGGACGCGCGCGAGGGTGGGCGGGTCGACGGCGGGCGCGGTGAGGACGGCGAGCGGGCCTTGGAGGTGCGACGGCGACGCGAGGTGGGTTGGGTCGAGGGCGCGCGCGACGGGCGAGGTAGGGGAGCGCAGGAGGGCGGGGAGGAGGCCTGGGCGGAGGACGGTGAGGGACAGTGGGGCCGGCGATGAGGAGGAGGAGGAGGTCGAGGAGGAGGAGGAGGAGGAGGAGGAGGGGGAGGGGCTGGGAGAGGGAGGGAGCTGGGCGAGGTTGGCGCGGAGGGCTCGCCACTCGTGGGCCGAGAAGTCGGATGGCCGGAGGAAGAGGACCAAGGGGTTGGCGGTGAGGAGGTGCTCGTGTTGGCGGAAGAGGACCTGCTTGCGGAGCGGGAGGGGCCGGGTGCGCGGGACGACCTTGGGGGCGAGCTTGGTGGCCATGGTCCTGAGTGGTTGGCTGTTACGAGTGCCGAGGTGAGGCGAGTGGATCGAGAGATGGCCCGCTGAGGCGACTGAGACGAGGCGAGGCGGCGAGGCGACGAGGAGGAGGAGCACGGCCACGGCCACGGCGGCCGACCCCTCGCTTGCTCCCCGTCCTAGACCGCTCCTCCATCTAGTCGGGTCCGTCTCTCTCACCTGTGCCCTTACTCGGAACCTCTGCTCACCCACACGCCGTCCACAGCCCACCCCGTACGTGTTCGCTCCCGCCTCGCTCGCCCTCCCACTTTTGCCCCCGCCCGTCTCGCCCACCCACCCTCGCCCTCGTACGCCCATCGCATGCCCCGACCCGCTGCGCCCCTCCACGCCCGACCGAGCCACGCCCGCCGCGCCCTCGTCGAGTCGTCGCTCGCCGAGCGGCAGCCTCGCAAACTCCGCCGCCCGCTCGACTCGCACCACCGCCCGCTCGAGGCGGCGCGTCGGCGTGCTCGGCGTGCGGCAGGGCAAAGCGTGGCTCGGATGAGCCCCTTGCGGGCGCAGGGCGAGCGAGCGAGGTACCGGGACGAGCTGCGGCCGGTGCGGGCGCGAGGAGGCGACCCAGGCCGGCGCGGCGGGCGAGCGGCCTCGCCGGTGCAGGCTGCGGCGCGTGCGCTCGTCGTGCAGCAGTGCACAGCGAGGCCGGGCGAGCAGCGCGGCGAGAGCAGGCGGCGGCGGTCGGGCCGTCGTCGTCGTCGTTGCCGCCCCGCCGGCTCGTCGTCCGGCTCGTCTCGTCTCGACGTGGCTAAAGGGCCGCGCGCAGCTGTCGGGCTCGAGTAGGAGGGCACGATGTCGATCAGCAGCAGCATCAGGATGGGCGCCCTGCGCACCCGCACTCGCAACGACGGCACTGACCCCTCGTCCTCCCTCCCTCCCTCGCCCGCGCAGCCCGTCTTAACCGCCCGCCATGCCTCACTCGTTCGGTCTCCGCGCGCGCACGCGCCACATGTTCAAGCGCGACTTCAAGACCAAGGGCTCGATCCCCCTGTCGACGTACCTCAAGATCTACCGCGTCGGCGACATTGTCGACATCAAGGCCAACGCGGCCCAGCAGAAGGGCATGCCCCACAAGTACTACCACGGCCGCACCGGCATCGTGTACAACGTGACGCCGTCGTCGGTCGGCGTCATCGTGTACAAGGTCGTCGGCAACCGCTACATGGAGAAGCGCGTCAACCTCCGCATCGAGCACGTCAAGCACTCCAAGTGCCGTGACGGTCCGTCCTCTCTCTTCTGCTCTCGTGTTCATGCTCGTGAGCGCCTCACTGACGCTCGACGAGCCGCGCCTCGCCCGCAGACTTCCTCAACCGCGTCAAGTCCAACGCCGAGAAGAAGAAGGAGGCCAAGGCCAAGGGCGAGCACGTCCAGCTCAAGCGCCTCCCCGTCGCGCCGCGCGAGTCGCGCACCGTGTCGACCCAGGACAACACGCCGCAAACCCTTGCGCCCATCCCGTACGACACGACCATCTAAGCGCGCGCCCCGACGTTCGCTTGGTGGTTCCTGTGGTGGGAGGTGGCTGTGTTCCAGGACCAGAGCGGGGCTGGAATGCAGGAGTGGCCGACCAGATCTCTCGAGTGTGTGACTCTTGTCGAGAGCGCGAGAGCGAGACGAGGACCGAGCGTCGGTAACGAGAGCGAGCCTCCGTCTTGGTCGTCGCCGAGTCCGAGCCGGCCTCGCCTCCGCCCGACTTGCTCTCGCTCATTGTCCCCGCCTCGCTCGCTCGACGGGCTCACCTGCTGTGCCTGTCTGCAAGGCGCCAGCTCCAGCAAGCTTCACACCGGTCGACCGCACCGGCACCGCGCCAGGACAGGAGCGCGCCGCCCTCATCTCCCTCGTCCCCACCTCGTGGTCGAACGCCGGCCGTCCAGCCTCAGCACACCGCCCAGCGGGCCCCCTCTCCCGCGCACCAACACGCCAGAGCACCTCTCTCGACCCTCCTGCCCTCACCGACCCACCTCCAGCGCCGCCCACCTCGCGCACTCGGCCCTCCTCCCTCTCTCGCAGCTCCCCTCCTCGCCCTCGCCCTCACCGACCCGCCCAGCGACATGCCCGCCGCCGCCTCGTTCGGCCCGACGCACACCTTCCTGCGCGGCCTCGCGTCGTACGCGTTCGCGAGCTTCTGGCACCAGGTCCTCGTGCTCGCGGCCGAGTCCGAGGGCGACGACGACGACGACGACGAGGGCGGGGGCGGGGGCGGGTTCGAGGCGGGCGAGGATAGGGGGCGGCAGCGCAGGAGGAGGAGGGAGACGGCAGAGGAGCGCGTGCCCCAGGAGGGCACGCCCTGCATCGTCGTCGCGAACCACTGGAACTCGGCCGCCGACGTGCGTCCCTCTCTCTCCCTCGCGCGCTCTCTCTCTCTCTGCTCTCTCGCGCCGCGCTGACACGGTGAGAGCACGCGCGCAGGTCGCCGTCCTGTCGTGCTACTTCCCGCACTACCGCAAGCTGCACTACTGGGCCAAGTCGACCCTGTTCGCGCCCGGCCTGCCGCGCAAGATCCTCCTCGACGCCGGCAACATCCCCGTCGACCGCAAGACCAAGGTGCGTCGCGCGCTCTTCCTACACATGCTCGAGCTCGAGGTGTGCGAGGTGCAGTGGAGCAGAGCTGACGATGAGGATGCCCGCGCGCGCAGGACAACCAGAAGCTGTTCGCGGCGAGCTTCGACGCGCTCAAGTGCGGCGAGGCCATCGCTGTCTTCCCCGAGGGAGGCTCGTGCGTCCCTCTCTCTCTCTCTCTCTTCACAGCGAGCGAGCCCCGAGGAGCCCAACTCGCTGACGCTCCACCCTCGCCCGCAGCGAAACGGTGCACGAGCTGCCCACGCTCAAGGACGGCGCGTCGTGGGCCGCGCTCGAGTACGCCAAGAACCTGCGCGACCCGGCCACGCGCGCGCGCTTCTCGGACGGCTCGACGTGCGACAAGGAGCCCGTCGACGTCGTCATCTGCATCGCCGGCATTGCCTACAGCGACAAGACCAAGTACCGCGCCTCGGCTACGATGGAGTGCGTCGCCTCGTCGCGCTCTCTGCATCGTGCCCTTCGTCGCCGCGCCGCGCACGCCGCTGACGCTCACCCTCGTCGCCCGCCGCGCGCGCAGGTTCGGCCCGACCCTCTCGGTGACGCCCTACGTCGACGAGTTCCTCTCGTCGCCCAAGTCGGCCGTCAAGAAGCTCACGGCGCGCATCCACCTCGAGCTCACCAAGGTGACGGTCAACGCGCCCGACTGGGAGTCGAGGCACGCCGCCATGATGGCGCGCAAGATCCTGTGGCCCGATGACCGCAAGCTGCCGCTCGAGAACTTGCGCAGGATCGACCAGACGTGCGTCCCGACGTCTCTCTCTTGGTCAGCTCGCTCGTCGTGACCGGCGTAAGCTTATTTGCGCCAACCTCTTCTACGCACAGCCTCGTCGACCTCTTTGCGTCCCCCAAGCCGTCCCGGTCGCTCCGCCGCCTCGGCCGCCTCCTCAACGCCTACCGCGACGCCCTCCACTCGACCGGCCTCTCGCACCTCTCGCTCTCGTCGCTCCCCCTCCCCGCCACGCTCGACCCAGACGTCCCTCACCCTCCCCCGACCCGGTTCCGCGTCCTCGGCTCGGTCCTCCTCAGCACCCTCTCGTGCCTCGCGCGCCTCCCGTTCTTCCTCCTCCCACTCGTCGTCCACCTCCCCGTCTACACCTTTGCGCGCTACGCGTCGAGCGGCGCGCTCGAGGAGGACCAGGCGCAGAACAAGGTCGCGATCGGCCTCGTCCTCGCGCTCGCGACGTACGCGGCCCTGTTTGGCGTCGTGTGCGCGCTCCTGTGGACGAGCATCACGTGGGGCGGCGCCATCGTCGTCGCGCTCGTCGGCACGATCGCGTTCGTCGCGTACCACAACCGCCTCGTCGACGCCAACGTGCGTCCCTCTCTCTCTCTCTCGTCCGTGCTCTCCTTTCGAGGGCGGCTCGCTGACTCTCCTCGCTCGCTCGTACATCTGTGCGCCCGCAGTACCGCCAGTTCCAGCGCCTCTCAGCCCTGTGGACCGTCCTCTTCGCCCTGTGGACGCCCGTCGCCCGCTCCGAGGCCGAGCACTTCCTGCATTCGGTCCACCCGTCCCTCACGCCCAGCAGCATCCGCCTCCGCCACTCGTCCGACAACCCGTACGACGAGGACACCGAGCTCGGCGCGAGGTCGAGCAGCGGCGACGACGGCGATCGGCGCGGCTTGCTCGCGGGCGCGGCGCCGACGGGCCGCTCGGCGCCAGACCCGTACGACGACGAGTCGGACGAGTCGGACGACGACGACGACGACGCCGGCTTATCGAACGGCGACGAGCGCGCCCAGCCCCGCACGCCGCGCCACCCGCCGCCGCAGCCCTCGCCGTCCCTCTTCTCGGAGCAGGACCGCCTCCTCGGCGGGCCGTCGCGACCCTCGCACTCGCCCGTGCTGTCGCACGGCCGCGAGCGCGCCGGCTCGAGCCCTGGCCCGCCGCCGCCGCGGGACCTCCCGCCGCTCGAGGCGGGCGCAACCCGGATCGAGATGGACGCGCTCGGGTCCGGGAGCGGCGGCAGCAGCGGCTCACGCCCGAGCTCTCGCGCTCGCACGACCTCGGCGTCGAACGGCGCGAGTACGAGCGGCGGCGGCAGCACCGGCGGGTGGGTGCGCCGCTCGCGCTCCGGGCGCAGCGCGCGCGAGGTGCGCGACCTGCTGTACCTGCGCGCGCAGACGGTGCAGCTCCTGCGCGCGCTCCTGTTCCCTCTCCTCGACGACGACGCGGCGCAGCTCGAGGAGGTGCACGTCGACGGCGCAGGCGCGGGCGCGGGCGCGGGTGCGGGTGCGGGCCGGTCGTCCGGGCACGCGCCCGTCGCCATGGCGCGGCGCCGCAGCCTCTCGAGCGCGTCGTCCTCGGCCGGCGCGCCGCCTGCTCCGGCACCGACGCCGGTGGGCCAGGTCAACGGGCTCCTGACGCGCCTGCACGACGCGGCGCCGCTCTCGGAGCGCGAGACGACGAGCCGGGCGCTCGCGCGCGAGGTCGGCGGGCGCATGCGCGAGCTCGGGTGGCAGGCCAAGGAGGGCGCAAGGTGGCTCGGCGGCGGAATAGCGGGAGCGGAGCGAGGACGGTGAGCGTGTAGAGCAGGTTTTGGCTTATCGAGGTTCGGTTTCGTGCACGGTCCTCTCGAGCAAGCTTTCGGCGGGAGAGGAAAGTGCGAGAGTGCGAGTAGAATGGCAACAAGGTGACAAGAGAGCTACAACAAGACGTTCAGGCCTCGTCCTCGTCGTCGAGAGCGTCGACCCGAGCGCGCAGCTTGGCGAGAAAGTCGAGCGCGTCGTCGGCGGCCGAGAGGGCACGGTCGGCGGGCGAGGCGGCGGCGGGTGCCGCAGCGGCGGTGAGGACGTCCGAGTGCATCGTCGAGAGCGTCGCGGTGATCTCGGCGCACTTTCTGCGGACGAGAGAGGCGTAAGCGCAGGATCCACGACTGGCAGCGCAGACGGCGGCGACAAGCGCTGCGCCTGCGCAGACTTGGAGAGAGCGAGACGCACTGCTTGATGGCGACCGTCTTGGCTCGTCGCAGGTCGATCTGGGCGCGCATCATGGCCTTGAGCGTCTCGCGAGCCTGCGCGGGACCGACCGTGCATCAGCTTGCTGTGCTCGCGCAGCACGTCCGCCGAACGAGAGAGGAGCCGCGCACCTGAACCGGCCTGAGCTCGTTCACGAGGTAGTGCATGTTGACGGCGACGAGCTGCATGTGCTCGGTGAGGCGCTCGACGTCGGACCTTGGCGGCTGAGGATGCGCGAGCGAGGGCGGCGGGGTGAGGAGGGCGTCGAGGAGCTGGGTGTACGAGATAAGGAGGGTGCGGAGGAGGGACTGGAGCGACGTCTTGCGGTCTGTGCGGCACCGTCGACCTACTACTTAGCTCCGTGACCTCGCTCGACGGAGAGAGAGAAGGGAGAGGAGGAGGACGTCCGACGCACCTGCATCGCGGTCGAACATCTCGGGGACGCCCATGTCTTCGAGAGTCGGGAGCTTCTCGTCGATGGGCCACGTCTCGCCAAAGACCGAGTAGCTGCCGTCCTCGACGATCCAGTCGACGTTGGGCGGATCGAGGTCGGCGCGCGAGAAGGGGCGCGGCTCGCCCGGTACGTCGGCGATGGTGGCATCGGGTGCGAGGTCGAGGTTGCGCTGCGTGTAGCGGTGGTAGAAGGCTGGCGGGGCGGGGAAGATGGCCGTGTCGAACTCGTCGGGCGGGGGAGCGGGAGGAGGAGGAGCCGGGGTCGCGTCGGGCTCTGGAGCTTGGTGAGCCCCGTTGGGCTGTGGTACTGGCTGTGCTGGACTGTCTGGCGAGCCCACAGACGACGGCGAGCTCATGGCGGCGAGCGGTTGAAGGCTGACCATCCTCATCTCCCCGCGACCTCCTCTCCGCTCTGTCCCGACCGCTGCGCTCGCTGGACGGACCGGTCTGCTTAGCCGAATCTGCTACTGTGACTTGTGCGCAGGTGCTACAGCGACTCGCGCTCGCCTCTGAGCTGTGCCCGCGGGGTCGCCGCTCTCCTCCGCATCGCGGCCTCACGGCTTCGGCCGTCTCGGTGCAGCGCACCGAGCGAGGCGCGAGCTCGTCCGCAGCACCGCCGAGGAGACCCTGATCGACGGCGCCGCACTTGCCGGGCCGCACCGAGGCCGGCCGGCCTCCTGTCCGTCCCCCGCGGCCGCTCAGCTCGTGTCGGCGTCCGCTCGACGTCGGCCGCCGTCCGTCTTGGTCACGGACCGGCTTCGCTTGCTTCTGCTTCTCGAACTTCGCTCTGAGAAGCGCTCTCGCCAAGCTGGATCCTCGACTCGATCCTCGAAGCGGAGCGGCGTCGCCCGCGCCGACCTACCGCACCGTCGCCTCGCCTCCTCCTCACGCGCGCCGGGCTCCGCCTCTACCGCCCCCACGCCGAGCCTCGCTCCTCCCGAGCAAGGAGCGCGCACTTTCCGCCGAGCCACCGTCGCCTCGCTCGCCATCGCCGCCCGCCGCCAAGCACCTCGTCCTCCTGCCCATGGCGCACCCGCACGGCGGCGCGAAGGCGCGCGACGCCGCGCTCGACTCGGCGGCGAGGCGGCAGCACTCGGCCGACGAGGGCGTGCCGACGTACGACCCGCCCGCCGCCCACCACGACTCGCCGACCAACCTGCACCCGCACGACGCGCACGACCGGCGCGCCCTGTCCGAGGTCGACGAGCGCGCGTGGCGCAGCAAGGCCGAGGTCGAGGAGTGGCGCTCGGCGCACCTCGAGCGGCGGGCGAGTGTCGCGAGGAGCACGGCGAGCGGGAGGAGCTCGACGAGGGGCCGCGGCGGCGGCGCGCAGGAGACGCTCGGCGGGCTCAGCGAGGCGGACCTGGCGCACATGTCGGACGCCGAGATCGGTGCGTCCCGCTCTCTCTCTCGCTCTTCAACGCTTCGCTGCATCTCTCGACTGACTCGGACGTCGCCTGCGCGCAGCCCGGCACCACTTTCGCCTCGCACAGCAGCACCTCGAGGCGGCGCAGCGTCTCTCGCTCGCCGCAGCCGACACGCCCTCACGCTACGCCCGCTCGACCCAGTCATCGGTCGCGTCTCTGCGCAGCCCGCAGGCGCGCTTCGCACACGAGCACGACTCGGCGTCGTCGAGCGCGTACGGCGAGTCGTCCGCCGGCCAGGACGACCAGCTGCGCTCGCCCGTGTCGGTCTCGTCGGCCTCGCCGATCGAGCGCGACCTGCGGCGGCTCAGTATCGATCGACACGGCACGGGCTCGGGCTCGAGCTCGTACGACGAGCGCCGCAGGTCGGCGCTCCAGGTGCCTGCACCGACTCGTGCGCTCGAGCCGCCGCCGCACGTCCTCCCCTCGCCGTCCTCCCACTTTAGCACCTCGCCCTCGTCCATCTCGCTTCGATCGGCGCCGTCGCTCCCGCACCGCATCGCCGACGACGCGCGCGCCGCACCGCAGCGGCCCGTCCCGCCGCCGCGCCGAGCGACCGTCGGCGCCCCACCGCCGCCGGCCACCTTCGAGTCGGCGAGCGCTCTCGCGCCGTCCCTGTACGGCGGCGGCGTGCCGCTCGGCGTTCCCGATCGACTCGGCGTCCGCTCGGCGTCGGCGGGGTCGTCGCCCGCAGGCTCGGTCGGCGTCTCGAGGTCGGCGTCGTCGTCCTCCTCGTCGCCGCACTGGCCCGGCGCTCAGCTCCGGGACCCTCTCGAGCAGCAGTCGAGCCGCAGCATGGTCGAGCACGACGCGCACGAGCCTCTCGAGGACGACGACGATGCGAGGAGCGACTGCTTCGACGCCCAGTCGACCATCTCGCACGTCAGCAACTCGCCGCTCCCGTCCTACTCGGACCCGTACGACCGGCCCGCCGTGCCCTCGATCCCCGAGGAGTACCTTCAGCCCGTCGCCTCGGCACCGCCGGCGTCCATCGTCGGCGACTCGTCCGGCCCGCCCTCGCCCTCGCCCTCGCACGAGCCCGTCGACGACTTTCACGGCTTCCGTCCTCGCCTCGCCCTTCCTCCTCAGGACTACTCGTCGCACCCTCCCTCGCACCTGGCAAACTCGGCCCTCGCGGCGCACTCGTCCTCGTCGCACCCGCCGCCCGCAGCGCACGGACCTTCCCCCTTGGCGCCGATCTACGTCCAGCCCGTCGCCGCGCTCGGCGGCGCCCAGCCGCACTCGTACATCCTCGGCGTCGACGGTCGACCCATCCCCGTATACACGGCGCCGGCGGGCCCGCACTTTCGAGCCGGCCCATCCGCACCTCGCTCGGCGCTCCCGATCCACTCGCAGCCGCTCCAGTTCGACCACTCGCTGCCGTACGCGCATCGACCGCCGCAGCCGGCTCGTGGACCCGTCATCACAACAGCCGGCGTGCACCCGACCCTGACGGCGAACGCCTCGCCGCTCCAGCCCTACTCGCCGCACGCCTCTCCGCTCGCACCCTCGGCCGTCCCGACCCTCTCGCCCCAGTCCTCAACAGCAAGCTTCGCCCCCTTCACCGTCGGCCTCGTCCCTCGTCCACCTTCGCCCTCGTCCTCGACGACGACAACGCACCGCGCGCCGTCCATCTCGGGCCGGTCGCGCATGGCGAGCCTGCGCGCGGCGGTCAAGAGCCCGCACGTGCGCTTCATGAGCCCGAGCCCCGAGGCCAGGTCACGCGCGAGCGAGCCGCCGCCCACGTCCTCCTCCACGTCGGCGGCGTCGCGGTCGGGCCGGGTCGGGTCCTCGTCGGGCGCGTCCGCCGCCGCCGCCGCCGCTCGCGGCCGGATGGGCAGCTTCTTCGGCGCGAGCGCGAGCGGCGGCGATGCGCTCAGGATGGAGCGTGAGCGGGCGCAGCAGGCGGCCGTCGTGCCCGAGGTGGACGACGAGGAGAGCGAGGCGGAGCGGAGGAAGCGGCAGGGCGAGGCGATGCAGCAGAGCTTCGGCATGCTCTTGTAGACAGTTCTCGTTCTCGTAGACAGCTCTTTATCTCCGTGCAGTGCACCCGTTCGACACGGCAGCTCGAGATTCGAGCTCGAGGTCAGCTGAGCTGCAGGTCGAGCGGATCGGCGTCGACCGACGAGAGGCAAGTGCCCGTTGACAGGCGTGGGCGCTGACGCCGAGGCACAGCGAGCAATTGTGCGGTCGGGCCCACTCGCACAGAGAGAGCAGCGAGGGCCCAAAAGACCGGGACAAGCCGCCGTCGGCGAGATGAGGAAGGAGGGTGAGCGCGAGGCTCGAGCTCAGACAGCCGGCGAGCCGACTACGTCGAGCGGGAAAGCGGCCACAGCGGGTCCCACAGCGTCGCCAAGGGCTCGCGGGTGGCTTGACGTCGTCCGTGAGGGTGCTCTGCGTGCCGGTGCAGCGGCAGCGCGGCCCACGACGCGGATGCGAGGCGGCTCGGCCTCCTCACGCAAAGCTTCCCTCGCCTCGACACCCCGCACCCTCGATTTTCTCGCCACACGCTAAACTTGTCCACCTGATCTTGGCTCCCCGTACTTCTCCTGCCCGTCGATGTGGCTCAACACGGCGCGCGAGAGCAAGAGAGAGCGGACGAAGAGAAGCGACGGCACGAGACGAGGCGCGAGCGCAGCAGACGGACGTACGGACGCTCCTACCATCTCCGCCGGCCGCCGGTCGAGCGCGCTCACGAGATCTCGATCAGTATCAGTCACGAGGGCTCCGCACTCCGAGCTCTCGGTAACAAACTCTGCGCGACGGCTCGGAGGGCCCCGGCGCGCTTCTCTTTTCTCTCCTTCCCTCACTCGCTCGCGCTCGCTCCACCAGCTCGTCGACGCTCCACGACCATGTTCCGCTCGCGCGCCGACAAGAAGGAGGAGATCATCAACGAGAAGGAGGTCCAGCAGGGCATCTACCCCGGCCGGGACGTCGAGGAGGTCGCGGCGGCCGACCGCCTTCAGCCCGAGGTTGCGGACGCGTTCGCGCTTCGCGATGGCGACACGCACGGTCGGACGAACTTCAAGGACCTCGGCTGGATCAAGGCGGGCATCATCATCACCTGCGAGGTGAGCTTCCTCCCCTCCTCCTCCCCCTCGTCGTCGCCACCTTTGCCGAGGTCGTTCGGGTCGGCGGCGCGCCGCCCATCTCGGCGCTTCGTGCAGCAGCTTCACGCACAGCCTGTGCATGCCTGCGCCGACGCACAGGTCGGGGTACGGGCTGCGCAGGTCGATCATGACCGACGAAGCTGACTCGCGCCCCCCTTCTTTCTCTCGCGTACAGGCCGTCGCCCTCGGCACCCTCTCCTTCCCCTCGACGTTCAAGCGCTTGGGCCTCGCAGGAGGGCTCATTTGCAACACGGCGTTCATCGCCATCGCCTACCTGTGCGTCTCGCCGCCTCGCACGACTTCCTCGAGCCGGATTCGCCCGGATTCGTCCGGCGCTCGAAGAAACAACGCTGACCCATCGTCGTTCGTCCAACAGGTCCGCGTCGATCATGGTCGACTTCAAGCGCCGCTACCCGCACGTCTTGAACGCCGCCGACGCCGGCGAGGTCCTCTTCGGCCGCTGGGGCTACCGCATCCTCGGCGTCGCCATCGTCTTCAAGTCGATCGGTCTCGCCGCGAGCCACATCCTCGCTGGCAAGCTCGCCATCGCGACGTTCGACTCGGGCGCCAACTGCGCCATCGGCTGGGCCGTCCTCATCGCCGGCGTCTCGGCCGTCCTCTCGTACAACCGCAAGTGGAGCGGCCTCCTCGGCCTCTCGGTCGCGTCCATCTCGTGCATCGTCATCGCCTGCATCATCACGATGGCTGGAGCCGGCACCCAGAACCCGGCGCGCCTCGAGAAGAACGGCGTCCCGGTCCACTGGGTCGCGTTCAACAAGGACCTCACGTTCGCCGACGCCATCGGCGCCATCACCAACTGCGTCTTTGCGTGCGTCCTCTCTGTCCACTCTCTCTCCCCGCCCCACCTCCGTCCTGAGCGCCTCGTCGCTCTTCATCCTCCTCGACGACCTTCTCATTCCTGACGTCCTCCTCTCTCCTCCTCCTTCGCCTCCTCCTCTCTCCTCCTTCGCCTACTGCAGTTACGGCCAGAACATGGCCGTCCTCACGTTCCTGCCCGAGGTGCGTCCCTCTCGACCTCTGCAACACCTCTCGTCCTCCTGCTCACCTTCCTCCTCTCGACAGATGCGCAAGCCGTCCGACTTCAAGAAGTCGATTGCGCTCATGCAGGGCTTCCAGCTCGTCATCTACTCGATCGTCGGCTCCGTCCTGTACACGTACGGCGGCCAGGTGCGTCCTCGTCTCGCCGGCGCTCGGACCCCTTCCTGGGCTGACCCTCTCTCCCTCGCGCAGTACACTCCCTCGCCGGCCCTCACGATGACCAACCACAAGCTCGCCATCGCCTCGTACGCCTTTGCGCTCGTCACTATCATTGTCTCGGGCATCGTCGCCGTCAACGTGCGTCCCCTTCCCCTCGCTCTCCTCGACCTTCTGGGCCGCCTTCCTGCCGGGATTGAGCTCGCGCTGACGCTCTGTCTCGCTCTACAGGTTGGCGCCAAGTTCTTCTACACGCAGCTGTTCCGCAACTCGTCCATCCTCACGAGCGACAGCTGGAAGGCGCAGCTCTACTGGCTCGCCATCATCTTCAGCATGTACGGCGTCGCGTTCGTCATTGCCGAGCTCATCCCCGTGCGTGCATCTCTCTCTCTCTCTCTTTGACGTGTGCAGGGCGGTGCGCTGACCCTGCTGCACCCACAGTTCTTCAACCAGCTCCTCACGATCGTCTCGTGCCTCACCTCGACCTGGTTCGTCTGCGGCTTTGCCGGCGCGCTTTGGCTGCACATGCACCGCAGCAACCGCGGTGAGGGCTGGTTCAGCAGCCCCACCAAGATCGCCCTCTTCTGCGTCTCGGTCTTCCTCGTGCGTCCTCGTCCTCCCTCTTCTCGCTCCCCGACCGCCTCTTGACGCCGCCGCTTCTTCCGCAGATCGCCATCTCGATCTTTATAACTCCCAGTGGAATCTACAGGTACGGATCGACTCTCTTCTGCGTGCTTGCGCCGTTCCTTGACTGACAGCCTCTCTCTCCTGCTCGCAGCGCCGTCAAGGGCATCATCGACGGCTACAACGGCGGCAAGTTCAACCACCCCTTCTCGTGCTCGTCCTAGACCTCTCTACAGCCCGAAGATACAGTAGACCCGGACTCCTGTCTCCTGTCGTTGCGCTCGAGCGAGCTGTATGTGTACCTTACCCAGCAGTCCCTTTCCCACCGGTTTCTATAGGGTTCGAGGCCTTGCAAAATTATACCGGCGTGTGCCGTGTGACTGTCCTTTTCGTCGAGCGTGCGAAGAGAGGACGAGCAAGCGGATCGAGCAGAAGCAGCGAGGAGAGCAAAGGTTTGAGGGAGTGAGGTGGTCGTTGGGCCGCCGCCCCTCCTCTCGGGACACTGTCGCCTCCCTAGCTGCATGGACTCGCACAACGTAGCGTGGAGATCGTCCGGGAGCCAGTAAGCTGACGAAGAATGCGCGGCGGCGGCAGCAGCATCGTCGAGGTCAACTTGAGAAGGCCGCACGCTCGGGCCTCCTCGAGCTGAGTCGAGCGGCAGGCTCGACGGCATGCTCGTCTTTCCGGGCTGAGACGCCTTTGAGGGCTGCAACCGACTGCTGAGAGCATCTCACACCTCTGCGCAGGCGCACGAGCGCAGCGACCAAGGCTCGAACAGCCGGCCGTTTCGAGCTCGACGACGTGCGCGTGCACGAGCTGCGCAGTCGAGTTGCGCGCGCTCTCACAAGCTCTACAGGCCCAGGCCGAGTTAAAGCATGCTTCACTGGCGCCAGCGGATCCAGACTGCACCGTTCGTTCGTACGGCGCCGCCTCCTCCGCAAGAGGCGCGGCGCTCGAGAGGCTCGTGCTCAGCTTGCCCGGGCCGCTCGTCTCGCTCGTCTCGCCCTGCGGAATGAGCATGATACAGCTGTGTTTCTTTGCACCGCGCCCCTCTATCCTGTACAAGTCGCCGCCCCTCCTCGCCCTCTCTTCGGCCCGACCCGCTCGCTCACTTGCCCTCCTCGCCGACCGCCTTGGCGACGGCCTCGATCACCTGCGTGTGCCACTCCTTGGGCGCGGCGATGACGCCCTTGTTGCCCTTGAGGGTGCGCCCGAGCGAAAAGTCGAGCGGCTTGCCGTGCATGTCCGACACGATGCCGCCGGCCTCGGCGACGAGGAGCGAGCCCGACGAGTGGTCCCTGCGGGCGAGAGCGAGGGAGAGGGGCGGCGTCAGAGGTGCTGTGCGGGGAGGAGAGGACAGGCGATGGAGAGGGAGAGGAGAGAGGGCGAGGAAGAGGAGGGAGCGAGGGAGAGGGACAGGACCAGGACGCACCAGACCTTCTCCTCGTACGTCGCGCTGACGGGCAGGCGCAAGTAGATGTCGCCGTCGCCCCTCGCGATCGAGCAGTACTTTGCCTGGCTGTCCATGCGCACGCTGTCGCGCGTGATGCCGAGCAGCTGGGCGATGCGCGCGTTCGTGCCGTGGTCGCTGTGGCCCGCCTCGACCGACTCGCAGAACGACGCGGCCGAGAGCGAGGGGAGCTGGTTCATCGTGATGCGGGTGAGCGAGGGCGAGGTGAAGGAGCGCTGCGGGCGAGGGGAGGGGTGCGTCAGTCGGCGCACGGTACGATGCCACGAGCCGTGAGGACTTGGAAGCTCCTCGTGCGCGCCCGAGAGCGAGAGAGCGACGGCGGCGACGCACCTGGAACGCGCCCTGGCCCTTGACGGCGACGAAGAGGGCGCCCTTGTCGCCCTCGGGCTGCTTGGGGTCGACGGGCAGGTTCGGGCAGCCCATGACGCCGAGCACGACCTCGCCGTCCTCGATCAGGCCGAGGCAGACGGCGTACTGCCCGCCGCGCAGGAAGCCCTTGGTCCCATCGATCGGGTCGAGCGCCCAGTGGCGCCCCTTGGCGCCGCCCTCGCTGTTGCCGCGGTCGATGGCGGCCATCCACTCGTTGTCGCCGCGCTCGACGCGCTTGACCTGGTCCCACGCGCGCTCCTCGTCGGCGAGCGGGAGCGCCTCGCGCATGGCCTCGCCGGCGAGACGCACGATCTGCGCCTTGACGGTCGCCTGCTCGGGGCGCTGCAGGTCGGCAGAGTCCTCCTCGCCGATGATGGCGTCCGAGGGGAAGTGGGCCGCGAGGAGCGCAGAGACGAGAGCTTGCGCCGTGTAGTCGCCGACTGTGGATGTTCTCGAGTCAGTGAGGAGCTCCAGAAAGGACGAGAGGGTGCTGCGAGTGCGAGAGGCAGCCCTCGTCGTCCGTGAGCCGGCGAGGCTCGACGGCGCAGGGGAGCGAAGCGCCAACACCGCCGTGCGAGCCTGCTCAGCTGCCCAGCGACCTTGTGAAGCTCCACCTTGTCCTCCCACAAGCCCACACAGCCCGCCGACCGCTCTCCCATTCTCGGTCGCCTCATCTCCCTCCCTATCTCCCCGTCCCCAGCTCGAGCGAGAGAAAGCGCGACGCACCGGTGACGGGGCTCTTGTCCTTCTTCTCGACGCCTCCCGAGCCGACGAGCTCTGCCTGGATCTTCTGGGCGAGGAGCGACGCCTTGAGGACGGCGCTGAGCGCGATGGCCTGCTCGCTCGCGTACGGGGCCGACATGGCTGAGGCGGTGGTGCGGGTGGTGGTGAGGGGGCGGGAGAGGGACGAGACGAGGAGGCGCAGGCGGTGCAGCGCTCGGCGGGACGTCGTGAACGAGGTGCGGAAGTGCGGGAGGACGAGGAGGTGGTGCCGACGTACGAGGGAGAGGGACCGGCTCCCTTGGCCTCTGCAGCTTTCGCTTTGCGGACAAGCTAGAGTCCTCTCTCGCTCGCTCTCGACCGAGTCGCTCGCGTTCGACGCCCGCTCGCGCACGCCGAACTCGCTGCGACAGACACCTCGTTTTGGAGATCAACCCCTCCTCGCCGTCCTTCTACGACCACTCCGACCATCTTCGACTCGGGAACCAGGCAAGAGGGAGAGCACAGAGGCACGCTTAGTGCTTGGCCTCGGCCTTGACGGGCTCCTCGCAGAGCTTGAGGTAGTCGTCGGCGCCGACGGCCTCGGACTCGTCGACGACCTCGGCGGTCGAGGTCGAGGGCGAGTCGGCGACGGGGGCCGAGCTGTGCGTGGCGTGCGTTTGGCGTTGGTAAGGGGCGGCGAGCGGGCGGGCGAGGGAGGATCCGCGGGCGGGAGGAGGGAGAGGGGAAGGGGATGGGGAGGGGGCGAGGGCGACGGCGACGGCGACGGTGATGGGGCGGCGAGGAGTAAGGAGAACGAGGAAAGGGTGTGCGTGATGGACGCGAGGCGGAGATTGTCGACAGGCGCGGCGAGAGGTAGGCGTCGGCGGTAGAGCGAGCGAGCGAGGCCGGACGAGGTGGGACAGGTCGGGGAGAGGGAGGTGACAAGTGACAGGACGAGTCAGCGCGCGCTCGTCGCTTCATTCTCAAGAGAGAACAGGCTGGACGCACGCGTCGTAGGCCTCGAGCTCCTTGGCGAGCGCCGCCGCGTCGGGGACCTCGGGCGTCTTGGGGGCCGACGGGGTCGAGTACGACTTGGTCGCGCCAGCGGTCGCCGCCTGCGCGCATGCCGGCATCGAGTCAGTCACTCGTCAGCTGCGGGGACGGAGAGAGAGAGGACGCACGGCGGGCTTGGGCTTGTAGGCGCGCAGCTCCTTGAGGTAGAGTTCCTGGACGAAGTCTGCGAGACAGGGAACGCAGCGAGGACGGCGAGGGGCGGACGGCGGCGAGGCGAGTGCGGCGGGTGGTTCGGGGCGGTGCAGCGTGTCGGGTTGGGTC
>Ga0308170_10001578_pt1 | contig 21257 bp, 12 predicted proteins | sample PhyBR2_2_FD_202136 | JGI IMG/M metagenome (GOLD analysis project Ga0308170, IMG submission 202136) | Phyllosphere microbial communities from UC Gill Tract Community Farm, Albany, California, United States - DLSLSB.R2 | ecosystem: Host-associated > Plants > Phyllosphere > Unclassified | place...
GCAGCTTCCGCCAGGCCGCCGACGACCTCTTCCTCTCGCAATCGGCGCTCAGCCGCCGCATCGACAAGCTGGAGGAAAGCCTGGGCGTGAAGCTGTTCGAGCGCACCACCCGCCGCGTGCGCCTGACCAATGTGGGCCAGACCTTCCTGGTGAACGTGCGCACCGCGCTCGACGACCTCGAAGATGCGGTGCTGGGCGTCGCCGACCTCGCGGCCCACCGCACCGGCACCGTCACCCTCGCCTGCGTGCCGACCGCCGTGTGGCACTTCCTGCCGGAGGTGCTGAAGCGCTTCAGCGCGCGCTTTCCACGCATCCGCGTGCGCGTGCACGACGAGAGCGCACAGGACGTGCTGAACCTGGTGCTGAACGGCGAGGCCGACTTCGGCATCAACTTCGCCGGCGCCGAGAACCCGGAGATCGTGTTCGAGCCGATCTACGTGGAGAGCTATGTGCTGGCGATGCGGCGCGACCATCCGCTGGCGAAGCGCAAGGTGCTGAGCTGGAAGGAGACGGTCGACGAACGCTATATCTCGGTTGCCAAGTCCAGCGGCAACCGCAGCGTGATCGACGCCGCGCTGGCCGGCGTGGAAAAGCATCCCCTGATCTTTTGCGAGGTCAACCACGTGTCCGGCGTGCTGGCCCTGGTCGAAGCGGGCATGGGCGTGGCCGCGGTGCCCGGCCTGTCCGTGCTGCCGGGGCGGTCCGAGGGCATCGTCGGCGTGCCGCTGGCGAATCCGGAAATCAAGCGCACGCTGGGCCTGATCAGCAAGCGCAATCACAGCATGGCGCCGGCGGCGCGCACCCTGTTCGAAATGCTGTCCGAAGCGCTGCTGAAGCGCCCGGCCGCGCGCTGATTCAGCCCGCCTCCAGCGGTGCCGATGCGGCCAGCGGATCGAGCGTGGAACCGTCCGCCGCCCGCACATTGATCACCTCGACCGTGTACTCGCCGGGCGCGAGGTCGACCACGAGGGCGACCGCCGCCGGACGCCGTGGATGGAGCTGCACCGCCCGCACCGCCGCCGCCGGATGGATCCGGTAGTTGTGCACATTGCCGGCGCTGTGCGGATGCACCGCATCGCTGAAGGAGATGTTCAGCCGCCCGCCAACGGCGTCGTAGCTGGCCGACACCACCTGCAGGCCGCCGGGCGTCGGTCCGCCGACGCAGCGCGGCAGTTCCTCGCCCTCGACGGCGGCGCGCATCGCCTCCAGCAGGCATTCCAGTGACTCGACGTCGGCCGGCCGGTCCTGCTTGCCGATCAGCGCCGCGACCAGCTCGCCCAATTGGCGCGTCCCGGCCTGCATGGTCTCGCGCCACGCATTGCCGCTCTGGAGCGCACTGCCGGCGACCACGGCGATGCCTTCGTACAGTGCGCGCCCGGTTCCCGGCGGCTTGTCCGCCGGACGGGAGCCGCCCTGGTCAGCGAGACTCGCAGCGCCGAAGGCCAGCGCCACCGCTATCGCGCCGTCGTACAGGGCTTCCAGGCGCAGCAAGCCGCCGCCGATGACGACCGTCTTCTGGCCATATTCGGTGAACGCGAACACGTTCGGACGCTGGCTGGTCCAGTCGACGTGGAAGCGGATGCCGGGACAGAAGGTCGCGTAAAGACGCGAGTAGTAGGCCGCCATCCAGCGGTTGGTGGCGTCCGACATGGGCCGCGCCGGCACGTCCGGCTCGAGCAGTTGGGCCTCCTGCCTGGGCGTGAACAGCGTCGCCGCGCGCGGCGGGATGACGGTGGCCGATTCGATGTCGGGCACGAACTCCGGATGCACGACCGGGCCCGAGTCCAGGTCGACGGCGGCGCCGAAAGCCGAGCCGCAGACCGCGGCGTGGCGGGCGCGGTAGGCCGCGGTGCCGACCGCCGGATTGTCGGCGCCGGGCGCCAGGTGACGCTGCATCGACTCGGCATGCTGGTAGCGCTGGAGCGCGAAGTCGCCGCAGACGACGCCGTTGACGATGATGAAGTGCTTGTCCAGGCTGCCGCGGAATTCGCCATAGTCCGGCACCTCGGTCGCGATATGGTGCACGGCGCCGAAGTAGCTGCCGCTGTGGATGCGCGCGACCGGCACCGCCCTCCCTTGCGGATCGACCAGGCAGTCGGTCCCCGGCACCAGCTGGTCGGCCCGCTTCAGGATGCCGCCGTCGGCCAGCAGGAAGAGCTGGTTGGGCGAAGCCACCATCGCCTGGCGGCGCTCGCCCGGCTGCTGGCCGCCATACTCGATGTAGAACATCACGTTGCCGACGCCGGTGGTGTTCGGCGGCGAACCGGCGCTGAACTGGACTTCGCGCGCCGACCACTCCCATTCCACGCCATGCCGGGCGGCGGTCAGCACCTGGTTGCCGATCGCGATCTCGTCCATCGGCCGGTTGCCGCCCGGGACCGCGACCAATGCGGTGGAAGCGAAGTAAGGCCAGCCGCCCTCGGCGGATTTCAGGCTCCAGGCCTGGCGCTGGCGCTTGCGCTCGTCCCCGCTGTGCGGCGGGCGGTCGGTGGTCGATGTCATGCTGTTTCCCCTTGCTTGATTGACGGCGGACGAACTGTAAGGGAATTGCCGCGTAGATACCTTCCGGTTTCCTTCCGGATGTTAAACGTTTGATTTCAAAGGATAAAAAGACACGGGCCGCGACGATGCGCGGCCCGTATTTCATGCTCGAAGACCGAAGCTCAGTGCATCACGGCGGGACCGGGGTGTTGTCTTCCTGCGGATCGAAGCGGACCACCGCGCCCGTCAAGGTGTTCGTGTACACGATGAAGAACTTGAAGGTCTCGGCGATGGGCAGCTCCGGGAACAGCGTCATCAACGACTGCCCGGCCGGGCCGGGGATGGTTTCCAGGGCCGGTGCGCCGGCCGGATTCGGCTCGACGCCGGTGATCGTCCAGCCGTTCAGGCTGGACTGGTAATCCAGCAGGAACAGCGTATTGGTCGCGCGGGTCTGGTCCAGGTGGCACCTGGGCGTGGCGGTGCGAGTGACGCCGTCGACCGGTGACCAGTAGCTGTACCTGACCTGGGCATCGTCCGCGCTGCGTCCGCAGATCGCGATCGTGACGCTGCGCTGTGGTGTAGCCGTCTTCATGACTTCCCTTTCGTTTTGCTTTGTAAAGACAGGAATTGCAGATAGCCGCGGTCGGCGAAGCCGAAGCTCTTCAGGCGCCCGGCCGCCTGCCCGGCGGGACCGTCCTGGCCAAGACAGTAATTGGCCCTGACCCAGGGTTCGAGCACATAGTAGTCGCGCGAGGACGGCGCATCCGGCCCCAGCATGTCGACGGCGCCACGGCAGGCCGTGCGCGCCGCGGCGCCGTCGCCGGCGGCATTGTCGACGTCGGCCGACACCAGCAAGGCACGGATCAGGGCCTGCCCCAGGGTCTTGTTGGCCTTGTTCACAGTGTGGAGTTCACGCAGCCGCGCCACCGCGGCCTGGATTTCTTCGCGTGCGGGCGCGGCCCGGCCGTCCTGCAGCAGCAGCTCCGCCAACCAGGCCTGCGTCAGGCCCGCCGTGCGCGCCCAGGTGACGTTTTTCGGATCCCTTGCCGCCAGGCCGGCCATGCGCGCATGCAGGTCCCGCATCCCGGCGAGGATGCGGGCGCTGCCTTCGGTGCGCGCCATGATGACCAGCTCCTGCAGTTCCAGGCCCATGGCTTCGGCCTGCCAGCCGAGGTTCTTCTCGTCCGCCCTGGCAAGGCCGGCCATCAGCATGCGCGCGTTTCGGTAGTCCTGCAGCGCAGCCTCGTCCTGGCCCCGTGCCAGGCGGTTGGCGGCCCGGTGCTGGAGCGCCCAGACCTCGCTCCTGGTCCACAGCGCCTCGCCCGGCGCCATTGCCCGCAGCCGCTGGACGATCGCCATCTCCTCTTCGTACATTGCGCCGGCGGCACCCAACTCGCCCAGCGCCTGCCTCGCGGAGCCCAGCCATGAAACGCTCCCCGCCAGCTCTTTCAGCAGCGGCCGGTCGTTCGGCCGGCGCTCGAGAACGCGGCGCTTGAGGGCGATCGACTGTTCGAATTCGCGCGCCGCGGTTTGGGGATCGCCACGCGACACGGCCAGCGAGCCGAGATTGTTGTGGGCATAGGACTGCTCCATCCACCACGTCACGTTGCCGGGCTCGAGGCGGTTCAGGTCGTCGCTGAACTCGAGGTAATCCCGCCAGTGCGCGTCCGCCTTGCCGAAGTCGCTCCGGTCCTTGGCCAGCTGCCCAAGCCAATACGCATTCACGCCCAGGTTCTTGAGCACCTCGACGTTCGCCGGCGCGCGGGCATGCTGCTCCATGAGAATCCGCTGGCCCGCGTCCAGCGCCTGCACCGCGCCTTTGGAATCGCCGCGCGCGCGGCGCACTTCGGCGATGACCTGCAGCGCCTGCGCGCGCTGCGCCAGCGCGGTCATGCTCGACTCTTGTTCGCCCTTGGCCCCGAGATAATCGAGCGCCTTGGTGCTGACGCCGTCGAGCAGGTCGAGGCGGCCGAGGGGGCGCAGCTTGTCGGCGAAATCGCCGAGCATATAGCCCATCAGGCCTTCGGCCTCGAGGCGGCGCTGCTCGGCCAGCTTGCGCGAGGCGGTGGCGATGATGCCCAGCGCCAGGGCCAGCAGCGCGAGTATCACAATGCTGCCCATGGCCATCAGCCGCAGGCGCTCGCCCCTGCGTGCGCGGTGCAGCGACAGGCGGATCAGCTGCGCCTGGTCTTCGCTCAGGGCGAACTGGCCGGATTCCTGCAGCGCCCGCGCCGCTTCCAGCTGTTTACCGCGCGGCAGCAGCAGCTCTGCGCTGCGCCCTTCGCGCACCCAGCGCGCGGTCTGGTTGGCCAGGCGCGCATGCTCCAGCAAGGCGCTCTTGTGGACCTCGATCCATTCGCGCATGCGCGGCCAGCGCCGCAGGATGGCTTCGTGGGCGATGCCGAAACCGGGCACCTCGCCCAGCAGCTCGCTGACGAACAGGCGCGATTCGACCAGGGCGTCGACCACCCGGCGTTCGGCCTCGCCGCGCAGCGCCGACCACGGCGCCCGGCGGCTGGTCAGGGTCTCCTCGTTGGCGGCGATGACCACCACCAGCGACATGACGCGCTCCAGCGCGGCCTTCTGCGCCTCGTCGAAGCGGGCGACGACCTGCTCGGCGCGCTGCGCGATCGCGCCCTCGACCCCGCCGAGCTGGCGGAAGGCGTCGAAACCCAGCTCGCCGCTGTCGCTGCGCAGGGCATACAGCTCCTGCAGGCAGTACTGCAGCAGCGGCAAGGCGTCCGGGCTGGCGGCGGCGCTTTCGCACAGCACGTCGTCCAGGCGCGCCTGGGTCCGAGTATCGGTACCGAAGGAGAGCCCGGCGGCGGCCACCGGCAGGCGGATGATCTGGGCGATCTCGGCGAAAGTCGGCGGCGCCAGGTCGAAGTGGGCGCCATTCGGCTTCCCGTCCATCAGCAGCGGGTGGCGGGCGATGTGCGGATAAAAATCGTTGCGGCAGCCGATCACCAGCAGGGCCGCGCCGCTGCGGGCCAGGGCCTCGATGGTGCCCAGCAGCGCGTCGCGTTCCGCGTCAAGACAGCGGCCCGGCGCGAACAGGGCCTCGGCGTGGTCGATGAAGATGCCGAAGCGCAGCTGGCCGTAGGCCCCCTGCCCCGCGGCCAGGGCTTGCGCCATCTGGCGCAGCACGCCTTCGCGGTCCTGGTCGAGGCGCTTCGCGAGGGAGATCGCGCTGTCGCCGGGGAAGACGCCGTCATCGCCGGCCTGCAGGTCGAGCATGGCGCCGGCCAGGGCAACCAGGAGACTCTGCTCGCCCTGCTCGGCGAGATCGAAGACGGTGGTGGACAGCAGGGCCGGTTCGCCGCCGCGCAGTGCCGGCGCCAGCGCCGGGAACAGGCCGGCGCGGACCAGCGAGGACTTGCCTGAGCCGCTGGGCCCGAGCACCAGCTGCAGCGCCAGCCCCGCCCCGATCTGGGCGTCGACCGACTTCAGCAACCGGCGGATCGCCTCATCGCGTCCGAAGAAGACCTGGGCATGCGTTTCATCGAAGGCGGCCAGCCCGCGGAACGGCGTCCGGTCCGCCCACCTGCCGGCCGTGCCCTGCCCCGATTTACCGAAGCTGACCTGCGCCAGGGTGCGGTAGCCGCGCTTGCGCACGGTTTCGATGTAGCTGGGCGCGCTGGCGGTGTCACCGAGCAGGCGCCGCAGCTGGGCGAGGATCTTGTGGACGGGATTGTCGCCGTAGACGTCGGTACGCCAGCATTGCGCCAGCAGTTCGTCGGCGCTGACGATCTTGCCGGCCGCCTTGCACAGGACCACGAGCACTTCCATGGCCCGCGGCTCCATCTGCTTGCGTTCCCCCGACTGGTGAATGCTGTTGGTCGAGGGATCGACCAGCCATTCGCCAAAAAGAAATTGCTGTGATTCCATCGTCGGGGTGTGTTGGATGCTTTAAAACAACATAGTGATTTTTAGCATCATAACATTCTGGTATGCAAAAAGGTAAATACCAGCCCGCTCCGTGTTCAAAACTTAACGCCAGGCTCCAATGCGCCGCATCGTGGGCGATCAGGCTAAGCTAAAGGATAACAATTGTACAAATGTTTTATTTCTAGAGGAACGGTATGGAATCGAGAAACAGCGTCGCGGACATCTGGGGAGAACGTACACCCTATGCGGGGCAGGACAACTGGCCGGTCCGGGTCGACCAGCGTACGCTCGAGGAGCCCGAGCGCTGGGTGCAGTCGGCCTGCATGCTGTGCTCCAACGGCTGCGGCTGCGACATCGGCGTCAAGGATGGCCGGATCGTCGGCGTACGCGGGCGCGCACAGGACGTCGTGAACCGTGGCCGCCTCGGGCCGAAGGGTTTGCACGGCTGGGAAGCCAACAACAGTCCGGATCGCCTGACTCACCCGCTGATCCGCCGCAACGGCAAACTGCAACGCGCCACCTGGGATGAAGCGATGCAGCTGATCGTCGAGCGTACGCGGGAGACGGCGCAAAAATATTCCGCCGGGGCGATCGGCTTCTATACCAGCGGCCAGCTGTTCCTCGAGGAGTATTACACGCTCGGCATGATCGGCAAGGCGGGCCTGGGTACGCCGCACATGGACGGCAACACCCGCCTGTGCACGGCGACCTCCGCCGCGGCGCTGAAGGAAAGCTTCGGCAGCGACGGCCAGCCCGGGTCCTACTTCGATGTCGACAGTACCGATTGCATCCTGATGGTCGGGCACAATATGTCGCATACCGACACCGTGCTCTGGATGCGGGTGCTGGACCGCCGGCGCCACCTTGATCCGCCCAGGCTGATCGTGATCGATCCGCGCACCACGATGACCGCGCGCGAAGCCGACCTGCACCTGGCGCCCAGGATCGGCACCAACGTCGCGCTGCTGAACGGCCTGCTGCACCTGCTGATCGAGGGCGGCTACGCCGATCGCGCTTTTGTCGACAGCCATACCATGGGCTTCGACGCGCTGGCGAAGCTGGTCGCCGCCTACCCGCCCGAGCGCGTCGAGGACATCTGCGGCGTGCCGGCCGCCGACCTGCGCCGCGCGGCCGAGATGATCGGCAGTTCGGAAAAGCTGCTGTCGAGCTGCCTGCAGGGTGTCTACCAGTCGAACCAGGCCACTGCCGCGGCGGTGCAGGTCAATAACATCAACCTGGTCCTCGGCCGCATCGGCCGTCCCGGCTGCGGCATCCTCCAGATGAACGGCCAGCCGACCGCGCAGAATACCCGCGAGACCGGGGCCGACGGCGACCTGCCGGGTTTCCGCAACTGGAACAACATGGCGCATATCGAGGACCTGGCGCGGGTCTGGAACGTCGACCCGGCCATCATCCCGCACTGGGTTCCACCCACCCATGCGATGCAGATCTTCCGGTACTGCGAAACCGGCTCGATCCGCATGCTCTGGATCCAGGCCACCAATCCGGCGGTATCGCTGCCGAACCTCAACCGTGTACGCAATATCCTCAAGAAGCCCGACCTGTTCGTGGTGGTCCAGGATGCCTTCCTGACCGAGACCGCGCAGATGGCCGACGTGGTGCTGCCGGCCGCGCTGTGGGGCGAGAAGACCGGCTGCTTCACCAACGTCGACCGCACCGTGCACATCAGCCACAAGGCGGTCGAGCCACCGGGCGAGGCGCGCTCCGACTTCGATATCTTCGTCGACTTCGCGCGCCGCATGGACTTCCGGGACAAGGACGGCGCGCCGCTGATCAAGTGGAGTAGGCCGGAACAAGCCTTCGAAGGCTGGAAGGAATGCACACGTGGCCGGCCCTGCGACTACACCGGCTTGAGCTATGCAAAACTCAGCCAGGGTTCGGGCATACCCTGGCCCTGCAACGCCGATCACCCGGAGGGCGAGCACCATATCTACAAGGAGCTGGCGTTCCCGACCCGCGCCGACTACTGCGAAAGCTTCGGCCACGACATCGTCACCGGCGCCCCGGTACCTGAAAAGGAATACCGTGCCAGCGATCCGGCCGGACGCGCTGTCCTCAAGGGCGCCGAATACATGCCCCCGTTCGAGGAACCGGATGCCGACTATCCCTTCTTCCTGACCACCGGCAGGCTGGTCTACCACTTCCATACCCGTACAAAGACCGGCCGCGCGCCCGAGCTGGCCGCGGCCGCGCCCGACGACTTCGTGCAGGTCGCGCGCGAAGACGCCGAACGGCTCGGCATTCAGGAGGGCGACTGGATCCGCGTGAGCTCGCGCCGTGGCGCGGCCGAGGCGCGCGCCACGGTGGGCGATATCGGCCCCGGCGAAGTCTTCGTGCCCTTCCATTTCGGCTACTGGGACGAGCCGGGCCGCTCGCGGGCCGCCAATGAGTTGACGATCTACGAATGGGATCCGGTGAGCAAGCAGCCGCATTACAAGTACGCGGCGGTGCGTCTCGAAAGAGTGGCGGCGCCGACCACGGCGCAGCCGGAACGCATGGATCCGGAACGGCCGGGCGTGTCCGACCCCGCATCGGAGCAGTCCGGCATCGTCCACGCGCTCAAGGAAGCCAGGGATGTCCTGGTCGAGGGTTGGGACAAGGCGCGCCCGCTGCGCGCTCACGTGGCCGACTACCTGGGCCTGCTGCAGGCCAGCGAGCGCCGGCTGGTGAAGGCCTTCGAGCAGACCCGCTCGACCCACCCCGACGAACCCGACATCGGCCCGCTATGCCATGTGTTCGCGCAGTGGTCGGGCGCCTCGGCGGATGCACTCGATGCTTTCGTCCGGCAGTACGGCGAGCGGCGCGAGGGCGAACCGAAACGCCTCGACGATGCGCTGCTGGTACAGCGCAAGCAGGGTGGCTTCGACATGCTGCGCGACCTGCACGACCTGTGGCTGCTGGTCAACGAGAGCATGCTCTCGCTCGACATCCTGGAGCAGGCCGCCCGCTCCCTGCACGACAAGGAGTTCGAAGCCGCCATCAGACAGATCCGGCACCAGAACAAACGCCAGCTCGCATGGCTGCATGGACGGATCCGGCAGGCGGCACCGCAAACCCTGGTAGTGCCCAATTGACGCGCGCGGGCAAGCGGCTACGGTCGATGGCGGCCTGCCGCTGCCGTCAGGCGGCGCAGGGTACCAGCCGGCGCACCAGTTTCTCGACGCTGAGCCCTTGCACCAGTACCGAGAACACGACCACGAGATAGGTGATCGTCACCAGCACATCCCGCTGCGGGCCGGCCGGCAGCGAGAGCGCCAGCGCCACCGATATCCCGCCGCGCAGCCCACCCCAGGTCAGGACCTGCCACGCGCCTTCCGGCAGGCCGGAGCGCTTCCCCAGCAGCGCGACCGGCAGGCCTGCCGACAGCAGCCGGGCAGCGAGCGTGACGCAGACCGCCACCAGCCCCGCCGCCAGCAGGGTCAGGGAAAACGGCAGCATCAGCGCTTCGAAGCCGATCAGCACGAACAAGGCCGCGTTCAGCATCGCGTCGAGCAGTTCCCAGAACTGGTCGAGGTGTTCGCGGGTCTGGTCGGACATCGCCCTGCGGCGGCCCCGGTTGCCGATCAGGATGCCGGCAGCGACCATCGCCAGTGGACCGGATACATGCAGGACGTGGGCCAGGCTGTATCCTCCCAGCACTGCGGCAACGGTCAGCAACACCTCTTCCTGGTAGCTGTCGATACTCTTCAGCATCCTGTAGGTCACATAGCCCAGCACGATCCCATAAGCGATGCCGCCCCCGGCTTCGCGCAGCAGCAGGATGAAGGTGGCGCTCCCGCTGGGCGCGTGGTGCCGGGCGGCGATCGCCGCCATGACGGTGAAGATGACGATGCCGACGCCGTCGTTGAACAGCGATTCGCCGGAAATCACGGTTTCCAGGTTGGCCGGCGCACCGACCTTGCGCAGCAGGCCGGTCACCGAGATCGGGTCGGTCGGCGCAATCAGTGCGCCGAACACCATGCAAAAAGCCAAGGGAAGATGGAGCCCGGCGAGCGGCAGCAGATAGTAGAGCCCGGTGCCGACCAGCAGCGCGGCGGCGAGCGTCCCGCCGACGGCCAGCAGCCCGACCTGCCAGCGGTAACTGGCCAGGCGCGCAAGATCGACCTGCAGCGCACCGGCGAACAGCAGCACGCTCAGCATGCCGTTCATGAGAACTTCGGAAAAATCGATGGCGGCGAGGAGTTCGCCGGCATAGCCGCGCGGGCGCCCGTAGCCGGCGTGGTCGAGCAGTATCGCGATGGTGGACAGCATCAGGGCGGCAGCCATCACGCCGATTGTCGAGGGGAGCTTGAGATAGCGTGCGTTCAGCCAGGCGATCAGCGCAGTTATGACAAGAAAGACGGGGATCGCTTCGGGCATGCGGACTCCTTTTCAAGCTCGCATGATCCCTCCGCCAGGACCCGTCCGACTGTTCGGCAACGCACCGCGGGTCCGGAAAGTCAGTGGATGGTACGGGCGCGCGCCGGCGTCAGGATCAGGCGGACCTCGGCGCTGCCGGCGCGGATCTTGAGCCATTCCTTGATCCTCTTCGCATCCTCGGCGCCCGGCATGCGGCGGCAATCGGCGCTCAGCAGCGGTACCGCGACGCCGCCGGCGCCTTCCGCGAGGCCGGCACGTCCGACCAGGATATTGCTGCATTGCGGATACTGCGCGGCAAACTCGCGGGCGATGGCGCCGGCCTGGCCCAGCCATTCCTGCTGGCTCGCCAGCTGGCTGCGCAGGCCGGCAATGGTGGCGTCCCTTTCCTGCAGCGCCTGCTGGCTGTTGCGGACGATCTCGGCCAGGATGTCGGCCTTCAGGCTGCCGACGTCGAGCTTGTGGTCTTCGCCTTGGGCCTGGTGCACGACCAGGTGCGCCCCGTCCAGTCCGGCCGGCGCCAGGCGCTGCTCGATCGCCTGGATCGCGCTCGGCGGAAGGCGCGGACCGACCAGGGTCACTTCGATGTCGCGCGACCCTGGCGTCACCCGGGTTTCGATGACGTGGACCCGGGCGGCCGTGAACTCCTTGCGCACGAAGTCGCGGGCGCGGCTGCCGAACAGCTCGTTGTCGACCAGGCGGGCGGCCAGCCAGATGCTGGGCAGGGCCGTCATCAGCACGATCGCCAGCAAGGCGCGCTTGACCCGCCTTTCCTTGACCGGATCGATGAACTTGCGATGCGGCAGGCGCAAAAAATCGATGATGATCACCGAGGCGAAAGCGATGAAGACGCAATTGATCGAGAAGAGATAGAAGGCGCCCCCGAACACCGCCCAGTTGGCATTCGCCAGGCCGTAGCCGGCGGTGCACAGGGGCGGCATCAGCGCGGTCGCGATTGCCACGCCCGGAATCACGTTCGATTTCTCGCGCCGCGTCTGCCCGATGATGCCGGCCAGGCCGCCGGCCAGGGCGATCAGCACGTCCCACAGCGAAGGCGTGGTACGCGCCAGCAGCTCGGACTGGGCCTCCGCCAGCGGCGTCAGCGCAAAATAGATGGTCGAGGTCAGCAGGCTGATGCCGGCGGCAATTGCCAGGTTGGCCAGCGAACGCCGCACCAGCGCGAAGTCGAGGATGCCGATGCCGTAACCGAGCCCGACGATCGGCCCCATCAGCGGCGAGACCAGCATGGCGCCGATGATGACCGCGTTCGAATTGGTGTTCAGGCCGACCGAGGCGATCAGGATCGCCAGCATCAGGATCCACGGCGTGGCGCCGCGCAACTCCACGCCGGCACGCAGGCTGCGGTCGATCTCGGCGTCGTCCGCCTTGTCGTCGAGCAGGCTGAAGCGGTGGGCGATGGCCGAGCGGAGCGAGGGCGGCTGGGTTGGCGTATCCGGTGAGTTCATGGTGTCAGAAGTAGTAGCCCGCCTGCAGATTCACCCGGCGGGAAAACCCGTCGTCCTTTGCCGACGTCGACGCCAGCCCGCCGAGGTCCGGCGACAGGTAGGGATGATGCTTGCCGAGCATGAAGTCCATGTAGAAGGACCACTTTCCCGCCGAGAAGCTCAAGCCGGTGACGTTCTGCACGGAGTCCTTGTAATGGCCGACCCGCTTGCGCAGCACGCTGTAGTCGTTGTAGGCCTTGAAGCCGCCGAAGGGACCGAGCCTGCCCGGAATGTCATAGCTGAGATTGGCGATGTAGATGTCGCCTTTCGACGCCACGGGATAGGGATAGCCGAAGCCGCCGACCATGACAAAGCTATTCGGATCCAGGCCGCCATAGGTCTGGTCCGGCGCATGGCTGGTGCGGTAGTCGTAGCGCAGCGCCTCCAGCATCAGCTTGACGGGGCCGGAAACGCCGGCGAAGTGGACGGCCACCGCATGCCGCCCGGTATCGGCGCCGGCGCCGTTGCGGATCGTTCCCGCCAGGCCCGACATGCCGATCTCGTGCCGGCCGCCGGGGCCGATATGCCAGGCCATGCGTGCGATCAGGGTATTGCGTTCCCGGTCGCCCTGGCCGGTGCCGAAACCCTGTACGGCGTCGTCCGGGACGATGTTGTACGAGTAGCGGTTCGATGCGCCGGCGGTATTGCCGCCACCGCCGTAGGAACCGCCGTCGCGGGGATAGAAACCGAGTTGCCACTCGACCGGCCCGGGGCGGCTGACATAGGTCAGCCCCAGGTCGTATTTGTCTTCGAAGCCGGCATAGAAAGCGATCGATTCGTAAAAATTGTTCGACGCCAGGGGCGACAGGCCGAAGCGGTTCTGGTCAACACCGACATGCAGCGCGCTCTTGTCGGCGAAGCGCATGCCCACCCAGCCGTGGTGCAGGAAATGCTGCCAGTAGCCGCCCTGCCCCTTCGGGAAGCGGTTGTAGCGGTACTGGGCCGAGCCGATCCAGCGGCCGTCGTCGTAGTTGAGATCGAGGCGCGCCGTGTCCAGTCCGAAGAAGCCGTTCGGATAATCGCTCTGCCAGCTCTTGTAGACATAGTTGAAGCGGATCGCCCCGCCCAGGGTCAGCGGCGGCCTGGTTTCGTCCGCCGCGCGGGACGGCCTGCAGGCGAGCAGCGCGGCCAGCGCGACCAGCGCCAACGCGGCGGCGCGCACATCCTTCATCTCATACATCCATTTATGCATCCATTATCCTTGCTGTGCCGGCCCGGTGTCCGGAGCCGGCTGTTTCCTCACGATTTCGCGCACGATCCGCCGCAGTTCGCGCTCGCGGCGGACTTCTTCGCGCCAGTCCTCGCCGATCGCCCGCCACAGCGACACGACCATCAGGACGATCACCAGCGCGAAAGGCAGGGCGAACAGGATGGTCGCGGTCTGCACCGCCTTCAGGCCGCCCGCGAGCAGCAGGCTGATCGCGATGCCGGCGATCAGGACACCCCAGATGATCTTGATGCGGTTCGGCGGATTCGGATTGCCGTTACTGCTCATCATGCCCAGCACCAGCACCGCCGAGTCGCCGGAGGTCACGAAGAAGACCAGCACCAGCAGCGTGGACACCACCGACATCGCGAGTCCGAAGGGCATCGCATCGAACATGGCGAACAGGGCCGTCGCGACGTCGGCTTTGACCGCCTCCGCCAGCGGCACGTGCTGCCAGATCTGCATCGTCAGCGCGCTGCCGCCGAAAATCGAAAACCAGAGAAAGGCGGCCAGCGAGGGCGCCAGCACGGTACCCAGGATGAACTCGCGGATGGTGCGTCCGCGCGACACACGGGCGATGAACAGGCCGACAAAGGGCGACCACGAAATCCACCAGGCCCAGTAGAAGATGGTCCAGGAACCGACCCAGGTGCTGTCGCGGAAGGGCGTGGCGCGCAGGCTCATCCTGACGATGTCGCTCAGATAATTGCCGAGCGTATTCGTGAAGGTGTCGATGATGGCGACCGTGGGACCGAGCAGGAACACGGCCAGGGCCAGCAAGGCGGCGACGCACATATTGAAGTTCGACAGGATCCTGACGCCCTTGTCCACGCCGGAGACCGCCGAGGCGATGAAGACGAACGCGGTCAGCACGATGATCACGACCTGCGCGGTCTCGTCGACGGCCACGCCGAACACGGTATGCAGGCCGCTGTTGATCTGCAGCGCGCCGACCCCGAGCGAGGCGGCGACGCCGAACGCCGTGGCCACCACGGCCAGGCCGTTGAACAGCCCTGCCATCGCGCGGATCGGGCGCCATGGCAAGGCGCTGGTCACGGTGCTGATAAGGGGCTTGCCGGCGCGGCGGTACTGGAAAAAGGCGATCGCCAGGGCCACGACGCTGTAGACCGCCCAGGGGTGGATACCCCAATGGAAGAACACGTAGCGCATCGCCGCGTTCGCGGCTTCCGGCGTGTTCGAGGCGATGCCCGGCGGCGCCGTACCGTAATGGGAAATGGGTTCGGCAACGCCCCAGAAGACCAGGCCGATCCCCATGCCGGCGGCGAACAGCATGGCGAACCAGCTGCCGATCGTGAACTCCGGCTCGTCGTCTTCCCCTCCGAGCTTCAGGTTGCCGTAGCGGCTGAAGGCGATGAAGGCGGCGAACACGACGAGGCCGAGCACTACCCACAGGTAAAGCCAGCCGAAGTTGCGGGTCAGCGCGGCGAGCATGGCGTCGAGCGTCGCAGCCATGCTCGCCGGCGCCAGGATGCCCCATAGTACGACCAGCAGGATGAAGCCTGCGGAAAAGAACATTTGCATCATACCCCCCACTATTTTTGTTTTGAGCCGGCAAGCGGTACGCCTTCCCTTCCGAACCCTGGAATGGGGGCAGCAGAATTGCTTGCGCGACATCCTCGGCGCCGCTGGCGGCGCACTCGGGAAGAATACCGTGGCGCGGTGCGCACACGCGCTGGCGACGGCCAGCAGGAGAAACGCGGATGGACGGCGTCCATCGCGTCAGGGCGGGAATGCCTGGATTCCCTTGAGAGGCTTGAATTGTAACAAGTTTTTTACATTTGTACAAATGCTCATCCGTGCGTGGAAGGCCGGTAGGCGGCCAGCCATGCGCGGACGCGGTTGGCATCGGCCGCCCGCGACGCGGTTCCCTGTGCATCCAGGAACACCATGATGGTCGGGCGCCCCCTGACGCGCGCATGCAGCACCATGCAGCGGCCGGCCTCCGAAATGTAGCCGGTCTTCTGCAGCCGGATCTTCCAGCGCGGGTTCGCCGTCAGCCGGTTGGTGTTGTGATAGGCGGTCTGCCGCCGCCCCTGCCTGACCGAGAAATTACGGTCCGTCGAATAGCGCCGTATGAGGTCCTGGCGTTCGACCGCGGCGACCAGCTTCGCCAGGTCTGCGGGGCTGGAGACGTTGGCGCTCGACAGGCCGGTCGGCTCCACGTAATGCGTGTCCTGCATCCCCAGCGCACGCGCCTTGGCGTTCATGGCCGCGACGAAGGCGCGGGTTCCGCCGGGATAATTGCGGCCGAGTGCGGAGGCAGCGCGGTTCTCCGAACTCATCAGGGCAAGATGCAGCATGGCCGAGCGCGTCAGCCGGGTGCCGACGTGCAGCCGGGACGAGGAGAACTTGAGCCGGTCGACGTCTTCGCCGGTGACGGTCAGCTGTTCCTTCAGGTCCTGTCCGCCTTCCAGCACGACCAGCGCCGTCATCAATTTGGTGAGCGACGCGATGGGCATGACGGCCCGCGCATTCTTCTCGTACAGGACCTTGCGCGTCCCCGCATCGATGATGAGCACGGCGCTGGAGCTGAGCGCGGCCAGCGGGGCAGCGGACTGCGTCACGCGGCGGCGGCGCTGCGGGGCTTTCGCCCTGGTTTTTGTTTTGGCTTTCGTTTTTGTTACAGTGGATGTGCGCGCTCCGCTCGCAAGGGCCGGCGGGACGGCGACGGCCACGAAGCCCAGCGCCAGGAAAAGAGAAGCAAGTAATTTCATGTCGGTCGAGTCGGCTGGCAGACGAACCCGGCCATGCTAGTCAGGGAGACTTAGTAAAAACTTAGCGCAAAGCAATTAATTGGCTTGGCCAGCACATGGTGGGCCCTAAGTTTCTGCTAAGTGTCCTTGCCTACGATGCCGGACTTTATTTCCAGCAGCAGTCACGATGAGCGGAACGCCTTTTACAGAAATCGGCCGGCGCGCCATGCCGGGTGGGCCAGGCCCGGGAGCCGCGGGATGAGAGTCCTGCTGGTCGAAGACGACCCCATGATCGGCAGCGTCGTCCAGCATGCGCTGCGCGATGCCAGCTACGCCGCCGACTGGGTCCGCGACGGCGAGGCGGCGCTGACCTCGCTGCAGACCCTCGAATACGGCATGGTGCTGCTGGACCTGAATCTTCCCCGCCTCGACGGGATGGCGGTGCTGCGCGCCATCCGCGGCGCACGCAACGACGTGCCGGTGCTGGTGCTGACGGCGCGCGAAGCGACCGAAGACCGCGTTGCCGGCCTCGATGGCGGCGCCGACGATTACCTCGTGAAGCCGTTTGCGATGAGCGAGCTGCTGGCGCGCATGCGTGCCCTGACCCGCCGCAAGGAAGGAACGACCAGCACGATGCTGGGCAACGGCATCGTCGAACTCGACCCCGTCACGCACCAGGCCCGCGTCGGGCCGGTGGCGGTGCGCCTGACGGCGCGCGAGTTTCCCGTCCTGCAGGCCCTGCTGGTGCGCCCCGGCGCCATCCTGTCCCGGTCCGAGCTCGAACACCGGGTCTATGGCTGGAACGAGGAAGTCGAAAGCAATGCGATCGAATTCCTGATCCACTCGCTGCGCAAGAAACTGGGCAGCGACATCATCAAGAACGTGCGGGGCGTAGGGTGGATGGTCGCCAAGGGCCGGTAAAGGCATCGCTGCGCTTCCGGCTATCGCTATGGATTTCGACGGCGATCCTGCTCGGCGCGGCCGTTGCGGGCCTGTACTCCTACCATGCTGCCACCGAGGACGCGCACCGCGTCCAGGACACGCAGTTGCGCCAGGTCGGTTACCTGATCAGCAGGCTGGACGCCGTCCCCACCTCGCCGATGGCGCGCGAGAAGGTCGGCGACGTCGATTTCGATGCCCGGCTGGTGGTGCGCTTCATCGGCGCGCCCGGCGGACCGCTGCCCCATCCGGAACCCACGCCCCACTTTTCCCCTGCCCTGCCGGACGGCCTGCAAACCGTCACCGTCGACGGCGCGGCCTGGCGCGTCTTCGTGCGCACCAATACCAGGGGGGTGCGGGTCGCGGTCGCCCAGCAAACCGCGGTGCGCGATGCGGCGGCGCGCTCCAGCGCCCTGTGGACCATCATGCCCATCCTCTTCCTCGGCCCGCTGCTGGTCCTGCTCGCCGCGCTGCTGGTACGCGCGATGTTCCAGCCCCTGCAGCGGCTGGCCGTACGGCTGGGCGAGCGGCACGAGCACGACCTCGGCGACCTCGACCGGGCTGCCCTCCCTTCCGAGGTCTGGCCTTTCGTCACCGAGATCAACAAGCTGATCGCCCGCACGATGCGCGCGCTGGCCCTGCAGCGGCGCTTCATTGCCGACGCCGCGCATGAGCTGCGCTCCCCGATGACGGCCATGTCGCTGCAGGCGGAAAGGCTGGCGGCGAGCGCGATGCCGGACGAAGCCCGCGAACGCCTGGGGGCGCTGTCGGCCGGCCTCTCGCGCACCCGCATCCTGCTCGACCAGCTGCTGACCTTGGCGCGCACGCAGGAATCCCCGCTCGAGCTTCCGACGCAGGTGCCGCTGAAGAAGGCGATCCTGGAATGCCTCGAAGACCTGGTGCCGCTGGCGGAAGCGAAGGCGATCGACCTCGGGGTGGTCGGCGAGGCGGACCCGCTGGTAACGGGGCGGCCGGTGGATATCGGCATCCTGGTCAAGAACCTGGTCGACAACGCGATCCGCTACACGCCCGAAGGCGGACGCATCGACATCGGCGTGGCGGAGGATGGCGGCCACGTCATCCTCGACGTCGACGATACCGGCCCCGGCATCCCGCCGGAGGAAAGGGAGCGCGTGTTCGATCCCTTCTACCGGGTCCTGGGCAGCGGCGAGATCGGCTCCGGCCTCGGCCTGGCGATCACCTCCTCGATCGCGAACCAGATCGGCGCACGCATCACGCTGATGGAGAGGCCCGACGGCGCGCGCGGGCTACGGGCACGCGTGCGGTTTCCCCGCGCTGCGGCGGCAGGGCTTGCCGATTGAGTTATAATCGCTGCCGGGTGATCGTACCGCTCGGTACGACAGGATTCGCGCTGGTCGGGCCGCCACGCGGCTAAATCACGCCCATATGACGCGCTTCCTCACGAACACCTTCAAGGAATTTGCCGCATCCGGAAAAGCCGGCGGCACCGTCCTGATCCTCTGCACCCTCGTCTCCCTCCTGCTCGCGAACTCGCCGCTGGGCGGGCAATACCTGCATTTCTGGCACCGGCCCTTTGCCGGCCTGACGCTGGAAAACTGGGTCAACGACGCCTTGATGGCGGTGTTCTTCCTGCTGATCGGGCTCGAACTGGAACGCGAACTGTACAACGGCGAACTGTCCGAGCTGAAGAACGCCCTGCTTCCCATCGTGGCGGCGGCCGGCGGGATCGTCGTCCCGGCGCTCATCCATTTCGGCCTGAACCACGGCACGCCGACGCAGGCGGGACTCGGCATCCCGATGGCCACCGACATCGCCTTCGCCCTCGGCGTGCTGGCCCTGCTGGGCAGCCGGGTGCCGGCCTCGCTGAAGATCTTCCTCACCGCCCTGGCGGTCATGGACGACCTCGGGGCCATCGTCGTGATCGCTCTTTTCTATACGGCGCAAGTCTCGATCGGCTATCTGGCCGCGGCGCTGGCGGTGTTCGTCCTGCTGGTGCTGCTGAACCGGGTCGGGCGCGTGATGGTCCTGGCGCCCTATCTGCTGGGCGGCGTCCTGATGTGGTTCTTCATGCTGAAGTCCGGCGTGCACGCGACCATCGCCGGCGTCCTGCTGGCCTTCGCGATTCCGTATTCCGCCAGGCGCGACGACGAGACTTCGCCATCGCACCGGCTCGAACACCTGCTGCACAAGCCGGTGGCCTTCCTGATCCTGCCCATCTTCGCGCTGGCGAATACCGGCGTGGTGATCGGCGCGGACTGGGCGCAGGCGCTGCTGACGTCCAACAGCCTGGGCATCGTCCTCGGCCTGGGCGCCGGGAAGCCGGTCGGGATCGTGCTGGCGACCTTCGCCGCCGCGTCGCTCGGCCTGTGCCGCCTGCCATCGAGCCTGGCCTGGCGCCACGTGCTCGGCGCCGGCCTGCTCGGCGGGATCGGCTTCACCATGTCGATCTTCATCACCAACCTCGCCTTCACGGGCGAGGCCGGCGTCGTCAACGGGTCGAAGATGGCGATCCTGGTCGCTTCGCTGGTATCCGGCGTGGCCGGCTTCACATGGTTAAGGCTGGGCGGCGCAGCGGCAGGCGCTCCACAGGACCGGCGTGCAGCTTGAACACGCCGACGGCATCCGACAGGTGATGCGCCTGCTCTTCCAGGCTGGCCGCGGCGGCGGCGGCCTCCTCGACCAGCGCGGCGTTCTGCTGGGTGGATTGATCCATCTCGACGATGGCAATGTTGACCTGCTCGATGCCCGCGCTCTGCTCGGCGCTGGCGGCGGCGAATTCGTTCATCAGCGCCGCGACCTTGTTCACCGAGCCGACGATGTCGCTCATCGTGCTGCCGGCCTGGTCGACCAGGCGGCCGCCGGCGTCGACCTTGGCGACCGAATCCTCGATCAGCGCCTTGATTTCCTTGGCCGCGCCGGCCGAGCGCTGCGCCAGGTTGCGCACCTCGGCCGCCACCACGGCGAAACCGCGGCCCTGCTCGCCGGCACGCGCCGCCTCCACCGCGGCGTTGAGCGCGAGGATATTGGTCTGGAAGGCGATGCTGTCGATCACGCCGATGATCTCGGCGATCTTGCCCGAGCTTTGCTTGATCGCCCCCATGGTCGAGACGACCTCGGTGACCACTTCGCCGCCGCGGCTCGCATGGTCGGCGGCCGATACGACGAACTGCCTGGCCTGGCGCGCGTTGTCGGCATTGGTCTTGACGATCGAGGTCAATTCTTCCATCGACGAGGCGGTTTCTTCCAGGCTGCCGGCCTGCGCTTCGGTACGCGAGGACAGGTTCAGGTTGCCGGCGGCGATTTGCGCCGAGGCCGTGGCGATGGTGTCGGTGCTCGAACGGACCGCGCTCACCGTGTGGGTGAGACTGGCCACCATGGTCTTGAGCGCCTCCATCAGTCGTCCGGTTTCATCGCCGCGCGTGACCTCGATCCTCATCGTCAGATCGCCCTGCGCGACGGTTTCGGCAAGCGCCACCGCTTCGCCGATCGGCCTGGTGACCGACTTCGTGATCAGGTAGCCGGCAAGGGCAGAGACGACCGTCGCCAGGGCCAGCAGCGCCAGCAGGAGAACGGTGGCGTCACGGGACGCTTCGGCGGCCTCCTGGCCCAGCCGGTCCACGCGCTCGGTTTCGTGCTTGAGCAAGGCGTCGAGACGGCCGAAGTAGGCGTTTTGCAGCGGGATCACGGTGGCGAACAGGAAGTCGACGGCAGCCGCGCGATCGCCCTTGTTGAACTGTTCGATGGCTTGCGCGCGCCTGGCGGTGAAGGCCGCGAAGGCACTGGCCTGGTCGCCGAGCAGCGTCCTTTCCTCGTCCGAACTCATCAGCTGGCCGAGCTTGCCGGCGGCTTCGCTGCCGATGCGGTCGGCATCGAGCACGGCATCGAAAAATTTGGCTGATTGCGCCGGGTCGGTCGCCAGCATGGCGTTGCGCAGGGCCTGCGCGCCCCGGTTCGCGTAACTGCGCATGACGTTGGTCTGCTCCACCGCCACATAGCGCTGCTTGACGATCTGGTCGGTGAGCGCGCTGGTGTGACGGATGCGGTTAATGCCGATCAGCGACATCAGCAACATGATGGCGATCGTGATGCTGAAGCCGATCGCCAGGCGCGAACCGATACGGAAATTCGAAAGCATAGGGTCTTTCTTGAGAAGAGAGGCTTGTC
>Ga0308170_10001583_pt1 | contig 21228 bp, 17 predicted proteins | sample PhyBR2_2_FD_202136 | JGI IMG/M metagenome (GOLD analysis project Ga0308170, IMG submission 202136) | Phyllosphere microbial communities from UC Gill Tract Community Farm, Albany, California, United States - DLSLSB.R2 | ecosystem: Host-associated > Plants > Phyllosphere > Unclassified | place...
GGTCGGTCGGCTGGTGCCAGTGCGGGTTCCAGCCGGCGCCGATCTGCTGGCCGCGCTCGTTCTCGCGCAGCGAGATCGACGGCACCAGGTCCATGAACGGGGTCGAGTCCGTATTCGTCATGTGCGGACCGACGGCGGCCGGGTAGTCGGTGGCGTACTTGTCGTTCGCGGCGCGGAAGACCCAGGCCAGCGTCTGCGAGCCTTCGGCCTGGCGCGAATTCGCCTGGAACTCGATGTTGACGTCGGCTTCGCGGCGCTGCTCCAGCGGCGGCGCCGTGACCGTCTTGCCGCTGGCGTCCGTGCGCGCGACCGGCATGCCGTGGTCGAACATCATCATGTCGTGCTGGATCATGCCCAGCCAGCGCGGTTCCGGATAGCGGCCCGAGCCCTTCGGCGATTCGATCCCCTGCAGGTCCTTGCGCTGGGCCACATAGGCCGAAGCGCCGTTCAGGCCGGTCTCCTCGTTGTTCCACAGCGCAAAGCGGATGCTGCGCCCGGTGGCGATGCCGGGCGCGTTGAGGATCCGCGCCAGTTCCATCACCAGGGCGGTGCCGGAGGCGTCGTCGTTGGCGGCTTCGCCGAAGCCCAGGCCATCCATGTGGGCCGCCACGATATACATCTCGTCGGGGCGGGACGTGCCGACCTTGGTGCAATAGACTTCTTCGCGCGGGCCGCCCTTCGGATCCGGCTGCTCGGCGTTGAGGGCGCGCAGGCGCTCGTCCGGCTGGGCCATCGGATCCTGGTTGACGCCGGTCGGCGCGCGGGTGCCGAACAGGGTGCTGCCGCCCTGGCCGGCCGGGCCGCCGCGGCCGCCTCCCGTCGCCGCCGGACGCGGGCTGCCGGCCGGCCGCGGCGCCGGCGGCAGGTAGTCATAACGGATGCGTTCGGTGGCGCAGCCGTAGGACTTCAGCTGGGCCTCGATCCAGTCGATCGCCTTGCGGTTGCGTTCCGTCCCCTGTTTGCGGTCGCCGAAGCGGGCCAGGCCGCGGATGGTCTCCTTGTAGCGTTCGAGGTCGAGCTGGCCGACCAGGTGCGCGACCGGATCGGGCGCGGCCGCGGCCGGCTCCGGTGCGCTGCCCTGGGCCGGCGCGGCGGGCAGGACCAGCGCGAGGGCGGCGAAAACGGCGGACGGCAGGAGCAGGGCGGTAGGTTTCACATGAGCTCTCGAATAAATACCGAAGGAAGCTCGACTATATGCGATGCGCACGATTGATGCCTGTTTGACATTGCAAATTATTCAAAGGATACTCACCCAGCATTTCCACCAACCAAGAAAATCAACGAGACCGTGAAGACCACCACCTCCATCGCCATCCTTTCCGCGGCCGCGCTGGCCGCGTCCGCGCATGCCGCCCCGGCCGCGAACTCCGCTGTGAAGCCCGCGGTGCCCGCCAGCCAGGCCGTGCAGATCGAAGCCTCCCACCTGTCGCATGACGTCAAGGTGCTGTCCTCGGACGAATTCGAAGGCCGCGGCCCGAACACGCCGGGCGAAGCCAGGACCGTCGCCTACCTCATCAACCAGTTCGAAGCGGCCGGCCTGAGGCCCGGCGGCGACCTGGTCGACGGCAAGCGCGGCTGGACCCAGGACGTTCCGCTGGGCCGCTTCGAGATCAAGGGCCCGGTCGAGGTCAGCGTCAAGGGCGGCGGGAAAGAAGAGAGCCTCACCCAGGGCGAGCAGATCGCCGTGCGCGCCTCGATGACCGGCGCCAAAGGCGTGGAATTCAGGGATGCGCCCCTGGTCTTCGTCGGCTACGGCGTGACCGCGCCGGAGCGCAAGTGGGACGACTTCAAGGGCCAGGACCTGAAGGGCAAGCTGGCGGTGGTGCTGATCAACGATCCGGACTTCGAGACGGGCAAGGGCGATTTCGGCGGCAAGGCCATGACTTATTACGGCCGCTGGACCTACAAGTTCGAAGAGATGGCGCGCCGCGGCGCCCTCGGCACCATCATCGTCCACGAAACCGCGCCCGCCTCCTACGGCTGGGCGACGGTGAAGAATTCGAACACCAACGTCATGTACGACGTGGTGCGCAAGCATCCGGGCGAATCGCACGCGCCGGTCGAGGCCTGGATGCAGCGCGACCTGGCCGTCGACCTGTTCAGGCGCGCCGGCCTGGACTTCGACAAGCTGAAGAAGTCGGCCGCCTCGCGCAGCTTCAGGCCGGTCGAGCTGACCGGCGTCTCGATGTCCGGCAAGTACGCCGTCGACGCCCAGGTGATCACTTCGAAGAACGTGGTCGCGCTGCGCGAAGGCAGCCAGCATCCGGACCAGTACGTGATCTACAGCGGTCACTGGGACCATCTCGGCATCGGCCTGCCGGACGCGAAGGGCGACAGGATCTACAACGGCGCGGTCGACAACGCGACCGGCATCGCGGCCCTGCTGGAACTGGCGCGGGTGTACGCCGCCGCGCCGGCGCCCCGGCGTAGCGTGGTCTTCCTGGCGGTGACGGCCGAAGAGAAGGGCCTGCTGGGCTCCGAATACTATGCCTCGAACCCGGTGTATCCGCTGGCGAAGACGGTTGGCGTGATCAATATGGACGCCCTCGACCCGCACGGCAAGGCGAAGGACTTCACGATCTCGGGCAGCGCGAAGCTGGAGTTGCTGGACCGCCTGAAGGCCAAGGCCAAGCTGGCCGGGCTGAGCTACTCGGCGGATCCGAAACCGGAAGCGGGCCACTTCTTCCGTTCCGACCACTTCCCCTTCGCCAAGCGCGGCGTGCCGGCGATCTCCTTCGGCTCGGGCGAGCACTGGGAGCAGGGCGGGCTTGCGGCCGGCAAGCAGGAAGCCGAGCGCTACGTCAAGGAAAACTACCACCAGCCGTCCGACGAATGGCGTCCGGAGTGGACCTTCGAAGGCATGGCGCGCGACCTCGGCATCCTGTATGCGGTGGGCCGCGAACTGGCGGATTCGAACGCCTGGCCGAACTGGTCCAGGGACTCGGAATTCCGCGCCGCGCGCGACCAGAGCGCATCCGAGCGGAAATAAGTGCTCGAACGAGCAGCGCCGGTTACGGTTAGCTGCCGTACAGTCGGACCCGCGGCATCGCAGTACATTGAGAAATATTGCTGCTGATGTACAGGTGATGCCATGCCCGACGCACTCAAGGACTACAAGGCCAAGCGGAATTTTTCGATCACGTCGGAACCCGCGGAAGGGGGCGAAGCCAGCGCTGGCGCGCTCACCTTCGTGATCCAGAAACACTGGGCCACCAGGCTGCACTACGATTTCCGTCTCGAACTCGACGGCACCATGAAGAGCTGGGCCGTGCCCAAGGGCCCGAGCTACGACAGCCACGACAAGCGCATGGCGGTGCACGTCGAGGACCACCCGATCTCCTATTCCGATTTCGAAGGCACGATTCCGCCCAGGCAGTACGGTGCGGGCGAGGTCATCGTCTGGGACAAAGGCACCTGGGAGCCGATCGGCGACCCGCGCAAGGGCTACGCCAAGGGTGAGATCAAGTTCGGGATGCACGGCCATAAAATGCATGGACGCTGGGTGCTGGTGCGCCTGCGCGGCCACGAGGACGACAAGCAGGAGCCCTGGCTGCTGATCAAGGAGAACGACGAGTACATGCGGCCGGCCTCGGAATTCTCGGTGGTCGACGAGATGCCGGACAGCGTCAGGGACTTGCCGATGCCGGGGGCGCCCGAGGACCGCGATGCGGCGCGCGCCAAGCTGGCTGCACTGAAGGCCGAGGCCAAGCCGTCGAAGAAGGCGGCTGCCAAATCCCCTGTTGCAAAATCCGCCGCCGCCAAGCCGTCGGCAAAGACCACGAGGCGCGGCGCCATGCCCGAGGGCGCGCTCAAGGCCGAGCTGCCGGAAACCCTCAACGCCGAACTGGCGACCCTGGTCGACGCCCCGCCCGAACGGCCCGAGGAATGGATCTTCGAGATCAAGTTCGACGGCTACCGCATGCTGACCCGCGTCGCCGACAAGGGCAAGGACATCCGCCTGATCACCCGCAACGGCAACGACTGGACCGACAAGCTGAAGCCGCTGCGCGACGAGATCAAGCGCATGAAGCTGCCGGACGGCTGGTACGACGGCGAGATCGTGGTCCACGACGAGAACGGCAAGCCGAACTTCAATTTGCTGCAGCTGGCCTTCGACGGCTCGAACCGCGCCCAGATCGTCTACTTCATCTTCGACATCCCTTACTTCAAGGGCTACGACCTGCGCGAGGTGAGACTCGACCAGCGCCGCCCGCTGCTGCAGGAAGTATTGGAGGAGAAGGCGTCCGACAGCGTGCGCTTTTCCAGCGAGTTCGGCACCGACCCGGCCCAGCTGGTGGTGGCGGCCTGCCAGATCGGCCTGGAAGGCGTGATCGGCAAGCGGCGCGACTCGCGCTACGTGAACCGGCGCTCGCCGGAATGGATCAAGCTGAAATGCGGGATGCGCCAGGAATTCGTGATCGGCGGCTATACCGACCCGCACGGCGCCCGCACCGGCATCGGCTCGCTGCTGCTCGGCTACTATGACGACAAGGGCGTGCTGCGCTACGCCGGCAATTGCGGCAGCGGCTTCAACGGCGCCTCGCTGCGCCATATGCGCGAGACGCTGGAAGCCATCGCCACCGAAGAAAATCCCTTCCCGCCGCGCGCCGTCCCCGGGCGCGGCAACCACTGGGTCAAGCCGACCCTGGTGGCCGAGGTCAGTTTTTCGGAGTGGACGGCGACCAATTCGATCCGCCACCCCGTGTTCCAGGGCCTGCGCAAGGACAAGCCGGCCAGGAGCGTGGTGCGCGAACAGGCCAAACATGTGCAGGAGACTGCGACCATGAAGAGCGAGGAAGAGGCAGCGAAACCGGCGGACAGCCGCCTGCCGGCCAGGTTCAAGGTCACCCACGGCGAGCGCGTGATGGACAAGGAGAGCGGCGTCACCAAGCTCGAGCTGGTCGAATACTATGCGCTGGTCGGCGAGCTGATGATGCCGCACCTGAAGGGGCGCCCGGTCTCGCTGGTGCGCGCGCCCGAGGGCGTGGGCGGCGAGCTGTTCTTCCAGAAGCACGTCGTCGATCCGCGCAAGATGCCCGGCGTCGGCCAGCTCGACCAGTCCCTCGATCCGGACCATCCGCGCATGACCCGCATCGACACCGTCGAGGGCATCCTGTCCTGCGCCCAGTGGAACGTGGTCGAGATCCACAGCCAGAACGCGGTCGAGAAGCGCTACGACACGCCGGACCGTTTCGTGTTCGACCTCGATCCCGGCGAGGGCATCTCGTTCGCGCAAGTGCGGGAAGCGGCCCAGCTGGTGCGCGCCTTCCTGCAGGAGCTGGGCTTGACCCCGTTCCTGAAGACCAGCGGCGGCAAGGGCCTGCACGTGGTGGTGCCGCTCAAGCCCAAGCTCGACTGGGACACCGTGAAGGACTTCTCGCATGCCATCGTGACCCACCTGGCCAAGACCATCCCGGACCGTTTCTCGGACAAGAGCGGCGCGAAAAACCGCGTCGGCCGCATCTTCATCGACTACCTGCGCAACGGCCGCGGCGCGACCACGGTGTCGGCCTGGTCGGCGCGCGTGCGGCCGGGGCTGGGGATTTCGGTGCCGGTGCGCTGGGAGGAGTTGATGGACCTGAACTCGGGGGCGCACTGGACGGTGCGGACCGTGGGGGAGCGGCTGGCGATCGGGAATTCGCCCTGGAAGGATTACGACGATAGTGCGGTAACTTTGACCAAGGCGATGAAGGCGCTGGGGTTCAAGGCGAAGTAGAGCTTGCCGGAAACGACTTCCCGAGAAAGCGGGAATCCTTGCCGGGCGTGCAGCCGGGCGGCGTAAGCGATTTATGCAAATTCAGCATGGATTCCCGCTTTCGCGGGAATGACGTCTACGAGGCGCGGGGACGGCGTTTACGAGCTTCGGGACGAAGTTTATTAGCTGCGGCGACGAAGTTTATTAGCTGCGGGCCGGCTCGCCGCCAGCTTCCTGGCGCTCTTCCGCCTCGGCCTCCTTGTGATTCCGCACGATTCCCCGTACGTTCATCGCCAGCAGGCCCGCCTGCAGCGCAATCAGGGCCCAGGCATCGTCATGCACGCCCCACACGATCCACAGCAGGTTGCTGGCGATGAAGGTATAGAAGCCGAGAATCCTGCGCCGGGCGTGCCGCGCACCGACCAGGAAGGCGGCGCCCAGGGTGACCGCCATCGCCGGCCATTGCAGGAGATCGATCAGCGTATCCCAATCCACTCAGGCCGCCTTCCTGCGCCTGGCCGGGGCCTTGGCCGTGGTGGCGGTCTTGGACGCAGCGGTCCTGGAAGCAGCGGCCGTGCGCTTGGCGGGGGCCTTCGACGCGGCGGTCTTCGTCGCAGTCTTTTTTGCAGCCGGTTTCCTGGCCGCGGTGGCGCGCGCATGCACGGTGGGGGGCGAAGTCGACTTGCGGGCGCGCGATGGCGGCGAGTCGGAGGTATCCTCGTCCTCGTCGCTGGACGGCTTGCGCGACTTGCGCGGCGGCGGGTCGTCATCGTCGTCGTCGCCGTCCGCATGCGCGGGCGCCGGTTTCTTGCCCAGGCTGGCCTGCAGCAGCGAGACCAGGTCGATGACGTTGGATTTCTTCGGCTTGTCTTCCTCCGGCTCCGGCATGGTGATGGTCTTGGTCTGGTTGGCCGCGATCTTCTTCTTCACCATCGCCATCACGTCTTCGCGATAGGTGTCGTGGTACTTCTGCGGCTTCCACTTCTCGCTCATGCCTTCGACGAGGGCCTTGGCCATCTGCAGTTCCTTTTCCGTGATCCTGGCCGCCTTCGAGTTCTCGTCGGGGATCTTGAGTTCGTCGGTGGGGCGGATCTCGTCCGGGAAGCGCAGGGTATTGAGGACGATGGTGTCGCCCACGCAGACCAGCGCCGCCAGGTGCTGCTTGACGCGGATGACGACGTTGGCGATGCCGATCTTGCCGACTTCGCGCAGGGCCTCGCGCAGCAGGGCATAGACCTTGTCGCCGCCCTTGCCGGGCGCGAGGTAGTAGGGCTGCTCGTAGTAGATCAGCGGCACCTGTTCGGCGTCGACGAAGGCCAGGATGTCGATGGTCTGGGTCGCTTCCGGATTGGCGCGGCGCAGGTCCTCGTCGGACAGCACCACGTATTCGTCGGTCGCGTACTCATAGCCCTTGATGATGTCGTCCCAGGAGACTTCCTTGCCGGTGTTCTTGTTGTAGCGCTTGAAGCCGATCGGCGAGAAGTCGCGCCGGTCGAGCATGTGCAGGTCCAGGCCGTTGTCGCTGGTTGCCGGGTACAGTTCGACCGGGATGTGCACCAGTCCGAAGCTGATCGCACCCTTCCACATACTCCTCGCCATGATCTGACTCCCTTGCTAAATCACTCGCCGACCGAACCCGTAATCGGCAGAACCACACCCGTCACATAACCCGAGCACACGTTCGACGCCAGGTAGACGTAGGCCGGCGACAGCTCTTCCGGCTGGGCCGGACGGCCGAAGGTGGTCTGCTGGCCGAACTTGGTGATGTCGTCCGGCGACTGGTCGGCCGGGTTCAGCGGGGTCCACACCGGGCCCGGGGCCACGGCGTTCACGCGGATGCCCTGGTCGAGCAGGTTGGCCGCCAGCGACATCGTGAAGGCGTGGATGGCGCCCTTGGTGGTCGAGTAGTCGAGCAGCTTCTTCGATCCCTTCAGGCCGGTGACCGAACCGGTGTTGACGATTGCTGCGCCGCGCTTCATGTAGGGCAGGCAGGCCTTGGCCATGTGGAAGTAACCATAGATGTTGGTCTTCATGGTCTCGTCGAAGCGGTCCTCCGTCAGGTCGAGCAGGGACTCGGCGTGCTCCTGGAAGGCGGCGTTGTTGACCAGGACGTCCAGGCGGCCGAATCTGGCGACGACCTGGTCGACGGCCTGCTGGCAGAACTCCATGTCCTTGACGTCGCCGGACACGGTCACGCACTGCTGTCCCTCGGCTTCGATGTAGCGCTGGGTCTCGGCGGCGTCCTCGTGCTCGTTCAGGTAGAGGATGGCGACGTCGGCGCCCTCGCGCGCGAACAGGATCGCGACCGCGCGGCCGATGCCGGAATCGCCGCCGGTGACGATCGCCACCTGGCCGGCCAGCTTGCCGCTGCCCTTGTAGTGCTCGGCCATGAATTTCGGCTTCAGTTCCATCTGGGCTTCGAGGCCCGGCTTGGCCAGGTGCTGGGCCGGGAAGTCGCCGGACGGCTGCCGGATGCCGGTCTGCGCGGGTTTCTCTTCACCTCCGCCCGAGCCCTGATCGCCTTTCTGCATGCTGCCGTCCAGCTGGTCCTGGCGGTTCTGGATCGCCTTCTGCTTGTTCGCTACATCATCCTGGTTTGCCATGCCGATCTCCTTGTGCATTCGGTAGTACGTCATCCTCCAGTATTCCCGCCGGCCGGCATCCGCTACCGTGCGCTTCCACACACAGCGCCGCAATTGCTAGGCGCGCATGGTGCTTTGTGGCAAACTTCAGCCCGTAGCACGCTATACCTTCAGTTTTTTTCCGGGAGTGCAGATGTCGCAGCTGACCGAGCAGGATGCAGGATGGACCGGGATCTACCTCAGCCCGATGGCGCAGCGCCGCGCCGACGTCGCCCAGGCCTGCGGGCCGCTGTTCGCGCGCCTGGACCTGGCCGATAGTCCGGAGGCCGCGCTCGCACTGCTGGCCGCGGCGGGGCCCCGCCTGTTGATCGTCGACCTCGAGCGTTTCGAACCCGGCATCGACCTCGATGCGCTGGGCGGCCTGCTGGCGCGCCGCGGCGGTGCGCCGGTGCTGCTGCTGTGCCCCTTCGCCAACGCCCGCTGGCTGCCGCTGCTGAACGAGGCCGGTCCGGCCGCGTATGCGGTCACGCCGATCGACGCGCCGCGCCTGCGGGCCGCCGTGCGCGCATGCCTGGAGGCGCCCGCCGGCGGCGCACCGGCCGCCGATGCCGACGCCCTGCGCGCGTTGCTGGCGCTGCGCGCCCGCGTGCAGGCGGCGCTCGATGAACGCGAAGAAGAAAGCCTGGCCGAGCGCCTGTGCCGGGCCTTGCTGGGGTGGCCGGGCGTGCTGCATGCCGCCATGTTCCAGCTGCGCGGCGACAACGACTTGCAGCTCGAGGCCGAACTGGGCCGCGGACCGGCCGCCGGCCTGCGTCTGGCAACGCTGCTGCAGCGCGGCGAGCGCCTGCTGCAGGCGCCGCTGCGGCATGCCTTTCCCGGCCTGCTGGCCGCCGCCAGCGGCGAACTGGTCCTGCTCGACACCCCGGAGCAGGCCGGCGAGCCGGCGCTGGCCGAGACCCTGCGCGCGCATGGCGTGGCGCAGGCGCTGGGCATTCCGGTGCCGGCCGACGGTCCCGGCGCCCCGCGCGGCGCGCTGTCGCTGCTGCTCGACAGCGGCGCGGCGCTGCCGCCGGAAGTCTTCGATACCCTGCGCGACTGCGCCGCCATGGCCGCGCTGGGCCAGCGCCAGATCGACACCAACATCGAGAGCGAGCAGCTGCTGGCGCGCCTGACCTATGTGTCGACCATGGACGCCCTGACCGGCATCGCCAACCGCCGCCACGGCGAGGAACTGCTCGAGCGCGAGGTGCGGCGCGCGCGCCGCTACCGCACCCCGCTGGCCCTGCTGTCCTTCGACATCGACCGCTTCAAGGCCATCAACGACAGCTACGGCCACCCGGTCGGCGACGTCGTCCTGCGCACCGTGGCCGACTGCGTGCGCGCGGTGCTGCGCTCGAGCGACGTGCTGGTGCGCTCGGGCGGCGAGGAATTCCAGGTGATCGCGCCCCACACCAGCGCCATCGACGGCCTCAAGATGGCCGAGAAGATCCGCCAGGCGGTCGAGCAGGCCGCGATTCCCGGCTGCGACCACGTGACCGTCAGCCTGGGCGTGGCCCAGCTGGGCGAGCAGGAGAGCGCCGATTCCCTGTCCCAGCGCGTGGACGCCGCGATGGCGCGCGCCAAGCGGGCAGGGCGCAACTGCGTCGAACTGGCGATGCAATAAATGCTGGGCTGGTTGAAGGGCTACCGGCGCGCCTGGCTGCCGGGCGACCTGGGCGCGGGCGCGGTGGTCGCCATGATGATGGTCCCGCAGGGGATGGCCTATGCGCTGGTGGCCGGACTGCCGCCGGTGGCCGGCCTGTACGCCAGCATCGCGCCGCCGCTGCTGTACGCGCTGTTCGGCACCAGCAGCACGCAATCCGTGGGGCCGATGGCGATCGTCGCGCTGATGACGGCGTCAAGCCTGGCGCCGCTGGCGAGCCACGGCAGCGCGCTGTACGGCGAGCTGGCCGCGCAGCTGGCCCTGCTGTCCGGGCTGGTGCTGCTGGCCTGCGGCCTGCTGCGGCTCGGCTTCCTCGCCAATTTCTTCTCGCGCCCGGTGATGAACGGTTTTACCATCGGTTCGGCGATCGTGATCGCGGTCGGCCAGATTCGCCCCCTGCTGGGCGCCGCGCCGCCGCACTGGCACGGCCCCAGCGCCGCCCTCGGCCTCGGTTCGCTGGCCCTGCTGATGCTGGCGCGCCGCCATGGCGCCGCCTTGCTGAGGCGCTGCGGCCTGGCCCCAGGCGCTGCCGATGTCGGGGCGCGCCTGGCGCCGATGGCGCTGGTGGCCGGCGCCATCGTGCTGGTCGCCGTCCTTGGACTCGATCGCACGGGCGTGCGGACCATCGGCCAGGTGCCGGCCGGGCTGCCGCAGCTGAACCTGGCCGTCTCCAACGCGCACTGGCAGCCGCTGCTCCAGCCGGCCCTCTTGATCGGCTTCATGTGCTTCCTGATCTCGATGTCGGGGGCCCAGACCCTGGCGGCCAGGAAGGGAGAAAAGCTGTCCACCGACGCCGAACTGGTCGGCCTGGGCGCGGCCAATATCGGCAGCTTCCTGAGCGGCGCCTTTCCCGTCACCGGCGGCCTGTCGCGTTCCGCCGTCAATTTCGCGGCCGGCGCCAACACCCAGCTGGCCGGCGTCACCGCCGCCGTACTGCTGGGCGCCGCCCTGGTGCTGCCGACCGGCTGGCTGGCCCTGCTGCCGCTGCCGGTGCTGTCGGCCACCATCATCGTCGCCGTGCTCGGCATGCTGGAGACCGCGACCCTGCGCACCGCCTGGCGCTACGACCGCGCCGACGCGCTGGCGCTGCTGGCCACCGCCGGCGGGGTGCTGCTGCTGGGCGTCGAGGCCGGCGTCGTGCTCGGCCTGCTGCTGTCGATGGGCGCGATGATCTGGCGCGAAAGCCGGCCGCATATCGCGGTGCTGGGCCGCATCGCCGGCACCGAACATTTCCGCAACGTCGACCGCTACGAGGTGGAGGTCCGCAACTGCGTGCTGCTGCTGCGCGTGGATGCCGGCCTGTTCTTCGGCAACGTGGAAGCCGTCAAGGCGCGCGTCGAGGAAGAGCTGGCACTGTATCCGGGCGCCCGCGAGCTGGTGCTGGTGCTGTCGGCCGTGAATGCGATCGACACCTCGGCGCTGTTCGGCCTGCTGGAACTGAATGCGGAACTCGGCCGGCGCGGCGTGCGCCTGCACCTGGCCGAGGTGAAGGGGCCGGTGATGGACCGGCTGAAGGATTCAAACCTGCTGGACCGCCTCAGCGGCCAGGTCTTCCTCACCACCGCGAAAGCCTGGGACGCCCTGTCCGCCAGCGACGAATCCTGGTCGGTCTGAGCGCGCCGCCTAGTTGCCCGAGGTTTGCTTGCGGGCCTCGTCGGTGCCCGGCTCGGCCAGGCGGATCGGCGCCGCATCCTTCGGATACCTGGCCTGCACGCCTTCGTAGGCCTGGGCGATCGCGGCCATGTCGGCGGCTTCGTCGCCGGTCAGGGTCATGGTCTTGGTGACGTCGACGATCCTTTTGCCGTAATCGATGGACACCAGCAGCAACGGCACCTGGGCCGCCAGCGCGATGCGGTAGAAGCCGCTCTTCCAGTAGGGACGGTAGCCGCGCGTGCCTTCCGGCGTGATCGCCAGCCAGAACCACGTCGATGCCAGCATGTCTTCGGCCAGGCGGCGGATCGCGCCCTGCGGCGCGCTGCGGTCGACGGCCACGCCGCCCCAGTAGCGCATGATGGCGCCCATCGGGCCGCGGAACAGCGAATCCTTGGCCAGCCAGCGGAACTGCAGGCCGACCGCCCACTTGGCCAGCAGGCCGACGAAGAAGTCGATATTCGAGGTATGCGGATAGACGACGGCGATGCCGTGCGGGCCGGGCAGGGGTTTGAAATGGACATTCCAGCCGATCAGGTTCAGCAGGCGCAGGGCGGTGCGCTGGCCCCAGGTCGGCAACTGTGCCGGGCGTATCAGGTATTCTTGCATTCTGTCTCTTTCAACCAGGCTTCTTTCATTTCGTCCCGGCAAATAAAGCGGCGATTCTATAGTGTGAAAAAACGCCGGACAAGCGAAAAGACTGGAAGCGTTGTAGCGCCGTCGGTATCATGCCTTGCCTGAGCAACAAGACTCACGCATTGTGCAACCTGGGATTTAACGATGGATATCAAGATTTTTCACAATCAGCGCTGCGGCACTTCCCGCACCACGCTCGGCCTGCTGCGCGACGCCGGCCACGAACCCGAAGTGATCGACTACCTGGCCAATCCGCCCGCACGCGAGCAGCTGGGGGAGATGATCGCGAACGCCGGCCTGTCGGTGCGCGAGGCGGTGCGCAGCAAGGAAGCCCGCTACGCCGAGCTGGGCCTGGACGGCGCCGGCGACGAGGCCCTGCTCGACGCCATGGTCGCCAATCCGATCCTGATCAACCGGCCTTTCGTGATCACGCCGAAGGGTGTGCGCCTGTGCCGGCCGTCCGAGTTGGTGAACGAGATCCTCTAGTTCTTGCTGAGGACGCCGGCCTCAGTGCTGGCAGGCGCCGATATCGACCGCATCCGCCGGTCCGCGCAGCTTGCCGTAGAAGTCGGGCCCGTCGGCGCCATGCTCGAGGCCCTTGCCGATCGCCGGCGAATCCGCTGCCAGGCGGAAGTCCGGCGTGCCGCTGCGCGAATAGCCGATGAAGCCGGGCGCGGCGGCGACGGTGGCGACCGGGCGCATGCCCTCGGCGAGGCGCCAGTCCGCCCCGCGGTTGCCGAACACCAGGTTGTTGCGGTAGCTGTTGTGCCTGCCCGTCGCGCCCTGTTCGGCGATGCCGTAGCGGTTGTCGAACACGATGTTGTTGAACACGTGGGTATGGTCGTTCGGTCCCTTGCTGTGATAAAAGTCGCCGCCGCCGACCAGGATGCCGGTGTTCGAGGCCGTGACCGTGTTGTTGACGACCACCACGCGGCTGGCGTCGTGCCACAGGTGGATGCCGGCCTCGGTCACGCGGTAGACGATGTTGTTGCGCACCGTGCCCGGGGTGCTCATGGCGATGCCCTGCACGTAGCGGCAGCCGGGCGGCCCGATGTCGTGCACGCTGTTGCTGGCCACTTCCGAAAACATCCCCTTGTAGTAACTGTCGACGGCGATGCCGGCCCCGCCCTTGCTGGTGCAGGGCTGGGCGGTGGCGATGTGGTGCACGTGGTTGGCGGTGATACGGTTGTAGGAAGCGGCGCTGTAGATGCCGGTGGTCCATGCCTGTCCGGCAACGTGGGCCGAACCGTCGATTTCGAAGCCGAGGATGTCGACGTAGCTGGCGCGGTTGTCCCAGGCCACCTCATGCTGCGACACCGGCGGCGGCACCAGGCGGGCCTGCCAGCGTTCGGTGGCGCGGAACACGATGCGGGCATTGGCCAGGCCGTTGACGCTGGTGCGGAAACCGCCCTGGTAGGTGCCGGGCAGGACGTTGACCGTGGTGCCGGGCGTGACCAGCTGCGCCGCGCGCGCCAGCGAACGCAGCGGCGCCGTGGGCGTGCCGGGGTTGCTGTCCAGGCCGTCCGGTGCGACGTAGAGCTGGGTCGGCACGATCTGGGGCGTGACCGCCACCGGATGGTTGTCCTTGACGGTGCAGCCAGCCATGGCGAGGACTGGAAGGAAGGAAACGAGGCGCGTCAGTGTCATGGTCGCAAGGCATGGGGCCGGTAAAAACCCATCGGTTCGAACCGGCCCAGTGTGCGCCTCGTGTGGGCGTGTAAACCCGGCTGCCTCAATCTCGCTCTTGTGCGCGCACAAACCCATGCGGCGCTTTGCTGCATGCCGCGTCTGCGGTATGGTTGGCTTTTACGCAAGGGAGGAAGCATGAAGGGACTGTTGTTGCCATCCGGAAGCCGGATTCCCGTGCTCGGCCAGGGCACCTGGAATATGGGCGAGGATCCATCCGCGCGCCGCGACGAGGTGGCGGCGCTGCGCCTCGGGCTGGAACTCGGCGTGAGCTTGATCGACACCGCCGAGATGTACGGCGAGGGCGGCGCCGAGGAAGTGGTGGGCGAGGCGATCGCCGGCCGCCGCGACGAGGTGTTCCTGGTCAGCAAGGTTTATCCCCACAATGCCGACCGCCGCGGCGTGCAGGCGGCCTGCGAGCGCAGCCTGCGGCGCATGCAGACCGACAGCATCGATCTCTATCTGCTGCACTGGCGCGGCAACGTGCCGCTGGAGGAGACGCTGGACGCCTTCGTGCGCCTGCGCGAGCAGGGCAAGATCCGCGACTTCGGCGTCAGCAATTTCGACCTCGACGACATGCTGGAAGCGGCGGCGCTCCCCGGCGGCGAACTGATCGCCACCGACCAGGTGCTGTACAACCTGTCCCAGCGCGGCATCGAATGGGAGTTGCTGCCGTGGTGCCGCGAGCGGCACATCCCGCTGATGGCCTACTCGCCGCTGGAGTCGAACCCGAACGAGCAGGCCGGCCTGCTGGGCAACCCGCAGCTGGCGGCGGTGGCGCGCCGCCATGGCGTGACGCCGGCCCAGGTGGCCGTGGCCTGGTTGCTGCGGCAGGAAAACGTGGTGGTGATCCCGAAGGCGGTGCGGCCGCAGCACGTGCGCGAGAACCGCGCCGCGCTGGACCTGGCGCCGGCCCTCACCGCCGAAGACCTGGCCCAGCTTGATGCCGGCTTTCCGGCGCCGCAGCGGCGACGGCCGCTGGCGATGCGGTGATCAAGCCGCTTCGTACAGGCCGGCCCGCAGCCAGTCCAGCAGGGCCGCCGACGTCAGCGGACGGCTGAACAGGTAGCCCTGGCCCTTGGCGCACTGCTGGCCGCGCACGGCGGCGGCCTGGGCTTCGGTCTCGATGCCTTCGGCCACCGTGCTCATGCCCAGGCTCTGGGCGACCTTCACGGTGGCTTCGATCAGCACGCGGTGGTGCTGGCTGGTGTCGGCCTGGCAGACGAAGGAGCGGTCGATCTTGACCGTGTCGACCGGCAGCTGGTGCAGGCTGGACAGCGAGGAATAGCCGGTGCCGAAGTCGTCCAGCGCCAGCGTGATGCCGATCGCCTTCAGCTCGTGCAGGCGCTGCCGCACCTGCTGGTCCTGGGCCGCCAGGCTCTCCGTCACTTCCAGCTGCAGCTGGGACGGGTGCATGTTGTTCTCGTCCAGCACGCCGCGCACCGTGGCCGGCCAGTCCGGCTGGCCCAGCTGGGCGCGCGACAGGTTCACCGCGAGCAGGCGCGGGGCGGCGTCGCCGAGTTCGCGCTGCCAGGCCATGAAGTCGCGGCAGGCGCGGCGCAGCACGAAGTCGCCCAGCGCCCCGATCAGGCCCGATTCCTCGGCCACCTGGATGAATTCGAAGGGCGGCACCACGCCGCGCGCCGGATGCTGCCAGCGCACCAGGGCTTCGACCCCGGCCGAGAGGTCGGTGCTGCCATCGGGACGCAGGCCGACCACCGGCTGGTAGACCACGAACAGCTGTTCCTCGCGCAGGGCCAGTCTCAGCTCCGACTCGATGTCGGCGCGGCGCGCGGCGCGTTCGCGCATGACGGGCTCGAACATGGTGCACTGGTTGCCGCCGGCGCGCTTGGACTCGACCATCGCGATGCTGGCGTCGCGCAGCATCTCGCCGGCGAAGTCGCCGGCGTCCGCGCCCCAGACCAGGCCGATCGACGGCTTGCAGGTGGCTTCCTGGCCGCCGGGCAGCTGGTGCGGGCGGCCCAGCGCCTCCAGCAGGCGCGCCGCGATGCGTTCGGCGTCGTCGCGGCTGCGCAGGCCGTCGAGCAGCACCGCGAATTCGTCGGCGCCGACCCGGGCCGCCAGCTGGCCGCCGCCGCCGTTCGGATCGATGCGGTCGCTGGGCGGGCGCAGGGTGGAGCGGATGCGCTCGCCGATCTGTACCAGCAGGCGGTCGCCGGCGCTCTGGCCGAGGGCGTCGTTGATCTGGCGGAAGCGGTCGCAATTCAGGAACAGCAGGGCGAAGCCGCCGCGGTTCGGATCGAGCCCGTACGGGCGGCCCAGCATCTGCTGCGCCTGTTCCAGCAGGGCTTCGCGGTTCGGCATGCGGGTCAGGGCGTCGGTGCGGGCGGCCGTCTTGAGGCGCCGGGCCAGCCTTTCCTGCTCGCGCTGGACTTCGTGGGTGGCGTCGGTGACCACCGCCATCAGCCGGGTCGGGTCCAGCTTCAGCACCGACAGCGACAGCCACTGCGGCGCGCCCGGCCCGGCGGCGTCGCCGAGCTGCAGGCGCAGGCCTTCGCACACCGAACCGGACGGCTCGGTGAAATTCCCGGTCAGTTCGCGCAGCTGCGGCGCCACGCCGGCCAGCACGGTGAACAGGTTGTCCATGCTGCCGTCGCGCACCAGCGGCATCAGGAGGCTGGACGACATCGGATTCAGCATGTCGACCGTACCGTCCAGGCTCGCCTGCACCAGGCCGATCGGCGCGCGGTACAGGAACTGCACCAGGGCTTCGTAGGCGTCGGCGGGATTGACCTGCTTATCGGCTTGCATCGCGGTCTCCGCTCCAGCATTCGATCCGGTTGCGTCCGTTCGCCTTGGCGGCGTACAGGGCCCGGTCGGCGCGCTTGATCAGGGTGTCGAGGTCGATGGTCTCGCCGGCATCGACGGCGGCGACGCCGGCGCTCACGGTGTACGGGATCGACACGCCGTCGAAGGCGACCGGCCGGCTTTCGACCAGGCGGCGCAGGCGCTCGGCCACGGCCGCGGCGCCGGCCAGGGTCGAGGAGGGCAGCAGCACGGCGAATTCCTCGCCGCCCACGCGCGCCACCACGTCGACCTGGCGGAAGGTCAGCGACAAGGCCGCGCCGAGCTGGCGCAGCACGCAGTCGCCGGCCGGGTGGCCATGGCGGTCGTTGATCCGCTTGAAGTGGTCGGCGTCGAACAGGATCAGGGCGATCGGGCGCGGCGTGCGGCGGTTGCGCGTCAGCTCGAGTTCGGCCGCTTCGAAAAAGGCGCGGCGGTTGGCGACGCCGGTGAGGTGGTCGCAGAACACCGACTTGCGGCGCTTGTCGACGGTGTCGCGCTTGTCGCTGATGTCGCGCAGGACCAGGCAGTAGGCCGGCTCGCCCCCGGCGGGCATGTCCGGCTCGCGGTCCGGCAGCGGCGTGATCATGGCGCTGCCCCAGAACTGGCTGCCGTCGGCACGCAGGCGCGGGCCTTCGTCCAGGCTCCAGCCGTTGGCGTCGGCTTCGCGCAGGCGGTCCTGCACCTGCTCGGCGGTGGTCGCGCCTTCGGGATAGAACACGGAATAGGGCTGGCCGACCACCGGGGGCTGGAAGCCGGTGACGCGGCTGATGGTTTCGTTCCAGTCGCTGACCCGGCCTTCGCGGTCGAGGCCGACCAGCGCATAGTCGCTGATGCTGGTCAGCAGGGCGTTCAGCCAGGCGTCGCTCTGGCGCAGCTGGCGCTCGCGGCGCACCTGCTCGCTGACGTCCTGCAGCACCGCCATCAGGCGCGTACCGTCCAGCTTCAGGAGGCTCAGGGACAGCACCTGCGGCACCCGCATGCGCTTGCCGGCCGCGCCGCTGTTGAGGGGGATGTGCAGGCCGTCGCAGATCATGCCGCTCGGGCGGTCGAAGCTTGCGCACAGGTGGCGCAGTTCCGGCGCCACGTCCTCCAGCGCGGTGAACAGGCTGGTCAGGCTGGCGTCGCGCGAGAGCGGCATCAGGAGCTGGGCCGAGACCGGATTGATCATCACGATCTCGCCGTCGATGCCGGTCTGCACCAGGCCCACCGGGGCCAGGTAGAGGAACTGGATCAGCGCCTCATGCTCGGCCGCCAGTCGGGCGTGCGCGTCGGCGCTCACAGCTTGCGCTGTACCAGCACGTAGCGTTGGCCGCTGCCCGGCGCGGCGAGCAGGCGCAGTTTCACCTTGACCGGACGCATGCGCAGGGTCAGGACGTAGTCGATGGTGTCGTCGAGTGCGGCGCCCTCATCCTGGGCGTCTTCGAAGCGCTGGGCCACCATGAAATTGTTCATGCACGGCGCGACGTTGGTAAACAGCGGCTGGCCCAGCACGCGCGCGGCGTTCAGGCCGGCAGCGTCGGACTCGGTCTGGTTGTACTTGCAGACATTGGTATCGGCGCCGAAGCCGATCACGCCGAAGTCGAGGCGGTCGAGTTGTTCGGTGCTCAGTTGCGCCAGCTGGCCATGCAGGCCGGGCGCGGTAAAGGACAAGTCGGTGGCGGCGGTCATGGCGATGGTCTCTTGTCAGAAAGCGAAGATTGTTGCAACTAAGAAAGGAATGGTGACATGTCAGATTCTGTCTGTCAAATCAATCGTGCGCAAATGTGACATTGGTGCCAGCGCCTCAGGGCCCTACTAGCCGATGATCGCCGGCATGTAGGTATCGAGGAATTCCTGCGGCATGCGGCGTGGCTTGCCGCTGCCGATCTCGATGCAGACCAGGTCCCAGCGGCCGCGCAGCACGGTGGCGCCGTCGCCCGCGCGCACCAGCTGGAAGCGGCGCTCCATCGACAGCTTGCCGTCGCCGCCCACCAGCCAGGTGGCCAGCAGCAGTTCCTCGTTCTCGAAGGTCGGCAGGATGTAATCGTATTCGCCGCGCCGGATCGCCATCGCGCGGTCCAGGCGCCGGTAATCCTCCAGGCCGAGCCCGAGCGACGCCGAGTGGGCCCAGCCGATCTGCTCGCACCAGCGCACGTAGACGGCGTTATTGGTATGGTTCAGCCCATCGATATCGGCGGCGACCGGCATGCGCGGCAGCGTGAAAGGGTTTGCGTAATCCCAGTTCAAGACGGTTCCTTCCTGGCGTTGCGGTAGGGCCGGCCATTCTACAGCCGGTGCATGCGACACGCCAGGACGCCCTTTGCGACAATCAGGCGGAGAGGATCAAGCATCCGTTCAAGGCGGGGGAGCCGATGTACACGATGATTCTGTTGCTGTATCTGCAGTCGGGGCTGGACGTCACCCTCGACCAGGCCAGCCTGCGCGGCGAATTCCGCAGCACCGGCGAATGCGAAGCGGCGGCGCGCAAGCTGCGCGGGCCGATTCCGATTCCGCGCAACGTCCAGGCCGCCTGGCAGGACGTCATGTGCATCAGGATAGCTCCGAACGTCAGCGTCAACCAGATGAAGCCGGTCGAGCTGGGCAAGCTGCTGCAGGAGAATCCGCCGCTCGGTTGCCAGGCGGAGGGGGCGTGGGAGCGGGTGGCCGAGATGTGCGCGCCGGCGCCTGCGGCGTCGAAAAGCGGCAGCGACAGCCCGGGCGGCAAGCGCTGAGCGAGGTGCTCAGTCCTTCTTCCACTCGACCCCGCTGGGACAGGGAATATTGTCCGCCACCTCGTTACCCATCGCCATGCGTCCCATGCCCAGCGGACTGATGTTGCCGCCGCGCCGGCAGATGCTGCCGTTGCCGATCCGCTTGCGGTAGATGACGGTGCCGTCGGGCGAGGTATAGGTGTCGACGTGCACGCTCTTCGAGCGGTCGACGTGGGCGGCTTCGAGGCCGCGCCGGAAGCGGCCCGTCGGCGTGTCGGGCTCGTCCGGCACACCGGATTTGCCGTTGCGCAGCACGCGGTCGATGCGGCCGGCCTGGCGCTTCGACAGCCCGAGGGCGAAGCCGCCGTCGGCTTCCTTCTGTTCGCGGATGGCGTCCTGCACGGTGGTTGGCGCTTGCGCGTCTTCGAGGCGCGGGACTGCGGGCGCCGTGGGAGCGGTGGAGACGGGAGCGGGAGCGGCGGACGTGTCCGCCGGTGCTTCGGATTTCGCCGGTGGCGGCAAGGGACTGCCGAAGAAATCGGCGATCGGCGGCAGGTGTCCGGCCCGCGGCCTCGGATAGCCGGGCCCGGACGGCGCGTCGGGTTTCGACGGTGTCGACGGCGCCAGCGCGGGCACGGTGCGCAGCAGGTAAGTCACCACCTCCGGCGGCTCCGGCATGGGCGCCGGGCGATGCCGCATGCAGGCCAGTACCATTACCATATGCATGAAAAAAATCAGCGCCAGCGCAGCGCGGTTCCTGGGAGGGAAACCTGCGGCGCCGGCGCCGTAGTGCATGCGGCGGCCTCGCTTACTTGACCGTCATCGCCTGCTTGATCGCCACGCAGCGCTGGTCTTCTTCCAGCGCGTCGCGCAGGGACCGGCTGGTGCCGGCCGACAGGTCCTTCATCTGCGCGCCGGCTGCCTGCAGGCGCTTGACGCTGGCCGGCGTGCAGCCGGTCGGGATCAGGCTCGCAGCGTAGGCGCGCATGTAGACCGGACCGGCACTCTTGTCCAGCTCCGCCAGCCTGGCGAGACGCTCGCCGGCGCTCTGTTCGGCCAGGGCTTTCTGCTCGGTCGGGTACAGGCTGCCCATCGCCGTACGCACTTTCGAGAACGGCAGCTTGGTCTTGGTGTCGTGGATCGTGGCCAGCCATTCCTTCTTCAGCGCCGGGTCCGGGCGTTCGACGGTGGACGCCAGCGCCGCGGCCTGGCCGCTGTCCGACTTGTCGCGCTCCTGCTCGGCCTTCAGCAGATCGGCCGCGCCCGGGTAGTCGTAGCGGTTCAGGCGCGCGATCATGGCCCAGCGCAAGTCCTGGTTGATGGTCAGGCCGTCGAGCGTCTGCTTGCCTTCGAGCAGGGCAGCGATGCGGTCGAGTGCCGGACGCGAGCTGGCGAAGCCGAGGTAGCTGCCGAACCAGCGGCGCTGGAAGTCGTCGTTACCCTTGGCGGCGACCGCCGCGTTCCAGGCCATGTCTTCGAGCTGGCGGCCGGCCTGCCGGGTATAGGCGCTGTCCGGGTCCATCGCGTTCAGGTAGTGGTAGGCATGGCCGATCTTGCCCAGCACGTCGCCCAGCAGGGTGTAGTCCTTCTCCCGCGGTGCATTGTTCAGCGCGGTGGTGATGAATTCGTTGAGCGGCAGCCTGGCGTCGCGCACGCCGTCCCACAGGCTCTGCCACAGCATGGCGCGCAGCAGCGGATCGTCGACGCCCGCCAGGCTGGTGCGCGCGGTGTCGAAGGAGCGCTTGTCCAGCTGGACCTTGACGAAGCCCCAGTCCTCGA
>Ga0308170_10001585_pt1 | contig 21199 bp, 12 predicted proteins | sample PhyBR2_2_FD_202136 | JGI IMG/M metagenome (GOLD analysis project Ga0308170, IMG submission 202136) | Phyllosphere microbial communities from UC Gill Tract Community Farm, Albany, California, United States - DLSLSB.R2 | ecosystem: Host-associated > Plants > Phyllosphere > Unclassified | place...
AGAATTTCGCGGTCGTCACCCGCGACGGCGTGGTGCTGCCCCCGGCCACGCTGAGCGAGACCTGGCGTCCGGCCGCGCACGGCAAGCCGGAGCGCTTCGAGGTGCGTGCCGACCAGGTCGACCTCGGCGCCCTGGCCACGCTGGCGGCCCAGATGCCGCTGGCGCCGCAGCAGCGCGAGCTGCTGGCCGCGCTGGCGCCGCGCGGCCGCCTGACCGACGTCGACGCCGAATGGGATGGCAGCCTGCCGCGGCCGGCCGCCTGGCGCCTGCGCGGCCAGGTCGAGGGCTTCGGCATCGAGGCGCTGGCGGCGCGTCCGGCCCAGCCGGCCGAAGGCGCCAACCCGGCGCGCCCCGCGCGCGCGGCGCTGCCGGGCGTACGCAACCTGAGCGGCAGCATCGACGCCAGCGACCGCGGCGGCAGCCTCAACATCGCCTCCGAAAAGATGGCGCTGGCGCTGCCGGCCTGGTTCGCGCAAGCCGACCTGCCGTTCGACGAACTGGGCCTGCGTGCGCGCTGGTCCTACCCGCAGGGCGACCAGTTGCTGGTCGAGGTCGACGGCTTCAATTTCACCCAGGGCAGCCTGAAGGGCACGCTGTCGGGCCGCCACCTGCTGCCGCTGAACGAACACCGGGACGGCCTCAAGGGCCCGGGCAACGCCGACTTTTCCGGCACCGTGGACGGTTTCGACATCGCCACCATCGGCCGCTGGCTGCCGCTGGTCACCCACGAAGGCCTGCGCGAATGGCTGACCGGCGCGCTGCAGGGCGGCACCCTGCGCGACGCCCGGGTGCGCCTGCGCGGCGAACTTGCCCACTTCCCCTTCCATGGCGATACCGCGGCCGAGCGAGCGCGCGGCGAATTCCGCGTCAGCGGCCGCATCGACAACGGCAAGCTCGAGTACGCGCCGACGCATCGCGCGGCCGACGGCAAGACCCCGCTGTGGCCGCTTGCCGAGAACATCAACGGCTCCATCGTGTTCGACCGCGCGCGCATGGAAATCCATGCCGAGAACGCCCGCACCCTCGGCCTGAACCTGAGCAACGTGCGCGCCGTGATCCCCGAACTGGGCGCCCACGAATCGATGCTCGACATCGACGGCACCGCCGCCGGCCAGCTGCAGGAATTCCTGCGCTACGTGGCGACCAGCCCGGTGCTGGAATGGATCGGCCACTTCACGGAAGACACCAGGGGCACCGGCAGCGCGCGCCTGGGCCTGAAGCTGCACCTGCCGCTGGCGGACCTGCACGAGACCAAGGTGCAGGGCGCGCTGCAGCTGCAGAACAACGACATCACGCTGTTCCCGGAGCTGCCGCCGGTCCAGGCCGCGCTCGGCAAGGTCGAATTCACCGAACACGGCGTGAACCTGAACGGCATCGGCGCCAGCTTCCTGGGCGGGCCGTTGCAGCTGTCGGGCGGCACCCAGCGCGACGGCGCCATCGTGATCCGCATGGCCGGCACCGCCACCGCCGACGGCATGCGCGCGACGAGCTCGCTGCCGGCCCTGCAGCGCCTGGCCGGCAAGCTGTCCGGCGGCGCCCGCTTCGGCGGCTCGGTGACGGTCAGGGACCGCCAGACCCAGATCGTGCTCGACTCCAACCTGGCCGGCCTCGGCGTCGAACTGCCGGCCCCGCTGAACAAGCCGGCCGCCGACGCGCTGCCGCTGCACTTCACCCTGACCGGCCAGCCGACGGCGGAAAACGGCGTGGCCCACGACGAGATCCGGGTCGCCCTCGGCAGCACGATGGCGGCGCGCTACGTGCGCGAGCGCCAGCCCCACGGTCCCTGGATCGTCAAGCGTGGCGGCATCGGCGTGAACGTGCCGGCGCCGGAGCCGGACAGCGGCATGATGATCAACGTGGACATGAAGTCGGTGAACGTCGACCGCTGGCTGGCGGCGGCGTCGGGCATCGCCGGGCCTGCCGAGGCATCCGGCCAGGCATCGGCGGACGCCGGGCAGGTCGGCGGCATGGCCCAGTACGTGGTGCCGGACCTGATCGGCGCGCGCGCCGGCGAGCTGGTGATCGGCGAGCGCTCGCTGCACGACGTGGTGCTGGGCGTGTCGCACCAGCCGGGCGTATGGCAGGCCAGCGTCGATTCGCGCCAGATCACCGGCTGGGTCACCTGGGATGAAGCCCAGAACGGCCAACTGTCGGGCAAAGTCGGGGGCAAGGTGACGGCGCGCCTGGCCTCGCTGGACATCCCCGAATCCTCGGCCAGGGAAGTCAAGGACCTGCTGGAAGCGGGCAAGGACCCGGGCGCCAACATCCCGGGCCTGGACATCGTCGCCGAGCGCTTCGAGCTGTTCGACAAGCAGTTCGGCCGCCTGGAACTGGTGGCCAGCAATGCCCAGGCCCTGGCCGGGCGCGAATGGCGCATCGAGCGCCTCGCCATCACCAATCCGGACGGCCAGCTGAAGGCCAACGGGCGCTGGCTGACGCGCGACGGCAAGAGCAATACCGCGCTCAACTTCAACCTCGATATCAGCGACGCCGGCCGCCTGCTGGACCGCCTCGGCTTCCCCGGCACCCTGCGCCGCGGCAAGGGCTCGCTGTCGGGCGACATCTCCTGGGCCGGGCTGCCGTATTCGCTGGACATCCCGAGCCTGTCCGGCCAGCTGCAGATGAACGTCGAGGACGGCCAGTTCCTCAAGAAGGATCCGGGCGCGGCCAAGCTGCTCGGCGTGCTGAGCCTGCAGATGCTGCCGCGCATGCTCAAGCTCGATTTCCACGACGTGTTCTCGGAAGGCCTGGCCTTCGACGGCATCACCGCCAACGCCATGATCGCGCGCGGGGTGGTGCACACGGATAACCTTAAAATGCACGGGGTGGCGGCCACGGTGCTGATGGACGGCAGCGCCGACATCGCCAACGAATCGACCAACCTGCACGTGGTGGTGATCCCGGAATTCAACCTGGGCACCGGGCCGCTGGTGTATGCGCTGGCGGTCAACCCGGTCATCGGCCTGGGCAGCTACCTGGCCCAGCTCTTCCTGAGGGCGCCGGTGATGAAGGCGCTGACCTACCACATGCAGGTGACCGGTCCGTGGAAGTCGCCCAATGTGATCAAGCTCGACAACCAGGCGGCGAATGCGGCGGCCAGCGCCGCGGCGGGCAATCCGGCGCCGCCTGCGCAGTCGCCCGCACAATCAGCGAAGAAGAAAGGCCAATGATGAGCAAGACGACAGTCGCAGCAGTGCAGATGGTGTCCTCGCCGGACGTCGAAGAAAACCTGGAAACCGCGCGCCGCCTGCTGGCGGAGGCCGCCGGCAAGGGCGCCAAGCTGGTGACCCTGCCGGAGTACTGGCCGATCATGGGCATGTCGGACTCCGACAAGGTCGGCCACGCCGAGCAGCCGGGCCAGGGCCCGATCCAGGAATTCATGGCGGCGCAGGCGCGCGAGCACGGCTTCTGGCTGATCGGCGGCACCCTGCCGCTGGTGTCGCCGGAAGCGGGACGCGTGCTGAATACCACCCTGGTCTACGATCCGGAAGGCAAGCCGGCCAGCCGCTACGACAAGATCCACCTGTTCGGTTTCACCCGCGGCGAGGAAAGCTACGACGAGGCGCGCACCATCGTGCCCGGCGAAGCCGTCGGCAGCTTCGAGGCGCCGTTCGGCAAGGTCGGCCTGTCGGTCTGCTACGACCTGCGCTTCCCGGAACTGTACCGGGCGATGGGCGACGTCGCCCTGATCGTGGTGCCGGCCGCCTTCACCCACACCACCGGCATGGCCCACTGGGAAGTGCTGCTGCGCGCCCGCGCCATCGAAAACCAGTGCTATGTGCTGGCCTCGGCCCAGGGCGGCACCCACCGCAACGGCCGCCGCACCTTCGGCCACAGCATGCTGATCGGCCCCTGGGGCGAGGTGATCGGCCAGCTGCCTGAGGGCGAAGGCGTGGTTGTCGGCGAGATCGATACGAATGTCCTGGCCGAAGTGCGCCAGAGCCTGCCGGCGCTGAAGCACCGCAAACTTTAGGGTCATGCGTGGGCACGGGTGCCCACCCGAACGCAGCCAAACGCGAACGCCGGCGCGATATGGCAAAATGCCTCTATCCTTACCAGAAAGACCTGAACATGAAGCCATTCGAACCGAATCTTTCCTCCCTCGCCGTCGCGCGCGACGTGCTGCTGACGCCGTTCGGGCTCGACGAAGGCAAGCTCATCACCACGCTCGGAACGATGTTTACGCACAAGGTCGACTATGCCGACCTGTACTTCCAGTTCACCAAGAGCGAAGGCTGGAGCCTGGAAGAGGGCATCGTCAAGAGCGGCAGCTTCTCGATCGACCAGGGTGTCGGCGTGCGTGCCGTGTCCGGCGACAAGACCGCCTTTTCCTATTCCGACGAGATCTCGCAGGCCGCGCTGCTCGACGCCGCCGCGGCCACCCGCACCATCGCCCGTGCCGGCGCCGGCCGCGTGAAGGTCGCCTCCGGCATCCAGCAGAGCGGCGGCCGCTCGCTCTACCTGCCGCACGATCCGCTGAATTCCCTCGACGCCACCGCCAAAGTGAAACTGCTCGAGCGCGTCGAGAAGATCGCGCGCGCCAAGGATCCGCGCGTGGTGCAGGTGATGGCTGGCCTGGCCGGTGAATACGACGTGGTGCTGGTGGTACGCAGCGACGGCGTGCTGGCGGCCGACATCCGCCCGCTGGTGCGCGTGTCCGTCACCGTCATCGCCGAGCAGGACGGCCGCCGCGAGATGGGCTCGTCCGGCGGCGGCGGCCGCTACGACTACAGCTATTTCAGCGACGAGCTGCTGGACAAATATGCCGACGAAGCCGTGCAGGCGGCCCTGGTCAACCTCGAGGCGCGTCCGGCCCCGGCCGGTCCCATGACCGTCGTGCTCGGCCCGGGCTGGCCCGGCGTGCTGCTGCACGAAGCGGTCGGCCACGGCCTGGAAGGCGACTTCAACCGCAAGGGCTCGTCCTCGTATTCGGGCATGATCGGCCAGCGCGTCGCCGCCAAGGGCGTGACCGTGGTCGACGACGGCACCTTGCAGGACCGCCGCGGCTCGCTCAACATGGACGACGAAGGCAACCCGACCCAGTGCACCACGCTGATCGAGGACGGCATCCTGAAGGGCTATATCCAGGACACGATGAACGCGCGCCTGATGAAGATGCCGGTCACCGGCAACGCGCGCCGCGAATCCTTCGCCCACCTGCCGATGCCGCGCATGACCAACACCTATATGCTGGCCGGCGACAAGGATCCGCAGGAGATCCTGGCCTCGGTCAAGAACGGCATCTACGCGGTCAACTTCGGTGGCGGCCAGGTCGACATCACCAACGGCAAGTTCGTGTTCTCGGCCAGCGAAGCCTATATGATCGAGAACGGCAAGGTGACCTACCCGGTGAAGGGCGCGACCCTGATCGGCAACGGCCCGGACGTGATGAACCGCATCTCGATGATCGGCAACGACATGCGCCTGGACTCCGGCGTGGGCGTGTGCGGCAAGGAAGGCCAGAGCGTCCCGGTGGGCGTGGGCCAGCCGACCCTGCGCATCGATGGCGTGACGGTGGGTGGTACGGCCTGATAGTCAGCTAGCTTCTGAACGTCATCCCCGCGCGGGCGGGAATAGTGCCAGTGGCACTATTCCCGCCTTCGCGGGGATGAGGTTTTTGGGACGCGGGAACGACGTTTCTGGGACGCGGCGCGACGTCTTTGCGTTCGATTACTGGAAGGTATAGCGCGCCCCCAGCGTGAACAAGCGCCCCCGCGCGCCTTCGAAGTCGAGCGGGTTGTACGACTGGGCACCGTAGGTCAGCGGGTCGAGCGGCGCGACCTTGTCGAACAGGTTCTGGATCGAACCGAACACCTCCCAATCCTTCAGCGGCTTCCAGCGCGCCACCAGGTCCCAGCTCGTGAACGAGGGCAGTTCGCAGCTGCCGTTGGGTGCATTGGCGCCGCTGTCGAAGGTCACTGCGCAGGCGTCGCCGCGGAACAGGGTGTTCTGGATCCGGCCGCGGAAGTTGGCGTTGAGCGAGACCCGCCAGTCGTTGCGCTCCCAGCCGAAACGCAGGTTCATCTTGTTGTCCGGCGTGCCGGTGCAGTTGGTCACGTCGCAGTTGCCGTGGGTGCCGGCGTACTCGGTCTTGGTGCCGTCCTGCTCGGTGCGCAGCCATTCGAACAGGCGGGTGTACTTGACGTCGACGGTCGCCATCCCGTAGTCGTCCGGCAGGCGGTGGGCGTAGCGCGCATCGACGTCGAGGCCGCGCACCTTGGTCTGGTTCGAGTTCACGTAGCGCGTCAGCACCGCGGTGATCGGGCCGGGGTCGCCGGGAATGGCGCTGACGTTGGTGGGGTCGCGCGCCACGCTGCCGGCGGCGATGGCGGAGGCGACCTGTTCCTGGTTGATCTCGTTCTTGCGCTTGATCTTCCAGTAGTCGACCGAGATGCTGGTGCGCGGCAGCGGATCCCAGATCACGCCCAGCGAGTAGTTGCGCGAGCGCTCGGGCGACAGCTTGGGGTTGGGCGAGGTGATCAGGGCGACCGAAGCCGGGTTGCAGGCGCTGGTGATGCCCAGTGCGCAGCGCACCGGGTCGGCGGCGGTCGAGTACGCGGCCAGGCCGCCGCGCCCGTTCTCGGCGAAGCTCGGCGCACGGAAGCCGCGGGCGAAGGTGCCGCGCAGGGCGAACTCGCGCACCGGCGTCCACTTCAGGCCGGCCTTCGGCGTGTAGGAGTTGCCGACGTCGGTGAAGTGGTCCCAGCGCAGGGCCAGCGAGGCTTCCACCTTGTAGGGCAGGGGCACCAGCGCCTCGCCGTAGAGGGCGAACACGTTGCGCGCACCCTCGTAGGCCGAATAACCGAGGCCGATGATGTTGCCGCGCTCGGTGCCGCTGGTCGGCTGCAGCTCGGTCGCCTCGTGGCGCCACTCGGCGCCCAGCGCCAGGCCCAGCTTGCCCGCCAGGTAGGGAATGCCCTCGAATTCGCGCGTGGCCTTGACGTCGCCCTGCACCATCTTGGTGTTCGCGCGGTTGCCGATCGTCGGCGACAGCGCCGCATACAGCGCCGGCGAGTTGAGGCGGGCGTTCTCGCCGATGCGCCAGACGGTGCCCGGCGGCAGGGCCGCATAGGCCGGGCTGCCGGCGCGGGCGGCGACGACATTCGCCGCGCTCGGATCGAGCAGGGCGAAGGCGACGTCGCGCTGCAGGAAGCCGTTCTGGGTGTTGTTGACGTGGTTGTGCGAGAACAGGATCGCCGCGTCCCAGTCCCAGCCGTAGTTGCTGCCCTTGGCGCCGCCGATCCAGCGGATGAAGTTGCCGTCGAGGCGTGCGGTGCGGGGCCCGACGTCGGCGGCCAGGTAGCGCAGGGTGGCGGGCGTGCCGGGGAAGGGGTTGTCCGGATGGGTGGGGCCGAGGCGGACGATGCCGTTGTTGACCGGGCCGCCCGGGAAACCGACCGAACCGCTGACCGTGGACGGCGTGGTCGAGGTGCTGGTCTGGCTGGTGTAGTAGTTGAGCTCGCTGTAAGCCTGGATGTCCGGCGTGACCTGGAAGGTGCCGCGCGCGAAGAAGCTCAGGTTTTCCTGTTTCGGGATCAGCTGGTTGTAGAGCTGGGTCGCATCGATCAGGCAGCCGCCGCCGGGGTCGCCCTGCGGGTGGCTGGTGAAGTTCGAGCAGGCCGCGGCCGGGATCAGGGTGCCGCGGTTGACGTAGTCGCCGGTCGAGCCCACCGGGCGCACGTTGCCGTTGATGGCGCTGCCGGCGGTGCCGCTGCCGGGAACGATGGCGCCGGTGCCGCCCAGGGCCTGTTCGGACGAATAGCCCCAGGGCCGCAGGTCGACCCGGCCGATCCAGTCGCGGTCGGCGCGGTCGCGGTACCAGATCTCGTCGAATTTCTTGTATTCGATGCTGAACAGGAAGTTGTAGCGGTCGGTGTCGAGGTTGCCGACGCCCTTGGTGAAGGCGATATTGGTCTGCTTGCCGTCCCAGTCCTGGGTGAAGGCGCGCGATACGCGCACCGTGTTGCCCTGGTAGTCCTTGCGCAGGATGACGTTGACCACGCCGGCGATGGCGTCGGAGCCGTAGATGGCCGAGGCGCCGTCCTTCAGCACCTCGATGCGCTCGACGGCGTCGCTCGGAATGATGTTGAGGTCGGCGAACTGCTTCTGGCCGTCGTCCGCCAGGCCGTAGGGCGCGATGCGGCGGCCGTTCAGCAGCACCAGGGTCGAGGCCGCGCCCAGGCCGCGCAGGGAGATGCCGGAGGCGCCGGCGGCGAAGCCGTTGCCGAAGCTGACCGGCACCGAACCCTGGTTGTCGACCGCCAGGGTCTGCAGCAGCTCGGCCACGGTGGCCTTGCCGGAGCGCTCGATGTCGGCGCGGTTGACGGTGATGACGGAGGACGCGGTCTCCGCCTCGGAGCGGCGGATGTTCGAGCCCGTGATTTCGACGCGCTGGATCGGCTTGGGCGCCGCTTCCTGCGCCTGGGCCGGCAAGGGCAGCGCGGCCGGCAGCGCCAGCAGCGCCAGACCGGCGGCGCCGCCACTGGCGAACAGGCGGCGGATCGATCGGGATATCGGGGTTTCAGTCATTTCCAGACTCCAGGGTGGCATTGAGGGATTCCCTGCCCGGCTCGCGGAGGGCGCAAGTCGGCCGGGGCATATGCCAACTTTTGCATCGGAGCTGCATGAACGACTGACATCTCTCAACCGAGTTTGGCTTGCCCAGGTTAGATGTCTGCTTCACGCAACCGATCGACTGTCATGACGGTCGCACGCGACGGATAAAGAGCTTGCCAATGCTCATATATTGTTGTTATAGTCAACCGAACACCCCGGACCACACATGCGCCACACTGCCTTCTTTACCTTTTATTTTTGGTTTAGCCATTCCAGCCCGACGGCGGTGGAGTAGCGGCAGGTTCACGCATCAGCAGAACGAAGTCCGACACAAGATTCCAGACAAAACCGCCAGCGATGGCGGTTTTTTCGTTTTCAGACCAGCTCAGCGCATCAACAGACAACGGAGAACAGCAATGCCCCGCACCGACGACCTACGCATCCGCGAAATGAAGGAACTGACGCCGCCGTCTCACCTGATCCGTGAGTTTCCGGTGACGGCGAACGCCGAGAACACCGCGGCTTCGGCGCGCGTGGCGCTGCACCGCATCCTGCACGGCCAGGACGACCGCCTGATGGTGGTGGTCGGCCCGTGCTCGATCCACGACACCCGGGCCGCGGTGGAATACGCGCGCCGCCTGGCCGAGCAGCGCCGCCGCTTCATCGGCGAACTCGAGATCGTGATGCGCGTGTATTTCGAGAAGCCGCGCACCACCGTGGGCTGGAAGGGCCTGATCAACGATCCCTACATGGACAACAGCTTCCGCATCAACGACGGCCTGCGCATGGCGCGCGAGCTGCTGCGCGACATCAACGAACTGGGCCTGCCGGCCGGCACCGAGTTCCTCGACGTGATCAGCCCGCAGTACATCGCCGACTTGATCAGCTGGGGCGCGATCGGCGCCCGCACCACCGAGTCGCAGGTGCACCGCGAGCTGGCTTCCGGCCTGTCCTGCCCGGTCGGCTTCAAGAACGGCACCGACGGCAACATCAAGATCGCGGCCGACGCCATCAAGGCGGCTTCCCAGCCCCACCATTTCCTGTCGGTGACCAAGGGCGGCCATTCGGCGATCGTGTCGACCGCCGGCAACGAGGATTGCCACATCATCCTGCGCGGCGGCAAGGCCCCGAACTACGACGCCGCCAGCGTCGAGGACGCCTGCAAGCAACTGGCCGCGAACGGCCTCGCCAGCCGCCTGATGATCGACGCCTCGCACGCGAATTCGAGCAAGAACCCGCAGAACCAGGTGCCGGTGTGCGCCGACATCGCCGGCCAGATCGCGGCCGGCGACGACCGCATCGTCGGCGTGATGGTCGAGTCCCACCTGGTGGGCGGACGCCAGGACCTGGTGCCGGGCAAGGAGCTGGTCTACGGCCAGTCGGTGACCGACGGCTGCATCGACTGGGAGACCAGCGTGGGCGTGCTGGAAGGGCTGGCGCAGGCGGTGCGCCAGCGTCGTCTGCGCCAGGACTGAAGCGCAACGGCCAGTCCTGTGTTAGCCCGGCTCCCTCGAGCCGGGCAGCGAAAATAGTTCTAGACGACTGGTCTATTCCAGTTTAAGCTAGATCCCATGACGACTGAAAACACGGCCCAGTATTCCGATGTCCGCGCGGGCATTCTCGCGACCGGGCAGCGCATCATGGCCGGCAAGGGCTACTCGGCCGTGGGCCTGAACGAGATCCTGACGGCGGCCGGCGTGCCGAAAGGGTCGTTCTATCATTACTTCGGCTCCAAGGACGCTTTCGGCGTAGCCTTGCTGGAGAATTATTTCGAGGACTACCTGGCCGAATTCGACCGCATCCTCGCGCAGCCGGGCGTGACGATGGCGCAGCGCCTGATGGATTACTGGCAGCTGTGGCGGGCATCGCAGTCCTACGAGGATTGCCAGGGAAAATGCCTGGCGGTCAAACTGGGCGCGGAAGTGGCGGATTTGTCGGAAGCGATGCGCCTTGCGCTGCAGCGCGGCACGGAAGGCATCGTCAGCCGTCTGAGCCGGGCCATCGCGGCCGGCGTGGACGAGGGCTCGCTGGCCATCGACGGCGATGCCGCGAGCGTGGCGCGCAGCCTGTACCAGCTGTGGCTGGGGGCCAGCATCATGGTCAAGATAGCGCGCACCGCCCAGCCCTTCGATACCGCGCTGGCGACGACGCGCCGGATGCTTCACCTTGCCCCCTGAGCGGGGCAGGGACAAGGGCACCTTGTTGCAAGGTGCTTTTTTTAGCCGCGAATTAGACGACTGGTCTATTAGTGGTCTCAACCATGGGAGAGTAACATGAAAGTTCTGATCGTCCTGACCTCGCACGACCGCCTTGGCGATACCGGCCGCAAGACCGGCTTCTGGCTGGAAGAACTGGCCGCGCCTTACTATGCCTTCAAGGATGCCGGCGCCGAGATCGTCCTGGCGTCGCCACAAGGCGGCCGCCCGCCGCTCGATCCGAAAAGCAATGAGCCTGACTTCCAGACCGATCTCACCCGCCGTTTCGAAGCCGACGCCGACGCAATGGCGCAGCTTGCTTCCACTGTGCCGCTCGGCAGCGTGTCGCAGGCCGCTTTCGATACCGTCTTCTATCCGGGCGGGCACGGCCCCTTGTGGGACCTGGCCGAGGATCCCGCTTCGATCGGCCTGATCGAATCCTTCGTGGCCGCCGGCAAGCCGGTCGGGTTCGTCTGCCACGCGCCGGGCGTGCTGCGCCACGTGCGTGCGCCGGACGGCCGTTCCCTGGTCGAGGGCAAGCGCGTGACCGGCTTCACGAACAGCGAGGAAGCCGCGGTGGGACTGCTTGATGTGGTGCCCTTCCTTGTCGAGGACGAGCTCAAGGCGAAGGGCGGAGTGTATTCGAAGGGAGCGGACTGGGCATCCTACGTGGTCCGCGACGGGCTCCTGGTCACCGGCCAGAACCCCGGATCGTCGGCGGAAGCGGCGGCCGTGCTGCTGGAGCGCCTGCGCGCGGGCGCCGCGGAATGAAAAACGGCGAGCCCGAGGGCTCGCCGTTTTGCCAATCAGCCTGGATCCCCGCCTGCGCGGGGACCTGCCGTCAACTTACATGGTCCAGCGCAGGCCGACCTTGAAGTAGCGGCCGATGGCGCCGCTGGCGTCCATCGGGTTGTAGCTCATGCCGCCGTAGGTCAGCGGATCGAGCGGGGCGACCTTGTCGAACAGGTTCTGGATCGAGCCGTAGATCTGCAGCTGGCGGGTCACGTTATAGCGTGCCGACAGGTCGATCGTGGTGAACGAAGCCAGGCGGCAGTCGCCAGGCGCCGGGTTGCCGTTCGCGAACTGCGAGGCGCACTTGTCGCCCGCGAAGCCCACGTTCTGCATGTCCGCACGGTAGTTCGCGATCGCGGTCATGTTGAATTTCGGGCTGTAGTCCCACGAAGCGCTGACGCTGATCTTGTCCTTCGGCGTACCGGCGCAGTTCGAGGTGTCGCAGTTGCCGTGGGTGCCGGCGTACTGGTAGGTGGTGCCGCTCTTCTCGGCGCGCACCCACGACGCGATGTGGGTCCAGGTCAGGCCCACGGTGGCGCGGCCGTAGTCGCCCAGGCGCACGCGCTGCTTGACGTCCAGGTCCACACCCTTGACTTGGGTGTAGCTGGCGTTGCGGTACGGTGCGTTCGACAGCAGCAGGGTGCCGCTGTTCGGGATCACGACGCCGTTCACGACCAGGTTGTTGTCGTTGCGGATCGCGGTCGGCAGGGCGGCTGCTTCGACGTAGGGCAGCGGGTTGATCTCGTTTTCACGGCGGATCTTCCAGCCGTCCAGCGACAGGCTGGTGTCGGCCAGCGGGTCCCAGACCATGCCCAGGGTGTAGCCCTTCGAGGTTTCCGGTTGCAGGTTCGGGTTGCCGACCTTGACCGCGCCGATCGAGATCGAGCAGTCGGCCTGGGTCGCGCCGCCGGCTGCCGGGACGTTGTTCGGGCAGCGGATCGGGTCACGCACCGAGGAGCTGCCGGTGCTCTGCGAAGCCGGGCTGGATTCCGCCGGGCCAGGAGCGCGGAAGCCTTCCGAGTAGGTGCCGCGCAGGGCGAAGGTCTTCAGCGGGGTCCACTTGGCGCCGACTTTCGGGGTGGTGGACGAGAAGTTCTTGTACTTGTCGTAGCGCACCGCACCGGTCAGTTCGACGGTCTTGAGCACCGGCGCAGCCACCTCGAGGAAGACTGCCGAGATGTTCTGGTCGCCCTTGGCCGCCACGTAGGAGGCGTTGATCGAGCCGTCTTCGGTGCCCGACAGCGAGGGGTTGTCCAGCTTCTCGCGGCGGTGTTCGGCGCCGACCGCCAGGCCCAGGGCGCCGCCCGGCAGCTGCATCAGCTCGCGCGAAGCCTTGAAGTCGACGATGTCGAGCTGGGTGGTCGAATGCGAGGTCGCATTGGTCACCATGGCGGCGTACAGCGAGGCCGGGTTCTTGCTGGCCTGGGTGCCGATGTAGTACGGGAAGTACTGGCTCGAAGGATTGCCCAGGGCGGCCTGCAGCACCTTCATGTTGATCATGTTGCTGTAGTTCAGGTCCAGCTTGGACATCGAGTGCAGGTAGGCGGTGTCGAAGTCCCAGCCGAATTTCTGGCCCTTGATGCCGATCACGAAGCGGTTGAAGGCATTGTCCACCGAGCGGGTGCTGGGGCCGACGTCGAACATCGAGTAGCGCAGGCGCACGTCGGCGCCGTACGGGTTCTGCGGATGCTTGGCCGACATCAGGATCGTGTTGCCGTAGGAGATCACGCCGGTCGGGTTGGCCGCGTTCGGCGGGAAGGCGACGGTCGAGCTGGTCGCCGGCGGGGTCAGGGTGAACGAGGTGTCACGCTTGGAGTAGCCGGCTTCCGCGTACAGCTGCAGGTCGCTGCCCAGGTTCTTGGTGCCGCGCGCATACAGGTTGACGCCGTCGATGTTCGGCTGCATCGAGCGGAACTGGTCCTGGTACCACAGGCAGCCGCCGGCCGGGTCCTGGTTGACCACGGGCGAGAACTGCGAGCAGCCCGGCAGCGAGACGTAGTTGCCGGTCTTCGGATCGCGCAGGGCGCCGGTCGGGGTCGGGCTGGAAGCGCCCGGGGTGATGTAGCCGCCGGCGAACTGGCTGTTGGCCGCATAGCCCCACGGACGGATGTCGCCCTGGCCGATCCACTTGCGGCCGGCGCGGTCCTTGTTCATCAGCTCGTGGTTGCCGTAGACCTCGAGGTTGGTCATGACGTTGAAGCCGTCGGTGTCGAGATCGCCCTTGCCCCAGGTCAGGGTGCCCTTGGCTACCTCGGCGTCGCGGTAGCGCGATTCGCCCAGCTCGCCCTTGGCGACCAGGCCGGTGAAGTCCTTGCGCAGGATGATGTTGACCACGCCGGCGATCGCATCCGCGCCATAGGTCGAGGACGCGCCGTCCTTCAGGATCTCGATGCGTTCCACCGCTTCCATCGGCACGGTCGACAGGTCGGTGAAGCTCTTCTGGCCGTCGTCGGCGCGCGCGAACGGGGCCATGCGGCGGCCGTTCAGCAGCACCAGGGTCGAGGTCGCGCCCAGGCCGCGCAGCGAGATCGCGGTCGAACCGGCGGCGAAACCGTTGCCGAAGCCGGTCGGCAGCGAACCGGCGCCGTCGGCGGTCAGGGTCTGCAGGTATTCGGCGACGGTGCTCTTGCCGGACTTGGCCAGGTCTTCACGGGTAACCACCTGGACCGGCGAGGCGGTTTCGGCGGTGGCGCGCTTGATGCTCGAGCCCGTGACTTCGACGCGCTGCATCGGGGCGGACGAGGTGTCCTGCGCCATTGCGGCGGCGCCGAAGGCCACGTAGGCGATGGCAAAGGAAACTGCTTGGGCTACGGCTTTTCTTTTATACATTCCAACTCCAAGAAATGGTCTGATGATTGGTCCACACATGTATATGCTTTTTTGTCAATCTTTGGCATGCATATACCAAGGAATACGAGCACTAGATGTAACCAATTGGCGTTCGGTGAAAAATTAGAATTTTTTCACCTGACTAGCTCATCAGATCATTCCTGTCCTTACAGTGTCAATATGAATGAATATGAATTCGCCGTAACATTGCGGAAATGCCACACTCGTATGGACTTTTCCTGCCAGGTGGTGGGAGATTTTTTCTCTGCAACATTCGGAAACTGTTCTATAGTTTCGTTTTTCCCCCGGATTCCCCGATGGTTGCTTATATTCTCCGGCGGCTGTGGCAAATGCTGCCGACCATGGCCGGCGTCGTGGTGCTGGTCTTCGTGCTGTTCAACTGGGTCGGCGGCGACCCGTCCTACCTGCTGGCAGGCAAGATGGCGGATGCGCAGGCGATCGCCAACATCCGCACCCAGCTCGGCCTGGACCAGCCCTGGTACGTGCAGCTCGGCATCTTCGTCAAGCAGATCCTGACCTTTGATTTCGGCAATGCCTGGAGCACCGGCGAACCGGTCTCGCACATCCTGTCGACCCGGCTCGGCCCCTCGCTGACGGTGCTGGTGCCGCTGACCGTGCTGGAGACCCTGATCGGGATCGCGCTGGCGCTCGCCATCGCGTTCGTGCGCGGCTCGCTGACCGACCGCCTGGTGATGATCGCCTGCACGGTCGGCATGTCGATCTCGATCCTGGTCTACATCATCGTGTTCCAGTACGGCCTGGCCTACAAGCTGGGCCTGTTCCCGGTGCAGGGCTGGGGCGACCATTTCCTCGAAAACCTGCTGCGCTACGCCACCTTGCCGATCCTGATCGGCCTGACGGTGTCGGTGGCGCCGACCTTGCGCCTGTTCCGCAGCTTCGTGCTGGACGAGGTGGGGCAGGACTATGTGCGCACCGCGCGCGCCAAGGGCCTCTCGGAGCGGCGCATCGTCTGGGTCCACGTGCTGCGCAATGCGGCGATTCCGATCATCACCTACGTGATGGCGAACCTGCCGGCCCTGCTGATCGGCGCCTTCCTGCTGGAGCGCTTCTTCGGCATCCCGGGCATCGGACGCGAGGTGATCCTGGCGGTCGAGCGCAGCGACTTCCCGGTGATCAAGGCGATCACGGTCTACGTGGCCGCCGCCACCATGGTGTTCAACCTGCTGGCCGACCTGATGTACCAGGCGGTGGATCCACGGGTTCAGCTGAAATAAGCAGCTCAAATGAGCAAAGAAATGACTCAAACGATCGAAAACGCTTCGCCCGGCCTGTGGGCGCTCGCCTGGCGCCGCCTGCGCGCCGACCGCATCGCCATGGCGTCGCTGGCGGTGGTGCTGCTGTTCCTGCTGTCGGTGCTGCTGTCCGCCACCGGCCTGGTGGCCGCCGACTGGGAGGACGAAGTCGCGGTCAACTATGCGCCGCCGACCTTCGTCGGCCCCGACCCCGCGCTGGCAGCCTTGGGCCGTCCGTCCGCGCCCACGCCGCCGAATGCCTTCGATCCGCTGGCGGCCGATATCGCCGGATTGAAGGCGGAGCTGGCCCGGCACGGCCATGCGGCGCAGGCGGTCAAGGCCGCGACCCTGCCTTTCGGCGCCGACAAATGGGGCCACGACATCGTTAAAAAGACCATCAAGGGCGGCCAGACCTCGATCGTGGTCGGCCTGATCGCGGCCCTGGTGGCGGTGGCGCTGGGCACCCTGTTCGGCGCCGTCTCCGGCTTCTACGGCGGCAAGGTCGACGACCTGTTCAACTGGTTCTACAGCATCTTCACCTCGATTCCGTCGATCCTGATGATCCTGACGGTGGCCGCGGTGCTGCAGACCAAGGGCGTGCTGACCATCGTGCTGATCCTGGGACTGACCGGATGGACCGGACCCTACCGCCTGATCCGCGCCGAGTACATCAAGCACAAGGCTCGCGAATACGTGATGGCGGCCGACGCCATCGGCGCTTCTGGCTGGCGGCGGATGTTCTCGCACATCCTGCCGAACGTCTCGCACGTGGCGCTGGTGCAGATGTCGATCCTGGTGGTCGGCTTCATCAAGGCCGAGGTCATCCTGTCCTTCCTGGGCTTCGGCGTGCCGGTCGGCGTGGTGTCCTGGGGCAGCATGCTGAACGAGGCGCAGAATGAACTCATCCTGGGCAAGTGGTGGCAGCTGGCCGCCGCCGCCAGCGCGATGGCCCTGCTGGTGACGGCCTTCTCGCTGTTTGCCGATGCGCTGCGCGATGCGCTGGATCCGAAATTGAAGTGAGCCTGTATGACTTTTGACCAGCCATTGCTCGAGGTGCGCGACCTGCGCGTCTCCTTCCGCATCGACAAGAAGCGCAGCTTCGAAGCCGTGAAGGGCATCTCCTTCAGCCTGCCGAAGAACGCCACCGTGGCCCTGGTGGGCGAATCCGGCAGCGGCAAGTCGGTCAGTTCGCTGGCGGTGATGGGCCTGCTGCCTGTCGAGACCACGATCATGCACGAAGGCTCCTCGATCCGTTTCGACGGCCGCGAGCTGCTCGGGCAGTCGATCGAGGCGCGCCGCAAGCTGTGCGGCAAGGACATCGCGATGATCTTCCAGGAACCGATGTCCTCGCTGAACCCGGTGTTCACGGTCGGCTTCCAGATCGGCGAAGTGCTGCGCCAGCACCTGGGCATGGACAAGCGCCAGGCACGCGCCCGCACGCTCGAGCTGCTGGACGAGGTCGGCATTCCCGACCCGGCCAACAAGATCGACGCCTATCCGAGCCAGATGTCGGGCGGCCAGCAGCAGCGCGTGATGATCGCGATGGCGATCGCCTGCGAACCGCGCCTCTTGATCGCCGACGAGCCGACCACGGCGCTGGACGTGACGATCCAGAAGCAGATCATGGAATTGATCGCGCGCCTGCAGAAGAAGCACCAGATGTCGGTGCTGTTCATCACCCACGACCTCGGGCTGGTGGGCGAGATTGCCGACCGCGTGATCGTGATGCGGCATGGCGAAGTTCGCGAAGAAGGCGATGCGGCTCAGGTGCTTGGCCAGCCGCGTGACGCCTACACGCGGGCGCTGCTGCATTGCCGGCCGAGGCTGGACGAGCGGCCGGTGCGGCTGCCCGTCATCGACGATGTGCTGAGCGGGCGTTACTCCCCGGAGATCGTGTTGCCGCAGCGCTCGCGCGGCTATGCTCCTGCCGACGACAATCTGCTGGTGGTGGAGGGGCTGCAAAAAAGCTTCTGGCTGCGCGAAGGGCTGTTCGGCAAGCGCGAGTTCAAGGCGGTGAAGGATGTGTCCTTCACGCTGCCGCGCGGGAAGACCCTGGGCGTGGTCGGCGAATCCGGTTCCGGCAAGACGACGGTCGGCCTGACCCTGCTGCGCCTGCACCGCGCCAGCGGCGGCAGCGCCCTGTTCGAAGGCCGCGACCTGCTGGCGATGAGCGACCGCGAGTACCAGGCCTATAAACGGCGCATCCAGATCATCTTCCAGAATCCCTATGCCTCGCTGAACCCGCGCTTCACGGTCGGCCAGATTTTACTGGAGCCGATGCGCATCCATCGCATCGGCGCCAACGATGCCGAGCGTGTCGAGCACGCCCACTATCTCTTGAGGCGGGTCGGGTTGCCGGAGCAGGCTTTCCATCGCTATCCGCACGAATTCTCCGGCGGCCAGCGCCAGCGCATCGCGATCGCGCGCTGCCTGACCATGAAGCCGGAGATCCTGGTGTGCGACGAGTCGGTGTCTGCGCTGGACGTCTCGGTCCAGGCCCAGGTGCTGAACCTGCTGCAGGACCTGCAGGACGAGTACAGGATGAGCTACATCTTCATCTCGCACGATTTATCCGTGGTCAAGTACATCTCCGACCGCGTGATGGTCATGCACCACGGCAGCGTGGTCGAGATGGCGGACTCGGACGAGCTCTACCGCAATCCCCGGCACCCCTACACCCAGACGCTGCTGAACGCGATCCCGCGCGGGGCCTGAAGCCGGGTTAAATTCGCGGCCCAAAATTCGGGGTCAGAGCACATTTCTGCCGAAATTCGGGGTCAGAGCGATTTTTTGGAACCGGGTCTTTAGGTGCTGTTGGCCGAGCTTCGGTATGAATTGCTTCAGTTAGCGCAAGGGCAAAAAGTGCTCTGACCCCGAATTTGTGGCGAAATGTGCTCTGACCCCGAATTTTAAGCTGTCGCTCCGTGGCATGAGGCATAAGGAGGGGGCGCGGGGCGGGCTTTTCCGATACCATATTGGCATGGCTTCGCTCTCCCACTTGATACACACCTATGGCGCGCTGATCGTGTTCGGCATCGTGCTGCTCGAACAGATCGGCCTGCCGATTCCTGCCTTCCCGGTGCTGATCATCGCCGGCGCGCTGGCGGTCGACAAGGGAGCCAACTGGCCGCTCTACCTGGCGGCCAGCATTGCCGCCTGCCTGATCAGCGATTATTTCTGGTTCCGCGCCGGTCGCTACTACGGCAAGCGCATCCTGCGCCTGCTGTGCAAGATTTCGCTGTCGCCGGATTCCTGCGTCAGCCAGACCGAAGACAATTTCAGCCGCTGGGGCGCGAAATCGCTGGTGGTCGCCAAGTTCATCCCCGGCTTCAACACCATTGCCCCGCCGCTGGCCGGCGCCATGGGCACCACCACCCAGCGCTTCCTGTGGCTGTCGATGGCCGGCGGCCTCCTGTGGAGCGGCGTCGGCATGGGGCTGGGCGCCTGGTTCCACGGCAGCGTCGACGACGTGATCTCCTGGTTCGAGACCCTCGGCAGCACGGCCCTGATGGTGGTCGGCGCGCTGCTGGCCCTGTTCGTGTTGTTCAAGTACATCGAGCGCCGCCGCAACCTCGGCGCCGCCAACCTGCCGCGCATCACCACCGCCGAGCTGAAATCCCTGCTCGAGGCCGGCCACGACCCGCTGATCGTCGATGCCCGCGGCGTCACCGCGCGCCAGCTGGAGCAGGGCATCCCGGGCGCGCTGGTCTACGGCGACACCGTCCCGGAACGCCTGATGGCCAGCCTCGACCGCGACCGCCACATCGTCATCTACTGCAGCTGCCCGAACGACGTCACCGCGGCCCAGGTCGCGAAGACCTTCCTCGCCAACGGTTTCCACCACGCCCGCCCCCTGCGCGGCGGCCTCGACGCCTGGAACGCGGATTGCGCCGCCGCCGATGCGGACGTCGAGCTCAAGCCGAAAGCCGGCTGAGAAAGCGGCCTGCCACCCAAGTTTGGTAGCTCGACTACTCATGAATCGCGGCAATATTTGGTGAGATTCCTAGCGAAACAAAGGTGGATGTACCTAAACTACAATAAACGCTTGCACTGAAGCCGAGAAGTCCTTAAGCTTCTGGAATCTGTTTTCGATTCCATGCCATGACTGTTGCGCCCGTATCCTCCGTCCTCCAGACGTCCGCCGCTTCCCCGACCATGACCGCGGGGCATGCCAGCCCGCGCCTGCTCGCCGATATCGGCGGCACCAATGCGCGCTTCGCGCTGGAACTGGGGCCGGGCCGCATCGCGCACATCGAAGTGCTGTCGTGCGCCAGCCACCCGACGCTGGCGGATGCCCTGCGCGCCTACCTGGCCCTGCCGGCGGTGGCCGAGGCGGTGGCCGGCTCGGGCACGGTGCGCCATGCGGCGATCGCGATCGCCAATCCGGTGCTGGGCGACCTGGTGCGCATGACCAATCACCACTGGGAATTCTCGATCGAGGCGATGCGCCGCGAGTGCAGCTTCGACACCTTCGTGGTGGTGAACGATTTCGAGGCGCTGGCGATGGCCTTGCCCTGGCTGGCGGACAGCGACAAGGTCCAGGTCGGCGGCGGCGCGCCCGGCGTGAACGCGCCGATCGGCCTGCTGGGCGCCGGCACCGGCCTCGGCGTGTCCGGGCTGATCCCCGCGCCGGACGGCAAGAGCTGGACCGCGCTGCGCAGCGAAGGCGGTCACGTCACTTTTTCTCCGGCCAACGACACCGAAATCGCGATCCTGCAGTATGCATGGCGCGAGTTCGAGCATGTATCGGCCGAGCGCCTGCTGTCCGGCGCCGGCGTCGAGCTGATCTACCGCGCGCTGGCCGAACTGCGCGGGGCGGCCGAGCCCGTGCTGGACGCGCCGGAGATTTCGCGCCGCGCCCTGGCCGGCGAATGCCCGCTGTGCGACGAAGTCGTCGAAGCCTTCTGCGGCATGCTGGGCACGGTGGCCGGCAACCTGGCCGTTACCCTGGGCGCCCAGGGCGGGGTCTACATCGGCGGCGGCATCGTGCCGCGCCTGGGCGAACGCTTCGCGCGCTCCTGCTTCCGCCGCCGCTTCGAGCAGAAGGGCCGCTTCGCCGGCTACCTGGCGGCGGTCCCGACCTATGTGATCACGGCCGAGTACCCGGCTTTCCTGGGCGTCTCCGCGATCCTGGCCGAGCGCCTTGCCGCTTGAGCGGGCGCAGGCCGGCGCATCGTTCGCCGACCCGCGCCGCGCGCACCTGTTCGCGGCATCTCCCTTTCCGGGTTTTATCGGGTACAATGGCCGCCAATCGGTAGAAACGATGTCGTCCTTCCTGCTCCAGCAGCGCCGTTTCTCCTGAAAGTCTATCTTTGCAGTCCGCTTTCCGGCGGGTTGCCGCGTGGCCGGCATGAGCCCCCACGGTATCCGCCCGGCGCCACCGCCGGGCCACGGAACCCAGTTTCAACGCGTACTGTCTCATCGGAGCGTAAGCTCCTGTGTCGCTGCAACGACACTTCGTGACCGTTGAAGCCGTTTGTGTTTGATGTTTTCTTTGCCGTTATGAACACTGATGAGGCCAAGAAGGTCCTCGAGACCGCCTTGCTGTGCGCG